>Ga0182014_10004916_pt1 | contig 15073 bp, 16 predicted proteins | sample 612S2DmetaG_FD_120489 | JGI IMG/M metagenome (GOLD analysis project Ga0182014, IMG submission 120489) | Permafrost microbial communities from Stordalen Mire, Sweden - 612S2D metaG | ecosystem: Environmental > Terrestrial > Soil > Wetlands > Permafrost | place: Sweden: Stordalen | collected... | reverse complement strand
TTATACATTATGTAAAAAGGTTTGTTATATTATTTTTTTTGATAAATTTTCTATATTCAATTGAATGGTGATTATTAGAAATTTTCTTAGAATCATTTTATGTACATAATAATCTTTTTTTAGGTTTAGTATTTACATTATTGATTATTTTCTGTGAAGTTTTTCTTATTTTTTTATCATATTCGCTGTTACGTCTTTTTATTAAATTCTGTTAATTTATTGATAATAAAAATAATAAAGAGTCTTTTAAAAGTGTATTGGGTGGTGTAACAATGTTACATAGGATAAATTTATATGAAGTAAAATCAAATTGTTATTAATAATGGGGAAATAGAATGTTACAAATAACTGATGGAAAAACCAACTTAACGGAATCGGGATATATTAAAATTATATATGTGACTGATAATGGAATTAATAAAAAGGAATATGAATTCTTTAAAAGTAAAATAAAGGAATATTTAATTAATAACTTCAAAAATAAGTACGATATGGATTTTAAAATAGAAGAGTTTGATGCAAATCAAGGATCTCTATTAGTCACTCTTTATGTAAATACAAATAATACTGATGTCTTTAGTTTTCAGGAGAGTTTAGAGGTCTTTAAGGTATATTATAATGAATTTAAGCAGAAATATGAAAATTTATAGTTCTAACTTTTAAATATTATAATTATATTTTAGTCGGGAGTATATTTTCTCCTAAATCTGAATAGTGTAAATTTAAAGGATTTTCATTTTTAATGTTCTTAAACATGCTTGATCGATTTGGTTGCTTGCTCTTATTTTTGATTTGATCGCCTTATTTTTTAAAAAACTAATGTAAATACATTTTTTTGGTTTTTTTTTAACTGTAATTAATTTGAAATCAAAAGCAGGTTGGATCATCGTGATAAATCCTTCTGGAGTAAAAAGTTATTGGATTGAGGTTGGGGTGTAACATGGGTATAAATACTATAACTAAGAAAAATAAAATTTTATAGAAGAAAATTTTATGAAGTGTAAAAAAATATGTCTGCTATTATTGTGACTTTAATGAATATGATGATTACCTTGATTAACAATTTGGGTTATTGGGGTGTTTTTATTGGAATGTTAATTAGAATTCCAAGTGAAGTAATATTACCCTTAGCTGGATTTGCTGTTTTGCAAGGTAAAATGACGATCTGGGGAGTGACATTAGTAGCTGCTTTGGCAGATCTTGTGGGAGCTCTAGTCTGGTATTCTATCTCCTTGAAAGGTGGAAGGCCTTTGCTTGATAAGTATGGTAAATATTTCGCTATATCACCAAACAAACTAGACCGGGGAGATAAATGGTTTGATAAATACGGTGATGTAACAGTTTTAATAAGCCGGTGTATACCCATGATCGCGGAACTAGTATCTATTTCAGCGGGAGTCTCCAAAATGGATCTTAAAAAATATATTACCTACACTTATCTAGGTGCATTACCCTTTGACTTTGCTTTAGTATTTCTAGGATTCAAATTAGGAGCTCAATGGAATATTGTAGAAACTTATTCATCCCAATTAAATATAATATTTTATATCGGAATTATAGCAGTAGTAGGTTTTATAATATACAAAATTATCCAAACACGCGAAGATATTAATTTGTTAAAAACTAACCAATAAAAAAACGTTTCTCGAGTAAGAATAAAAGTTAAAAAAAGGTCATTTTTACTGTTATATTATTTTATTATTAAGACCTTGAGATATATGAAGAGGTTTTCCAAATGCCTGAGATGGCAACTTATTAAGAGGCATTGGAATATGAGAATATTTCATTAGCATGTAGGATTCTTGATAAAATTTCCCTAGATCGTTTAAGTTATATTTAACAGCATCTAGAAAAATGATTCCAAACAATGGGAAACACCAAACAGTGTGATTAATAAATTTCATTTAATAATTATAAATCATCTAAACTGTCTAGAAAACCATCATCATCTGAGATTTTTTTATTACGTTTATCATATTTTTCTTCAATCTTATTTTGTAAAGTTTCATTGTATTCTTTTATTTTGTTAGTTAGCAATTCATATTTTGATTCTAAAGTTTTTTTAGTTTGTTTTTGTATAATGTTTACGTTTTCTCTATTGTTCTCTTTAGTTATTTCAAAATAAATATATCCTTTTTCAAGTTTTGTTTTATCCATTCCTAAAACCATATACTTTAATAATTGACTATCTCCATCAAATGGGATTTTATATTTTATTCTATCTTCATAAGAACCCATAAAGTGCTTTAGAGTCGGTTCAATGTGTATTCGGGCCATTTCAGGATCAATCTTACTAAAATTAACGATGGGAATATCAATACTAAATTCTTCTACTAATTCGTTTATGTATTGCTTTTTATCTAATTCATGGAATTTTTCAGTTTTGATTGAGCTAATTCTCTTTTCTATATCTCTATATTTATCTTTGAAATATTGGTTTAAATTTTCCTCAAAAACTCCCACCTTAACACCTCCATCTTATTACAGAGTTTTAAAGTTCTACATTTTCGATATTCTTTTTGAAAAATTATCCGCCCACTTTTTAATATCTGTATAATCTTCAATCCCAACATAATCTAAATATTTTGAATAAGGAATTGAAATGAATTGATAAATCACTTGTTTCTTACTATTTGATTATCCATTCAAAAACCCTCCCTAGAAAAAACTAATTAATAATCTAATTTGATTTATTAATATATTTATTGAAAAAACATCTTAAATTATTAAATTTTAAAAACAAATTTGTTGTAAATCTCTAATGTACTGTTATTAGATCAAAATCTTAATTCTAATTTCACTAATTTCACTACAAGTGATGGTGAAAAAATCAATTTTAAAAGTGTTCTTATTATCAATGTAGGAGATCAAGTTCTTGTGACTTTTATTGAAGATGAATTCAAAAATCCTATTGTAGTTGGAAAAATGCCTTCAAAAAAATTAATTATTTTCAACGGATATTAGGAATAGAAAAATTTATTGAAGAAAAGTAAAAGAATAAATGTATGATTTTTATATTATTATATTAAGTAGTTCTTGGTTGCTTCTTCATCGGCCAGAGATTGGAAAAGTTTCTGCAAACCTGCAATGAAAAGGGATGAGTCTACGCATTTGCTAGAATTTCCCGTGTTTTTTCTTAAATTTCGGATTTATCCAGCAAAAGCCTTTTGATAATTATAATCATGATAACTCTTTTTAATAAAAAAAAATGGATTAATGATGCATCATCTCATTGCAGCACCATTATTCTAATATTGAATATTATTTAGGTTCAAAGGCTTTAATAGTTATGGTGGTGAAGAACCTTTATGTATACACCATGACCGTAGATGTCGGTTCACAATACATTGTAATTGTTAATGTCGGTGCAGAGGACGGACAAGTCTTACATATCGATGATACTCGATATCCGGATTAAACCAAAAACAATATTCAAATAAAGTGATGTGTTTATATGGTTGATTAAGATTTAATAGTCTCATTTAGGAAATCGATTTTTAAAATTGGTTCACGTTCATCCATGGAATAAATTGGATTAAAAAAGCACTCAAAATAGTATGTAAATGCACATAATAAAGGAGAAGAGCGTTATTTTTTATTATGTTGAATTCATTTTTTAATTTTACTACTACAAGTTTGGCAGTATTCATAGTTTGTCATCATTTTCTGATAAACATTCAGGATAAATCAGCATATTTATAACACCTTTATATTAATGATTAAAAAAGTTTAATTTAAATTTTACTGTAGCGGAGAATGTATATTATTAAGCCTACGCCGAGTAATCCGCTGGCAGTGAATCCTAGAAATCCTAGTAGTGGCATGTCAAAAATCATAGGTCCACGGTTAATTTGAATTATCCATGAGGATCCTAATAGTAATGCTGCAATTATTATAGCTATTACTACTTTGTTACTAGTCCGTTCTATATCATCCGTGGTGTTTGGGGAGAATTTAACTTCAATTTCACCTTGTTCAACTTTAGCTATGAAACCATTAAGGTTACGGGGTAGGTTCTTCATTAAGTGTTCAAATTCATATAAGTTATCTTTAAAAAATTCGGTGAGATTTTTCGGGTCTAACTTTTTAAGTAAAAGTTTTTTAACCATAGGTTGGAATATAGTGGTTGCATCAAATGCGGGGTCAAGTGAATAGGCTACTTCTTCAATTAACGTTACACCTCTAGTTATGAGTGTAAACTCTGGTGGTATCCGTGCTTGGTATTGAACAATTAATGGTATTAATAATTCACTCATAATGTAACCTAAATGAATGTTTTGAAGGGTAGCCCCATAGTATCTGTCTAAAATATCCATTATAACTCTTTTAAGGGAGTAAGTATCAACAGATTCATCTAATATTCCCATATAAATTAGTTGGTTGATAATAGCGTTTACTTTGTATTCAATGACTTGAATGGATAGTTCTCCGATGTTTTGCATGAAATCTTGATCTATATGACCCATCATTCCAAAATCAATGTAACAAACCACATTATCTGGTAAAACATATAGATTCCCGGGATGAGGGTCGGCGTGGAAGAAACCGTCAATGAATATTTGTTGAAAGTAGGATTTAGCTACTCTTTCAGCTAAAAGTTTAGTATCGAAATCGCCCGGTGACTCCATCACTTTACTCATTTTGACTCCTTCTATATATTCCATAGTCAAAACTAATGAAGTTGAATAATCTGGGTAGATTATGGGTACATGGATTCCATTATTATCTTGAAAATTATTTTGAAAATTTTGAGTGTTTCTAGCTTCTAATTGGTAATCCATTTCCTTATTCATGGATTTTTCAAATTCATCCACGATACCGGGAATATTAAGGTACTTAAGATGAGATATTCTCCTGTCAATTATATCTGCTAGATGATGCATTATAGCAATGTCTTTCTTAACTGTATCTTGAATACCGGGTTTTTGGATTTTAACGGCTACTTTAGTGTCATCATGGAGTGTTGCTCGGTGTACTTGTCCAATGGATGCTGTTGCTATTTGTTCCTTTTCAAAGGTTTGATACGCTTTTTTTAATGATTTACCTAGTTCGTGTTCTATGATTGATTTAATTGTTTCAAATTCTATGGGTATGGTGTTATCCTGTAATTTAGTGAATTCGTTTGACATTTCGGGACCGACGAGATCTGGTCGGGTACTCATCATTTGACCGAGTTTAATGAATGTGGGGCCTAATTCTTCGAAAACTAATCTTAATCGTTCGGGTGCGGAGGCGTCGAGATCTATATCTGAATTATATTTACTGAATAAATCTCCCCAGCGTGAGCCTTTTAATTTCATCTCTCCTACTAAATTATCAAAGTTATATTTAATTAATAAATTAATTATTTCCTTTAAACGTTGAAAATCGATTTTATCTTTAGATAAACTTATCATAATTATCATCCTTGATTTTTTATTCTATTTTAATTATTTATCATTTAATAGAAGCGATTATTAGTAACATTTTTATAAGTTATTTAATTAAAGTATTTAAGAAGCAAGCAATCAAGCAAGCACGGGTATTAAGAGTTCAAGTCAGGAATCTCAATAACCTTCATAATTAGATTTAATCACTATTTTCACTTCTTTTCAAGCACTTGAATTTAAGAGGATTTTCAATGGCATGTTAATTTTCTCTTTTTTTAATATTTACATATAGATCTATCATTAAATTACGTTTATTTGAATACTACAGATAATAAACCCGCTCACATCACTCACTAAAACTCTAAAAGCCATAACTGAATTATGTAGAATGGTAATGGATTAAAATTATTTCAGAAAACTAGTTTATGACACTTTAACGCCTATTGGCAATGATTCATCATTTATCCATGCTCTTAAAACTTTATTAAATAATTCGGGATTTTCCATATTCCATATATGTCCCACTCTTAAAGCAATTGCTCTCTTTGAATTTGGAAGAACATTTATAAGTTTTTTTGCAGATTCATTAATGATTCTATAATCTTTTTCACCTATCATCACTAATACAGGCACATTTACATTTCCAAGGCCTTCAGGCATTTTAAAAAGCATGTTCTCTCGGATAATCTTATCTAATGAATCTTGTTTTATATTGTATGTTGATTCCTTAAATTTATTAAAGAGATTTTTAGGTATGTTGTATGATCTAATATAACTCTTAATAAATAGAGGATTATTCTTTACAGGTGTATAAATTTCAATAAGATGATTTAAGAGTTTTAAAAAATTTTTAGTAGGCGGAGTTGTGCGTACTAGCGTTCCACTTATAAGTGCATGATCTACAACTTCTGGAGCTGTGCTTAGAATTTGGACAATTACCTGAGCACCCATAGATATTCCTATAAGATGTGCTTTTTTACCATGAGCCTGATCTTGGATTAAATTAATTATCATTTCTGCGGTATTTTCCACAGTTAATGGTTTTATCTCAGAGCTTTTCCCATGCCCGGGAAGGTCAACTACAATACAATGATAATCGTTGAATGATTTTACCTGTTTATTCCACATCCATCCTGCAATTCCGTCTCCATGGAGGAATAATAGGGTTTCATCATTGTTTTTACCTGTTTCTTTGATGTATAAACTCATAAAAATCCTGCTCTCATTCGATTTAGAAATAAAAAATTGTAAACATTATTTAATCTTGAAATAGTATTGATATAAATTTTATCAAAAAATAATCTAAAAAAAACAGGAATATGATGGTGTTATATTTATTGAACAGGAGTATGTTGAAACAAATTGAGCAAAGTATCTGAGGATGATATGATTTAAGTAGAAAGTGTTGGATTGGATGATATTGTGAATGTTTCTGATGAAATGGTATGATGGATGAGTGAAATTAAAGGAGTATCCTCGAGAGGGATTCTTCACTTTTTTTCAAGCATTTGAACTTGACTGACGCTTGTAAGTATGGTTGTTTGTTTTTTTTATATTTTTTTTTAGTTGAAGTAAAAGTGTTTTTTTGGTTATAATTTCTCATTTTTTTATATTGAGTTAACCTTTTTACGAGGTTTTTGTTTCTTTATATATTGCTTCTGAGTTTTCAGGTAGTTTTAGCCACATTTTATCTTTTAATATTATTGTAACAGCTATTATACTGAAAATTACACCTGAAATTACATCAAAGATTATTAATCCAAGGAATGAGATTGATGTTGGTGATAGTAATAAACCTACAGCGAAATTGGTCATAGTTGTTTTATTCAATTATCTATCAAGAAATGTGAAAAATTCATTGAAAACATTAGATTCGGTAATTGGGGGGTTTTTCATTTTAATATTATCCAAACTTTTTAGTATTTCGTAAACGTTTAGAGAGGATTTTTTTGGTGTTATTACAAGTTTATTGTTGATGGTTTGTTTAGAATCATCTTAATTTTTCTTCGTATTTGATTTATAGTCTGTAAATGAATTCATTGTATCTGTAAGTCGGTGTTTTATTGATAATAGAAAATTATTAATAAATTATGGATTATATTAATAAATTAAGATTTAAAGGTTTTTTTATTTAAATGGGGGTTGATTAAAATGAAAAAAGATACAATAGAAATGAAAAGTGAAATACTTCCAAAGATGTCTACATTGATAACTACAGCATTTGGTTTAATTGCCGCATTAGCCTGGAATCAAGCAATACAAGCGATTATATTACAGTTATTACCAAAGCAGAATGGGATACTCGGTTTATTGATCTATGCTATTATAATAACAATTATTGCAGTTATTGCAACTGTTGGAATTGCTAGAGTTATATCTAAACCTGCAGTTCAAGAAGTTAGAATAGTGGAATAAAAATGTAAACGAGAGAATTCATAATCACTGAAGGAATCCTATATAATGTATATGTACCTTAAATTAAGTTTTTTAAATGATAAAATTAATTTTAAGGCTTAATTTTTTTTTAAGTGTTCTACTAGTTTACAGTTTAGATTTTAAAAAAGTTTAGATTATTATATAATTAAATTAGGTGTGGCTATAGAATGAGAATGTTTATAAATGGAGAATTAGTTAATAAAGATGAAAAAATTGATGTTTTAAACCCTACAGACAACTCAATCATTGACACCGTACCTCATGGAAATCGTGATGATGCTAAAAAAGCTATTTATGCTGCTAATGATGCTAAAAAGGCCATGAAGGATATGTCTTCACGTGAAATATCTAATATACTCTATGAAATCTATAATGATTTATATAAATGTCAAGATGAATTTGCCGCTATAATAACTAGGGAAACTGGAAAACCTATTCGGGACGCTAAATTTGAAATGGAACGCTCATTAGATACGTTATTACTTGCAGCAGAGGAATCAAAAAGATTATATGGTGAAACTATCCCTATAGATGCTGGTATTGGTGGTAATAATGTTATGGGATTCACCATAAGAGTACCAATGGGGATTTTAGGTGCTATAACTCCTTTTAATCATCCTGTGAATTTAGCTATGCATAAAATAGCCCCGGCTATTGCTGCTAAAAATACTGTGGTTTTAAAACCTTCCCGTAAAGCTCCTTTAGCTGCTTTGAAGCTGGTTGAATTAATGGCCCCATATTTGCCTGATGGTGCTTTAAATGTTTTAACGGGGGATAGTAATGTTGTTGGTGATGAAATAGTTACTAATAATCTGGTTAATAAAATATCATTTACTGGAAGTGTGGCTACAGGATTGTCTATTGCCCAGAAGGCTGGAGTTAAAAGTCTTACATTAGAATTGGGTGGAAATGATCCACTTGTTGTTTTGGATGATGCAAATATAGATGATGCTGTTAATGCTGCTGTTAAGGGGTCTTATGTATTTGCTGGTCAGGTTTGTATTGCTGTAAAAAGAATTATCGTCCAAATGGGTGTGGCTGATGAATTTATAGATAAATTAGTTTCGGAAACTAAAAAATTAAATGTGGGTGATCCTTTTAATCCAAAAACTGATGTTGGACCATTAATAGATGAAGAAGCTGCTTTAAAAGTTGAAAGTAGAGTAAATAATGCTCTTGTTGAAGGTGCTGAACTTTTATGTGGGGGTATTCGTGATGGTGCTTTTTTTGAGCCTACAGTTTTGGATAGAGTATCATCTAATCAAGAATTAGTATGTAATGAAACTTTTGGACCAATATCACCCGTAATAAGAGTAAGTAGCGTTGATGAAGCTTTTGAAATGGCTAATAATACACAATATGGTTTACAGGCTTCTGTATTTACAGAGAATATAGGGAATGCTAAGAAGGCTCTGAAATTTATTGATGCCGGCACTGTACTTATAAATAAACCATCTACATTTCGTACGGATAATATGCCTTTTGGGGGTTTTAAGACGAGTGGCTTGGGAAAAGAGGGTGTGAAATATGCTGTGGAGGATATGACACGTTCTAAGCTGGTTATTATTGGGTGAATTTAAAATAAATTTATTTAGAAAAACCTAAGTTACCGGAATAAAATAAATGTGAATTTCCAATTTTTTTTGTAACGATATTTATTTATGAGTTCAATGGGTATGTTAATCTATTTCTCAGAAGATTATTTTGTATATTTAATAGTCATAATTTAAAAAAAAAATTAAGTTTTATTAAAATACTTGTTTTTGAATGTTATTTGGGTGGTTCTCGGAGTACGTGAGCATTTCCATATAGATCTGCAATTATAGCTTGGGAACCATATGGTTGAGTTTGGGGTTCCATGAGTATTTTCACGCCTTTTTCTCGTAGTTCTTCTATTGTTTTTTGGCAATTATCTACTATAAATATAAATGAGGTTTTTCCAATTTGATTCGTTAATTCTGTTGCTTTTTCTTCGCCCATTATTTTAGGGTCTGGAATTTGTAATAAAATCTCAGTATCTTTCCCGTCTTTAGGAGCTACTGTTAGGAAATGTATTGGACCCATTACATCTGTTACTTTCTCGAAGCCTAATTTTTCAGTGTAGAACTTGAATGCTTCATCTTGATCTTTTACTATTAAAGGGACAATTGAAAGTCTTTTAATCATTCTTTGATCACTCCTAATTTTTTAAGATATTATTATTTAATAAAACTTTAATTATATTATCTATATTTAAATGAATATTATTTAATTTTTTTACAAAGAATAATAATTAAACTTGAAATTTTTCTAATCCTGAATTTTTTAATTAGATTTCTTTTAATACATTGAGCATTATGATAAAGCTCCTATAGCTCCTCATTACTAAAGATTAAAAAAAAGTCACATATTTAAACGGTTTATTTTTAGGTGCTCGCTTATCTATCACTTTCATATTTTTTGTTTAACAGAAAAACTTAAAAAATGTGGAGTAATTGCGAGATCAAGTCATGCTCTCACCTAACATTCATAATTAGCTCTAAACACTATTATTTCTCTTTTTTTATATTTACGTATAAATCCATCATAAAATAACATTATTGAATAAACTGATATTAAACCTGCTCACAACACCCATTAAGACTCCTAACTGAATTATGAAGATTTGAAGGAGACTAAAACTAGTTTATGATAGTTTTAACGCCAATTGGTAGAGGTTCATCATTTATCCATGCTCTTAAGACGTTGTTAAATAATTCGGGATTTTCCATATTCCATATATGTCCTACTTTTAAAGCATATGCTCTTTTTGAATTTGGTAGAACATTTATAAGGTTTTTTGCAGATTCATTAATTATTCTATAATCTTTTTCACCTGTCATTACTAATACAGGCGTATACACATTTCCAAGGCCCTCGGGCATTTTAAAAAGCATATTCTCCCTGATAATCCTATCTAAAGAATCTTGTTTTATAATACATGTGGATTCCTTAAACTTATTATAGAGATTTTTAGGTATGTTGTATGATCTCATATAACTCTTTATAAATAGAGGATTATTCTTTACAGGTGTATAGATTTCAATAAGATGATTTAAGAGTTTTAAAAAATTTTTAGTAGGTGGTGCAGTACGTACTAGCGTTCCACTTATAAGTGCATGATCTACAACTTCTGGAGCTGTGCCGAGAATCTGGACTACTACTTGAGCACCTATGGATATTCCTACTAGATGTGTTTTTTTACTATGAGCTTGATCTTGGATTAAATCAATTATCATTTCTGTGGTATTTTTTATAGTAAATGATTTTGCCTCAGAGCTTTTTCCATGCCCTGGAAGGTCAACTACAATGCAATGATAATCACTGAATGATTTTACCTGTTTATCCCACATCCATCCTGCAATTCCGTCCCCATGGAGAAATAATAGGGTTTCTTCATTGTTTTTACCTGTTTCTTTGATGTATAAATTCATAAAGATTCTGCTCTCATTTCGATTTTAGAAATAATGAAATATTAAAAAATAAATTACTAAATATTTATTTAATCTTGAAATAGTACTGATATAAATTTTACCAAAACAAATTCAAAAAATATTATATTGCAATATATTTATATTTTAAGTTTTTTTAAAATAAAACTCCAAAAACTAAGAAATTATTAATTTCAACAGTGCAGGAATGATCGTGTTAAGGACTTTAAAAATAAAAATTTTAAGTGGAGTTGATGAATTTTGATAGATGCAGAAAATCTTACAAAGAAATTTGATGAAATTACTGCAGTAGACAACCTTACTTTACATATAGGTGAAGGTGAGGTTTTCGGTTTTCTAGGGCCTAATGGGGCTGGTAAAACAACTACTGTGAGGATGCTCGCTGGTTTGATATCAAAAACCAGTGGTACTGCTAGGATAGGTGAGTATGATATTGGAAATAGTGCAGATATGCAGAAGATCAGGGGAATGATTGGTTTACTACCGGAGAATGTGGGTCTTTATGAAAGTTTAAGCGCTTATCAGAATCTGGATTATTATGGTAGATTTTATAAAATCAGTAAAGGGCAGAGGCAGGAGAGAATAGAGTATTTCCTTAAAATGTTAGGACTTTGGGATAAGAGGGATTTATCAGCAGGAAAGTTTTCTAAAGGTATGAAACAAAAATTAGCTATAGCCCGTGCCTTAATTCATGAACCTCAAATACTATTTTTAGATGAGCCTACAGCAAACCTTGATCCGGAGGCTGCAAAAACAGTACGGGATTTCATTTTGGAACTTAAGAAGGAGAATAGGACTATTTTTCTTAATACTCATCTTTTAAGTGAGGCAGAAAGACTCTGTGATAAAGTAGGGATAATTAAAACTAAATTGTTGGCTGTGGATACTCCTGAAAATTTGACTCAATCATTAAGTGGTACTAAAACGGTTATCCAACTGGAAACAGTTAATGATAAGATTATAATGGCTGTTGAGAAACTTAAACCAGGTGAAGTTGAAGTTAGTGATAATAAATTAGTTATTAATGTAACTGATCCTGAATTGGAGAATCCTGATATCTTGAAGGCTATTGAAACTGTAGGTGGCCGCGTACAATTAGTCAATGAGGTTACATCTACTTTAGAAGATGTTTACCTGAAATATGTTAGGGGTGAATAGAAATGGATTTCGACAACGCTTGGAATGTTGTTAGTAAAGATTTTGCAATATTTAAACAAAAGAGAAGTATTATTTATTCATTAACCATATTGCCAGCTGCTATTGGAATCGGGTTTCCTATAATCTTAATACTTATTAAAAACTTGAGTCAGTCTTCATATGTTACTTTACTTCCTGCTTTTAATGCGCTTTTATTCTGGTTCATTATTTTAGCGGCTATTATTCCTGTTGCTGTTGCTAGTTATAGTATAGTTGGTGAGAAACTTGAGAAAACATTAGAACCGCTCCTGGCAACGCCTCTAACTGATGGTGAAATCATTCTAGGTAAAACATTATCCGCTTTCATACCAAGTATTCTTGCAGCCTATCTTGGTGCCGTCGTATTTATGATTTTCAGTGATATTATTACTTTCCAACAATTGGGTTATATCCTCTATCCTAATTGGACTGCGGCTGCTTTTTTACTTGTGGCTGCACCTCTTGCTTGTATTTTTGGTACTGAATTCAACATGCTCGTTTCTATAAGAGTTAATGATCCTCGAACAGCACAAAGTTATGGGGGTGCCTTATATTTACCTTTACTAGTTGTATTTATTTTAGGAGAAGCCGGAACCATTTCACTAGACACTAAAACAATACTAATATTTTCAGGGATTCTCCTAGTTGTGGGTATAATCCTATTTTATATAAACAAATCCTTATTCCAGAGAGAAGAGATAATCACAAAATATACTTAAAAAAAAATATAAAATCCTAATAATATATTATCATAAAATTGAAGGCTACTTTGTTGAGTCTGATGAAGATAGCGTTATATTTTATTGAATTGTAGTATGTTAACCTGGTTGAGCAAATGTCTGAGGATGAAATAATCATAACAAGCCTGCAAACAGGGAATAATATATAAAATTAATTTTATAATCTCTAAATTATGAAGTTGAAATTTGAGTATTTTTTCTACATTACTCATTTTTGTTATTCAATTTTAATCTTTGACTATTACTATTTTTCAAATGTTTATCATATTTTTTTAATCTAATTTTTGATATTTGAGAACTGTCGATTTTTATGCTATATAATCATCATATGTGTCCTGGTTTTATGGGGATGATTTCTGCCAAATGATTTTAAAGAATAATTTATAAGATTATATTATGAAACAAATTGTGAATAACGGAACTGATTCTTCGTTCTGGTTAAAAAGTTGTCCTGCTACTAATTTTCCTAAGCTTGAAAAAGGATTAAAAGTAGATGTAGCAGTATTAGGGGGTGGTATTGCAGGTATTACTACTGCTAAATTATTAAAAGATTCGGGTAATACTGTGGCTGTAATCGAATCAGATAGGATTGTAAAAGATGTGACTGTGGGGACTACAGCTAAGATAACGATGGGGACATATAATATACTGCTTTCTAATTTAGGTAAAATTAAAGCACAAGCAATTGCTAATGCTAATATTAAAGCATTTCATAAAATGATCGAGATTGTAAAAAATAATAATATAAATTGTGAGCTTCATCGTCTTCCCCTTTATATTTATACGGAATCACAGGAAAAGGCTAATGAAACTCTTGAAGAATTTGAAGCAGCTGAACAATTAGGTCTTCCAGTTTCTTACATAGAAGAAGTGCCATTACCATTTAAAACAGGCCCAGCTATCAAATATGATAATCAGGCTCAGTTTCATCCACGTAAATATCTACTAGGTCTGTCTATGGAAATTCCTGGTGATGGGAGTTACGTATTTGAGAAAACACGGGCCAATAATATTATAATTGGCGAAAATAAAGAAGTGATAACTGATCAGGGTTCGATTATGGCGAATAAAGTTGTAGTTGCGACACATAATCCTGTATTTGATCCTGATGAATTGAAGAATCATTTGACTCCAGCCAGATCATATGTAATAGGATTATATGCTAATGAGGAGTTTCCAGATGGAATGTTTGTAGACATTGAAACTGCACACACTTACCGTACCACGCCTACAGAGGAAGGTAACCTAATTCTAGTGGCGGGGGAACATAGTCCAGTAAATGTAGATGATAAGAATGTTTATTATGGTCGTCTTGAAAATTACGCACGTCAACACTTGACTGTTGAGTCCATTAAATATCATTGGTCTAATTACGATTGCATAACAGATGATGGATTACCTATGATTGGAATGACATCCGTAGAAGGTGTTTATGTGGCTACTGGATTTGGATTTTGGGGTATGACTACAGGTACTTTATCTGCTATGATAATAAGTGACATTATCATGGGCAAAGAAAACCAATTTGTGGAACTATTTGACCCTCTCAGATTCCAATAAAAATTATTAATTATATTTTTTTTAGAAAATAGAAGGTTATGGATCTAATAATTAGCTAATATTGTATCATCACACAATTTGCTAAAATATTTTACTGAGTTACTTCTATTTCTCTGTATATTGCCTGTGAGTTTTCGGACAGTTTAAGCCACATTTTATCTTTTATTATTATTGTTACTGCTATTATACTGAAAATTATTCCATTGATTACGTCAAAGATTATTAATCCAGTGAATGAGGTTAAAGTTGGTGAGAGTACTAAACCTACACTGAAATTACCTATAGCGTGGAGTAGTATGACTAATAGGAGACTTCCTCGGGT
>Ga0182014_10004915_pt1 | contig 15075 bp, 9 predicted proteins | sample 612S2DmetaG_FD_120489 | JGI IMG/M metagenome (GOLD analysis project Ga0182014, IMG submission 120489) | Permafrost microbial communities from Stordalen Mire, Sweden - 612S2D metaG | ecosystem: Environmental > Terrestrial > Soil > Wetlands > Permafrost | place: Sweden: Stordalen | collected... | reverse complement strand
GACGGAATCGGTGAGGTGCGGCAGCACCGGTGCAACCATCACATGACAATCCAGCCCGGCGTCGCGGATTGCCCTGATGAGGCCCAGGCGGGCCTGCGGTGTCGGCGTGCCGGGTTCGACGTCGCGGTGCAACTCAGCATCGCCCACCGCCAACGACACGGCGACCGACACCGGAACCTGCTGTGCCGCTTGACTGATCAGCGGCAGGTCGCGGTGCAGCAGAGTGCCCTTGGTCAGGATTGACAGCGGCGTTCCCGATTCCGCGAGCGCACCGATGATGCCCGGCATCAACGCGTATCGGCCCTCCGCGCGCTGGTAGGGATCGGTGTTGGTGCCCAGCGCGACGGTCTCTCGCCCCCAGGACGCCCGGCGTAGTTCCCGGCGCAGGACTTCGGCGACGTTGGTCTTCACTACCACCTGGGTATCGAAGTCGTCGCCAGGGTCGAAGTCCAGATATTCGTGAGTGGGGCGCGCGAAACAATAGCGGCAGCCATGCGAGCAGCCGCGGTAGCCGTTGACGGTGTAGCGAAATGGCAGCGCGGCAGCGTCCGGCACCTTGTTGAGCGCGGACTTGCACAGCACCTCGTGAAAGGTGATGCCCTCGAACTGCGGCGCCCGAACGCTTCGAACGAAGCCGATCCGCTGCAGCCCCGGTAGCGCGCCGTCATCGACGGGTTTCCCGTTGACCGCGACAGCCTGGCTACCCCATCGCATTGCTCCATTCGAACAATAGTTCGAAGCGATGTCAACGTAATGCCTAACTTTCTGGCAGGGTTGTTTGCGCGACCATGGCAGAGAAGTGAGGCGTGCGTGTCAACTCGACGGTACGAAGAAGAACTGCGGTCCGAGCAGAGCTACGTGACCGGGCTCTACGCGCGGCTCGACGCCGAGCGCGCGCGAGCCAAAGACAAGTTCCGCGCCGCGCTGGCGGGCGATGCCGAGACGCTGGCGGATCGGGACTCCGAGGTGCGTGCCGTGGCCAAAGAGGTGAAGCGGCTGAACGTCGCGGACGAAGGGCTGTGTTTCGGCCGGTTGGATGCCATTTCGGGCGAACGGTTCTATATCGGCCGCCTCGGCCTGTTCGACGCGGAGAACGATTACGAACCGCTGTTGCTGGATTGGCGGGCGCCGGCCGCGCGCGCGTTCTACGTCGCTACCGCCGCCAACCCGGAGAACATGCACCGGCGGCGCCAATTCCACACCCGCGAGCGGCGCCTGGTCGATTTCGCCGACGAGACGTTCGGCCGTCCCGATGGAGCGGAGCCAGGGGGCTCGGAAGATTTGGCCCTACTCGCGGCGGTCAATGCGCCGCGCGGTGAGGGGATGCGCGACATCGTGGCGACGATCCAGGCCGAGCAGGACGAGATCATCCGGCACGACCACCCCGGCGTGCTGGTGATCGAGGGGGGCCCGGGCACCGGGAAGACCGTGGTGGCGCTGCACCGCGTCGCGTACCTGCTGTACACCCAGCGGGAGCGGATCGAACGCCACGGGGTGCTGGTGGTCGGGCCTAACACCACCTTCCTCAAACACGTCGACCGCGTGCTCCCGGCGCTGGGCGAATCGAGCGTCGTGTTCATCACCGTCGGCGACCTGGTGCCCGGTATGCACGTCACCGCCGAGGATGACCAGCTCGCCGCGCAGTTGAAGGGCTCGCTGAAGATCCTGGATGTGCTGGCGGCGGCGGTCGCCGATCGGCAGCGCCTCCCGGAGCGGCCGCTATTGATCGAACTGGCGGACGTCACGATGCGGATCGACGCGGAGACGGCGGAGTGGGCCAGGGAGGAAGCACGCGCCAGCGGGCTGCCGCACAACCACGCGCGCGCGGTGTTCACTGACATCGTCACGTGGGTGCTCACCGAACGGGCGATCGCCCGCATCGGCCGGGGCTGGCTGACCCGGGATGATCGGGCAGCCTGGGAGAAACTGCGGACGGACCTGCTCGACGAGCTCGCCGAGAACGAGCAGTTCGTCGCCGCGCTCGACCGGCTCTGGCCGATATTGACACCCGAAACGCTGTTGGCCCCGCTCTTCGCGTCCCCCGAACGGCTGCACGCGGCGGGCGCCCACCAGGCGCTGTGCCGCGCCGACGGCGAGGCCTGGACGGTGTCGGACGTGCCACTGCTCGACGAGCTGGTCGACCTGCTGGGCGCCGACAAGCAGGCCGATCAAACCGCTGAGCGGGAGCGGAATTACGAGGCCGAGTACGCCGCCGGCGTGCTGAGCCTCCTCGAAATTGCGAGCGAGGACTCGATGGAGGACGAGGAGCAGCTGCGCGCCCAGCACATGATCTACGCCGAGGACCTGGCCGACCGCTTCCTTGAGCGCGACACCCGCGAACTCGCCGAACGCGCTGCCGCGGATCGGGATTGGACCTACCGGCACGTCGTGGTCGACGAAGCCCAGGAACTCTCCGAAATGGATTGGCGGGTGCTGATGCGGCGCTGCCCGGGCAAATCCTTCACGATCGTCGGCGATCTCGCCCAACGCCGGTCGGCGGCCGGCGCGACGTCGTGGGGCGCGATGCTGGAACCCTATGTGCCTGGCCGCTGGGTCTACCGGTCGCTGTCGGTGAACTACCGCACTCCGGCGGAGATCATGGCCGTCGCCGCCGCGCTGCTCGCCGAGTTCGCACCCGGGGTCCAGCCACCGGAGTCGGTCCGCTCGTGCGGTGTCCAGCCATGGTCTCGGCAGGTATCGGAAGACGAACTGCCTGCTGCCATTGAGGAATTCGTCCGGGACGAAGCCGGCCGCGAGGGCACCAGCGTCGTGATTGGGCCACCGGGCGTGCCGGGCACGGTGCCGCCGGCGGAGACCAAGGGCCTGGAGTTCGACTCCGTCCTGGTGGTGGACCCGCAACGGATCCTCGCCAGCGGCCCGCGCGGCGCGGCCGAGCTCTACGTTGCCCTGACTCGCGCTACCCAGCGCCTGGGCGTGCTGCACCGGGATCCGTTGCCGCAGGCACTGTCCGGCTTAGAAGAATCCGCCCACGCGAATTCCAGAACATAGCCGCTAAAAGGGCGGTGGCTCGTCGGGGTCGGACGGCGGAGTTCGATTAGCTTCCGCGGCGGCTTGGGCGGCTAGGCGTGCTTGCCGGTTATGGCTACGTTCGGCGCTTATCCGACTCGCACGGTTTTGGCTACGGGTGCGCGTGCGAACGGGCATCCGCGCCGTCTTGGATCCACACCGATCGGCGTCCGCCGGGTCGGGCGCCGGCAGGTCGCCGGTAGGCGCACACAGGCTCGGAAACAGCAGCGCACTACCCGGTGTGGTGACATAGGTTCGCTCGTCGGGCAGACGCCAGATCACGGTGCCGTCGGGCAACTGCTGATCGCGCCAACCCCAGAATGTTTTAAGCAAATGATGTTGACGGCAAAGACATTTCAGATTCGACGGATGCGTGCGCCCGCCGTCGGCGTAGGCGACGGTATGGTCCACATCGCAGTCCACCGCAGGTCGGTCGCAGCCCGGCGCGCGGCAGGTCAGGTCCCGGCAGCGCACAAAGTCCGCAAGTTTGACCGAGGGCGTATACCCCTTCTCGGCGGCGTCAGCGGGCGGGCTCAGCGGCACCAGCCGGGCGGACTTGGCCAGCTCGGCAACCACCGCGGCCGGAATGAGTTCGTCGTTACCGACGACCACACCCGGCGCGGTCCCAGCGCCCTCCACGCTGGCCTGCTCGGCGACCACGTGGATCACCACATTGCTGCGCGGCGCCAGTACCGCGGCGCCGCAGCCAGAGCATCCGCAGCCACACACCAGCCGGTCCGCGCCGGCCGCCAGCGCCCCCAGAGCATCGGCGCGGCGCTGCTCGCGGGTGCGGGGGTCGGCGTCGCAGACGGTGACGGCCAACTCGTCCAGCCTCCGGTCCAGTGCCAGGCCCACCGTGTTGAACACCCTGCCATCCAGCCAGGCCATGCCCGACTCGTCGGCGATGACGTCGACATGGCGACCCTCGACGGCATCGGCAGCCCGGCGCACCGCGTCGCGATCCACCTTCGCCACCTCGCGGTCCACCGCCGCGGTCAGCCGACCCCGGGTAATCGACGGACGCCGTGACAACAGCACCGCCACCGCGGCGTCAACCTTGGCCAGCGCCGCGTCGTCGGTGATCAGATCGGTGCGAAAAACGATGGTTTGGAAGGAGCGATAGTCGATGTCGCCGGCCGCGAACACCTTGCCCACCTGCGGCAGCCGGCCCCGCATCGCTATCGCGTAGCCCAGATAGCTCGACCCCATCGCGACGCTGCAATTCAGCGCTGCGGCCACCTGTGCGGCGACTGCCTGTCGCGTATCGATCGCCCACTCTTCGTGCTCGCCGGAATCGCGCAGACGTACCACGAATAGCTCGCCGACGGCCACCAACCGCCCGGCGGCCGCCCGCGCCTCCGCGCGATGCTCCTCGCGCACCCGGTCCAGCAGCGCCGTCGACTCCGGCGTAGACCGCATGGCCATACCATATTCGAACATGTGTTCGAGTATATCGAACTGGACTGACATGATCCAGGACTAGCGACCCAGTCGTGAAAGCACCTCGGCAACAACTGAATCAACTACAACCGAGACCTGCTCGCCTGTCGCGAGATCCTTCACCCCGATGGTGCCGGCCTCGATATCGCGGTCGCCCGCAACAAGCGCGATGCGCGCACCCGAGCGGTCAGCGGCGCGCATCGAGCCTTTGAGGCCGCGGTCACCGTAGGCGAGGTCGACGCGCACGCCGGCGGCCCGCAGCTGACCGGCCAGTACCGCGAGCCGCAACTTGGCCTGCTCGCTCAATGGCACCCCGAACACGTCGCAGCGCGAGGTCTCCCCCACGGTTTTGCCCTCGGCGCGCAACGCCAGCACGGTCCGGTCCACGCCGAGGCCAAACCCGATGCCGGACAGGTCTTGTCCGCCGAGCTGGCGCATCAAACCGTCGTACCGGCCGCCGCCGCCGATACCCGATTGCGCGCCCAGACCGTCGTGCACGAACTCGAAAGTGGTCTTGGTGTAGTAGTCCAGCCCGCGCACCATGCGCGGGTTGATGACGTAGGGCACCCCGAGGGCATCCAAATGGGCCAGCACGGTGTCGAAGTGCTGCTTGGCGACGTCGGACAGGTGGTCCAGCAGGACCGGCGCCTCGGCCGTCATCGCGCGCACCGCGGGTCGTTTGTCGTCGAGCACCCGCAGCGGATTCAACCGAACGCGTCGCTGTGTTTCTTCGTCCAGATCGAGCGTAAGGAGGAACTCCTGCAACAGCTCCCGATACTGCGGGCGGCAGCTGTCGTCGCCCAGCGACGTGAGCTCCAGCCGGAACCCGTTCAGCCCCAACGACCGGAAGCCGGCGTCGGCAACCGCGATCACCTCGGCGTCCAAGGCGGGGTCGTCGACTCCGATCGCCTCAACACCGACCTGCTGCAGCTGGCGGTAGCGGCCGGCCTGTGGACGCTCGTAGCGGAAGAACGGCCCCGCGTAACAGAGTTTCACCGGCAGCGCGCCGCGGTCCAGGCCGTGCTCGATAACCGCGCGCACCACCCCGGCGGTGCCCTCGGGCCGTAGCGTCACCGAGCGGTCGCCACGATCGGCGAACGTGTACATCTCCTTGGACACCACGTCGGTGGACTCACCGACGCCGCGGGCGAACAGCGCGGTGTCTTCGAATATCGGCAACTCGACGTCGCCGTAACCGGCCCGCCGGGCAGCACCCAGCAGCCCGTCGCGCACGGCGACGAACTGCGCCGAATCCGGCGGCACGTAGTCCGGTACCCCCTTGGGGCCCGAAAACGCCGAGAAGTCTGTCATCGACTACAACCCTTCGATGAACGGATTGAGCCGCCGCTCGGCGCCGATGGTGGTGGAGTTGCCGTGGCCGGGCAGCACCACGGTGCTGTCATCGAGCACCAACAGCTTGTTGACGATCGAGGTCAGCAGGTCGCGTCCGCTGCCGCCGAACAGGTCGGCGCGGCCCACCGAACGCTGGAACAGGGTGTCGCCGGTGAATACGTAGTCTTTTTCGTCCTCGTCGGACGAAGTCGCACAACTAACCCGGAAGATCACCGACCCGCGGGTGTGCCCGGGCGTGTGATCGACGTTGACGGTCACACTGCCGAGGTCCAGCTTGTCGCCGTCGCGGTCCAGCTCAACGACCTGTTTGGGCTCGCGGAAGAACGCCCCCGCCGCCATCTGGGCCAGTCGCGGGCCCAGCCCGTAGATCGGGTCTTTCAGCATGAACCGGTCCTCGGGATGAATGTAGGTGGGACAGCCGTAGGTGTCGGACACCTTCTGGGCCGACCACATGTGATCGATGTGCCCGTGGGTCAGCAGCACCGCGGCCGGGGTCAGCCGATTCTCGTCGAGGATGCGCCGTAGCTGGCCCATCACACGCTGGCCCGGGTCCACGATGACAGCGTCCGAGCCGGGCCGTTCGGCCAGCACGTAGCAGTTGCACTGCAACAAGCCGGCGGGAAATCCGGTGATCAACACGGTTCCAGTTTCCCATCCCAGGCCGCCGGTGGCCGATAAGGGCCACCAGGGACGATCCGCGGCGCGCTGCCGATCGGCCAATGAAACACTTGACACGGGTCGCGGCAGCCACCTTAGCTAGCCAGGGCTAGCTGCTCAGGCCGCGGCTGAAAACGATCAGGGAGGAATACCGGCGGTGCCGACCAACGAACAGCGACGTGCAACAGCGAAGCGCAAACTCGAACGACAGGTCGAGCGCCGCAATCAACAAGCCAAACGGCGCCGGATCCTGGTGATCGCTGGTGGCGCGGTAGTGGCGCTGGCCGTGATCGCGGGGGTAGTGATCGCCGTGATTGACGGTAAAAACGACCAGAAGACCAATACCGCGGCAACGACTACCAATAGTTCTGCGGCCAGCTCTGAGTCCAACTCCACCGCAAGCAGCACGTCCGCCGAATCGCTGCCGCCGGCCGCACCGATGCCGCCGTTCAAACCATCGGCAAATCTGGGCACCAACTGCCAGTACACACCCTCGGCCGATAAAGCCATCAAGCCCGTCAATCCGCCGCGCACCGGCAAGATTCCAACCACCCCGGCCACCGTGAGCGCCAGCATGGTGACCAGCCAAGGCAACATCGGTTTGCTGCTGGCCAACAACGAATCTCCCTGCACCGTCAACAGTTTCGCGAGCCTGGCCGGCCAGAATTACTTCAAAGACACCAAGTGCCATCGGCTCACCACCTCCGCGGGACTGGGCGTAGTGCAATGTGGCGATCCAAAGGGCGACGGGACCGGTGGTCCGGGCTATCAATTCGTCAACGAGTACCCCACCGATCAGTACCCGCCGAATGATCCCAAACTGCAAGAGCCCGTTGTATATCCGCGCGGCACCCTGGCTATGGCTAATGCCGGGCCGGGCACGAACGGCAGCCAGTTCTTCCTGGTCTACAAAGACTCGCAGCTGCCGCCTCAGTACACGGTCTTCGGCACGATTCAGGCCGACGGGTTGGCTACTCTGGACAAGATCGCCAAGGGCGGCGTCGCCAGCGGCGGCGAAGACGGAGCGCCTGCCACCGAAGTCACCATCAAGTCGCTACTACTGGACTAAGCGGCGCGCCCGGCCACACGCCGAAACTGCGCCCAGGGCGTCACTTTCGCCCGCAGACTCGGCATGCCAAAGCCTAGGCCGCGGACGTCACCCGGTAGACGTCGTAGACGCCTTCGACGTTGCGCACGACGTTGAGGAGATGGCCGAGATGCTTGGGGTCACCCATCTCGAAGGTGAACCGGCTGATCGCCACTCTGTCACCCGAAGAAGTGGTGACCGACGCCGACAGGATGTTGACCTTCTCGTCGGCCAGCACGCGGGTCACGTCCGACAGCAACCGGTGCCGGTCGAGCGCCTCGACTTGAATGGCCACCAGGAACACCGACGACGGCGATGGCGCCCACAGCACCTCGATGATGCGCTCGGACTGCTGCTCTAGAGATGTGGCGTTGGTGCAGTCGGTGCGGTGCACACTGACCCCGCCGCCGCGGGTGACAAATCCCATGATCGGGTCGCCGGGCACCGGCGTGCAGCATTTGGCCAGCTTGGTCAGCACGCCCGGGGCACCGGGGACGGCAACCCCGACATCGTCGGTGCTGCGCGGACGCCGCAGCATGGTCGCGGGCGTGGACCGCTCGGCGAGGTCCTCCTCGGCCTGGTCGATACCGCCTAGCTCGGCCAACAGCCGCTGCACGACGTGCCGGGCCGACACATGGCCCTCACCGACTGCGGTGTACATCGCGGACACATCGGTGTAATGCAGCTCGTGGGCAACCGCGGTCATGGACTCACCGTTCATTAAGCGCTGCAAAGGAAGTCCGCCCCGGCGGACTTCGCGGGCCATCGACTCTTTGCCGGCTTCCAGCGCCTCCTCGCGGCGCTCCTTGGCGAACCACTGCCGGATCTTTGCCTTGGCCCGCGGTGACACCACGAACTGTTGCCAGTCCCGCGACGGCCCGGCGTTGGCCGCCTTAGAGGTGAAAACCTCTACGACTTCGCCGTTTTCCAGTTTGCGTTCCAGCGCAACCAGCCGGCCGTTGACCCTGGCGCCGATGCAGCGGTGCCCGACTTCGGTGTGCACCGCGTAGGCGAAGTCCACCGGCGTCGATCCGGCCGGCAGGGTGACCACGTCGCCCTTGGGTGTGAACACGAAAAGCTCTTGCACCGCAAGGTCGTAGCGCAGCGACTCCAGGAACTCGCCCGGGTCGGCGGCCTCACGTTGCCAGTCCAGCAGCTGGCGCATCCAGGCCATGTCGTCGATCTCGGCGGCGGCGTTCTGGTGCGGAACGCCGTTGCGGCCCTTGGCTTCCTTATAGCGCCAGTGCGCGGCGATGCCGTATTCGGCGGTGCGGTGCATGTCGCGGGTGCGGATCTGCACCTCCAGCGGTTTGCCCTCCGGCCCCACGACCGTGGTGTGCAGCGACTGGTAGACGCCGTATCTGGGCTGGGCGATGTAATCCTTGAACCGCCCCGCCATCGGCTGCCACAGCGAATGCACCACGCCGACAGCGGCGTAGCAGTCCCGGATCTCGTCACACAGGATGCGAATGCCGACCAGGTCGTGGATGTCGTCGAAGTCGCGTCCCTTGACGATCATCTTCTGATAGATCGACCAGTAGTGCTTGGGACGACCCTCGACCGTCGCTTTGACCTTCGACGCGTTGAGCGCGGCGGTGATCTCGGCACGGACCTTGGCCAGATGGGTATCCCGGGACGGCGCGCGGCCGGCGACCAGCCGAACGATCTCCTCGTACTTCTTGGGGTGCAAGATCGCGAACGACAGGTCTTCCAACTCCCATTTGACGCTGGCCATCCCCAGTCGGTGCGCCAGCGGCGCAATCACTTCCAGCGTCTCACGGGCCTTGCGCGCCTGCTTTTCCGGTGGCAGGAAGCGCATGGTGCGCATGTTGTGCAGCCGGTCGGCCACTTTGATCACCAGCACCCGCGGATCGCGTGCCATCGCGGTGATCATCTTGCGGATGGTCTCGCCTTCGGCGGCGTTGCCCAACACCACCTTGTCCAGCTTGGTCACGCCGTCGACGAGATGGCCGACCTCGTCGCCGAACTCCTCGGAGAGCGCCTCAAGCGTGTAACCGGTGTCCTCGACGGTGTCGTGCAGCAGCGCGGCCACCAAAGTGGTGGTGTCCATGCCCAATTCGGCCAGGATGTTGGCGACAGCCAAGGGGTGGGTGATGTAGGGATCACCGGAATGCCGCAATTGAGTGGCATGCCGTTCGTCGGCGACCTCGAAGGCGCGGCTGAGCAGCGACAGGTTCGCCTTGGGATAGATCTCCCGGTGCACCGCCACCAGCGGCTCCAGCACGGGATTGAGGGCGCTGCGCTGGGCGGTCATCCGCCGGGCCAACCGGGCCCGGACCCGACGCGACGCGCTGCTGGTCGTCTTCAGCGCCTCGACCGGCAGGGCTTCGGCAGACTCGTCAACGGCTTGCGCCGTGCCCTGTTCGTCCGCCACGTTGGTCACCTCCGATCTCGAGGATAGCCCGATTAGACGCGGCTCAAGCTGTGTACCTGCAAGGGTGCGATCGCTTTGCGACCGCCCAGCGCACTGAGTTCCACCACCACCGCGGATCCGGTGACGTCGGCCCCCGCGCGCTCGAGCAACCTCTTCGCCGCGGAAAGCGTGCCGCCGGTGGCCAACACGTCGTCGATGATCACAACGCTGCGACCCGCCAGTTCGATACCGGCGGCGGGGATTTCCAGGGTGGCACTGCCGTACTCCAGGTCGTAGCGCTCGGCGTACACCGGCGGCGGCAGCTTGCCGCCCTTGCGAACGGCCAGCACGCCGACGCCCAGCCGGGCGGCTACCGCCGCCGCCACCAAGAAGCCACGAGAGTCGATGCCGGCCACCAGGTCCGCGCCGGACGCAACGTCAGCGAGCGCGTCGGTGACGGCGCCCATCGCGGCGCCGTCGGCGAACAGCGGGGTCAGGTCTTTGAACTGGATTCCCGGCTTGGGAAAGTCGGCGACCTCCCGGGTCAGCGACGCGATGACGCCGGCTAACGGCCCGGTCATGCTCGCCTCAGCGCCCATCGGTCCATGTTCCAGCCCGCGCCCCAACGGGTCAGATTCCTGCTCACGGCATACATCTTCTTGGACATCAGCAGCGTGCGCTGCTGCCGGTACAACGGCAACGTAGGCATGTCAGCCCACAGGATCGGGGCGCCCTGGGCAAGCAGCCGGACACGCTCGGCGGGGTCGGCGGATACCGCCAGCGTGCCGATTATGCCGTCGACCTGGCCATTTGTGTAGCTGGGCAGGTTGTTTCCGTTGCCGGTGTGCAGGTCGTAGGCATCCATCGCCGACGATCCACTCGACCCGCTGCCGGTCGCTCCACCGGTGCCGGCCAACAGCGCATCGATCTTTCCGTCCCTGAGCGCCTGCGGGCCCGAGGAGTCCAACGTGACGTTCGTGACGTTGATACCGGCCGCCGAGCACGACGTCGTGATCGCCCCGACGGTGACCGCCAGCCGCGCGTTGGGTCCCTGGTAGCCGATCCGCACCGACAGCGGCGCGCCGCCCAACCCATCGCGGGCCGCAGCGGGATCCGCCTTGCCGAACGGGCCGGCCTCGGCGGCACCGTCGGCCAGGGCGACCCCGTCCTCGGTGGCCGGCGCCAGGCGTGAATTGGCGATCGCCACCCCGACGTCGTGCGCGATCGAGTCGCGCGGCGTGCACAGCGCGAACGCGTGGCGGGCGCGCGGCTGCGACAGCGGACCCTGCGGGGCGAAGATCAGCTGCTCGATCCCGGCCGACGGCGAGTCCGTGCGTTCGTAGTTGTCCGGGGTGGTCAACGCTCCCGACGATCCGGCCGCGACGTCGACAACGTCAACGCTGCGGCTGTTGACCCGGTCCTGGATGTCAGGTCCCTGCGGCCACACGGTTACCCGCCTGGTGATCGCCCTGGGGCCCCACCAGCGGTCGTTGGCTACCAGCACCACCGCGCCACCATCCAGGACGGAGTCGATCTTGTACGGTCCCGACGACGGGAAACGTTTGGCGACTTCATCGGGCATGAGGCCGGGTTTGAGATCCCAGGTGGTGTTCCACAGCCGCGCGATCTGTTCCACCAACGGCCCGTTGTTGCTCAGCAGCGCGGCCGTCACATCGATATTCAGCTGGTCGGCGATGACGTGCGACGGCATCAACGAGGTCGCGGCAAACAGCTGGGTGTAGTCGACGACGGAGCGGTCCGGGGTGAACGACACCCGGGCCTTCTTCTGCCCCGGCAGGCACTCGATCTTCGCAACGTCGACGTAGCCGGCCTGGGTGGCGGCGTCGAAGCCGGGATAGCGGCCGGATTGGGCCGCCCAGGTGAGCACCAAGTCGTCACACGTCACCGGCTTGCCGTCGGAATAGACGGCGTTATCGGCAATCTGATAGTCCAGCACCAGGGGCGCACCGCCCACTTCCGAGATGGTGCCGAAGTCGTGGTCGGCGACGACCTGCCCGTCGGGGCCGTGATACCCGAACCCGGTAAGCGTGCGGGCAAATGCTTGCGCTCCCGCCGATGCGGCGCCGACGACGGTATTGGTGTTGTAGGTGACCAGCGTGCCGTCGACAACGTAGTCGATCTGGGAGGCTGCGCTACCCGAACACGCCGTCAGCGTGGCAGCCGCGGCCAGCGTCGCAACCAGGGCTGCGGATGTCCAGCTGGCCCCCCTGGTCCACGAGCCCACCACGCGCCGACGCCAGGTGGCCATCTCGGCTTACCGCCGGCCCACGTTCCGCTTGCCGGTCGGACGCCGGGTACCGGTGGGCCGCACCGGCCGCGCACCCGGGGCCGGTTTGTTCGCCACGGGCTTGTCGGACGCCGCGAGAGCTTGCGCGTTCTCCTGCGTGGCGTCGGTGACCTCCTCCTCTGAAGGGGCGTCGGAGGGTGCATCGGAGGGTGCTTCCGAAGACGCATCAGCGGCCGCGTCGGAGTCTCGCGAACCGGGACTACGCCGTCTGCCGACCCGGCGACTGTGGGCGCGCACCAGCTCGGTGCGCTCCCGCAGCGTGACCAGCAGCGGAGTGGCGAAGAAGATCGACGAGTAGGTGCCGACCACGATGCCGACCAGCTGCACCAGCGCCAGGTCCTTCAGCGTGCCCACGCCCAGCAGCCACACCGCGACCACCATCAGCGACAGGATCGGCAGCACCGAGATCAGGCTGGTGTTGATCGAGCGCATGAACGTCTGGTTGATCGCCAGATTGGCCTGCTCGGCGAAGGTGCGCCGAGCGGTGTGCTGGAAGCCGTGGGTGTTCTCTTCGACCTTGTCGAACACGATGACGGTGTCGTAGAGGGAGAACCCGAGGATCGTCAGCAGCCCGATGACGGTGGCCGGGCTGACTTCGAAGCCCACGAGCGAGTACACGCCGGCGGTCACCGTCAGGTCGAAAACCATGGTCGTCAGGGCCGAAATGGCCATGTAGCGCTCGTAGCGGACGGTGATGTAGAGGCCGACCAGGACCAGGAAGATGGCCAGCGCGATGAGCGCCTTCTTGGTGATCTGATCGCCCCAGGTCTCCGAAACCGCGGAGTCGCTGATCGCCGCCTTACTGGGCTTGCCGTCGCCGCCCTTGGGCTGGAACGCGTCGAACAACGCGTTACGCAGCTGCGTTGTCTGGTCGTTGGACAGCGTTTCCGAACTGATCTGCACCGTCGCCGAAGCGCCGCTGCCAACGGTGACGACCGATGCGGGGTCGTGGCCCAGCGTCTTTTTGAAGACGTCCTGCACCTGCGAGGTCTGGACGGTCCCGCCTGCGGCGGGAAACGACATCGTGGTGCCGCCCTTGAAATCGATCCCGAAAGTAAAGCCGCGCACGATGATGCTGACAATCGCGATCGCGACGATCGCGCCGCTGATGCCGTACCACAGCCGGCGCCGTCCGATCACCTCGAACGCACCGGTGCCGGTGTAGAGGCGCGAAAGAAAGCTGTGCCGTGGCGGGTCGGAAGCCAGCTCTTCGGAAGCCTTTTCGGTAGCCTTTTCAGTAGCCTTTGCAGCCATCAGCGCTACCCCCGTCCCGTCTGCACCTGCGAGGCCCGGCGTTCGCGGGCGACCTGCTGAACAGCGCCCAGCCCGTTGTACGCCGGCTTCGCCAGCGTCGGCGACTTAGAGGCCAGGTAGACCAGCGGCCAAGTCACCAAGAACACCACCACCAGGTCGAGGATCGTGGTGAGGCCCAGCGTGAAGGCGAATCCCTTCACCTGGCCGATCGCCAGGAAATACAGCACCGCGGCAGCCAGGAACGTCACGGCGTTGCCGGACACGATCGTCTTGCGGGCCCGCACCCAGCCGCGCGGCACCGCCGACCGGAACGAGCGGCCCTCCCGGATCTCGTCTTTGATGCGCTCGAAGAACACCACGAACGAGTCGGCGGTGGTACCGATGCCGATGATCAGACCCGCGATGCCCGCCAGATCCAGGGTGTAATTGATATATCGGCCCAACAGCACCAGGATCGCGAAAACCATTGCGCCGGAAGCGGTAAGCGACAAAGCCGTCAGCAATCCCAGCACCCGGTAATACACCAACGAGTACAACAACACCAGGACCAGCCCGATCGCACCCGCGAACAGGCCCGCCCGCAGCGACGTCAATCCCAATGTCGCCGAAACAGTTTGGGCTTCCGACGATTCGAAGGACAACGGCAGCGAACCGTATTTGAGGACGTTGGCCAGCTGGCGCGCGGTCGATGCGGTGAACGGCGGATCGCCGCCGGTGATCTGGGTGCGGCCCCCGGGTATCGCTTCTTGGATCATCGGAGCGCTGACAACCTGCGAGTCCAGGGTGAAGGCGGTCTGGGTGCCGATGTGGGCGGCGGTGAAATCAGCCCAGGTATTCGACGCCCCGGACTTGAACTGCACGTCCACGACGTAGCCGATGCCGTGCGTGTTCATCCCAGACGAGGCGTCCTGGATCTGGTCGCCACTGATGATCGACGGCCCGAGCAGGTACGCGGCCTTATGGTCGGTCGAGCAGGCCACCAGGGGCAGCGTCGGGTCGTCGTTGCCGGCCAGAATGTCCTTCTTGTCGCAGCGGCTGGCCTCGAACTGCAGGGCGACCATCTGGATGTACTGGCTGGTGTTCTGCCGCCACTTCTTTTCCTGCGCGATGCGCTCGGCGAGGTCTTTGCGCGGATCCGCAGGCGCCGGCTCGTCGGCCGGCGGCGCGTCACCCGCGGGCGCACCGGTCGCGGGAGGCGCCGGGCTGGGCGCGGGCGGTGCGGGCGGGGCCGGTGGCGGCGGGTCCTGCGGGTAGGGACGTGGTTGCGCCCCGGGCTTGCCGGGCGGTGCCGGTGGCGCGGGCTGTCCTGGTGGCGCCGGCTGGGCCGAGGGCGCCTGTTGGCCGGGCGGCGGCGCCCCCGCGGGCTGGTGGGCCGGCGGCTTGGGTTCAGCACCCTGCGCCGGCATCGAGTTGAGCACCGGCCGGATGAATAGCCGCGCGGTTTGCCCCAGATTGCGGGCCTCGCTGCCGTCGTTCCCGGGCACCGTGATGATCAGGTTGTCGCCGTCGACGACGACCTCCGAACCGGAGACGCCAAGCCCGTTTACCCGCGCGCTGATGATCTGCTGCGCCTGG
>Ga0182014_10004914_pt1 | contig 15076 bp, 7 predicted proteins | sample 612S2DmetaG_FD_120489 | JGI IMG/M metagenome (GOLD analysis project Ga0182014, IMG submission 120489) | Permafrost microbial communities from Stordalen Mire, Sweden - 612S2D metaG | ecosystem: Environmental > Terrestrial > Soil > Wetlands > Permafrost | place: Sweden: Stordalen | collected... | reverse complement strand
TTACTTGAACATGTATCATTGTTATTATTACTATTATTCTTTACAGGAAGAGAGTTGACATCGATAAAGTTAGAACTAACCTCTTGATAGGAAAGACCGTCTGGTGAATATCTTACTAATTTGACCCTCTTGATTCCGAGATTGCTTAATTGTTTAATTTCCTCAGAAGTAAAACCTTCGAAGTTAATCGAATTAGAGATATAAATGTAGGCTTCTTCTTTATCTTCAAGATCATTAAGAGAGATAAGAGTACCATCACTATCATATATAATAGCGTATTTCTCACAAAATTCAAAACCTTTCGTTCCTTGTTCTGGAGGAACCGCTCCGGCACAAACAGCAGAACATCCTGGATTTCCCGGAAAGTTAGTTCTTACAAGACATCCAGCGAAATAAGCTCCAATAGTTCCGGGTGTGACTGTCTTAACATCGCAAAAAACTCTTACGATTATTTCATGTACATAATCATAGGCGGCAGTAGAGAAAAGAATACGAATTATCTGTATAATATTCTTAAAATCATTATCAAGATCTCCTTTAAGATTCCTGATAGGTTGCGCTTGATTTTCTTTCAAACGATTAAGAGTCGCCTCTATATTATTTAAATTGATACTTACATCATCCGACGAACCACCATAACCTTTCAGGATAACAACATCATTTCCATTATTGTCTTTCTTCTTTTGATATTCATCATTGGGTCCCTTTGTGAAGATCTGTTGAGCATCATGGAAAGCTTTCAACGGTCTTCCATTTTCCGTTGTTAAATTTCTGAATAAATTAGAAGAAATTTCTGTCCTTCTATGGTTTGACATTTGGACATAAGATAATTTTATTACTTTGTATAATATTATCTGTATTATCTTTCTCGATGTATTTTAATTGGGTCGAAAAAATGGAAGACCATTTTTATTAATATTGCTAATAAAAGTCTTTTCTTTGATAAAGAGAGGTCATCGATTAAGAATCAAGTAAAGAATGGAGGGTCAGTCCAGTAATATAAACATGAATACATCACAGTCGAATGAATCTCCTGTGCAGATGCCATTTGATAATGATGTTACTATGATATATAAATGGGCATATTATTTTAATGTACCTGTCAAGTTAATTGTAGTGAGGCCTCGATTACAGAATGTTCCTCAATTTCGAAATCTAGGGACGTCAGAGTGGGTTTTCGAGAATCTGATAATAGTTGTACAACTATTATATAATCAGAAGGTTTCACTGGAGAATATCTATAACAGTATTGTGGAATGGATGCCTGGAGGTAATATTAACGCCGATGATGTCGCAATGGCGTATCTTAGAGTTATGAATGACAATCAAATCAAAAGAGAAGATGAACTCGTCATAATGAATAACTTTTATTACATCGTAGAACCTGATGATGTAAGTATTACCCACGGTAAGTTTGCCACATATGAAATATTACAAGGATCTTATGAGAGCTGGCAAATACAGATGGCAAAACAATACGATCTCGATATAGATCGACTAGGGAATATTCAGAATGTTCAAGGATTCCTTTTGAATGAATATAATAAGAAGAGTCAAATATCAATGTCTCCTATTATAGTAAGATCGGCTCTTGTTGCTTTTACACCATCTCTATTGAACGGAGGAATACCTTCTATCAATAATGGGTATGAGATTTTTGATAGTACTATTCTCTCGGTTTTTATCCCATTCATCCAGTACAACGGAGATGTTAAATTTGTGGAAGATCCATTAAACCCTGATGAAATTATTGGTTTGTTTCCCAAATACTATAAGGTTTTTAAGGGAGATTCATTGACAGAAGATCCAAATTATAACAACACTGTCATTAATAGTTCTCGCGCCAAGTTACCTAATACAATATATTTAACATTATGGATTGGTAATTCAACGGACGTTGAATTTAATGATATGTACACTGCACCTCGCGAATCATTTGTAAGAGTAGAATATCATCTCGATACTAATTATCTAACTATTGATTTACCATTCGAAGGTGATGCAAGTGTAATGGCAGAGATGTCAAGAAGTAAAATACAATCCGCCTTTCCCACATTAAACATAGGGAAAGGAACAGAAGCGAAGGTTAGAGGTGGATTTGATCTCTATGGTCTCATTAACCAGGAAACTATTCAAGGACTCACTATAGATGAAACGTCTCTTCTTGATCTTATTTTATCAGAACCACTTTTTAATATCTATCTCTATGTAGAAGAGAATATCAAACCTTACGCTTTCAAGAAGAGATTAGATGTTCATTATCGATCAATCTTTAAAGATGAGAAAGAAGGAGAGACACCAACAAGCGATGTCTATATATCAAATTCAGCAGCAGTATCCATTACTCTCACACAAAGATATTATCAAGAAGATTCTACCACCGATGTTATACCTGCGATATCCAATTATAATATGATAAAAGCAAGAGTAAATAAGGGAACACCTTTCATTCACATTAATATCAGTAGAGCAGATTCTCGAAAGATCATAGACGAATTTGTTCTTATTTTCCGATTACTTTTAGGATACTATCTTGATAATTGGCAGCCAATATTCCAAGACTATCTATCCTTTGTTCCTGAATTGGCTGTTCTTCCCTCTTTAATTACAAATAAACAGCTGATCAAAGAAGAGAAACAAAAGACAAAGAAAAAGACAGTATCGAAGAAAGAAGATGTAAGTAGGATTAAGGCCCTCAAAGCTAAGGCACCAGATTTGTTTGTAGATAAATATGCTAGGAAGTGTCAAGGAGATTTGAAACCAATTGTAATCTCCAATGAAGAAATACCTTTCTGGAAGGCTAAGACATTCCTCAGTGATGGAGTACCAACACAAAGACAAGTAATGACATTTCCTTTACCAACAAGAGATCCACAGAATCCTAACAGAATAATAGAGGGATGGAATTTTGTTTGTCCCAATGATAATATTCCTTATCCTGGATTGAAGACTAATACTCTAGCAAATAAAGACAAATATCCATATATTCCCTGTTGTTTCATAAGAGATCAAACAGTAGAAGGTCTTCGCAAGGGATATAATGAGTACTTTCGAGGATATCCTCCAAGAGCAAAGAAAGGTGCAAGAGGTGAGGGATTAATTAAGACATCTAAATTCTTAGAACCTGGAATAAGAGGTTTTGTATCTTCAGAGATAGAGTCTATCCTAAAGAATTATGATAGTGATTCTGGATCAATAATAAGATATGGTGTTATAAGATCGCCTAATTCTCTCATACATTGTGTATGCGTTGCAGTAAGTAATAATGACTACCTGAAACTTCCAACAGATCTTGAAAGAGAAACTTATGTAACAAAATTAAGAAGATATATTGCAAATAATATTAGAACGGAATTACTCCTCCAAGAATTCTACGATAAGACTCCAGTAGAGATAAAGAGATATCTTGATGATAATTCTTTCTTTCTCGATCCAAATCTTTTTTATCGAGCGTTGGAAGAGATATTTAACATTAATATCTTTTGTTTTAGTCCTCCAGACTTAGTTAGAGGTCATCCACTACCATTCATCGATATTCCTCGTAATAAACTCTTTCATATTAGACCATTAAGACCAAATAGGCCAACCGTTCTAATATATAATCATTGGGGTTCAGAATCGAATATGTTAGAATATCCTCAATGTGAACTTATCATCGATTTCGAACAAGATAAGGATGACATTAGATTATTCGGTGCTAATATGACAGAATTATGTCATAGTATTTTATTAGAAAGTTTCAAGACAATCACATGGAGAATCGCTAAGTTTTTATTACCAAACTCTACCACTGAGATTGAAGATGTCATTGGTAATGTTAATATATATTCCTTGATAGATTATATGGCCTTGCTTAATTATACTGCTAAATCACAATATATAGATGAATATGGTAAATTAAGAGCTCTCAACTTTACTGTATCTATTAAGAACGGCAATGATACATTAAGAGAAGATATGACATTAATAATTCCTCCATCTCAACCAGAAAATTTACCTATAATGGAACCAGTTAATTGTTCATTTGAAGCTGCTGTATCTATATTTGGACAACCTAGCGGTATCACTAGGTTATCTTCTGATGAAAGATTAGTTAATGGTATCTGGTTTTCTATCATGGATCTTAATTTTGGTGTCTATGTTCCTGTCAAACCAATCACTCTACCATCTGGACTACAATATCCAATAGGACCACCAAATTCACTAAGAAAGGAAGGATCTAATGTTATATCGAGATTGACCAAGTTGAGAAAAATATTGGATATAATCATACAATTAGTTCGTTGGTTATATGATATAGATAGGAATTACAGGAACAGTACACCATCACAATTTATCAATGAGTATTTTTCTTATAATGACAAACCAATCACAGATAGTGTTAATTATTATGATTTAATTCGAATTAAACGCATCTTACCTATCGTTACCACTCCTGCTGAAGGTATTACGATATTATCGAAGGAAGCACCTACTCTTTTCTCTAATGGTCGTATCGTCTTCTACAGTAAGGATTTCTATGATAAAATAGGTGCCTCTATTAAGGTGTATTACAATGAAACAGTAGGTCTTCCAAATGAACCAGCTAGATTCATCGATAATTATCATTCTAGTGAAGAGTCATTTAAACAACAAGCAAATGTTGCTATTTTCGTTAATGAGAAAGATCTTCTCTCATGGATGGTAAATCAAGAGAATCGATTATTAAAGTTCTATCTTATTAAAGATAAATTAGATAATTCCTCTATGGTAACTTTAGAACCTTTTATTTATCGAGATGTTGATGGTAAAATATATCTGATACAAAATGTTATAGGAGGTGAACTGTCAAGAGCTTTTACTGCTGCTGTGGATTGGTATAATAGGAAATTTAATTCAGGAAGTCAATCTAAACAGTTCGAAGGAACACCTGCATACATGGTATACGCTGTTAATGATAGCGGTATTATTGTTCCTTTCCAAGATAAAACGGGAGGTAATGATTTATATGTTAAAATACTTCGATATGGTGTATCAGATCTTGATAATGGAAGATATGCTGCTATATTAGACTTAATATAACATAAATAGGATAAATTATGTTACTACTACTACTAAGTACTCCTACCATATATCGTTGCTATCATTATATTGCCTAGTACTAAGTACTAGGCATTTCTACCAATTATTACTATCATTATATTACTAATACTAATGCTTAGTATTAGTAATAGTTATCAGTATACATTATTATATATTTGGACTCTGTTTATTACAATAACTCAGTGGTACTCATACGATAATATCATTCACAATAAAAATATAAATATTCAGCACGATTTATATTTTATTTAAGAGGATTCATTCATAGAATACTGTATGCTGATCCAATATAAGGTATTGGTAAGTGTATTGCCAATGATCATTTGATTTCCTGATAGTGTAGAAGCCATAGTAAATGCATTACCTGATTGTCCTTTTACAACACTAAGCAACATTAACATAATAGCGATGAATCCTTGAGATAGTCCCGGTATAGAATTAATAATGTTATTCATTACTATACTACCATTTGCTGTTATCCAATCCGATAATAAGAGATTTTGAGAGATGGGAGTGAAAGGTATACAGAGAGTTCCTAAAATATAAGCATTTCTCTGTGGAAATACATTAGGAGTACTAATAATAGCCTGACCTGTTGCATTGTATTGATAATTGGTATCACCCCAAACACTTATTGTATTAACAGAATTAAATAATGGATCTATATTTACAGTTGTTCCTTCCGCATGAGCCGAATACTGGAAGTATGTTTGAGCTGATCTTATTTCTGTTGCCATTAATACGGATCCAGTAGTTATCATATTGTCATTATTAAGGGATAATCCGAGAAGATATAAGGAATAATAACAGTTAACGGCATCACCTATCTGTGTTTCTATACGGCCTGTTATTGTTTCATTAATAAGACCAGAAGTATATGAATGACCCATATACCAATCCTTATGTCTCCATCTTGAAAAGAAAGGATCTCCGTTACTTGGATTTCCTATATCCCTTGCTAATGATAATGCTAATCCATATAATTTACTCTTTAGAAAGGAGATATTATATCTTCCAATAACAGCAAGAGAATATAAGAAGTAACCATATTGATGATGATGGTTAGAGTATGTTGGATTACCACCATTAGTTTGCTGCGTTGTATCATTAATTCCTAATGAAGTAATGATACCTCCCCAGTTAGAGTCATATCCTAATCCTTTATTAAAAACGGACATTCCATTCTGTAACGTAGATAATCCTGAATTAAATAATGGAGTATCTTTGAAGGATATTTTCTCGCCAATTAATAGTAGAACAGCAAGACCAGCATAATATCTACCATAGCTATAAGTATCTAAAGGTATTTGTATTCCAGTATTCCCTAATACTCCAGTATTCCCTGAGATATAGGATGTCATATCAGATGACCACTGTTCTTGAATAGCGTTCAATTGACCCTCATTAACAATAGGAGTTGGATCTATAAATCCAATCATAGGTAATGTTTCATTTAGTATCCAGTTAGATCCAGACACTAATCTAACCGGTCCTTTGATGGAAGTATTCATAATAGAATCAGTGTCAAAGACATTAGTAAGATAACTAGGAGTCATATGAGGTAAAGCACACAAAAGAAGAGGATTATTATCATTTGATGACCATGTTATATTTAATGGTAGATTGACATTACCTGTTCCCGATGAACCAGAGATAATCTTATAATTAACACTAGCTGCAATCGGATAAGACATATAATATTGTGTTTGTGATATTATTTCTCCTTGTGTTGGATTATCCTCAACTGCCACTCTAATATAACCAGAATAAGTTGTATTACATTTGACTCCATAAGATCCTGTCAATTCTAACACAATAGGTGGTTGAGCGAAGATATGATATGTTAGTCCCATTTGACTGTTCGAATTACTAGACGGTGTAAGATTAACGATATAATGTGAATTAGGAAATCCATCCGTTGTTCCTTCAATGATGGACCAGTGATATAGAATGTTGTTATTACTATCTAATGAATTTATATAAGGAGTCAGTCCCTGACCAGAAGAAGAATATGTCATAGTAATATAAGGGCAACCGCGAACCAATGGAGCGCTCATTATATTACAATTATTATCTGACCAAGTAAATGTACCAGTAAAATCGTCATAATATGATAGTATCGGACTATTCAACTGTTCCACTGCTCCTATTCTCAGAGAACTATTCATAGGAGCAAATAAAAAGATATTATCTGTAGTATCAGTAAAAGCAGTTGATCCTATTGGATAATCCATCACTAATGATCCAGAATCAATAATAGCATAATATGGATATGGAAAGATAACATTGAGATTAGTAGAATTATATAATGAACTACTTAACCAGTGACTAGTAGGAAGTACATTTAGTGAAGGACCTCTTACAGAATTAGGTTGTACTGGACAATTTAAGCTTACATAAGGAGGTTTACTTGTACTAAACGGTGATAATGTATTAATAGTTACAGGAGCGAGTAATAAAGGACATATAGCACTACTAGTATTACCAGTATTAAATATTATCAAGATAACGATAACACCAATAATAACACCAATAATAATACAGAACACAATTATCACTGATTCCGATTCCATTTAAAAAGTATATAATATTATATCAAACATACGATGTGGCTCGTATGTTTTTTAAATCATAAAGATCTTTATGCTCTATTTATTTTCGAAGTGCTTGAAGTGATTGTTCGACTGATTGATAGACGGGCTTTACTTTGGTTGTTTTCTTTTCTGTCTTTCTCTTCAATTTTCTTCCTGGTTCCAATAGGGCAGCCCACTCGGGTTTGTTGATTTTACTAATAATATCGTATTCAGCTAACATACGGTCTCTTTGTTCCTTATCATTCAAGATGCGCAAGTTTTCTTCACCTATGGCAGGATCTCCCTTGGAATACACATTGAGAGCAATGATTGATTGAATGAAGAAAAGTCTGAATGATTTATCAGTGAAAGGAACCAGTTGACCCTTAACTATCTTAGGATTTTCTGCTGAGAGGATTTGGAAAGTGGTTCGATCATTCGGATTCCCTTGTTTCACGGATTTCAATTGACCATGTTTATCCACCTTACCACCTTCTACTCCAGGTTTAAAACTATATAAAGCCGGTTGAGTGCTAAACACACTAAGTAACGCACCAGATGGTGTAACATCTTGACGATTTGTACCCTTTTGCATTTGTTCTGTATAGATGTTGGCGTAGAATAACAGTTGAAGAGTAGTTCGCAAACAAATACCTGATTTAACAAGAGGTAAATAATCAATCAAACGGCTATTATCTGAACGAGTTGGACCACCGCTTGCAGGATAGAGAGGACCGAAATTAGCATCATTAACATATTTACGCATCGCATTTCCCATAAGAACTGGTGTGAAAACACTCTTGAATGATTTTGGTGCAGCTCCTCCAGTTTTCTTTCTTCTGGCCATTCTGTAATAACTCTTAATCTTCTTGAGTTCTTCGACAAACAGAGCAGAAGATGCTCTGAGATCAGCTTTGGTGAGAATTGCCATACCACCACTAACAGAAATGGCGATTGAATTACCCTTTCCATAGGTTGCGAGCTTGTTAGAAAGTTTCATGAGAGATTTGTAGACTTGGATCAAGTAACCGATATGCTTGTAAAAGATAGTAGGAGAAGGAAGAACAAATTGCTGATCATTTGCCTTCTTCTCTTCTGGAGTCAACTTCTTTCTTCTTCCGACTGTTGCTGTAGACATGTTTGTTAATGTTCGTTTCTTGTACTGGTTTAGAGTTACTTATATTTTTCTTTATGGTATTTTTCAATGATAGGAAATTTATTTCAACGAAAAAATTCTTGATCGTCGAAGTTAGTATTTTGAGTTATATAATTATAACAGTTCATTCGAATTAAAGTCATTTCTAAATAATTTCGTCACAGTATAAGTATTTCGAGACAAAAAATATAAACAAATTATGTAATTCATTTATGTCGGAAAGTTGATGATAAACTATTTGTCCTGAACGGTAATATATCATTCATATACTCTCTTTTATTGAGCATCTATCAGCCCATCTAAACAAATTTATTTTTTTTATTAATTTTTATACTGTTTTCATTGCTCATAAAAGAAGGAATACCTTAAACAAAGCGATTTTAATTTGGAAAGATGACTAGTATAGCAAAGTCAGATTTTGACTCTATTAGCAAATTCCAGAATGAACTTCATACTACAACAGATGACACTCAAACCATCGAGTCAATTTTTATGTATGAATTCAGGAAAATAACGTGGTATACCATGATACCAATGAAATTATCACCATCAGTCGGAGAGGATGATGGTATTTCTTATATCGTTAATAATACTTTCCATTATCTCATATATACTGATATGAGACAGCAATTACCTGCAATAAAAGTTAAACCTGAATATAAGGGAAAAGTTAAGATTGCATGGTGTCATAACATTGGATCGAATATCTTCACACAAGGTGAATTTCTTATTGAAGATGAAAGTTTGAACACCATTAGCAATGTATGGTGTGATATTTACTTCCAAGCTTATATGACTCCTGGATTTCGAGAACATCATGATAAAGGAATAGGAAATCTACCTTTTCTTGAAGGTTGGAATGATAGTCTTCCTGAATATATAACTAATGTCAACCAACCTTTTTATTACTCCAAATCGACGAATTTGGCTTTTCCTATCTTCTTGGCATCGACTCAATCAATAATTAAGCATAAATACCTTCTTCGAAAGAAAATAAGTAGTCTGTTAAGGATGATCAAAACAGATGACGAAGGAAAAACATGGAAACAAATTCCTTATGATTACAGTTATCTTGATAATGTTACGAAAGATCAAACATTGAAGAATCCGGAACTATGGGCACGTTATGGATACATTTCTTCTGGTGAAATGGGTGCAACAAGATGTCACGATACTCTCAGTTTCTACATCGATGACATTGTAACATGTAGTAATGATTCTGCCTATGGGTATAAATCAACTTCAACGGTGGAACTACAATCAATATATCCTTGTAAAGCAATGTTCTGGGTAGCAGAAAACCTCGAAGCGACAGGAAATAATAATTATTCTAATTATACTACTAACAGCAATAATCTATACAAAGGGTGGAATCCATGTAGAAAGATTAACTTAAAATATGGTGATTTGTTTCGCTTGAAGGAGATGGATGCGGATCACTTCGATATAGGAGAGTATCGAAAACATTTTCCATCTCCACCATCAGAACCAGGATTTAATGCTTATAGTTTCGCTTATAATTCAGCATCAGTCGATGGTGAAGTTGGTATTGTCTTTTATAGTCTCAAAGCTAAACTTCTTATTGATATAAGAGAATATGATATCGAACAGACAGATAACAACAATTTAATAAAGAATAACACACAATTCAAAACACATGTTATTCTTCTAGTGACAAAGAGACTTGTTGTTGAAAAGAGTAGTAGCGGTAACTATAAGTTCTCAACGGAACCAAGCCCTCTACAAAATAATTAAAATAAAAATTATAATTTATAAATTATAAATTATAATTTATATCACAAAGAAGATGACATCAATAGATAATTTCCTGAATAGGATATCTCCACAAAGACAAGAGTTATTCGCACAGGAATGTATTAAACGCCTTACTTCAAAGGATTTTAATGCTAATTTAGAACTTAGTTTCCCTGATGTTACTATAGTTCTATTTTACGTTGAGGGAATATTATCACAAAGACTACTTAGAATATTTAGTTTAACTGCTCAGCAAGTTGCTGGACCATTATTTGCTGCCTGTAATTTAATGGTAAATAAAATTAATATCACTAGACTTATTCAAACAGATAATCATAAAAGCGGTTGTGACAAATCCTTAATAGTTTTATATCAAAATGGTCGTCCAAAGAACATATACGATGGAGAGTTATCAGTGTATGCTCTCTCTAATTATTCTCTTACACTAGATTAATACCGTATGATAAACATGTTAATACCATACTAACATCGATACTAACACTAAGATATCATAATATAGTATCGATATTAGTATAGTATTAATGTTACGATATACTGTCAATACTGAGATATCATAATTAGACGGTATCGATGTTAGTATAGTATATCTTTAGTATTGGTACTATACTAAAGATATACTAAGATATACTGTGTCGGCAATATAGTATACTGAGATATACTATATTTATTTTTAAAGTGAAGTTTTTAATCTAAGGTATAATCGATTACCAATATCCCTTACCTCCTCCACAACTTCTTAAGCTAGCAATAAGAAGCCAGATGATGATGATAATGATGAGTGCAATAACAATGGAAGCAAGTAATACTTTACCTGTATCAACATTAGTGCTATTGGGTTGTAATGCCCAAGCGGGTTTGAGAGAATAGATGATCAACCAGACAATCACTGTGATGATGATGAACCAAATGATGAAGGCAGCAAGTCCTCCCCATGCTCCACCCCATGATGAACCAGTTGCGCATTGGTCCTTAGCAGCGCAGGGATCGATGCATGGTTTTGGGCAGGGATCGGGACACTGTGGAACTGGTTTACATTCATATCTTGGAGTACATTCGATTTTGGGTCCACATCCGGGCAACATATAACCGGGTTTACCTTCCCATCCTTTATCACCACCCCATCCTTGACCTCCGGCCATACCTCCTTGTTTCTCAAACATACCTTCTTTGTATTTAAGTTCTAATGATTGACCGGAAGCGAGCGCGCTTAATGGTTGAGATTGAACTACAGACATTTATTCAAGGACAGATTTTTTTTCGCGTTTCGTTTATTTTGGATTAGTCCAAAATATTTCGAATAAAAATCGAGGAGATATTACAACGTAATTTTGTATTCTTTATTATTTCTACTTTTTTTCTCGAAACTTATTCTTCTTATTTATTCCTTTGATTGGAAGAATAAAATTAATTATAAAAACTCTTAACCGTGTTAAGATAATATTTCTGTTCGGAAATAGCAATACAGATACAAGAATATTACAATAAAAAGAAATTGTAATATTATGTTATTTTTACTCATAATCTCTTAGTTCTTGACCTATCGGAAATCGAGGAACTCCATATTCTGATAACTCATAATACCTAATTGTTACTTGTTTACCTACAACAAGTTCTGGATGTGCTAACCAATTCTCCCTTCTTTCGAAGGAACCCTTCATTCTCACTAAAAAGATATTACCTCTTGGATCTCGTACTTCAAGCATAGCCTTTCCTTTCTCTTTACCAGTAGCAGTATCAAGTACTGCAAGGATAGTTGCTTCTTCATCTATAAAGTCTTTATATTTTAGAATATTGCTACTTCTCTTCTGTTCATATACTGACTCACTATATTCACTAGTGCCACGAGGAGCATTTAATGCAAGTTTCTTTATGACTACACCTTCGTAGCCCATATCGATAAATTGGTTACGAAAGCTAAGAATATCATTATGTGACCAAGCGAGAGTAATTGTAAGTAATGAGAAAGATTTATTAATATTACCATCAGCAAGATATCTCTTATAGGCGTTGAAGAGAAGAGAATATCTTTCATCAAAAGATGGATTTTCTTCGAAATAGATATCAAAGACATAGAAGGCAAGATCTCCTACTCTTGGATCGATATTAACTATTTTCTTAAGAACTGATATTGTTTCGTTGAAAGTATGGCCGGGATATACTATCTCTCCATCAAGAGTAGAATAAGGAGGAAGATACACGAGGAAGGTTTCCAGATCTTTCGTAATATGTCCAAGATGTTGATAATAAGTATCAAGATAACTTCGAATAGTTATGTTTCCATAACCGAGATCTTGTACGAGCGCTCGTACACCATCAACTTTTACTTGTACTGCGACGGGCCATCTATGTATCTTAGCCTCTTTGAGATAAACTTTTCCCTTCATTCCTTTAATAGTAGTAGGTCCTTGAGCACCAGCTGGTCGATGTCCCGATCGATATTTCTCTTTATATCGTTGCGATGCCTCTTGCAAAGCTTGCTGTTGCATAGTCCTATTTACTTTTGGGATAACTTCTGTTAGATCAGTTCGGTAGCCGGATGGTCCATCAACATGACCGTAAGTCATTTCAAGTTGGTTCTTCCCGTCAAAGCCAACTTGCCATAACGTTAATGCTCCAGTAGCAGATACTTTGTATAGAGGAGTAAGAGTCCATTTAGGACTTTTCGGAATTTCTCCTATTTGTATTATCTGATGATCAGGTGATAAAGCAGGATTTTCTCTCTCATCAATATATTGTGTATGTTTAAAATGTACAACCGGTTCTTTCTCTAAACGGACCAATGTAGTTTTTGGTGGGACCTCCATTGCGTTTTATAACATGATATCTCTCGATTTATTTTTATAATCATTATATTTATCCTCTATTATAAATAGATATCTATAATACGGATTCGTTGATAGAGCCGGTTAATAATTCTCGCTTAAAAGATTTAAGAATAAATAAAATAGATGGACAAATTAGATCATAATGTAATCTCATCAAACGGTAATGATGATGTTCCTGTTAATTCTGCTCCTTTAATCAAAACACCTATAATCAAGCCATTAAACGGACAGGTACCACAGGTAAGTATACCTTTGCATAGGCCTAACTCGCCTCGGGATAATACATCAATTATTGTAAGCGGGGAAGTGATATCTTCCCCATTATCACTTGCATTATCTAGTCCTCCTGTAATACATGTGAGACCTCCTTCTCCTAGAAATGGTGTTCCATCTATCAATCTAATTGATACAACAGAAGAACGTATAAGTAGTGATGGCATTAGATCCATCGATGATTCAAATACAGAAGAGATTAGACCAGCCTCACCAGATATTCCTATTGTCATTTCTACTAATTTTAAGAGAGAAAGATCCCCATTACAAAGTCCTATCACTGGTAATGGCCACCATTCATCAGGAAGACAAATATCAAGGAATACTGATCATCGAACGAGACATGTTGATCAACCCCTCTCTAATAATCGTTCTAATCCAATTACTCTAAATCAACCTATCATACATCAAGCTACTCCGATTACTCCAATTAGTACGACTACTCCAAATCAACCTATCATACATCAAGCTAGTCCAATTAGTACAACTATTCCGATTACTCCAATTAGTACGACCATCTCAAATCAGGATATTCCGGTTAGTCCAATTAGTACGACTACATCAAATCAATCTTCCCCTATTAATGAAAAGATAGTAGAGAATACTTCTAGTATCAGTGGTGCAAGTTCTAATATAGCTCCTCCTTCTTTACCATCAGAGCTTCCAACTGCTCCTGTTATCCCTAAATATTCCTCTCTTCCTATATTAGAACAGGTAAGAATAAGAGAAGAATTTAGAACTAAAATAGGTGTAATTCGGACTGTTTGGCCTAATTATATGATACCTCCTCTCGATGATACCGAACCATTAGAACATGTACATGTAAGATACGAAACATATCTTAAACACGTACATGTATGTAATTCGGCCGATCAATATAAAGTGTATGTTATGATGTATTGGATGGGTATCGAAATATTTGCTACTAAAGTATTAGGATTGAATTGTTCTGGATTTGCTATTGCACAGAAAGATGGAATGCCTCGATATGAGAGACTTCTCATAGAATTAGGAGAAAAATATAATACTCCCGGAACTAGTTCATGGCCAGTGGAAGTCAGATTATGTTTAATGGGATTGTTCCAAGCCGTTGTCTTTATTATTATCAAAGTATTATCGACTTACATAGGAGAAGGATTTGCTAAGGTTATTGTAGATATGATCTCTAGCTTCCTTGGAGGAGGATCTATGTTGAATAAAGTACAACCACCTGCGGTTAACGTCGTATCTAACGGACAAGGATCTTATGTTAATCAACCAATGATCGAGAGACAAGCACAAACCACTGGACCATTACCATATCAAGTAACACAGAATTCTAACACAATAAATATTCCAGAACCTCCTGTTCAGAATAGTGCAATTAATGGTAATAGTATTGCAACTTTAAT
>Ga0182014_10004913_pt1 | contig 15076 bp, 17 predicted proteins | sample 612S2DmetaG_FD_120489 | JGI IMG/M metagenome (GOLD analysis project Ga0182014, IMG submission 120489) | Permafrost microbial communities from Stordalen Mire, Sweden - 612S2D metaG | ecosystem: Environmental > Terrestrial > Soil > Wetlands > Permafrost | place: Sweden: Stordalen | collected... | reverse complement strand
TCTGCTCCTGGTTCCGGTGTTTTTCATGGTCCATCCGCCATGGGGCGAGATGGCGCACGACTTCGCGGTCCCTCGACTGCCGCCCAACGCACCGCTCGCCGACGTCATGCTGCTGATCATCGCCATCGTCGGAACCACGGTCGCCCCCTGGCAGCTGTTCTTTCAGCAAAGCTACGTCATCGACAAACGGATCAGCGCGCGCTACATCAACTACGAGCGTGTGGATCTCATCATCGGCATCGTGCTGGTCGTCCTGGGAGCGGTTGCCATGATCGCCTTCTGTGCGCATGCGTTTGGCGGTACGCCGGACGCCGGTCATTTCACCGACGCCGGCGACGTGGCGTCCGGACTGACGCGCCGGCACGGCAGCACCTTGCCCGGCATTTTATTCGCGATCGCCTTGATCGATGCCAGCATCATCGGTGCCGCGGCCGTCTCGCTCTCCTCCGTCTACGCGATCGGCGATTTGTTCTCGATGCGCCACTCGTTGAATCACAGTCCGCGCCAGGCGAAGTTCTTCTACGGCGTGTACTTCGTCCTGATCGTCGTTGCGGCGGCGCTCGTACTGGTGCCGGGAATGCCGCTCGGCCTGCTCACCAACGCCGTCCAAACCCTGGCCGGCGTGCTGCTGCCGAGCGCCTCGGTGTTCCTGCTGCTGTTGTGTAACGACGAGGAGATCCTCGGCCCGTGGGTCAACTCCTTCTCCTTCAACCTGTTGACCATGTTCATCGTGGGTGTGCTGGTGACGCTCTCCTTGATCCTCACGGCCGCCGTGGTTTTCCCGGGCATCGGCGGCGGTCAGATCACCATCATTCTCGGGCTCGGAGCCGGCCTGGCGGCGTTCGCGGTGGCGGTATTTGCCGGCACCTCGAAGCGCCCTCCCCGGCTCGCGCGCAGCGCCGCGGCGGCGGCGCGCAGCACCTGGCGCGCGCCGGATCTGGAGGCGCTCGGACCGATCACGCTCAATCCCCTGCGGCGCATGGGGATGATCGTGCTGCGGGCGTATCTGGTGATCGCGGTGGCCATGGTGATCGTGCGTGTGGTGCAGACCGCGACCGGTTGAAAACGCGACCTACCGCACCCATCGCTCACTTCAAAAGCCGGCGAGTCGTGTCACAATTGTTCCATGACAAGCAGTGAAACGACATCACCGAAGGCCAAGCTGTCCGCCTTGCGCACCAAGCTGATCGCGTGGTTGACCGACTCCGCCTACCCCTTGTGGGCCGTGGCCGGCATCGACCCGCACAATGGTGGCTTCATCGAAACCGTGGCGCAGAACGGCACCGGGCTGGCGCACCCCCGACGCGCGCGGGTCCATCCGCGCCAGGTCTATGCCTTCGCACAGGCCCCGGGCTTCGGCTGGTCTGGCGACGCCGCCGGCATCGTATCCCGCGGCACGGATTACTTTTCGACTTATTACCTGCGGCCGGACGGGTTGTTCCGGACCTTGGCCGCGGTCGACGGCGCGCCCTTGGACGATCGGGCGGTGTTGTACGACCAAGCGTTCGCCCTGCTGGGTTACGCCGCCGCGGCGACCGCGCTGGATGCGCGCAGCAGCTTCGAGGAGCGCGCGCTCGAATTACGCCGGGCCATCGAGTCGCGGTTCGGCGCCGCGGACGGTTCCTTCCGTTCGGGTGAGACGGCCGGGGGCTACGTGGAATCGAATCCCCACATGCACTTGCTCGAAGCGTGCCTTGCCTGGGCCGAGATCGGTCGCGATCCGGGCTGGACGGACTGGGTGCAGCGGGTGCTCGACCTGGCTGTTACGAAATTTGTTCGCCCGGACACCGGAGCGCTCGGCGAATCGTTTGCCGCGGACGGTGAGCCCGCGCCTGGCGTCGCGGGTCGGATCGTGGAGCCCGGGCACCAGTTCGAGTGGGCGTGGCTGCTGCTGCGTTCGCAGAGCCGGCATCCGGGGCCGCTGCGGGAGGTCGCGCTGCGGCTGATAGCCATCGGCGAGCAATACGGCGTGCACAATCAAGTGGCGATCAACGCGCTGCTCGACGACTTTTCCGTCCACGATCCCAACGCGCGCTTCTGGCCGCAAACGGAACGTCTCAAAGCGGCGCTCCTCGCGGCGCAGATCACCGGCGAGGAGAAGTTCTGGGTCATGGCCGCTGCGGCCGCGCAGAGCTTGTTTCCGTATCTCGCGACGCCGGTGCAGGGCTTGTGGCTGGACGTCCAGCTTCCCAACGGCGAGCTTCTCGACTCACCCGCACCGGCCAGCACGTTCTACCACCTGGTCGGCGCCATCGTCGTGCTCGATAAAACCCTGAAATCACCCGCCTAAGGAAGCTCGCGCAACGCGAAGAGGTTGCCGAGGTCCAACGCGGTGCGACGCAGGTTCTCGGCCGTGCATTGCATGGCCTCGGTCACCGACATCGCGCGGTTGCCGATCGCGATGAGCGCATCGAAACCCGAGCGCAGCGCGGGGCTCGCGCTCAGCGGGACTTGGCCGGCGAGGCCGACGACGAAAGCACCCTGCCTCCGAGCCCGCACGGCGACCCCCCAGGGACCCTTGCCCTCCACCGTCTGCTCGTCGATGCTGCCCTCGCCGGTGATGACGACATCCGCCTTCGCGATGGCGGCATCGAAGCCCACCCGCTCGAGAAAATAGTCGATTCCGTTCTCGAGCGTGGCGTCCAGCAGACCAAAGAGACCGGCAGCGACCCCCCCGGCGGCGCCGCCCCGCTCCAGATTGCCGATCTGCCGGCCCGTCTGCGCGAACACGATGTCGCTGAACCGTCCGAGGGCCGCGTCGAGCGCAATGACGGCGGCGGGAGCGGCGCCCTTCTGCGGGCCGAACACGGCCGCAGCGCCTCGGGCCCCCACCAGCGGGTTCGTGACGTCGCAGAGTATCGTCAACCGGCAGGCCCCGAGCCGCGGATCGATACGCGTCATGTCGATGGCGGCAAGCTCCATCATCGACCCCGGCAAAGTGGTCAGCACGGCTCCCTCGGCATCTAGAAACCGCGCCCCCAACGCTCGCAGTATTCCCGTTCCACCATCGACCGTCGCGCTGCCGCCGACGCACAGGATGATCTCGCCCACGCCGCGGTCCAGAGCGGCGCGCATGAGTTCGCCGGTCCCGAAGCTCGTCGCGCGCAGTGGATCGAGTTCGTCGCTGCGCAGGTGGCGCAGCCCCGATGCCTCGGCAAGTTCGATGATGGCCGTGCGGCCCTCGTCGATCAAGACGAAGCGCGACTCGAGCACCCGTCCCAGCGGATCACGCGCCGCCGCCGTGACCTCGAGGCCGCCGAGATGCCGCAGCAGGAGAGCCGCGGTGCCGTCCCCGCCGTCGCCCACCGGGCACGTGGACCAGGTGCCGGCGAAGCGGCTCGCCCGCAGGCCTTCAGCAATGGCGTCGGCGACCTCGGTGGCGTTCAAACTATGCTTGAACGCATTGGGTGCTATGAGTATGTGCATGAACCTTTATACTCGACCTGCATCAGGTTACCCAGCCTCCGTCACGCATCACCCATCGAGGGACCCGATTATGCCGACCGATAGAATCGATATGCAGAAAATGCAGGCCAGCCTGGACACGTCGCTGCACGCGCATTGGGCGTTTTTCCTGGTCGAGGGCTTGATCCTGTTGGCGCTCGGCGTGATCGCCATCGTGGTGCCGCCGATCGCCACCATCGCGGTGGAGGTGGTCATCGGCTGGCTCGTGCTGGTGAGCGGAATCATCGGCCTCGCGACGACGATCAAAGCGCGCGGCGCGCCGGGATTCGGCTGGTCGCTTATTTCCGCCGTTCTCGGCATCGTCGTCGGCGTCGTGTTGCTGGCATGGCCGCTATCCGGCGCGCTCACGCTGACGATGATCCTGACGGCGTTTCTGTTCATCGAAGGCATCGTCTCGATCCTGTATGCGCTCGATCATCGTCGCGATTTGACGCCGCGCTGGAGCTTCATGCTGGTCAGCGGCGTGGTGGACATCTTGCTTGCGGGCATGATCTTCGCGGGACTGCCCGCCACGGCGGCGTGGGCGATCGGCCTGCTGGTCGGCATCAATCTGCTGTTCGGCGGCGTCGCGTTGATTGCCATGGCACTGCAGGCGCGCACGCCAGTGTCGCGCGCGAACCCCTAGGGCGCTCGCGGCTCCCATCAAGCGGAAGCCTTGTTGGCTTCGACCACCGTGACGGCGGTCATGTTGACGATCCGGCGCACGGTGGCCGCCGCCGTCAGGATATGCGCCGGCGCGGCGCAGCCCAACAGAATGGGCCCGATGGCCACGTTCTGACCGGCCGCCGACTTGAGCAGGTTGTACGCAATGTTGGCGCTGTCGAGATTCGGACACACCAAGAGATTGGCGCTCCCGTGCAGGGTGCTCCCGGGCAGCAGCGCCTTGCGTGCGGCTTCATCGAGCGCGCAATCGCCGTGCATTTCACCATCGACCTCCAGGTGCGGCCGCAGGCGATGCAACAACGCCAGCGTCTCGCGCATTTTCAATGCGGAGGGCGCGTCGCTGCTGCCGAAATTCGAATGCGACAACAGCGCGACCTTCGGGGTCAATCCGAAAGCGCACAACTGGTCTGCCGCCAACTGGGTGATCTCGGCCAGCTGCGCGGCGGTGGGATCCAGATTGACGTGGGTGTCGACGATGAATACCTGCCGTCCCGGCAGAATCAGACCGCACATCGCGCCGTACACATTCACGCCCGCGCTGCGCCCGATGACTTGATCCAGGTAGTGCAGGTGCCGCGCCGTCGTGCTGATCGTGCCGCAGATCAGGCCGTCCGCCTCGCCCTTCTTCAACAACATCGCGGCGATCAAGGTGGTGCGACGGCGCATTTCCAATCGAGCATATTGCGGCGTCACACCGCTTCTCTGCGTCAGCGCATGATAGGCCTGCCAGTATTCGCGATACCGCTCGTCTCGTTCCGGGTTCACCACCGTGACATGCTCACCGATGCGAAATCGCAGGCCATGCCGCTTGATCGCCCGTTCGATGACCGCGGGACGTCCCACGAGGATGGGTGTGGCCAGTTTCTCGTCGACCGCGATCTGCACGGCCCGAAGCACCCGCTCATCCTCGCCCTCGGCATAAACGATGCGGCTGCGCGCGAGCGGCGCCCGGCGTGCCGCGGCAAAGATCGGCTGCATCAGGGTGCCGCTGTGATAAACGAACTGCAGCAATCGCTGCGCATAGGCATCCAGGTCCGCGATCGGCCGGGTCGCGACGCCCGAGTCCATCGCCGCCTTGGCAACCGCCGGCGCGATCTTGACGATGAGCCGCGGGTCGAATGGCTTGGGAATCAGATACTCCGGCCCAAATGCCAGATCCTCGATTCCGTCGTAGGCAGCGGCCACCACATCGCTTTGTTCCTGACGCGCCAGGGCGGCGATGGCCCGTACCGCGGCGATTTCCATCTGCCGGGTGATCGTCGTGGCGCCCACGTCCAGCGCGCCCCGGAAAATGAACGGAAAGCACAGCACGTTGTTGACCTGGTTGGGATAATCGGCCCGGCCGGTTGCGATGATGGCGTCGTCACGCACGGACTTGACCTCTTCGGGCAATATTTCCGGCGTCGGGTTGGCCAGCGCCAGAATCAGCGGCTTGGGCGCCATCTTGGCGACCATGCTCCCGGTGAGCACGCCGCCTGCGGAAAGCCCGAGAAAAACGTCCGCGGCATCGATGACGTCGTTCAGCACACGACTCGTCGTCGCCTGGGCAAAGCGCGCTTTTTCGGGATCCATGAGTTCGGTGCGGCCCTCGTACACGACGCCGGCGAGGTCCGTCAGCCACACGTTTTCGATGCGCACGCCCAGGTCGAGCAACAGGTCGACGCAGGCGAGGGCCGCGGCGCCCGCGCCGCTCACGACCAGCTTGATCGTCGCGGCATCCTTCGCCACGACTTCAAGCCCATTGAGCACGGCGGCGCCGACGATGATGGCGGTGCCGTGCTGATCATCATGGAATACCGGGATCTTCATGCGCCGTCGCAGTTCCCGTTCGACGAAAAAGCACTCCGGTGCCTTGATGTCCTCGAGATTGATGCCACCGAACGTGGGTTCGAGTGCCGCGATGACATCGACCAGTTTTTGCGGGTCGCGCTCGTCGACTTCGATGTCGAACACGTCGATGCCGGCGAATTTCTTGAACAGCACCGCCTTGCCTTCCATCACCGGCTTCGCCGCCAACGGCCCGATGGCGCCCAATCCGAGCACGGCGGTGCCGTTGGTGATGACACCGACCAGATTACCGCGCGAGGTGAAGCGGAAGGCGTTGAGCGGATCCTCGACGATGGCTTCGCAGGCGGCCGCCACGCCCGGCGAATAAGCCAGGGCCAAATCGGTCTGGTTGACCAACTGCTTGGTTGCAGCGATCGAAATCTTGCCGGGAGTGGGGAATTCGTGATAGTCGAGCGCGGCTTTTTTGCGCGCTTCGGCGAGGTCGTTGTTATTCATGTGCGAAGACTACCGCACAGGCTGTCAACCATCGAGTGCCCAGGATCGTTATGCTTGCGATATCGCCATTAGGCTGAGCCGTGCTGGAGGTCTCCCATGAGAATATTTCCGACCAAGAACGTGATCGCAGGTTGTGCTCTGGCTGCCCTGCTGGGTTCCGCCGCCGCGCTCGCCGAGGGGGTCCCCGCGCATGAACCGGGTGTATGGCAGGAACACAAGTATTCCTTCCAGTTCATGGGGTTCACGTCGACCTACTCGTGCGACGGCTTGGCAGACAAGCTGAAGATTCTTCTCATCGCCGCGGGAGCCCGCAGCGATGCCAAGACCACCGCCGGCGCGTGTGCATCGGGTTTCGGCCGACCGGACAAGTTTGCCCGCTCCGATCTGACGTTCTACACCTTGGCGCCCGCTGGCAGCCCGCCGCCTGTGGCGCCGACGCCCGGCACCACCGCGGAGGGCGTCTGGCGTCCGGTCGCTTTGGCGGCACGCAGCCCTCGCGACCTGGGAACCGGCGATTGCGAACTCGTGGAGCAATTTCGCACGAACGTGCTGTCGATGTTCTCGACCCGCGATGTGGACAATCACACCACCTGCATTCCCCATCAGGAGTCAGGATCCATCATTGACCTGAAATTCGAATCTTTTGCTGCAGTGCCACAACCAAAGGCGGTCAAACACTGACAGCAGGTCGGGCAATTTTGCCACGGTTGCTGCAGAGGCACCCGGCGTATCCTTTCGTTCCATGATGAGGAGGGAGGGAGAATGATGGATTGGAGAAGATTCGGCGGCCCGCGCAGTGGGTGGGGCCTCCTGCCCGGAATGATGGCGGCATTCTGCATCGCGGCTTGCGCACCCTCATCCCACGTCCTCGTGGGTAATGCTCGCCCCCCGATTCTCCCCGCAGATGTCAAGGTCTATTCCCATCCGCCGGCGGCATTCGAAGAAATTGCCATATTGGATGCGTCCAGCAAGAGCGTCTTTTCCGGGGGAGGCCAAAAGACCACGGACAAGGTCGTCGCCCGCCTGAAGGGCGAGGCGGCCAAACTGGGCGCCAACGGTATCATTCTCGAGGGCTTCGATGAACGGCAAACCGGCGCCATCGGCAGCGGCGTCGGATCCGACTCCTATTCTCGCAACTCCGCCGTCGGCGTCGGGGTGGGTGGTTCCCTCGGTATTTTCAAGACCACCGGCAAAGCGAGCGCGATATTCGTACCGCCTGGCGTGCCGCCTGGCTAGGAATTTCATGCTGAACACGTTCCGCACGCCGCGGCTTGCCTGTCTTGTCCTCATCGGCTGTCTAGCCTCCGCAGGCGTGAGCCCGCTCGCGTGGGCCGGAGCCGCACCAGACTCGGCGGAAACCCCCGCGACGAGACAAGACCCGGCGGTTACCAAGCCCGCCCTGGACCGCTCGGGCCGCAGACGCGTCGGCAATGCATCGCTCTATGCCAAACGATTCGCCGGCAAGAAAATGGCCGACGGCCAGTTGATGAAACCCCATGGCGACAATGCGGCCAGCAAGACCTTGCCGCTCGGCACGACGGCCAAGGTCACGAACCTTAAAACCGGTCAAAGCGCGGTGGTGACCATTCAAGATCGCGGCCCCTATGTAAAAGGTCGGATCGTGGATCTCTCGTCCGCGACCGCGAAGCAGATCGGCATCGAGCACGAGAAGGGGGTCACAAAGGTGGCGGTAACCCCCATCGCGGTCCCCCTCGCCGACGGCACCGTCAAAGCCGGCGCAGCCGCCGCAGATGTCCCCTAGACGAGCGCTCCCTGAGTGGGGAGTCCGATCGGCGTATCGACGATTTCCCGCTCCGTCAACGGGGGATCCACCCGCTCCTCCCGCTCATAGGTGCCGATCAAACACCCGACCCCAATGGCGCGAGCCAGGATCAACTCGATGAGCGCGGACCGGCCCGGTGCCTCGGGTACAGGAGCCCCGGCGCCCAGCGCAAACAACTGGAAGACGTAGCGGTGCTCACCGTGGCCGCGCGGCGGATCCGGTGGCAACCAGGCATGTCGTAAAAAAGAATTCTGCCCCGTATCCAGGCCTACACCCCGATGGTCCGGGCTTGCGAGCGCACCTTCCTCGATTTCGCCATCCGCCCGGCCGAGATCCACGACGATGGCGTGCACCAACGGATGCGGCGTCGGCGAGTCAGCGTCTTCGACGATCAACACCAGGGAGTCCGTGCCTGCTGGCACCTGGTCCCATTCGAGCGGCGGCGAGAGGCCATCGCCGTCCGCGGTGAAGCGGATCGGCAGCCTCGAGTTGAACATGAATGCCTTGCTTCGCAAATCGATGCGCGCCGTCTCGCGTAATCGATGCAACTGGTTGTAAACCACGTTCGCCATGCCGGCGCGCTGATTGATGAGCGCGTGGCCGACACTCTCCGGAAGTTTCTCGAGCATCTTGAGGTCTCCTATTCGGGCACTGGACGAACACCGTACGCGCATCCGCGCGGCCGGCTTGTCGGTGTGAGTCGCGAACGCAGCTGCGCAGATTCTTACAGCCCTCGGCTAGCTCATGATAGCCCGCCAGGGCCTCACATCCTCGTCGAACAGCTCGGGGTGGCGCAGCCTCAGCCCGAGCACGAGGGTAAGCAGCTTATGATCCGGTATGCGAGCGTTCTCGACATCGGCCAGCAGCGATCGCAACGAGCGCTCGACGACCGTGATGCCCTCGTTCTCACCGACCGCGCCGCCGCCCGGCCCCGATCGTTCGGCCGCCGAGTAACGGACCAGAAACAACGAAACCCGCTCGGTCGAGACCCCGGCGCTCGACCACACTCGTCCCAAGGGCTCGAGCGGCGCCCGGCATTCCAAACCGAGCTCTTCGCCGGCCTCGCGCCGAACCGCCTGCGCCGCGTCCTCGCCCGCGTCGATCATACCCGCACAGGCCTCCTCGAGATAGGCGTCCCCGGAGACGACGAAGACCGGGGCGCGAAACAGACGGACCGTCAACGCGCAACGGCGCCCGGCATCGTACGGAAGCAGCGCGACCGCCTCACCGTGACTTTCCACTTCGAGTGTCGACACGATGCCGCCGTCGCGTTCGATCTTCAGACGCCGAACATTGAGGTAGCCGGTTAGGATCGTCTCGTCCTGCACTATTCTGACCACCGACACCTCTCAGTATCTCAACGTCGACTCACGGCGGGACCAGGTTCCTGCCATCCGCCGCCCAGCGCTTTGACCAGCATCACGCTGGCGACCATTCTACGCGACTGGATGTTGGCCTCCTGCAGCTGCGCCTGCAAGGCCGAGGTTTCCGTACTGGCGACCTCCAGATAGGTGACTTGTCCCTCCGCATAGCGGAAGCGCGCCTGTTGCAACGCCACCCCCGTCGCCAGAACGGCGGAGGCTTCCGTGCGGCTTTCCTCCTCGAGACGGCGCAGCGCCGCCAAATTGTCCTCGACATCCTGGTACGCGGTCAGCACCATCTGGCGATAGTTCGCGACCTGCTCCTCATGCACGGCCTTGGCCCGGTCCGTCTGGGCGACCAGACGGCCGCCCAAGTGCTGCTGACCGAATGGCAATCGCGCGAGCCCGGGAAATACCGAAAATTCGTCGAGGAGATCGATGCCTTGCTCACCCTCCTAGCCCTGTCGCCGCTGACGGATTCGACCGCGGCATCGATTTTGAGTTGCGCCCTGGGCCGATTGCGCGCGACGCGCCCGCGCCCCATCCAATTCGCCCGCCAATCGGACCGTGAGGCGATCGGCAATGCGATCATCGACGTGCTCGTGCAGTCGCCGGCGGCGCCATGAAGGGGGCGGAACTCATCGGGTGGGCCAGCTCGTTCGTTCTCTTGATCACCATCATGAGCCAGACGTACACCCAATGGAAAACCAAGGCGGTGGCCGGCGTGTCGCGCTGGCTGTTCGTGGGCCAGCTGACCGCATCGACGGGCTACACGGTTTACAGCTACCTGCTCCACAACTGGGTGTTCCTCACCTCCAATATCGTGCTGCTGCTCACGGCCATCGTGGGAGAGTGGCTCTACGTGTCGAACCGTCGGCGGACCGCCGCGGCGTAACGCCCGAAGAGACAGCCGAGATGGGCCAGAGGCTCGTCGCCGGTGTCTGTACTATCGTTTCAGATACACTCGACGCAGCATCTGTAGCCGAGAGCAATGAATGAAAGTTGGACTGCTGGCATCGCTTCCTATTCTCACCGTGATTTTCCTACTAATTGGGAGGCAAAGCGCCTTGGCCCGCTCCCCGGTCGATGTGTCGGCATCCGAGGCCGCGGTGCGCATGGCCGATGGGGATTGGGCCGCGGCGGCCAACGTCGACTCGTGGATGTCGTTCTATGCCGCCGATGCAATGGTTCTTCTGCCTAATGATCAGCTCGCGAGAAGCAAGGAACTCGTTCGTCAACCGGTGGCCCGCCTTTTAGCACTGTCCCACCTGTCCCTCACATGGCAACCAGTCGAAGTGAAGGTGGCCCGCTCAGGCGCCCTAGTGTTTTTGATCGCAGCCTACGAACTGCGCTTCGATGACTCGAATGGGACACCAGTATCGGATCGAGGCAGCCGCCTTGAGGTCTGGAAAACGCAAGCCGACGGCAGCTGGAAATGCATCGTCGATACGTGGAATTTAGACGCGTCGGGCGCGCCACCGCCAGATACCCGAGCCGCTTCAACGAAGTCAAGCTCTGGGGCGCCGCTTGTGCAGGCAGCGACACCATCACCGGATGCCGCTCAGGAGTCTGGAACCGCCGCGCCGGCGCGCGCGTCGACCACCAAATACGGTGACATGCCGACCAATTACGAGGAGGCAATTCGAAAGTACTTTTTAGAACGTCTGAAAAATCCAGAGTCCGTCCAATACCACGAGATTAGCAAGCCGGAACAGGGGTACACCACGGAGATCACCGGCGGCTTGTTGATGCGTGAGAAACGCGCATATGGGTGGACCGTTACGACGACAATCAACGCTAAGGATTCCCACAATCGGTACGTCGGATTCAAGACCTACACGTTCTTGTTCCGCGGCGAGAAGATTGTCGGTGCCCGCTTGCCTTTGCCGGGGGATGAGATGAATTGAGCTGAGCCTCACATAGCGACAGGAGCCTGGCCAACCGCCCGCTCGCCATCGGAAACCTATCGGCGGCTGCCCGTTTCCACATCAACGTCGCGCCCTGCGCCAACGAAAAGGCCTCGAAGATCTTGGAAGATCGACGAGGCCTGTATCGCAAGCTTATATAAGATGCGCCATGTTACATGGCTCTCAACACCTTAACCGGGGGCTGGGGGCGGGAGGTAACGCTCTTCGCCGGCCTCTGCTGCCCAAGGCAGCACGCCACCCGATGTTTCCGAACCGTCTCTTACGAACTCTTCGCCACTCCGGCGTCGGCGGCAATGCCCTTGATCTTCTTCAGATGTGCTTGCACCGTCGGCAGCGTGGCGGTCGCCCAAGCCTTTGCCTCGGCATCCTGACCCGACGCGATTTCCTTCTTGAGCAGGACGACGGTTTCCTGATGAGCCTTGATCTGGCCCTTGATGTAAGACTTGTCGAACGTATCACCGGACAAGACATCGAGCTTCGCCTTGGTGGCCATTTGCCCGATGCTGGCGCTGGTGGGTAGCGTGATGCCCTTCGCCTGCGCGGCGGCCTTCAACTTATCGTTGGCCGCCGTATGGTCCTTGACCATCATCGCACCGAAATCCTTCACGGCCTGGCTGTTGCCTTTGCCTTGCGCCAACGTTCCCGCGTCGACTTCGGCGATGCCGCCTTCGGTCGCATGCTTGTAGAACGACATATCAGGGGTGGAATCCGCGGCCACCGCTGCCAACGGCGCGGCCAAGATCAGCAAGGCCAAAATACTTTTCATTCGATGCTCCTTGAAATATGAATGGTCGGCGCGGGCGCCGACTCGGTTGTTGCTCATGACCGAACGCACCAGGCGAATCGTCAGGACGCAGTGTGCGGGTTGCTGCCTCGAACGCGGAGCAGCAAGGTCCTCGACCGGGGGTAGGACAAGTTCTACAGCGCGCCGCCTGGCGGGTACGGCAGCCGCTCGCCGTCTGCGCTCAGCGGCGCCGTCGAACCATGGTTTTCATCAAGTGCTCGAGCGCCGCTTCCGGATCCACGCATTGTCCGGTATGGACGGGCGAGGTCTGCACCATGGTGCTGCGAGGCGCGACCAACCAATGAAAGCGCTCCCGGGGCGTCAGGCGTCCGATGGCGCCGGCCTCCGCGCCGCCGGCGCAGATCGCAGGTATGGCCGCGAGCGACGCCTTGACCGACCCGAGGTCGACATGGGCGTCGAGCGCCAGCAGGGCCTTCTCGTCCAACTCGACGCAGGCCCGCAGAATGCGCGCAATGTCGCAGGACAGAATGATTCCCGCGTTCACGAATTCGCCGCGCTCCACGCGCGGCACCACCCGCACGATGGCGTAATCATAGGTTTGCAGCGCGCGCACGCTTGGCCTCCTCCACGAACACGGCGGACGACCGTAATCGACGCGTGAAGTATTTCAGATAGGCCTCGCGTTGGGCGTCTTTCCCGGAAAAACCCCGGTCCTCCGGCAACCACTCGCCGGGGATCGACTCGACGATGGCCGCGAGTTTCTCGTCGGTGAGAACTGCGCGCATGCGCTCGTCCACCTCGTCGAGGGCACCCGCCCATTTCAACAGCACGTGATCCCTGATGAGCTTGAAGGGGCTTGCCGCATGATCGTCGTCGCGAGTCCAGGCATGCTGGAAATAGAGCGCCGCGCCATGATCGATCAGCCACAACCGCCGATGCCACATGAGCATGTTCACGTTCCGCGCCGTGCGATCCACGTTGCACACGTACGAATCGAACCAGACGACGGCAGAGGCCAGCGCCACGTCGGGCTCGTAGGTCAACGGATCGAACGTGATCGACCCGGGCAGGTAATCCAATGCCAGATTCAAACCACCGCTGGCGCGGATCAATGCCTGAATTTCGGCATCGGGTTCGGTGCGCGCAAGATCGACGGGCAATTCCATGAAAACGATCTCGGGAACCAACAGCCCGGCCATGCGCGCGATTTCGCCTCCCAGCAATTCGGCCACCAGCGCCTTCGACCCCTGGCCCGCGCCGCGAAACTTGAGCACGTACAGACCTTCATCATCGGCTTCGACGATGGCGGGCAGAGAGCCCCCCTCGCGCAGGGGCGTCACGTAACGGCTGGCGGTGACCGTTCTCAGCGTACGCTACCCGGATACCGCGTGTTCGGAGTCGATCTTCGTCAGCGCCCTGCGGCGCTCCAGGTGTTCGGCGTGCGCACCGAGGGCCGGCAGTCGCTCGTAGAGCGCCGCCTTGCCGTCGGGATACCACGAGCCGAGCATGTAGAGATAGACATCGGCGATCGAGTAACCTGCGCCAAGCACATAGGGACCGAGTTCCTCACTGATCAAGCCCAGAAACTGCAGGAAATCCTCCGTGCCGCGGCCGCGTATCGCCTCGGCATCGGCTGCGCCGCGCTCTGAATAGCGGTCCGAATAGTAAATGCGCAGAGCCGCCTCGTACACGTTCGCCGACAGGAACACCATCCATTGAAGAAATTTCGCATGGGCGCTGCTGCCCGGCGGGGGCGCCAACGCGGCCTCGGGATGAAGGAGCGCGAGATGGATGAGGATGGCGGCTGATTCGAACATCGATGTCCCGTCCGGCAACGTCAATGCAGGCACGCGACCGGTGGGATTGACCTTGCGGAACGCCGCGACCTCCCCGGCATCCGAGCCGACCCAGCTCAGTTCGTAAGGCACGCCGATTTCCTCCAGCGCCACTTGAACCGCAAAGGAGCCCGAATTCTTCCGCCCGTACAGTCGGTACGTCGCGGGGGTGGTTTCACGCATCGCTGCTGCCTTCGAGTTTGTTTGAAGGATCGGATTATGCTCCAGTGACGCTGCTCCGGCGTGCGTTTCGTGGTCAGGGCGAGTAGCCGTGCGCCACGCGATAATAATAGTGACGCACCAGCATGCCGTTGCGAATCAGCGAACCTTCGATCACCGGCCCGGCCGTCGCGACATGATCTCGCAAATGGACCAGATCCAATGCGCCGGGATCCCACGCCACCAGCAACAGGGTGCGACCTGCCTGCAATTGGGCGGGGAACCATTGTTCGTACATCAGGCCCAAGCCCTCGAAAAGATGGCCGGTCGATGTCGAGGCGACGGACTGTATTTGATCGCGGGAATAGAAGGCGAGTTCGCTGGCAATGGCGTAACGATCCATGCCGACGACCAAGAGCCGATCGGAGTCCGTCGACCGGAGTTCGTCCGCCACCGCCCCTATTTGGCGGCCGAGGTCGCGCCATCCAACCGGAATCAACTCGGTCTGCCGCGGATACCCAACACCGGGTATGCCCTGCACCAGATGGTACAAACCCGCGGCATAGAACAGCAGCAGCGCGAAGACGGTCGGCGGCCACGCGGCCCGCAACCCGCGGCACCATCCTGGCGCCGGCGCCGCATAGGATCGGGTGACGCCGAAGGCAAGCACGGGTAGGGCCGCGACCCAGGGAGCGCCGGTCCAATCCAGCTTGACCTCGTGCCGTAGACTGAAAAAGAAAAACACCGTCATCGGTACGAGCAGCGCGAACAGCAGCAGCCGCCACGCGCGCGCGAGCCGTTCCTCGCCGGTCCCCATGCCCGGCCGGGATCCGCGGCGGACGAACGCCGCCACG
>Ga0182014_10004910_pt1 | contig 15082 bp, 11 predicted proteins | sample 612S2DmetaG_FD_120489 | JGI IMG/M metagenome (GOLD analysis project Ga0182014, IMG submission 120489) | Permafrost microbial communities from Stordalen Mire, Sweden - 612S2D metaG | ecosystem: Environmental > Terrestrial > Soil > Wetlands > Permafrost | place: Sweden: Stordalen | collected... | reverse complement strand
TCCAATAGAATTCCAATAGAATTCCAATAGAATTCCAATAGAATGCCAGAGGATTTGGGTGTTTTGGGTATCCTGATTACTGGAGGTTTAGGAGGGTGATGGGAAGAATGGGAAGAATGCGGGCGGCGGTACTGAATGCAGAATGAAGAAGGGCGAAATGCCGAGTTTATCCGGCAGGCGGGGGAGGGGAAGTGGGGCTGCCGGATGAATCCGGCGTTCCGGTGGGGGTGGTGGGATGCGGGGCGGTCGCGACTTGCTGACTTGCGCTATTGCGGCCTTCGGCAATAGAGAGGCAACGACACAGCGCGGCTGAGCCGCAACCAAGAAGACAGAATCATGGCCGGACAGAATCATGGGCATTGGCTCGGGCTGCTCCTCTCTTTGCATGGTTTTGTGCGGCCCTTATTCTGTCTTTAGGTTCAGCGGTTGTTAGGCCATCATGGGGCTGGCCTCGGTGAGGAAACCCTGCTATTGCCGTGGGCTTAATTGTGCGAAACAAGCTTCCTTTCCTGTTGGTTTGCGTTGTGCTCTGGGCAGGCGCATTGCAATCGACGGCTGCCTGCGGACCGCGCATCGTTAATATCTATAATTTCGTGCGCAACTCGGATTCTCGCTTGCCGGATTCCGAAGAGGTCCTTTATGAGACCACCCGCCAGCAAATTCAGTTGATCAAACAAGCTGGTTTGCCCGCAACCTGGGCCATGCAGTATGATGCTCTGATCAACCCCCGTTATCAGAAGCTCTTCAAGGAGCAATTGCCGGCCAATAATGAGATCGCGGCCTGGTGGGAAATTCCTCGGCCTTTGGCCGAAAAGGCGGGCTTGAAATGGCGCGGCCGGTTTGATTGGGATTGGGCGGCCAATGTCGGCTTTTCGCCGGGCTACACGCCCGCCGAGCGGCGCAAGCTGGTGGACGTCTATATGGCCGATTTCAAGGCGATCTTCGGTTATTATCCCCGCACCGTGGGTTCCTGGTTCATCGATGAAGTCACGTTGGGGTACCTGGCCGAACGCTACGGCATCGTGGCTTCCTGCAACTGCAAAGACCAGGTGGGCACTGATGGCTACACGCTGTGGGGCGGCTATTGGAATCAGGCTTACTATCCGAGCCGTCTCAATGCTTACATGCCGGCACAGACCCGGGCAGCTCAAATCAATGTGCCGATCTTTCGGATGCTGGGCAGTGATCCCATTTACCAGCATGGCACAACTCCGGGTATGTTCACCCTTGAACCGGTTTATCCAAAGGCGGGAGGCTCGGCGACCTGGGTGGGGTGGTTTATGAATAACCTGGTTCATCAACCCGCGCTGGCCTTTGGCTATACGCAGGCCGGCCAGGAGAACTCGTTTGGTTGGGAGGCGATGAAGACCGGGCTGACACTGCAGGTGGCGCTCCTGGCGAAGCAGGCCAAGGCCGGGGAGGTCCGAGTCGAAACGCTCGCCAAATCGGGCCAATGGTTTCGCCGCCATTTCTCCCTCACGCCACCCACGGCCGTGGTTTGCCTGGATGATTGGAAACAGCAAAACCGAAAGACCGTCTGGTACGACAGCCGCTTCTATCGCCTCAATGTGCTCTGGGAGAACGGCGCATTCTTCATCCGCGATCTGCACCGCTTCGACGAGAACGTCGTCTCGGTAACCCACCAGACCGCTCTGACAAATACGTTCCTGGAGTATGGGACTCTGCCCGTAATGGATGGGGCTCGTTGGTCGGGAGCTCAAAAGGCAGGCATTTGGCCGGTTTTAATCTCACCCAATGGAGGCGCTTCACCCATGGCACCGGCTGGGCCACCGGTGGTTAAGGAGTTGAACGCGACGGACTTATCTATCAGCCAACCCGTCTGCGGGGGCGGGGTGTTTTCCATTGTCTGCGGAGAGACCAAAGTCACTTTCACCGGCATGGACGATCGTGGGCAACCGCTTCGCTGGGCTTGGAATCTGGTCGGAGGCGCGCAACAAAAAGCCGCCGTGCAGGCGGTCACGCCGAACGGCATCGCGTATCATTTCGCTGGGATGGACTACCGGATCAAGTTGTCTCCTCACGAGGGTTCATGCGAGCAATTGGGCGACGGAAGCATTCGGCTGAACCCCAATTCTTCAGGGACGTTGGTTCTCAACTTGAACAACGCCAGGTAGTATAAATCCTCACTTAACCTCCTGAAAACCTATGCCTAACGAGTTGTCTTCCTTCCTGACGGCGCTTAAGAGGCGTTAAGGCCTCAGTTCGCCCAGGGCACCACGTTGAGTGACAACACGGGCCTGCCCGCGGCACCGAACTCGCCGGTGATCCGAATCGCGGCGGCCTCGACCCCGTTGGTGCTGACACCGGTGAGGCGAAGCGCGAGTTCTTTCCGCTCGCCCGGGGCGACTTCCACTTCGCCTGGCAACTCGGCTTCCCAGGGGGGAGACACCAGGGGCCGCGCGGAGTTGAAGCTCAGGGGAGCGCTCAGCCGACCGCGAGCCGGCTTGGCGCCGAAGTTATAGAGGAAGATCGGAATCGTCGTCGTCTGGCCTGCTGGAACCTTGTAAGCGGATTTCTCCAGGTCAATGCTCGCCTCCGGCATCACGGCCTGCATGACGATGGACGAGGGTTTGCCCGGCTCCAGTTTCGCGGGCTCGGGCGGCGGGGCCAGCGGGAGGAGCGTGCCACGATCCAGTACGGCGAACAGCGGCGCGCGATTCAGCTTGAGCACCTTGCCCGTAACCTTGCGGGCGCGACCCAGGTGATCGAAACAGGCTTTGGGCGGCTTCGGCAGATCGAGCGCCGTCTCGGTCTCAGCCCAGGCGACGAGGACGTCGGCGCGCTGGCCATCGGGTCTGGCTTGAAAGAGGAAGGCGTGGGTTGATTTGCTCCCATCCTTCACTTGCCCGAGCGGTTTGGCGTCCGAGAGCAGGCGGCCAGCGGCGGCGAGCGCCACAAACGCGGGTCGTGGTGTCAGGTCCGGGCGCAGCACGCCGAACTGGGTCTGGCCTTCGACAAAGTGCGGCAGGATGAAGTAATAAACCGCTTGGGCGCCTTCGTGGATTGCCTCCGCGTAGGTAATGGCCAATCGCTCGCTTTGCACGAGCAAATCTTCGTCGGTGGGTTCCTGCAACCGCTCATCCCCATGCCATTTGACGGGCACGCTGCACTCTGTTACCCACAATGGCCTGCCGGCCGAGACGGCGCGGAAGTCCGCGTAAAGCCGGGGATAAGCGTTAAAGGCTTCGTAGTGGTGGAGGTTGAAGGTGTCGAAGTAGGGCCAAGCCTCATTCTCGTGCAGATCATGCAAAGTCGCCGCGCGGTGCAAGGCGAATACATTCAGGCAGGCGATGACCTTCGGATTGCCTGCTTTGAGACCGAGATAGGCGGCCTTCTGGAGCGACGCCATTTCGCTGCCGGTATGGCCGCCAAACATCGGGATGTCCGCCTCGTTCCACGGCTCGAAGGCGACGACCTCTCCCTGCCAGCGTCGAGCCATAGCGCGAAAGAAGTTGTAGCTGTCGCGCAAATCCAGGGGGAAGCGTTTGGCGTCGGGGTTCGCCCACGCGGGCGAGAGGTGGTCAACCTGCAACACCTGCAATCCGGCGGCAGATTGGGCCTGCGCGGACCAGTCATAGCGATTAGTGGCGGCGAACTCGCCTTTCCTGGGCTCCAATTCCGGCCAACTCAGGCGGTCGCGCACGCGGTTTATGCCGGCCAGCGCGCACAGGCTGGCCACGCTTGCCATCTTTTCTTTGGGATAGAACCAGGCCATCGCCACATCAATGCAGATGGGTGAGTCGAGCGGCGTCGGCGCGCGCAATCCCTCCAGCACGCCGACGGTCACGCGATTGGTGGCGCCTGCTGCGCCGCGCCGTATTTCATAGTAACCAACTGGGAGGCGCCCGAGTTCGACCGGCCCGGACGCGGCTCGGCCTTCGGCCACGGTTCGTCCCTCGTAATCCACCGCCCGCCAGCTATCACCGTCGCCGGCCGGCAGCGCGGGGACAGTGACTGTTTCCCCGGCGAGAAAGATGTTGCCCGGATGAGACGGCAACGGAAGCGGAAGGGTGCGGGTGCCGGCGCCCGCATCGGCGGCGGCTCCGGCCCAAATCAGCGTGGCAAGGATACCGGCGATAAACGTCTGTTTCATAGAACCTGTTGCCCTCCAGAGAACGCGGGCAGACGCTGCAAGTCAACCACTCTCAAGAGTGTCCTGGGAGAGAACGACACTCGGGCATCTAAACGGTGCGGGTCAAATCCGGCTCATCCGGGCAACTATAGGTTTACGGCCACCCTGAAGCCACCCGGAGGCTACCCTCAGGCTCTCTGGTAGCCAACCGGTAGGCACCCGGAAGCCACCCTGAGGCTATCCTGAGGCTACCCTCAGGCCACCCTCAGGCTACCCCGAGGCTACCCTGAAGCTACCTCAAAGCCAGGCGTGATGCGTGATTCGTGACCGGGCTCCTAAGCCGGTTCAACGCCAGAGGAACGCCGGTGGCGGGCTGGGTGAAGGGTCCGAAGTGGGTGGGGGATGTTGGCGCGGGTTCAGCGCAGCTCATCCACTTCCTGCAGGAGGCCGGGCGGGATCAATTTGACGATGCGCGCGTGAGACTCGCATATCCGAATGAGGTCGGCCTTGTCCTTGGCCTTCTTGGAAGCGCGGCGCTGGGGGTCGGCCAGAGCCCATAATTTGCCTTGCACAAGGTCTTCCAGAGCGGCGACGGGCATGCGGACGCCAAAGATCTCTGCCATTACCGCGCGGGAGGGGAATTGGCGATAACGGGCGTCGAGGGTAACCTGGACGCGGAGGCGGCTGCCAGGCAGTTGGGCATTGAGCGAATGGGGATGCTCCTCGACCTTGAACCCTCGCTCGCCCAGTGCCTGGGCGGCTTGGGCATGACCCGCCACGGCGAAATCGGCGTCCAGCGTAACAACGGGTTCGACGTAATGGTTGACGGCCAAGCCGCCGATCAGGCAAAAGGGTTCTCCAGCCGCCTGCAGCGCCTCGGCCACAAGTTGGAAGTCATTGTCGTGGCCCGTCAGCCCGGCAAGGAAGCGTTCCGAAGTCATAGGGAATCATTTAGCACACGCATGGGTGGACGTAACAGCTTTAACTTTCGGCACGGCCAAATACTGGCCAAGTCCCGGCTTGCCCTCTTTGGGCGCGGTGATTAGTTTGCCCCACGAAACTATTTGCAACGTATGAAACAATCATCCAAAGCATTCTTCCCTGGCATTTCCAGGATTCAATACGAAGGGCCGGCCTCAAAGAACCCGCTGGCCTTTAAGCATTACAACGCCGATGAGCTGGTCGCCGGCAAGACGATGAGGGACCATCTGCGGTTCTCGGTCACCTACTGGCACACGATCCGGGGCCAGTTGGCGGACATGTTCGGCGTCGGCACGGCCATCCGTCCGTGGGAGGACGGCACCAACTCGATGAAGATGGCGGAGACGCGGGTGCGCGTGGCGTTTGAGTTCCTGGAGAAGCTGGGAGCGCCCTTCTATGCCTTCCACGACCGCGATGTGGCGCCGGAAGGGAAGAGCCTCCGCGAGACCAACCGCAACCTGGATGCCATCGTAAAGGTGCTCAAGGCGGAGCAACAGCGCACCGGGGTGCAACTGCTTTGGGGCACGGCGTGCCTGTTCGTGCATCCGCGGTTTGCGCACGGCGCGGCCACGAGCTGCAATGCGGACGTCTTTGCGTATGCGGCGGCGCAGGTGAAGAAGGCCATCGAGGTGACGCACACGCTCAAGGGCGCCGGGTACGTGTTCTGGGGCGGGCGCGAGGGCTACAGCACGCTGTTGAACACCGACTTGAAGCGGGAGATGGATCACCTAGGCAAGTTCCTGCACATGGCGGCGGACCATAAGAAGGCCATCGGCTTCAAGGGCCAGTTCTACATCGAGCCGAAGCCGAAGGAGCCGACGAAGCATCAGTATGATTCCGACGCCGCCGCGTGCCTGAACTTCCTGCGCGAGTACGACCTGCTCGGCGACTTCAAGCTGAACCTTGAGACGAACCACGCGACGCTGGCCGGCCACACGATGCAGCATGAGCTGGAGGTGGCCATCGCCGCCGGCGCGCTCGGCTCGATTGACGCCAACACCGGCGACCTGCTCCTGGGCTGGGACACCGACCAGTTCCCCACGAATGTCTATCTGACGACGGAGATCATGCTGTCCATCCTCAACATGGGGGGCTTGAAGACCGGGGGCACCAACTTTGACGCTAAGGTGCGGCGCGAGAGCTTTGAACTAGTGGACCTGTTCTACGCGCACATTGGCGGGATGGACGCCTTCGCACGCGGCCTCAAGATCGCCGCGGCAATCCGTAAGGACGGGCGTTTGGCCGACTTCGTGAAGCAGCGCTACAGTTCCTGGGACAGCGGCATCGGGGCGAAGATCGAGGCCGGGAAGGCCAAGTTCAAGGATCTCGAAGCCTACATGCTCCAGAAGGGCGACGCGACGCCGAACACCAGCGGGCGCCAGGAATACTTAGAGAACCTGATCAACGAGTTTGTGTAAGCGGTGATCGGTGTTTGGATTGGAATGCAAAAAGGGACGGCCGTGAGGCCGTCCCTTTGTTTATTAGAATTGCGAGCTGACTAGTTCGCCTTCGGCATTGGCGTCCAGGCGCCGTTCTTCTTGCTGCTCTTGACGCAGGTTTCGATGAAGGCGATGCCCATCCAGCCGTCTTCGACGTTGGCGTATTTGGCGCCGTCGCACTTGAAGGGTTTGCCTTCCTTCCATTTGCGCACGTCGGCTTCGAAGCAGCGGTGCAGGCGAGCGAACGCGTCGTGGAACGCTTCCGGATGGCCGGCCGGGATCGTGGGCTCGGCCATCAGGTCGGCCGGCATGTCCTTGGGCAGGAAACCGTCACCCGGGCTGACGGCGCCGCGCCAATAGACGCGATCGGGCTGGCCTGGGAGCAGGATGGTGAGGGATTCCGGCTCTTCCTGGCGCCAAACCAAGGTGCCCTTGGTGCCGGCGACTTGGATGCCGAGGTCGTTTTTGAAGCCGATGCAAATCTGCGAGGCGCGGACGAGGGCCCTGCCGCCGTTGCTGAGTTTGCAGTAGATGGTGAAGTGGTCGTCGAGTTGGCGGCCTTCCACGAAGGTCTCAAGCTGGGCGCTGAGCTGCGCGATGTCCAGGCCGGTGACGTAGCGCAGTTGCATGAGCGCGTGCGTGCCGATGTCGCCGCCGCAGCCGGAGCCGCCGGCGCGCTTGGGATCGACGCGCCAGACCGCCTGGGTCTGGCCGGTGGCTTCGAGCTTCGTGGCGAGCCAGCCCTGGATGTAGTAGCTGTCCACCCAGCGCACTTCGCCCAGCAACCCGCTGCGAACAATGTAGCGGCTGAGGCGGCTGGTCCAGTGCCCGAGGTAAGTGTGGGCGAGGCCGAACGGGACGTTGAGCTTGTGGGAGGCCTTCACGAGGTCGTCGGCCTCCTTGAGGTTAAGGCACAGCGGTTTCTCGCAGAACACCGCAATGCCCGCTTTCATGGCCTTCATCGCCGGATCGAAGTGCACGAAATTCGGCGTCACGATAAGGATGTAGTCCAGTTTCTGGTCCGCGGGCAGAGAAGCATTGGCCGCGATCATCTCGTCGTAGGAGCCGTAGCCCTTAATGGGATAGGGCCAATTAGCCGCCTCTTCCAGGGCGATCTTTGGGTCGGGAAAGAGCGCCCCCGCAACCACGCGGCGGGTGCCGTCGAAGTGAATGGCTTTCTGGTGCGGGTGAACGATGAAGGCGCCTTTGCCGCCGCCGACTAAACCGACATTCAGGGGTCTATTGGACATATATGATTCTCCTGTCTTTGCAATTGCTGACTAGTGTTTAGTGATCAGTCTATTGTCTGTTGTTAGCTTGTGTTCTTGCCAGCCAAAACTTGAGCGCAGATTAGAGGGCTGCCGGGTAGAGTTCAAGGCCAGATCGCCATTGCCCGCGCCCAAAGTTGGGGTTGAATTAGCTGCCGCGGTCTTTATAGTGGCCCCCGCAGTCCAGGTCAATCGCTTATGCCTTATACCATTGCTGACATTGCCAAACTTCTCGGCGGCGAGGTGCTGGGCGAGGCTTCGCTCGTTCTCAAGGGCTTTGCCCCCGCGGACCGCGCCCAGCCGGGCGACCTCACCTTTGCCGAGAACGAGAACTATTTCGCCCGGGCCGAGCAGAGCGCCGCTTCGGCGATCATTATCGACGGTCCCGGCACCGCCAGCCGCAAGACCCTGATTCGGGTGCCCAACGCCCGTGTCGCTTTCGCGAAAGTGCTCCCGCTGTTCTATCCCGAGCAAGCCTTCGCTGCCGGCATCCATCCCACTGCGATTGTGCCAGCCAGCGCCCGGATTGATCCAACCGCTCACGTCGGCCCGTATTGCATCCTGGGCGAGAAGGTGCGGATTGGGCCCCGCTCGGTGTTGCAGGGCCTCATCCATGTCGGCGCGGACTGTCTGGTCGGGGAGGACGTTACCATCTTCCCCAACGTTACGCTCTATCCTCGCACCGAGGTGGGCAACCGTGTGCGCATCCACTCCGGCACCGTCGTCGGCTCGGATGGATTCGGCTATGTGCTCGATAACGGCATCCACCGCAAGGTGCCGCAGATCGGCAATGTCATCATCTGCGATGACGTGGAACTAGGCGCCAATGTGACGGTTGATCGCGGGGCGCTCGGGCCGACCATTATCGGCAAAGGCACAAAGATCGATAACCTCGTCCAGATCGCTCACAATGTGACCATAGGGGAGCATTGTATCATCGTTTCGCAGGTCGGCGTTTCCGGGAGCACCAAGCTGGGCAACTATGTGATCCTTGGCGGACAGGTTGGCCTGGCCGGCCACTTGAAGATCGGCAACCGCGTCTCGGTCGCGGCCCAGTCCGGCGTGATGCACAACATCCCCGACGGCGAGACCTGGATCTGGACCCCGGCGCAACCCGACCGCCAAGCCAAGCGGCAGATGATCGCTTTGCAGCAGTTGCCCGAGCTGTTCCGCCGCGTCAAAGCGCTGGAGAAACAGCTCGAGCTCAAGGCGGAACCGCCCGCTCCACCGACACCGGCACGCCCCGAATAGGCGCTGCGGCTTGAAACTCGCGGGCCCGGTTGCCGGGCTCGCGCAAACCTCAGCCTATGCGTGCCAGATCATGTCGGCGACGGTCTTGTTCGCCGGAATGAACGGCAGCACGTGCTCGGTGTAGGGCACGATGATGTCCAGCACGTAAGGCTCATTGGCGTCCAGCATGCGCTGCATCGCCGCCCGGAGATCCCGCTTATACATGACCCGCTCGCACTTCACGTTGAAGCTGTTGCACACGGCGGTGTAATCGGGATAAATCTCCTGCCGATTGTCCGGGTCGCCCAGGTAGGTGTGGCCGCGATTGCCTTTGTAGAATTTATCTTCCCACTGCATCACCATGCCCAGGTGCTGGTTGTTGAGGATGATCGCCTTGGCCGCGATCTTCTCGATGTGCGCGGTGGCCAACTCCTGGATATTCATCAGGAACGAGCCGTCGCCGTCAATATCCACCACCTGCCGGTCGGGAAACGCCACCTTGGCTCCGAGCGCGGCGGGGTACCCATAACCCATGGCGCCCAGCCCGGCGCTGGTCAGGAACTGGCGCGGGTATTTGAACTTGTAGAACTGCCCGGCCCACATCTGGTGCTGGCCCACGCCCGTAGTGATGAGCGCCTCGCCCTTGGACAATTCGTACAGCATCTCGATCGCCATCTGTGGCAGGATCACGTCGCTCTCCCGGCCTTTCAGGTGATCGCGCATGTGCTGTGACTTCATGACCTCCTCGGTCACCAGGTAGCCGAACGGCGCTTTGGCTTTCCACGCCTCAAGCTGTTTGTGCCAGGCCGTGAACTTCTTCTGGATCGGCCGCTCTTTGACCATTTCGGCCAGGCGTCCCAGGGCGAACTTGACATCGCTCACGACGGGCAAGTTGGCCGGCTTATTCTTATTGATCTCCGACGGGTCGATGTCCAAGTGGACAATGGTCCCCTTCTCGCAGAACTTATCCACTTTGCCGGTCACGCGATCGTCGAACCGCACGCCAAATGCCAGCAGCAAATCGGCTCCGGGCGCGATGCTTATCATGGGGTCGGCTGGGTTCTTGCGCTGCTCGAACTCGCCGTTCACCGCCCAATTCGCAAAGGCCGCCCCGTGCATCCCGAGCCAGCGCAACGACAGCGCGTGCGTCTCCGGAAACGCGCCGCAGCCCATCAGCGTCGTCGTCACCGGGATCTGCGTCGCCTCGACAAACCGGCGCAACTCCTCGCTCGCGTTGCCCGTGATGATGCCCCCGCCGCAGTAAAACACCGGTCGCTCCGACTTCTCGATCAGCCCGATGATCTCGTTCAACTCCAGCTCGCTCGCCCGCTTGTCAGTGTGATAGCCGCGCAGGTGGACTTCCTTCGGAAACACCGGCTGCGTGCGCGCCTGCTGCACATTCTTCGGCAAATCAATCAGCACCGGGCCGGGCCGGCCGGTCTGCGCGATATGAAACGCCTCTTTGACGATGCGCGGGATGTCGTTGATGTCCGTAATCAGATAGCTATGCTTCACCACCGGCAGCGTCATGCCGTAAATATCCGTCTCCTGAAACGCGCCCTTGCCAATCATCGCCTGGGGCACCTGGCCGGTGATGGCGACGAGCGGCACGGAATCCATGTAGGCGTCCGCGATGCCCGAGACGAGGTTTGTCGCGCCCGGGCCGCTGGTGGCCATGCACACGCCCACCCGCCCCGTCGCGCGCGCGTAACCGTCCGCGGCGAACGCCCCCCCCTGCTCATGGCGCGGCAGGACCGTGCGAATCTTCTTCGACCGCGTCAGCGCCTGGTGGATCTCCATGCTGGCGCCGCCCGGGTAGGCGAAGATGGTATCGACGCCTTCGCGTTCGAGGCAGGCCACGAGGATTTCGCTGCCGGCCATGGTGGGTCCGAGTTCCACGCTCTTGGCGGCTGGCGCCTTTTTCTTAGTTTCAGTTGTCTTGCTCATAGGTATTTGCGGTTGTGGCTGGTGGCCGCGGGTGCATAAAAAAACCCACGACCGTTTGCCAGCCGTGGGTTCTTGTCGAAACTCAATTTACCTTCGACAAGCGCCAACGGCGTCGCCAACTACGACGACGACCAGCAGAGCCACTTGTCGAATATTCACTATCATTACGCCGAATGTAGTAAATCCGCCTTAACCCGTCAAGCCCCTGTTTCTTCCAAGTACAGCTCGGTAGCCTCCTTGAGGTTGCGCAGAGCTTGCTCCACCGTTCGGCCCTGGCTGGTCGTGCCGGTCTCAGGATTGAAGGCCACAAGCCACCGACCCGAATCGCCTGGATAGATGATTGCCGTCAAACGCTTCATGACCAAAGACTAGTCCACCCCGCTGCGCCCGGCAATGCTGGAAACTCAAACCGATTTGCGGTTAGCCGGCACCCAGTTCTCAACTTCCAGTGTTGGACCGATCTGCCCGCTTGCCCAGCGCTTCCCATAACTGCGGCAGATCCCACACCTTCAGCACGTTGAGATAATCCGGCCCTTCAGCCTGCGAAGCCGGCAGTGCATCGAGCTTTAGCTTCTGGATCTCGGGCTCGAACAACGTCGCATAGGCGGCATTAACGCCCATCTGCCCGCTTGCGCACACATGGAGCGGCGTCTTCTTGAACTCCGGCAGCGTCTTGACTGCCTGGGTCGCGCGCCGAATATCCCAGACCCGCATACTGTCAAGCGTCTGGCCCAGCAGCATGAACCGCCGCCGGATCTGATTCGACTTCTTGGGATCGCTCAGCCATTTGCTGGGTTCGACCTCGCGCGGCGCGATGAACGCCAGCGCCATCTTCCCGGTTCGCATCTCCTGCTGCAAGCCCGCCCTGTCCTCGGCCGTCCCGCCGCCCAGCCACAACCACCTGGCAGGCGCATTGGTCCAACTCTGAGCGTCGAGCACCGTCAGCAGCACCTTCTCGGGCTTCTTCACCTTGGCGTCCTGCACCATCAGCAGCCACAGCCCCACGTCCGGCTGGCTGTTAAACCAGTACCACCGGCAGCCAAGACCGTTCTCGGTCGAATGACCAATCAGCTCCGGTTTGACCGCCCCGCTCTCCGCGGGCCAGCCGGCGAACACCTTATCGCGCAGCGCGCTCAAGTACTCAGCTTGCCGCCTCTTGCCCTCCTCCGCGGTGGCCGGCGGGCTGGACGGCACCGCCTTCGGCACAAAGCTCTCGTCTATCCGCGTGTTCGCTTCGTCTTCAGGCAGCTTATCGAACACCCGTAGTTGATCCGGCAGGAAGAACTCTTTGGCTGCCATTTCAATCAGTGGGCTCTGGCCTTTGAGAAAGCGGTTGAACCAGCGGAACACCGGCAACTGCAACTCCTGCGTATCCGCGTGGGGTCCTTCCGTGATGAGCAAGCCAAGCTGGTTGGTCTGGCCGTAAAGCTGATAGATGCGCCGTGTCTGGGTGTAGAGCCGCACCACGCCATCCAATGGAAACAGATCGTCCTTGTCCGAATTGCCAATGAGCAGCGGCCGCGGCGCAAGCAGCGCCGCCAACTGCGGGAAGTCCCAGCGGTAAGTGTTCAGGAAGAACATGCAATCGCAGTGGCCCTCGATGCTCCCGTCCACCACCTGGTTCTGCAAATCAGTGATGCCCGCGACCGGCGCCGCCACCTTGACGCGATCATCCAGTGCCGCGACCGTCCAGGTATAGGAGCCGCCGCCCGACCGACCCGTCATGCCGATGCGCTCCTTGTCCACCTCCGAGCGCGCGCACAAGTAATCCAGGGCGCGGATGCCGAACCACGCCTCGACCCCGGCGGGCGTGTAGCCGCGGCTGTTCCACCACCAACGCCCGTCCCTGTAAGTGCCGTGATGCCGGCCCTGGATCTCGGCGTACTCCAGCATGTCAATCATCAGGCAGACATAGCCATTCCGCGCAAACCATGCCCCGTGCCGCTGGTAACACGCCTTGCTGCCGCAACTGATCCCGTTGGTCATTACCCGGCTATGGCCGCACACATAAAGAATCGCCGGCGCCGGCCCTTCCAGCTTCTTCGGCAGATACAGGCTCGCCGTGACATAAAGCCTCGGCAGCGCCTGGAAGTGCAGTTTCTCGACGGTGAACTCCTCTTCCTCCAGCTTTCCCGTGACGACCGGTTTCAAATCCGTCCGCTCTGGCATGGGCCAAAGCCCGAGCATCTCCTGCAACTGCCGCCGATACTCGCCGCGCCGCGCCTCCCAATCCTCCAACGAACGGACGTCCGCGAGGCACTGCCGGGCAATCACGCCCGTCTGCCCGCGAAAATAATCCGCCAGCCTCTGGTCATTCCGTGAGGCGGTATCCTCGGCCGACGCCAGGCCCGGAACGGCGCCCACCAGCACCGAGAGAGGGAGGAAAACGGCAGCCAAGCAGAGCATTCGCTTCATGCCGCAAGGGTGTTTTGGCGACCGGCCAACCGCAACCAAATCTTTTCCCCAACGTCCTAGTGGAAAACTGCGATTTCCTTTGAATACCGTCTGAACCAAAGTGGTCCAATCCAGAGAGGGGCGCAGCGGACGCCCCGAAGCGCCATCGGGACCCCCAAGGGAAAACAAGGGCAGAACACGAGGTGAATACGAGCTAAACACGAGCGGAACACGAGCTATACACGAGCGTATCCCGCATGCTTCCCGCATGCTTGTCGCCTGCAGGTGGCTCGTAGGTGGCTCGTAGGTGGCTTAGGGATGGCTTTGGGCGGCTTTGCCCCGCCTTTCTGCATTCCCCATTCTGCATTCGGCCTTCGCCTCGGGGTGGCTTGCGGTTGGCTTGCATGAGCATTCGCAATATTAAGAAGGGCACCTCGCACCCCCTTACCGCCCCGGCACCACTCTGGTAAGCGGTAAGCGCAGAGGCCGGAGCCGGATACCCCGCCGACCTTTTCAATAAAGCCCTCATCCTTCAATCCTAACGAGACTTGACCGTGTTGGGGGCTGGGGATTACGTTATGGCCATGACGGTAAAAGACGGCACGCACTTGACAGTCAGCGGGCTGGTGGTCAGTAACCCGGGTATTCTGCGCGGCACACCGGTGTTTTAAGGCACACGCATGCCGGTGAAGACCCTCTTTGATTATCTGGCGGACGGATTGTCGCTCGATTATTTCCTCGAGAGCTTCCCTTCGGTCACGCGGGAACAGGCGGCGGCGGTCTTGCGTTATGGCTGGCAGCGGATTGAGGGCGAACTCGCCGCATGAGGAAGGGACTTGTTGCACTCGACCAAAGCCATTAGTGTTTTGCTATGAGCGCTGTTGAACTGCTTAAACAGGTCGAGGCCCTGCCCACACGCGAGCGGGAAAGGTTTGTGCTGGCCTTGCTCAAGCTCGAAGCCAAGCCATGCGATGCGAAACCAAAGAGCCGACGGGTCAAGTGGCCGGATATCGAAGCACGGACCAAGCGCATTTTCGGTGAACGGGTGTTCCCCAACCTGGTGCTGTTGGAGCGTCAGGAGAAGGCCATCTGACCCGAAATGAGCTACTACGCCGACAGCAGCTTCTTGGTTTCCTGCTACCTCCCGGACGCAAATACATCGAAGGCCAAGAGTTACCTCCGTAGCGTCGGCGCGCCTTTGGTGCTGAACGCGCTCCAGGCACTGGAGGTGGGAAATGCATTCGAGTTGGGCGTTTTCCGCGGTCTATTCTCCGTGACCGACGCTGCATCGGCGCGTGTAGATTTGGCCCGGGACCTCCGCAGCGGGCGGTTGGTGAAGACGGCGGTGAACTAGCCTGTGGCTTTCCGCGTTGCCTCGGCCCTGAGCAAGCACCACTCAGCGACCACGGGAACTCGCAGTCTGGATATTCTGCATGTCGCTGCCGCAAAATCGCTGAGGGCGGCCGAATTCATTGCCTTCGACAGCCGTCAGCGCCTGCTGGCGACGGCCCTGGGACTGAAAGTTGCACCCTGACCGGGCCGACGAGGGTAGTGCATGTGCGCCAAGATGGTCCCAAACTATGGGTAATTCCTCCCACACTGTAGAACCTGATTCTGCTGAAAAACCCTCCCTGCTACTTTTTAGTCCTTGGGGAGATGGCGGGAGCCGCCAAGCGGCGCAGCCGCAAGTCTGAGCGGCCCAGCAGCTGCCATTGGACCTCCTCTCCTGC
>Ga0182014_10004909_pt1 | contig 15083 bp, 17 predicted proteins | sample 612S2DmetaG_FD_120489 | JGI IMG/M metagenome (GOLD analysis project Ga0182014, IMG submission 120489) | Permafrost microbial communities from Stordalen Mire, Sweden - 612S2D metaG | ecosystem: Environmental > Terrestrial > Soil > Wetlands > Permafrost | place: Sweden: Stordalen | collected... | reverse complement strand
GAGGTGTCGACCGGCCATGGTCGCCCGCGCCCGCGGGTGCCGCGGCGACGGAAGAAACACCGTCGTCACGCCCTGCCGCTCCCCGCGCGGTCGATGCGACGCCGCCGGAAGCGGAGCAGCAGGGGGAAGACTGAATTATTGTTTTCCGTCATTCCGGGGCGATGCGAAGCGTCGAATCCGGAATCTCGAGATTCCCCGATGCGCAATTGCGCATCTGAGGTCTGGTCCTTCGGACCATCCCGGAATGACGGCGTGCGGCCTCTTCACTTCTCGCTGAGCGAGGGGTGCTCCCGCAGTTCGAACGCTCCGAGGTGAAAATCCTCGCCGGCCTCGGTAGCCGTCGCCGCCGCGGTCTGCACCAGCGCGAATGTCGCATCCGGGAACTGGTGCCAGACCGCCAGATCCTCCGCCGTGATCGTGAGCCAGCCGAACCTGAACATGTAGCGGCCCGGCTCGGTCACGTGTCCGACTTGCTGCCAGGTAACCTTATTGACGGCCAATCACGCATCCCCCGACCATGTCTGCCCTCACTCTTCCCCTGACTCTTGCCCTGGCTTTTGCCTTGGCTTTTGGCCGCCGCAAGCGCCGCCAGCACGGCGTCACCCGTTCGCATCTCGAAGGCATCGAGCTGCAAGGCGAACGTCGCCAGAGCCAGGCGAAGGTTGCTCAGTTCCCTGGCCCGCGCGTCTTCACCGTGGTCCATCCCCAGCCCCGTCCGTGACTCGCTGCGCCGCACCTCGCCGGGTAAAACCGGCGAGGATCGCGCGCTGCTCTCAACCCGCCGAGAGCGGTGTCGCCGTGGTCGCGCCGGCGGAAGCCGGTGCGCGTTCGGCCGGCGGATGCGCGACCGGCAATTGCAGCACGGTCACGCGCTGGCCTTCGCACAACAGCGTCACCAGCACCTGGCTTCCGTCCGGAAATTCGATCGCATCATGATGCCGGTCCGCGACATGGCGGTCGACCGCGCCGAATTTCCCGACCCGGAAACCGATTTCCCGCGTCCAGATCCAGCGGTTGTCGTATTGGACGTTTTCGGCGAACGCCAGTTCGGTTCCCGGCAGCATGCAGACCGCGACGTCCGGATCGCTTTCGCTGGCGAAGCCGCGGGTCGAGGTGCCGGGGAACGTGGTGGTGATCAGCGTCTCTCCGACCTGGGCGGGGCGCGTCGCTACGGCGTGCAGACTATAGTCACACATCGGATTGCTCCTCGTTCGAGATAGCCAACCCGCGCCGCCAGGGCATGATCCGGAAAAGTGAGAACCGGCTTTCCCTCGGGACAACTGCGACAAATGCCAAAGGCAACAAATGCCTAAGACAAAAGCCAAGCATGTTCCCGCAGACCATGCCCAAACATCTGGAGGCGCAGGCCTCTATCAGAGTGGACAGTAGCCGCGCAATCTTAGCGGCGTTGGCGGCAATTGTGCGGCCTGCGCGGAGGAAGCCCGATCACGAAAACGTTGATGGGGTCGTTAGCAGCGACGACAACGGTCATCGGGACCCGGAGGCCGCCCGTCTCCTGGCAGGAATCGACCAAACCCATTCGTCATTCCGGGGCACGCCCAACGGGTCCGCGCAAGGCGCGGCCCGATGACAGGCTCCGGCGTAAACCCGGAATCTGGAGATTAATCGCAACCAGATTCCAGGTCTGCGCTTTCAGCGCATCCCGGAATGACTGGACCAATCAGAAAATCAATACTTCCGGTAGAGCCCGATCAGCTTGCCCTGAATCTTCACCCGGTTCGGCGGCAGGATGCGGACTTCATAGGAGGTATTGGCAGGCTCCAGCGCGATCGAGGCGCCGCGGCGGCGGAAGCGCTTCAGGGTGGCTTCCTCGTCGTCGATCAGCGCCACCACGATATCGCCGGTGTCGGCGGTCTCGTTGCGCTGGATCAGCGCCATGTCGCCGTCGAGGATGCCGGCGTCCACCATGGAATCGCCGCGCACTTCCAGCGCGTAATGTTCGCCGGAACCGAGCATGTCCGGCGGCACGCTGATGGTGTGGCTGCGGGTCTGCAAGGCCTCGATCGGGGTGCCGGCGGCGATCCGGCCCATCACGGGCACGGCGACGGGGCGGCTGCCATCGTCCTCATAGGCGACGCTGGAGGAGCGGACCTTGCCGAGCGTGCCTTCGATGACGCTCGGGGTGAAGCCGCGGCGGCCGTTGCCGTTACCCGACAACTCCGGCAGCTTGATCACCTCGATGGCGCGGGCGCGGTTGGGCAGGCGGCGGATGAAGCCGCGCTCTTCCAGCGCGGTGATGAGGCGATGGATACCCGACTTCGAGCGCAGATCGAGCGCGTCCTTCATCTCGTCGAAGGAGGGCGGAACGCCGGATTCCTTCAGGCGCTCGCTGATGAATCGCAGCAGTTCGTATTGTTTGCGCGTGAGCATCTCGACCAATCCCCAGTTTGATAAGTGCCGCTCGATTTTCGAGATCCAATCCCCGAGATCGGTGCCCCGAGATCGAAGCCTCGAAATTCGAAGATCCGGCATCACAGGCCGCCTCGCTCTGGAGGCCCTGAAATCAGCAGCCTCCGGAGTCAGGCGACTCCCGTTAAGTGCGTTTAGTGACGCCAGTACTCGAAACAAATCATGAACATACACTATATGTTCCATATGTGTTCTGCAACCACTTAATTTTCGGTTAGCAAATCGACATTTGCCGGAACCGGCTTTCGGCAGCGGTCAGGCCGGTAGCCGCAGGATCTCGCAAGCGGTGCCGCATGCGGCTTTGGGCGCAAATGACGGACGGACCACAAGTGCCCGTGCCGCAGCGAGATTCCCCAGCAGCGAGGAATCCTGATGGTCGACCGGGGTGGCGATCAGGGCGCCATCGCCGCGCCGCGCGAGGCGGGCGCGCAAATAATCCTCGCGCACGTCGTTGGCGCCGACCTCGCGTCCGAGCAGCGCCTGTTCCGGCACGTGGTGAATGTCCGCGCGCCCCGACAGCGCGCGAATCAGCGGCACCAGGAACAGGAAGCCGCAGACATAGGACGACACGGGATTGCCGGGCAGGCCGATCACCCGCATCGCGCCCAGCCGGCCGTGCATCATCGGCTTGCCCGGGCGCATCGCGATCTTCCAGAACGCCATGGCGACGCCTTCGGCCTCCAGCGACTGCTTGACGAGGTCGTGGTCGCCGACCGAGGCGCCGCCGGTGGTGACCAGGATATCGGCGCCGGCGGCGCGGGCGCGGCGGATGCCGTCGGTGGTCGCGGCCATGGTATCGGCGGCGATGCCGAGGTCGATGGTCTCGGCGCCTTCGTGGCGGGCCAGCGCCCGCAGCGCATAGCCGTTGGAATAGACGATCTGTCCGGGACCGGGGCTCGTGCCCGGCATCACCAGTTCGTCGCCGGTGGCGAGCAGGGCGACCCTGGGCCTGCGGCGCACCGGCAGTTGCGGATGATTCATGCCCGCGGCCAGCGCCAGATCGCGGTCGGCGAGGCGGCTTCCCCCGGCCAGCAGCACGTCGCCCTCGCGAAAATCGATGCCGGCGGGGCGGATGTGACGTCCGGCGCGCGCGGCTTCGGTGATGGTGACGTGGCTGCCGTCGACCACGGTGTCTTCCTGGATCACGACGGCGTCGGCGCCCTGCGGGACCACGCCGCCGGTGAAGATGCGCAAGGTCTCGCCGGCGCCGAGCGCTCCGTCGAACGGGCGGCCGGCGGCGACCTCGCCGATCACCTTGAGCCGCGTCCCCGCCGAAGCCGCATCGGCCGATCGCACCGCATAGCCGTCCATCGCCGACATCGCCTGCGGCGGCTGGGTGCGCAACGCCGCGACGTCGCGCGCCAGCACACGGTGCCAGGCGGCATCGAGCGCGACCCGTTCTTCGGGCAATGGCTCGGCACCCGCGAGAACCGCGGCGAGCGCATCGGCAACCGGCATCAATGCCACGGCGAATCTCCTCGACCGATCTGCCCTTTTTGCGACCGGATCAAACCTGTTTCTAGCGGAGAGCGCCGGCGGAGGCAAAGCGGCCGGCGCCGCGGCCATTGCCGAATGCCAATGTGTAGCGTATAATTACATTATACACATCACGGGAACGGCGCGACGCCGATGCGCACCAATATTGAGATCGACGATCGGCTCATGGCGGAAGCCCAGAAGGCTTCCGGAGAGGCGACCAAGAAGCAGACGGTAGAACAGGCGCTTCGTTTGCTGATCAGACTGCGGCAGCAGCGGGAGGTTGGTGCGGCCTTCGGCAAATACCGCTGGCGCGGCAACCTCGCCCGCAGCCGCAAAGGCCGAGCGATCGCGTGATTGTCGTTGACAGTAGCGTGTGGATCGACTTCCTCAACGGTCGCGATTTGCATCACGTCCGTAGCCTGCGCGCGATCCTTGGAACGGACGAGATCGTCGTTGGGGATCTGATGCTTTGCGAAGTACTGCAAGGCCTCGGAGGCGAGCGGGCGGCCCGAGAAGTCGAGGCTCTCCTGCGCCGCTTCGAAATTGTGTCGATGGCCGGTGACGCGATCACGGTCGCCGCGGCCCGCAATTTTCGTTCCCTGCGCAGGCGCGGCGTCACCGTTCGCAAGACCATCGACCTGCTGATCGGCACCTGGTGCATCGAGAACCGCAGGCCGCTGCTCCACAACGACAGCGATTTCCATCCGATGGCGCAGCATCTGGGCTTGATCGAGGTGCCGGCAACGGCGTGACGGCCGCCGCCGTACAGGAATCGAACGATACGGCCCTCTTAATTCTGCAGCAGCTGGCGTGCCAACTCGGCGATGGGCTCGAACCAGACGCCTTGCTCGCCAAAGCTCGCGGCGATCAGCGAGACCAGCAAGCCGATTCCGCTAAACAGAGCAACGGACAGAAATTCGGCCGAAACATTAGTCGTCGGCGTTTCCCTGTAAGGCATCGTCCGAATGAAGGCAGGCATGATGTATCGATTTCCTGGCAATGGCGTCCAACCCCGGCGATAGATTTGCCGCAGTTGCGCGTGGGCCGCATCTGACGATTGGCAGATGACATCATCAGTGGATTTGCTGCGAGGGTTTGCATCGCGGGCTTCGTTGAGTTGCCGCGAACATTTGTACGTCAAACGCATGTCAGTGTGAGTTGGTCGTTGACCTGGCAGCGCTTCACTTCTGCAGCAACAGCCGCACCAGTTCGGCCTGCCGGGTGACGCCGGTCTTGTCGAAAATCTTGGACAAATGACTGCGCGCCGTGCCCACGGAAATGCCAAGCCGGTCCGCGGTGGCCTGCCGGCCGTCGCCCTTGACGATCTCGAGCGCGAAGGTCGCCTCCGCCGGCGTGAGACCGAAGCGTTCGCGCAAGGCCTCGGTGCGCGAGCGCAACTCGGTTTCGGGATCGCGGATCAGTACGCTCGCGACCGGGTGCTGCGTAACCGTCCAGGGGATTGCCGCGACAGCCGTGTCCTGGCGTACCGGCGTGACGAGAACATTGAGCGGCAACCGTCCGGTTTGCCGCCGCACCCCGATTTCGCCGCCGTTCGTCAGGCTGGATTCGATCGCGCAGGAAGCGATCAGCGCGCGCAGGGCGGTGCCGTCGTCGGCGTTGGCCGCGGACAGGCCGCCGGCCTCCAGCCGCAACCCGTCGCGGGCATCGAGCAGCGCGCGGCCCACGCGATTGATGAACACGGGGCGCGCCTGCGCGTCGACCAGAAAAAATCCCTGCCGCAGATCGTCGAAACCGGCCAGCGCGCTGTCGCTGGCGAAGGTCAGGTGATAGAGGCGGCGCTGCAGCGCGACCGCGCGGACGAGATGTTGGGACAGCGTTGCGAACAACCGCTTCTGGACGCTGTCGAACGGCGAGCGTCGCAGCGAGCCATGGCTGGTGAAGATCCCTGTCGCGCCGTGATCGACCAGCAGATTGGTCGTGAGCGGTTCGGTGTCGTAGCCGGCCGGCAGCCACCACTCGTTGTAGAAATCCGTCGCGGTGAACGCGTCCCTCGTAATGAAGTCGCCCGCGGTGAAGACCTTGCCTGGCGCCTGGCCGGCGCCGAGCGGCAGCAACGGATTACGCGGTGCCCACTCCATCAGGCTGGCGACAAGCGCGGGATCGATCCGCGGCGCCAGCAGGTTGGAGAGGCCGGTCGTCGGATCGTAGACCCCGAAGATGACTTCCGGGCCGCCGACGGCGTCGCCGATCCGGTTCAGGATATCCGGCCAGCGCGTTGCATCGAGCGCCGCGTCGTAAATGGCGCCGACGAGGTCCAGCACCTCGTCCTCGCCGGAAAGTTCGTTGCCGGACATTTCGACCTCAGCCCGATACCATCCTGACCGAAGTGTCCCTCTGGTTGCAAGGCGCGATTGTGGGCAGCGTGCGCGATGTTGCCGCAAAGTCGCACCATCCCACATTCGGGTCGAAACAGCGGCTTTCATGTCTCGCATCCGACGAACGTCAGATGCGGCGTGGGTCGCGGTTTGGACAAGCTACCGCAGGCAGGCTCAGTGCAGAGATTCTCTGGTGGAGGCGAAAATGCGAACCTTGGGCGTCCGACCCGGACGGCTTGTCACGATTCTGGCGGCGGCAAGCATCGGTCTGCTGTTTGTCGCACTCGCGCCGCAGTCGGCGACGGCTCAGTTCGTGTGCGGTGGCAGCGCCACAGGCGCGGAGCCCCAGAGCGGCGCCACATCCACTGCGGTCATTGGCAGCACGGCCTGCGGCATCGGGGTCTCCGCCAGCGGTACAGGCAGCACGGCGCTGGGGACGTCCTACCTCTTTGGGGGACACACCACTGCGAGTGGCGAAGCAAGCATTGCGATCGGCGCAAGCAGCGATCCAGTCATACAGACGACCGCCTCCGGAACGAATTCGATTGCTGTCGGCAACAACGCGCAAGCCCTCAATTCGCAAGCCGTGGCGATCGGCTACGCAACCAGCGCGAGAGGCGATTCTGGAATCGCAATCGGTGCGAATGCCAGTTCCGGCACTGGGCAGCAAAGTATCGCAATTGGCAGCTTCGCTTTCATCAATCCGGGTTATGATAACAGCACGGCGATTGGCAGTTCGAGCAATGTCAATGGTTCCAATACCGTCGCACTCGGGGAATCGGCGGGCACCGGGAATACGGCGTCGGCCAACTCGGTAGCGGTTGGGCAAAATGCGCTGGTGAGTGGCAACAACTCGACGGCGATCGGGCAGGGCGCGGTGGCCACGGGCGCAAGCTCTACCGCGCTTGGTCAGGGAGCGTCCGCGACCTTCGCGAATTCGACCGCGATCGGCGTAGGCGCCGCAACCACCCGAGCAAATCAGGTCGCTGTTGGCAGCGCGACCAACACTTACACGCTGGCCGGCGTCTCCTCGGCGGCGAGCCTTGCGTCACAGACCGGGTCAGTCAGGGTGGTCACCGCGGACGCGCAGGGCAATCTTGCGACGGCGAGCTTCTCGCCGCAGGACATTTCAGGGCTGCAGTCGGATGTCGGGGTCTTGCAGCAGCAGATGAAGCAGGCCTTCGAAGGCACGGCGATCGCCATCGCGCTGGGCGGCGCGTCGCTGCCGGCCGACAAGAAATTCGCCATCTCGACCAACTGGGGCAATTTCCGCGGCCAGAACGCGGTCGGCGTCGCGGCCCAGTACCGGCTTTCAAACTACGCGGTGGCGAATATCGGCGTCGGCGGCGGTTTCGCGCAGGGGGGCATCGGCAGCCGGGCCGGCGTGACCTTCGCCTGGTAATGACAAAGATTCGCTGGCGTCTGTTTGCGGTCCTGCTGATGGCGTTTGCCTGCGCCGGCCATGGCGCGGCGCGCGCGCAGGCCCAGAAGCCGAAGCCTGTCCCGGCCGATACGGCGGGGCCGAAGCCGGCCCAGATCGATCGCAACGGAGTCCTGATCCTGATCCGATCCGCATTGCTGGCTCTCGATCAGGCCAACAAGACCGGAAACTATACGGTGCTGCGCGATCTCGGCGCTCCCGGCTTCCAGGTCAACACGGCGGCGAAGCTCGCCGAAATTTTCGCAAAACAGCGCAACGACAATCTCGATCTGTCCGGCGTCGCGGTGATCGATCCGCAGCTCAGCTTGCTGCCGCAGATCGAGGCCAGCGGCATGATGCGAATGGCCGGCTTTTTCCCTTCCGTGCCGTCGCAGGTCAACTTCGAACTGGCCTTCGCGCCGGTGAGCGGGCAGTGGCGGCTGTTCGGCATCTCCGTGTCGATCGGGCAGAGCGCGCCGGCAGCACCCGAACCGCCGGCGCCGGTGGCCGCGCAAAAGCCGCCTGCGGTCGTCGTAAAGCCGCCCGTCTCCGGCGCCGCGAGACAAGCCCACGAAACAAACCCCTGGCCGGCCGCTCCGGGTGAAACCAGGCAGCCCTGACGCGGGGTCGGCTAGATCCCGAGCGCCGCCAGCGCCTTCGCGACATCATCGGAAGACGTCACATGTACCGCGGTCAGGCCGCGGGCACGGGCGCCTTCGATGTTCTCGGCGAGATCGTCGAAGAACACGATACGCTGCGCCGGCACGCCGATCGCCCGCACCACATGATCGTAGGCCGCCGCATCCGGCTTGCGCAGCCCGATGGTGGACGACAGGAACATTTCGCGGAAATGGCCGAGCAGGTCGGCATAGGCCTGCGAAAAATATTCGACATGGGCGTTGTTGGTGTTGGAGAAGGCATACAGCGGCAGCCGTTTTGCCGCACGTGCGAGCAACGGCGCGATATCCGGCATCTCACCGGCGAAGATCGCGTTCCAGCCTTCCAGGAACTGGGCGTCGGAAATGTCGATGCCGAGGGCGGCGCGCAACGATTCGAAATAGGCGGCATCGCTGAGCTTGCCCATCTCATGATGATGATAGGCCTCGGCGCGAACGAAACGCCTGACGATGTCGCCGGCCTCGCAGCCGGCGTGACCGGCCCAGCAGGCGATGGCCTTGTTGAAGTCGATGTCGAGCACGACGCGCCCGAGATCGAACAATAGCGCGTCGGCCGCGCCGGGGGAGAGGCGGGGTGGGTTCATGGGGTCGGTGTACGAAAATTGCGGAAGGGGAGCAACGGCGGAGAGATGCCAGGCGATCGCCGGTGCGGGGGCATGTGATCCGTCCCCGGACCTTGCGCGGCTCGACGGCTGCGACCCGATTGAAGGACATGATCAGGCCGGCCCGTTTGCTCCGGCCGGTGCCAAATCGGACACCATGCCAATCTTCTGCAGCTCGCGGCTTAGCTCATGCAATTGATAGGGCTTGCGCAGGATCGGAAACTGCGAGTCGATCTCGATCGTTTGCGCGCTGTATCCCGTGACGAGCAGAATGGGGATGTTGGGGTTTTGCGCACGTATGGTTTTGGCCAATCCGATCCCATCCATCTTCCCCGGCATCACGATGTCGCTGAATACGATGTCGATGCCGTCCTTTTCCAGCTCCGCCAGGGCTGCCGCCGCGTCGGCGGCCCAACGCACATGGTAGCCGAGCTGTTCGAGCAGGCCCGTGCTCACGGTTGCCACCTCGGGATTGTCCTCGACGAGCAGTACGGTCCCGCTGCCCTTCGAAGACAGCTGTTGCTGCTCGAGTGAACCTTGCGTCGTGGTTCTCGGCAGGCACATGGTTATTGTGGTGCCGCTGCCCAGGGTGCTCTTGAGCTCGACGGTTCCTCCGGCCTGGTGCGCGAAGCCATGCACCTGGGACAGCCCGAGACCGGTACCTTTGCCGACCCCCTTGGTGGTGAAGAACGGGTCGAACACTTTCGCCGCGATGTCGTCCGGAATCCCCACACCGGTGTCTTCCACGGATATCGCGACCTGGGCCTTTCCCACGATGTTTTTCGCGCTGATGATCACCGAACCGCCTTCGGGCATCGCGTCACGTGCGTTGATGACGAGATTCACGAGCGCGGTTTCCAGCTCGTTGGGATCGACCACGATGTTCCAGACATCTTTCGCGACATCGATGGTCAGAGAGAGTGTGCCGCCGAGTCCGCTGTTCAGCACATCCCGGAGCGCCTCGAGCCGCGCGGACAGCTGGATCGATTGCGGTTGCAATCTCTGCCGTCTGGCGAAGGTGAGCAACTGGCGGGTCAGCGACGCAGCGCGCTGGGAAGCGCCGTCAATGGATTGCAGGGCCCTGAGGGCCTTTTCGTCCGTAATGCCCTTTCGGATGGTGTGAATGCTGCCGGAAATGATCATCAGGAGATTGTTGAAGTCGTGGGCGACGCCGCCGGTGAGCTGGCCGAGCGCATCGAACTTCTGCGATTCGGCGAGTTGCCGTTGCATCGCAAACAGTTTTTCCTGCGCTTCCTTCCGTTCGCTGATATCGCGGGTGATCTTGGCAAAGCCGATCAGCTCGCCGGCGTCGTTGCGAATGGGATCAATGACGACGCTCGCCCAGAAAAACGAGCCGTCTTTCCGAACGCGCCAACCGTCTTCCTCGTAGTGTCCGGTTTCGGCGGCGATCTTCAGTGCCCGGGCCGGCTTTCCCATGGTTTGGTCGGCGGGCGTGTAAAAGCGCGAGAAGTGCTGGCCGACGATTTCCCTGGCGGAATAGCCCTTGATGCGTTCACCGCCGGCGTTCCAGTTCGAGACGACGCCGGTCGGATCAAGCATGTAGAGGGCGTAATCGGTGACGCCTCCGACCAGCGTCCTGAACTGGCTTTCGCTCTTCAACAGTTCGGAAAGCGCGTTCTGGCGCTCTGTGATGTCCCGGGTGATCTTGGCAAAGCCGACCAGCTTGCGTTTCTCGAAAATGGGATCGACGACGACGGAGGCGAAAAAACGCGAGCCGTCCTTTCGAACGCGCCAGCCTTCGGTCAGGAAGTGCTTTTCCTTTCGGGCGATTTCCAGAGCCCGTCGCGGAAGATCGGTCGCCCTGTCTTCCGGGGTGTAGAGGACGGAAAAATGCTTGCCGACGACGTCTTTGGCTTTATAGCCGTTGATGCGCTCAGCGCCCCTGTTCCAGTTGGTGATATGACCTGCGGTGTCCAGCATATAGATGGCGTAGTCGGTGATGCCGTCGACGAGGAGACGAAAATTACGTTCGCTCTCATAGAGGTTTCGATCGTTTTGTTTGCTGCCGGCCATACGCGCTCCCGCCCGACTTCATTGAACGGATTTGGCGCAAAAAGGTTCCAAAATGCGTTTGCAAAAATGGGCAATTGACCAACCATCGAGGCAGCCCGCGACGATGGCTGCAACGGCTGACATGCGACGCCGCTTCCGCAGCGGGTCAACAGCGCCGCTTTGGTCCCGGGCCGGCCGGTTCCGGTCTGCCCCGGGGCAACATGGCAACGCCCGAACGGCGTCGATCCCGTTCTGGACGCTGGTTGGCCGCCATGATAGCCATGGCCGAAGCCATGCAATGACAAGCCCCGTGCCGAAACCTCCATTTTCCCCATCCGTCAGCCGCGGACGCAGCGCCCCGCTGCTCGAACGCGCCGCCCTCGCGCTGCGAGCACAGCGGTTTGCCGAGGCAGAGCAGCTCGCCGCCGAGGTCCTGAAAGGCAGCCGGACCGACACTGCCGCCGCATCGATCCTGGCTCATGCCCTGCTCGCTCTCAACCGGGCAGGGGAGGCGGTTGCGCCCCTCGAAAGAGCCGCGCGCCGCACTGGCGACGCCGGTATCGAAACCCTGCTTGGGGCGGCGCTGGGCAGCGCCGGACGCCGCGCGGAAGCGATCGAACAATTGCGCCAGACCACGGCGCGGCGCCCGCCATTTCTGCCGGCCTTCCAGGAACTCGCCGGGCAGCTCGCCAGGGCCGGACGCCTCGACGAGGCCATCGTCGTCGTCGAAGGCGGTCTTGCACTGGCGCCTGAAGCCGTCGATCTGCAATTGGACCTCGCTCGCCTGCACCTGCAGCACAACGACCGCGGCAAGGCGCGCGCGATCCTCTCGGCCGCGCGCGATGCCGCCCCGGGCCGCCCCGAAATATGGACGGAACTGGCTCGCGTTCTGCTGCTGGACGGCGAATATGCCTTAGCCGCCGATGCCTACCGGCATGCGCTGGCGCATCGTCCTGAGGACGCCTTCACGCGCGCGGATCTCGCCGCATGCCTTCTGGAGATGGGTGATCGCGACGCCGGCGAGGCCAACCTGCGTTCGGCGTTCCGCAGCGGACCGCACATGCTCGGTCGAACCAACCACGCGCTGGTCGCATCCTCGCACGGCCGCTTCTTCTTCCGCCCGAGCGCGGTCGTGAAATTCCTGCAGGGCTAGAGCCGGCCCCCGGTCGACTACGCCCGGAATTTCCGCCGGTACAGTCCGGGCTCGCGATTGATCGCCTTGGTCAGCTCGTGGACCCGCTGCGTCTCCTCCGCCGTGAACGGCGCGGTTTGCGCAACCCAGCTTTCGCGTTTCACCGGCACGCATTGCGCGACCGGCGTGCCCCTTGGCAGCACGCCGCTGAAATTCATGTCGTGCCAGTGCGCCGGAAAATGAATCCAGCTGTCGTGAAAAAGGTCGCAGTCGACCATGCCGCTCAAGGTGGTGAACGGCAGATCAAAGCGGTTGAACGGATGGGTGAACAGCAGGGAATAGCCCGGCGGCGCCTCGATGCTCCACAGGTTGTGGAACTTGATCAGGAACCGGTCGGGCTCGAACAGCGGCGTGCCGACGACCTGGCTCACGTCGTGGAATCCGACCGGCGAGCGCGGGTACTCGATCGCTCCGCCGGGCGGGATATCATTGTCCCAGGTGATCGAGCCGTTCTCGACCCTGAGATCGCAGATCAGCGGAAGCAGGAATCCGGAGGTCATGGCGTCGACGAACGGCGGACAGCGCTTGATGGTATCCTCGTCGCGCATATTGATCGCGTTGAAGGCCTGCGTCGGCATTGCCTTGAGCCAGCCGGGAAGGCCCAATGTCGCGGGTATCGGCGGCGGCAGTTTTCCATCCAGTTCGGCCGGGCAGCGGAACTTGAGCGTCAGCGGTTCAACGGTGTTGGACATCTCTTGCTCTTGGTTGGCTCGCCTTGCTGACGCGCCTGCGCGTCCGATCTAGCACGTTCCGGGATGGTCCCGAAAGCGATAGGTTTCGGGCCAACGGCGACGGCTGGAGAGCCGGTTCGATACCGCGACCGGGCGGACGCGGGGGTCGCGCGAAAACCGATCTCCCCCACGTTTCATTGCGCTTTTTTCTGGTATAGGCTCGGCGTCGACGGGGCGGCAATGTACCGCGACCGCATTTCGGGGAGGAACGCATGGCTCTATCCAGGTCGATGGCTGTTCTCGTGCTGGCGCTCGGCGCGACATTCGCAACGCAAGCCATTGCACAGAAGACATATGACACCGGCGCGAGCGACACGGAGATCAAGCTCGGTCAGACCATTCCTCTCAGCGGACCGGCTTCCGCCTATGGCGGCATCGGCAAGGTGCAGGCCGCCTATGTCCGCATGATCAACGAGCAGGGCGGCATCAACGGACGCCAGATCAACCTCATTCAGTACGACGATGCCTACAGTCCGCCGAAGACGGTCGAGCAGGTGCGCAAGCTCGTCGAAGGCGACGAGGTTCTTGCCACCTTCCAGATCATCGGCACGCCGCCGAATGCCGCGGTGCAGAAGTATCTGAACGACAGGAAAGTGCCGCAGCTGCTGGCGTCGACCGGCGCGACGCGCTTCACCGATCCGCAGCATTTCCCCTGGACCATCGCTTTCAACCCCAACTACCAGTCGGAAGCGCACATCTACGCAAACTTCATTCTTGCCAATTATCCGAACGCCAAGATCGGCATTCTCTATCAGAACGATGACCTCGGAAAGGACTACGTCAAGGGCCTGAAAGACGGGCTCGGGGCGAAGGCTTCGAGCATGATCGTCGCCGAGAAGTCCTACGAATTGTCCGATCCGACCGTCGATTCGCAGATGGTGACGCTGAAGGCTTCCGGCGCTGACCTCTTCTATAATATCACGACGCCGAAATTCGGCGCGCAGGCGATCAAGAAGGCGGCCGAACTCGACTGGAAGCCGGTGCAGATTCTCGACATCAACGCGACGCCGGTCAGCCAGACGCTGGTTCCGGCCGGCGTCGAGAACGCCAAGGGCATCATTTCGGTCAATTACGGCAAGGACCCGCTCGACCCGCAATGGGCCGGCGACGAGGGCATGAAGCGTTACAAGGCGTTCATGGCGAAATATGCTCCGGCCGAGGACGCCAACAGCGGCATCGCGACCTACGGCTACTCGACCGCGGCGCTGCTGGTGCAGATCCTCAGGCAATGCGGCGACAATCTCACGCGTGCGAATGTCATGAAGCAGGCGACCAACGTCAGGGATTACGTCGCCGACCTTGCATTGCCGGGCATGACGAGCTCGACCGAGCCGGACGACTGGCGCATCAACAAGCAGTTCCAGATGATGAAGTTCGACGGCCAGCGCTGGGTTCTGTTCGGACCGATTCTGACGGACGAATTCAAGACCAACTGAACGGCTCGCAATCGCGAGCCGCACGCTAGACCCTACAGAGTTCCCGTGCTGGGACTGCCACCCGACGGCAACATCGGCCTGCCGATTGCTGTCAATGACAGTTCCGCCATGGGGACCGCGGCCGGCGCCCGAGTTTGCTGTATGCCTCCAACGGGTCCAGAAAGCGACTTCGCCCGCAGTCTCGGATCAGTGGCGCGAGAACAGGTCGCGTAACTTGCAAAGGCTCGTGGTGATGTCGAAGCGTTGATCGGGCAGATCTTCGCCCGCGACGATACGCGCAAGCGCGAGCGCCGGATCGGTCTCTCCGGTGAGCAGCACATCGGCGCCGCGTTTCTTCATGTGGCGAATGAACCCGTCGCCGGCACTGCCCGCCAGGACGATCTCGACACCGTCCAGAGGATGCGGGCTGTCGTCCCGGAAATGATGGAATAGCTGTTCCTTTGCCAGTTCGACGCGTGTGGGCAACGGCAGCGGCTCGCCAGCGCCTTGATCCGCCAGATCATACACCAGCCAGCACCGCGCCTGCCCGGCGTGGCCGCTGACTGCAACCCAGTCTTTGGTGGGGACGGCGATCTTCATGCCCGGTCTTTCCCTCTCGATGAAGGCTAGGTCGAAGCCTTGAGCTGCTTTGAATCATTCACTTGCGGCGAGGGCGCAATACGGCATCCGATCAGCTGGATCATGATCTGCGGCGTCGGCTCATTCCCGCAAACAGAATCGAATTGATGCGCCATCGGACATCGGCCGGACGGTACTATATCGACAGG
>Ga0182014_10004907_pt1 | contig 15085 bp, 13 predicted proteins | sample 612S2DmetaG_FD_120489 | JGI IMG/M metagenome (GOLD analysis project Ga0182014, IMG submission 120489) | Permafrost microbial communities from Stordalen Mire, Sweden - 612S2D metaG | ecosystem: Environmental > Terrestrial > Soil > Wetlands > Permafrost | place: Sweden: Stordalen | collected... | reverse complement strand
TTTTAGTTTTCTTTGAATATTCAATGTATTCATCTCCAAGTTCAGAGGTTAATGTTTTTTCTTCTACCTGGATGCGGTAACCATAAGCTACTGCGAATATGATTATTATTAATAGGGTGGCTGTCCATGATTGTAATGCTAATCCAAATCCAATTAGGGAGTTACCGCATTTTATATTATCCCCTAAATCTGGAAGTGCTCTTTCTTTAAAGAGTTTTTGTTGTGCTTCTAAAGCATCTCGATTCTCTCCTTCCAGAACTTTAAGTAACAAACTGAGCTTAGTTACATTTACTGCTTGGGAGTCTATATCCACACCGTAGATGTTGTTTAGGAGTATTCTTTTCTTTTCTCTTATTGTGAGGTAATATTCTCCGCTTTTTCCCTGATATATCTTATCCTTTAAGCGATTTTTATCTTTATGTTTTGTATAGTAATCTATGTGCCATTTTAATAAGTAAGTGAATGCTCCTAGGAGGAATGAACCAGATCCACAGGCAGGGTCTAATATCCTGAGTTCGGATACTTTATTCGGTGTTTTACCCTTGCAGAGTTTCTCGACAGTATTCTCCACGATATAATCCACAATAAACTGTGGTGTATAGTACACACCACCTGCCTTTTTAACTTCGGGTTTATCTTCGATTTTAGCTTGATGTCCTGGGGTTAATCTGATGACTTTACCTAAGAATTGTTCATATACATTACCCAATATCTCTGGAGATAGTACAGAAAACTCATATGGGCTATTAGGGTAATATAAGTCTTTTATAATAGTCTTGAAAATCGTATCATCTATCTTTAGATTCAAAGTAAATTTATCTGGTGATGTGATTCTTCCATTCTCCTCATGGAAATGGAATAATCCAGAATTGTATTTTGCATCCGCTTTAATACAGATCTCACTGAAATGCTGGTAAATATTATCATTATCCAGTAAAGTGCGGAGTTGCTCGTATTTTTCCACTCCTCGGTCTTCACACATCCTTAGAAAAACTATACGATCTATAATTTGTTGTACGGCATAATTCAGCTCTTCGATGGTTATTTCAGTATTCCGAAGAGCAATATTTTTAGCAAATAAATACCGCCATTCTTCAATTTCGGATAAGAATGCATCATCAACTTCAGTAGTGCCCCTCTTTTTCTTAGTCGCTTCTGCAAATTTATCAAACGACCCTTGGAGTACAGCCTGTCGAGAGAATATACTATATATCTCATCCCACTTTTCAAGATATTCATGGTAGTTTAGAAATATTATCCTGCCCGTGCTGGCTCGGTCATTCTTTTGAGGTTTCGTCCTCGACTCATAGACCGCCATCTCATCGAAATCAGTGAGAATAGACAATGGTAGCTTAGCACTCCAAGCGTATCTCCTTAACTGATAGGAAGGTTCAATGCTCATTCTAACATTCACGGATGGCTTTTTAGCCTCTACAAAAAACATTTTCCTACCTGCCAAGGTGAAACAGAAATCAGGTGCTTTAGTACCACCACCAACCTTAATAGAATCCTCAAATATGACATCACGATACTGGGGGGCTGCACCGGAAATATTATCCACATCCCATCCCAAAGCTTTAAAGAATGGATTGATGAATTCCTGCTTGAGCTGTTCTTCTTTGTAAGCTGGATTTTTATAGGCATTTAAATTACGCTCAAACTTATCCACCAACTCTCTTATCTCATTTGGTGCTTCCGGCAATTTTCTATCTCCAATGTTTTGTATTAATGAATAACAAAAGTTATGTATCTATTTACTATAATTAATAATAAATTATTAAGTTACTGGGGGTTTTTATGATGGTGATTGTAAAATGTGAGAAATGTGGGCAAGAATATCAATTAGGACCTAATGATAAACTTTCCGACTTTAAATGTGAATGTGGGGGAGAATTATCCTTAAAAGAGGCAGTAGTTGAACCTGTAAATACTACAAAACCTAATAAACAACGTAAAAGTTGGAAAGAACAGACTAAGGGTGTTAAAGCTGGTGCTGATGAATTTGAATTTAATAAACTCTTTGAATATGAAGAAAAAGCCAGTCGTTTAGAATTATTTATTAGGATATTTTATGCTATTCCTGTTGGCATAATACTCATTTTCTATAGTATAATAGCAGGTGTATTGGTAGCTTTACAATGGATAATAATATTAATCCTTGGGAAACGAAGTGAAGGTTTAACTGTTTTCATTAGAGGATATTTAGAATATAATATCCATTTAATGAGCTATTTTTCTATCATGACTGATAAAAGACCCGGAGTAACTCCTAAAAAAGTTAAAATATATGAAGTCATAGCAGAATAAATTTTATAATTTTACTTAATAAATTATAAATCGAGAGATGGCTTAGATGCTTTCTAAACCAGATAAGTTGCCTAAACCTCCAAGAAAGGAACAACAAAAACAGGGGTAGACCTAAAGCAAAACAAAAGATGGAACAAATTACTATAAAGTTGCCCCCCCAAGATACTGGGAGAATTAATGAAATTATCATAAGAGAGCTACAATCCTATGAGTTATCACATCCGCCAAGCTTTAGCAGAATATTTAGGAAAAAAATAATTAATTAAATCTTATATTTTCAATTTAGTCAGCAAACCTCATTCGTTATAAAATTTAAATGGATATTAATCGTTTGATATACATGAAATGCATGATTTACACATAATTTTAGATAATACCAAATTTATTTTCTCTATTTCTTGTAATTATTAGTAAAATTGCTCAAATGATATATTTCATTTAAAGTCATTTAACTTAATCAGAATTAATAGTCTTTTTAATAATACAATAATATTCCTATTTAAATCCGATAAATTATTAATTATTGAAAAAAATTTTGCATAATTTTGCATTTTTTAGAGATTTTTCTCAAATGTATGCGTTAGGTTTTGCATTCTTAAAAATTAAAATTTATAATTTTTATTAATACTTTAAATCTATAAATTAATAATATATTTTTTAATATCAATCTTTTATTCATTCATGATAATTTAAAATAGGTTTAATTATATTATCATTTTATCATGGTGTAATCTATTTCCTAGTCTAATCTATTAATCTCTTGAAACTATGCTGTTAATAATATCTCAACTTTATAACCGCTTAATAGGAAATAACTATTTTATTAGTTTTTTAATATGGGGGATGGAATAACCTCACAGCTTATATGTTCAAAATTTCGATTTTTGAATTACGGTCATAAAAAGACAGCCGAGTATTTATGTGGCACATATCTAGTTACATAGGTGTTTAAAGAGTTATTCATGTAATTGACCTTAAATAGAGGAGATCCGTAGATAATAATGAAGTTATATAGCATTATAAATGCTGGTTTTATAAGACACTCCATAGTATGTAATTATTTTAGAGTGTGAGAAATAAATGTGATGTTTTATGGTAATTAAAGTGATATAGTTTTCTCGCTCTCATCCTATAGTCAGGTTACATATATAGGTATAAAATATATATCATAAAAAATCTTCTTAAAATGGATTTAATGCAACTGTAATTAGTTAAATAATAGTTATTCATAATATAATAAATTTTTAATGAATGTTTATTTCAAAGAATGATTAATATTCATTTAAAATTTTTTTTAATACATATTAAACATAATGTTAATAAAAAAATAAAAAATATAAAGACTCTCCCCCTAATATGATGCATATAAAGGATATAAAATGTTTCCAGTATCTGGAGTTATCCTCAGTTTACTGATTCAGGTACTGCTATTATTGTACGTGCTTAAAATTACTCTAGTTAGAAGGGGAGTATTTAGTTTTTTGATATAAAATAATATAATATTATATAATTATTATTATGAAAAAATTTAAAGAGTTTACAATACTTTATTTTATTCTAATTAAAAAAAACTGCATTGCTTGTGGAAATAAATAGATTTTATAAGATTTAAAATTTAAAAACATATTCTCCTGATGTTTTCGCTTTCTAAATATATTATATATTTTTAACCCTACCCTTTAAAGCTGACTATAGGATGAGAGCGAGAAAAGTAATGGATGTTTATTTCATAAATATATTATATTTATTTCTTGCTTTGTTAAAAAAAAAACTTAACTCATGGTTTGAATTTTGAAATACTATTCATATTCTTTATTAAACCAATGATGATAGGGGACTGTAATAATTACAGAAAAAAATAAATTATTTAGGAAATAATTAACTTTAACTAATTATATTCGAAATAAAAAATATAATGAGCATATAAATCTCTTAAACTTAGAAAATAAGAGTTATATACTGAATTTATATTTCTTAACAATTTCGTATTTTTCTTCGGAATAACCTAAGTTTCTCAAGTAAAATAACTTAATCTTAAAAAGATATTTTCCCCATCCAACCTTTTTGTTAGTTATATCATTTTCTGGTATTCCAGCATCAATTAACTCTTGTTTCTTATATCCATACACATATATCATAGATCTACCGCATGGAACATCTAAAGTGTGTCCTTTACCTTCTGAAGGATATTTCCACTTTTGTTCTTCCCAAGGACTATTATCTTTTCGTTTTATTAAATGTTTAGCACTTCTTCTATTCCCATTAATCTTATAACGTTCTTTTGAAAGTCTATTCATGCAAATATTGCATATATCATTTCGCTTAGCATAGTTATAGTAATTATCGATGCTCAGAGTGTTTCCACATTCTTTACATATCTCTTTTTGGCTAAAATCTTCTCCAGCATATATTTCACGACAATTGTTACATACACTTTCTATATCATCTGATTCATAGAATTCTTCCATTGTTAATTTAGAACCACACTTTTTACATCGAATATTTAACGTATCGACCATTATAATACTTCCTTTTACACTCTTATTTAATTTTTAGTCATTAATCCTTAAAGTATCCTTTAATATTCATAATTATCTTTGCGAACTTCTTCAAGTAATGCTTCCAGTTCAGCATCATCAATTCTAACTTCTTCAAGCAATGCTTCCAGTTCAGCATCATCAATTCTAACTTCTTCAAGCAATGCTTCCAGTTCAGCATCATCAATTCTAACTTCTTCAAGCAATGCTTCTAGATCATCATTATCAATATTTTCAGAATTTATTTCGTTGATCATATCTTTTACCTCATTTTAAAGTCATATATTCACTTAATAATAAAAATTGGAATAAAACATCCATAATGATTCAATTACATATGTTTTTTTCTAAATCTATTTTTTACAAATTTAAGATACTCTGTTAATGCAAGATTTACAATCATGGATGTATCAAGATCAATTCCTGATTTATCATATATTTTGCCGGTAACCGATTTAATGGCCGAATATTGCTCTTCATTTATGTATACACAATAAAATTCTTCATTAGACATGCTTTTACCTCTCAATTTTTATTATTTATAGTCTTTAGATGTTTAATTACGGCTGTTTGAATAAATTCAGAAACATTGTTATAGTTTCCATTATCAACAGCATTTTTAATTGCTATTATATCCTTAAGTTCCAGCGAAACACTTTTGCTTAGTTTAATGATTTTACCTCCATTAAATTTAATTTATAATAACTTTTATTATAATCATTATTAGGAGTCAGGCACTTATATAGCTAACGGAAATGATCTAAAATCGATTAATAAAACTTACCAATGGTTTTTATTTATTTTATAACTAGTTCAGATTCTCCAGAATCAAAAGTCATCGTCATAACAGAAATTAGAACCTAATTACAAAAAATGTAAGACAAAATAGGTATTCTAACTAGTTCAGATTCTCTAGATTCTAAAGCCATATCCATTATGAGGATTAGAGCTTAGTTTCTAATTATATCGGGTAAAATAAGTATTCTAACTAGTTCAGATTCTCTAGATTCTAAAGCCATATCCATTATGAGGATTAGAGCTTAGTTTCTAATTATATCGGGTAAAATAAGTATTCTAACTAGTTCAGATTCTCCAGAATCAAAAGTCATCGTCATAATAGAAATTAGAACCTAATTACAAAAAATGTAAGACAAAATAAGTATTCTATCTAATTCAAATTGCTTAAAATATAAAATAAATAAAATTTTTAAATTAAAAATTAATTTTAAATAGATTCATTCAATATAAGTGCATGGTGGATAAATGGAATTTTTAACTAAAAAAAATTGGAAAATCTTTTTATTATTAATTCCAGCTATAATGGCTTTTTTAATAATACTTATACCGACTTTAAAATTTCAATGGCCACTAAGCTGGGATATTTATTATCACATACATCTAACTAAACTTTATCTGGTGAATGGATTTACATATTGGGATCCTTCAACTGTTGCTCCTTATGGAAGACCTATAGGTTATCCTCCAGTTTTTCATTTCCTTCTAGCCGGACTTACATTGTTATTTAAGGCTGATCCTTTTCAAGTTGCACGGTTTTTGCAACCAGTTTTAGGTATGCTGCTGGTTTTATCATTATCCTTCGTCACTTACCGATTTTTCGGCCTTACATCGGGAGTTTCAGCTGGATTACTCTCAATATACAGTTTTATAACTTTTAACAGAGGTTTTATAGCATCCCCTGAAACTTTAAGCTTTATTATAATACCATTAGTTTTATATGCATATTACCAGGCTAATGAGAAGGGTGATTTGAAATATTTATTAATCAGCGGAGTTTTATCGGGCATCGTATTCTTAACTCATAGTTTATCTGCTTTTATGATGTTGATGGTGGTATTATTATTTGCAGCAACTATGAAGTTACTGAAAAGAGATGTTAACCTTAAATTTTTGATTATTTTTCTTTTAATAACAAGTGGCATCGCTCTTTTATGGTGGGGTCCACTGTACATACTTTATGATCCTCATTTCAATCTCTTCCCTGGAATACCCATTTCCATTTCTGAATTCTACATTCGTTATTTGGGTGTTTTACCCACGATATTAGCTACTGTAGGTGGATTATTCTTATTAAAAAAAGGAGAAAACAAGGGAATCTTAATTTTAGTATGGGCATTATCCATTTTATTATTTAGCAGAGCATATTACTTAGGATTTAACATAATTCCAATTAGAGTATTAGAGGTAGCATCTTACCCTCTCATTATAATGGCTGGATTTGGATTAGCAGTTACTCTTGACTTTATTTATAATAAATTAAACCCAGTTACTGCTGTTCAGGTAGATCATAAAAGACATAAAATTGATAGTAAATATTTTAAAAGGAATATTAAACTAGTTTTACTCCTGTTCTTAGGAGTATTAACCCTGATTTCAGGAGCGGTTTTTGCGGATGGTTACACTCCTAACTTGGTTAGTCAAAATGATAGTCATAATACTTATATATTTCCACCTGATGTTCATTTATTGTTTAATCCATTAGATTCTGTCTTTAAATTTGAATTGATTGCTGATAAATATGGAAATTTGAATCTGGCTTATGATCGTTATGGTGTAGTTGAATGGTTCATAAAAAATGGGGATCCAAATAAGACGGTATGGTCAACTGACTCTATTATGGATCCTATAATTGTCTCCACATCTGGAGTTCATGTAATAAAAGGTGGCTTTAGCGAAGATATACCACTTAATGTGGTGAATTTGAACACTAGTAATTTAACTAGTTTAAGTAGGGAGCAGCTTTTAAAAGATAATGTTGAATATCTTTTACTTAGAAATGGAATGCAGGTGCCATCTTATGCTCAGGTGGTTTATAGAAATGGAGATTATATTATATGTGTGATAAACTAACTTATGCAGTGGATTTTTAATGAATAGGACTTCTAAATTAATATTAACCTCGATAATCTTAGTAATGGGGGTTTTAATTCTTTATTATTTTATAATTCCGTTTTTCAATTATGAAGAACCTTTCAATGGATTTTCAGGAAATAATAGCAATAATACTATCATTATTTCATCATCTACTGGTGATATGAAGGGTTTAGAAGTTGGAGTAGCATCCTATGCAGGTGAAAATGGAATACCCTTAATTTTAGCAAGTAGCACTCTTTCTTATCCAATTGATGAATGGTTACCATTGTTTTTAGAAAAGGCAAATATTAAAAACGTGATATGGATAGGTCCGGTCTCAAAATGGCAGATTTATAATTTAAAATTACTTAATTTAAATGTTGAACAGGTAAACGGATTATCTAAAGCCCAGATTTTGACAGAACTTGCAGAGAAAAATTATAAATCAGTGGATACAGTTATAATCACCGCCTCAGATCCATCAGCTTCAATTTTAGGGGCGGTTATGAATGTTCCAGTTTTCATAGTTGCAGCACCAGCTGAATATTCATCTTTAAATCAAATGCCTCCTGAATATGATAACTTTATAACTCAATATCATGTTAAAAGTGCAATAATCGTTGGACCGGTATCATCTAACATAACAGAAGATTTAAACTCTAAAAATCTAACTGTTGAAGATATAAATGGAAATGACAGTTATCAAACTAGTACTATGGTTTCAAATGAAATAATAGAAATTCAAAAACAAAGAGGTTTTGAAGTTAATTCCGCTTACTGTGGCTTTTATGGAGAATTACCGTCAATAATTCCCTTAGCAGTTAAAAATCATTCAATAATCATTGAGAATCCCACTATACATATGGATGAAACAGTAGCTTATCTAAAAGATAATAACATAAGTAATGCAATTATAACTAGAAATGGACCTGCAGATTATCTTCAGATGGAGGAGCCTGACTTTGTATCTAGTAAATTAACTTCTAAATTAACATCGAATGGAATAATAACTTCTTCTTTAACTAATTTTAGGACACCTGATGAAGCCACGGGTTTATATGAGACTGATATTAAGGCTGCTGAACTCTTGTTTAATATGAGTGAAATTAAAAATTCATTGTCACCTCCAAACATCAATCTGGATTACAATCAAATTAGTAACTCCAAATATCCTCCTATTTTAAATATAATTTTAACTGGTGGGAACTGGAACTCAAACACCGGATCAGAATTAACCATCAAAAAGATTGGTTTAAATCAATGGTATTATGATTGGAAGGGTGTGCATCCTTATATTTGGACAGAAAATGGTGAAAATTGGGTTTGTAACTCTGGTTCTAACTATTCATGGAATTGGAGTTACAATGTTGCAGATAATACTTGGACAGTAAACTATTTAAGCGATGGAACGATTTATTATACTGTTTACTGGGTAAAAAACGGAGAAACATGGGATGAAATCCATCCGGAAGCTTCATTCGACTGGGAATTAATGGGGAATTCCTGGATTTGCAACAAAAACGGTACAAGTGAATCATATGTTTTATATCCTCAACCAGTATCGTTAAATTTTTATTAATAACTAATAACCTTATCCATTTTAAGCAATATTCCTATGGATCTAATTTGAGTAGATATTTTGAGCTACAAAGGAGAAATAGATTAATTAAAGAATCTGTGAATTAACTTATATTGATGGTTATTTAATCAACAAAATAACCTTTTTTAAAGAATGGAACTCTCAATCGGAACATTTGCGGTATAAACATATATTTATTTCAATGAAGAAATGAATAAAGAATTTATAAAAAAAGAATTTTTTCAACCAAATTTTGAATGAATAATTTTATTTTAAGTATTTAGAGTTTAAACTTCGATTTGATCCTTAGTGAATGTTATTCAAAATTGAATTAGAAAAAGTTTAATAGTTAATTTATATGGAATTTTAGAAGCCGATGGTTTTTCCTATTATTAGTATTAGGGGCCATATCATGAATTCAGCGTCGGCTAATGTGTAGGATACCATTCGCAGTTCTTTATCATCCAATTTTCCTGCTTTGTTTAGGTAGTATCTGCTATAGAAGTAGAATAGTATCATGATGACAGTGAATAATGGGATTATTTTTAGGTAGATCCCTATGAATAATGGGATGAAGGCTATGATATTCAATTTATCCAGGAATTTCAGGGTTTTTTCTTTACCTAAGATTACGGGTAATGTTTTTAATCTTTCCTTCTGATCACAGTTAATATCTTTCAAGTCAAAGAAGATTGTATTGGGCAGGAATTTAAGGAAGATGAAGAGTAATATTAGGATATAAGCTAAATTTATTTGTAGGGCATAGAAGAATGGTATGGACAAGGTCCCTGCTAGGGACCAGGTTAATGTAGTGTAAATATTTTTGAATGCAGGTATTTTCTGAGTAAATTTTTTTAAACCTATAGTGTAGAGCACACCCACCATTACTAAGATTAGAATGAAAGAAATCATCTCCAAGTTGGAGAAAACTAATAATAGAACGGTGAGGGTTAAAGCATAACCTACGAGAAGATAGGGATAGATATGTGACTTTTTATTGAAATGTGCGGCTCTTTCAATGTTACTATCCTTATCTTTATCCATATCACTGTAGTGATCATAACTATAGACCATAAGTGGTATTAGATAAGATATAACTAGGAGAGGTATGGTCACATTAGTTTTTGTCATTATTGACGCGGTAATGATGAATGCAGGCCCAGAGAGAGCGGCGAAGAATCCACCGTAAATCATCTCATTTTGTATAGTTGATACGAATTCGGGTAAAATATTTTTATTATTCCAGTGGGCGTTCATGAAAAATCACATTCTTATTTATTATTATCATGCTTTATGTGACCACTGGAACATATAAACTCGTGTGAATAATGTAACAATTGTGTAAATAGTATACTTAATTTTAATAACTACTATTGATATAGTAATAAAAAAGAGTTAATTAAAATATTTTTAATGCTATTTATTTTAAAGTGAATTAATTTCAATTTTATTTAGGAATATATAGTATTATCCATAATTTAAATATTGAATAAGAGAATATTTTTATATTAAAAATGGTTACTGAACTTAATTAGTCTTTATATATACACAAGTAGCATTATTTTAACTTAGAAATTAATACTACTTATCTAAGTAATAATGATCATATATATGGTTGGTGAGTATCGTCACAATGTATTTGAATTGATGGAACTTAGATAATCAAAAGAAAATTTAAAGGAAGAAACATGAAGGGATCTCTTGATAGTTTCTCAAAAGATTTCCAAATTCAGTAAAAAAATATTTAACATTTTTAAACTAAATTTTAATATAATTCTGTTATAAATATTTAACAAATAAATTAAAATTTAAAAAAAATTAGATTAAAATTGGAGTTATTTTTCATGAATAAGAAAAGTTTATTCGGTACTTTTGGCGTAAGAAGAAAAGCAAATCATGTTTTAACACCGGAATTTGCTTCGAAACTCGCGACAGCATACGGAAATCTGGTTAAAGGATATGTGGCTGTTGGAGGAGATACTAGAACATCCACCCCTATGCTAAAACATGCAGTAATATCTGGATTGTTATCATCGGGATGTAATGTGATAGATCTGGGAATTTTACCTACACCGGCTGTTCAATTCGCGGTTAGAAATTATTATGATGGTGGAGTGATCATTACAGCATCTCATAATCCTCCACAGGATAATGGTATTAAATTCGTGGATACCGATGGTATTGGAATTCCCGCTGAGATGGAAAAAAAGATTGAAGACATATTTTTTTCAGACAATCTTGATAGAATATCTTGGGATCAGATAGGTGGGCTTGAATCCAATCCTAATATAATAGAAGAATACATCGAGGATGTAATATCTCGTATAGACCAAAAATCAATTAGAAACGCTAAATTAAAGGTGATAGTTGACTGTGGAAATGGTGCAGCATGTTTTACAACTCCTTATCTTTTGAGAAGATTAGGTTGTGAAGTTACTACTTTAAATTGTCAGCCAGATGGTTTCTTTCCGGGAAGAAATCCAGAACCAACTAAGGACAACCTAAAAGATTTAATAAAAGCAGTTAAAACTATCGGAGCCGATCTAGGAATTGCCCATGACGGAGATGCAGATCGCACCATATGTATAGATGAAATGGGAAACTACGTATTTGGAGATAAAACCTTTGCATTGGTTGAAAAAAATATGTTAATAGAAAATGGTGGAGGTTTAATAGTTACAACAGTTGCCACATCCTCGGCAATTTATGATATTGCAGCGAATTATGGTGGCGAAGTGTTAGCAACTAAGGTTGGTGATCTAGTAGTTGCTAGGGAACTTAAAAATAGAAATGGATTATTCGGCGGGGAAGAAAATGGAGGCCTTATATTTCCAGATTTTGTTTACGGGAGAGATGCAGCTCTTGCGACGGCTAAGATCGTGGAGATAATGTCTAGGGATGGAAAACCACTCTCACGGCTTATTAGAGAGCTCCCAGTTTATCACTCCCAGAAAAGGAAAGTGGAGTGTCCTGATGATCTTAAAGTAAAACTTATGGATAAAATAATTGATGTTACCCGTGATTACAAAGTGGACACTAAGGATGGTGTAAAAATCTTTACAGAAGAAGGATGGGTTATAATAAGACCTTCTGGAACTGAGCCAATATTCAGATGCTTCTCAGAAGCTAAAAATGAAGAAGACGCGGAAAGAATGGCAGAATGGGGCGTTTCTTTAATTTTAGAACATTTAAATCTTTAAATGATATTAAAAAAATTTTTAATTTTTTTTTCAACAAAAAAAAATATTTTTTTTAAATAGTCAGTCAGTATAAAATCCGTAAAACTCGGAACAGTAACCGCACATGGGAAATTTACCATATTTGTAATGACTTAAATCATCTTTATTCATGTCAAATTTTTTATGGCAGAAGTAGCAAATTTCAATCTTCTCTATTTTTATAATTTCTTTAGTTTCAATTGCACCTTCATTTTTTCTTAAATCCTTGACTACGTTTTTTTCGGGGCTTATTTTAAACACCTCTAACTTTATATCAAATTAAATAATTTAAATTATTTAAGGTGTGGTATTTTTTAGAGTTCCGTATTTTTAAATTTTCCGAAAGTGTTATTTAATTAAAAAAATATTTTTATTAATTAACAACAAATAGTTTTAACTATGAATAAAACAGGTGAAAGAAGGAAAATTGCATGGGGAATAACGGGTAGCGGTGAGAAGATAGCAGAAACTGTGGCAGTAATGCGTAAAATGAAGGAGAAATATCGTGAAGAGTTTGATATTAGGGTTTATATATCTAAGGCGGGAGATCAAGTTTTAAAATACTATAATCTCTCTAATACTTTGGAAACGTTCTTTGATAAAACTTGGACGGAAATTAATTCTAATGCTCCATTTTTAGCTGGACAGATACAACTTAAAGAATTTGAATTTTTACTGATAGCTCCATCCACTTCCAATACAGTGGCAAAAATTTCTTTACGTATTGCTGATACTCTGCTTACTAATGCAGCTATAATGGGTCAGAAAACATCCACTCCCATTTATATAATGCCTACGGATTTTAGAGAGGGAATTGTCACCACTAAACTTCCTAATGGAAAGAATTTAAATATTAACATAACCAAACAAGATGCAGACCATGTAAGGAATTTGGAAAACATGCGGAATACATTTGTATTCGAAAATCCGGATGAAATTATCAGTATATTTAAGAAACACTCTCATTCAGTAAATTAAGGCATTTGGAGTTTAAAGAAATTCTCGCCGCAACTGTAGTGTAACGCTGAAACTCTGATTTCCTTCAGTTAATTCAGTTATTGGTGATATGCCACGAAAATAATATTCTACATCCCCTGCATTGGCAATATCCACAAATACTGACTCTAATTCATCAAAATTATCAAAAAATTGATATATGTCTGTGGATTCCTTTTTAGAAGATTTAAAGGAAATTATCAAAGCATTTTCACGACTATTCTGCATACTTATTTTGTTTTCACTTACTTCAAGAAATTCTTTATCTTTCATTTTACTTCCGCTACTTCGCCGGAATTTCATAACTGCTTCCACCATAAAACTACCTCTTTAAATTTTTTATAAATTATCTACAAATTTTTTATAATATTATTTTAGTTATCCCACTATAAATTTTTTTTTGAAAACAAATTTTTTTCCTTTAATAAAAAAATTTTTCAATGCTCAGAATTTGTAACCAATATCCCTCAGAAATTTCTGCCGGCCAATCACATCATTTTCAGATTCAATTTTCTGAGGACTTGATCCATCTATTACTCCCATTATCCCCCGGCCCTGCATGGTCTCCGCAATTATCACTTCAACTGGATTCCCCGTGACACAATACAAATTTACAACTTCAGGAACGCTTTTTATGCGTTGAGTGATGTTTATGGGAAAGGCATTTTTAAGAAATATCAGGAAAGAGTGACCACATGCTAAGTCCAATATTTTTTGAGATGCAAGTATCTTTAATTCCTTATTGTTACCTGCCGATCTAACTAAACATTCACCTGAAGCTTCAGCAAAGGCTATACCAAACTCTGCTTGGGGAACAGTATTGTAAATAGCCTCATAAAGATCTTCCACGGTTTTTATAAAATGACTCTGCCCTAGTATCATGTTACAGTCTTCTGGAGATTCTAATTTGACGATTATAATTTTCAGATTCAGTTTAAATCCCTCCTAAAAATTTCATTTATATTTATTTCAAAATTAACTCTTAATTTTAGATATTATGAATTTTTAAATCATTTAAAAAAATTCTTACGATTTTTTGACTATATATTGTAAAAATGTTAAATAATTCAAAATATGATTTTAAATTTGGTTCCATTATTGGATGTAACTTCAAGTTTTCCATCTAATTGTGATACTAAACTGTTTATTAATCGCATGCCTAATGATTCAGTTTTTTCGAGGTCTAAATCTCTTGGAAGACCTATACCATTATCTTGCACAGTTAAAATATATTCATTATTTTTTTTATGGAAATCAATGTTTATTTCTCCTAATCTCCCTTGGGGGAATGCATGCTTTATAGCATTGGTTAATAATTCGTTAATCATTAGACCACAGGGAATAGCATTATTTATATCTAGGGATGTATTATCCCCACTTATTTTCAGCTTTATAATACCCATATCGACTCCATAAGAGCTATAAATGCTAGATGCTAAGTTTTTTAAGTATTCAGAGAAATTAATTTCTGCAAAATTGTCGGATTGATAAAGTTTCTCATGAACGATGGCCATTGATTTAACACGATCCTGACTTTCTTTAAAAACATTAAAAGCTTCTTTATCATCGATATACAT
>Ga0182014_10004906_pt1 | contig 15087 bp, 18 predicted proteins | sample 612S2DmetaG_FD_120489 | JGI IMG/M metagenome (GOLD analysis project Ga0182014, IMG submission 120489) | Permafrost microbial communities from Stordalen Mire, Sweden - 612S2D metaG | ecosystem: Environmental > Terrestrial > Soil > Wetlands > Permafrost | place: Sweden: Stordalen | collected... | reverse complement strand
CCGGGCGCAAGCGCCGCAACGCAGTCGAGGCGGTGAGGCAGGATTCCGAACAACCCCTCGCGGGTCTCGGCAACGATGCGCGATACGTCTGTTTTTTCCGCGAAAATCTCGAACGGAAGCAGGATCTTAAGATTCATGGGCCTCCGCTGGCTCTGTTGTCGGCTCTGATTTCGGTGCTGTTGTCGTCTCGGGTTTGGTTTCGATTCTCGGTTTCTTTTTCGATTCCGTCTTCGGTTCCGTATTTGTTTCGGTGTTTGGGTTCGGTTCTTTCGCTTCGCCAATCGCTCCAATCATATAGAGAGCGCTCTCCGGGTAATCCTTGAACTCGTCTCGCAGAATGCGTTCGCAGCCATCGAGCGAGTCTTTAAGACTGACAAGCTTCCCCTTGATCCCACTAAACTGTTCGGTAGTGAAAAACGGCTGCGTGAGAAAGCGTTCCAGGCGCCGGGCGCGAGCGACGGCGTTACGGTCTTCCGGGGAAAGCTGTTCCAGACCGAGCATGGCGACGATATCCTTGAGGGCCTCGTACTGCGCCAGGGTCTTCCGGATTTCTTGTGCCAGTTTGTAGTGCCGATCGCCGACGATGCCGGGCGTCGCCATTTTCGAGCTGGATTGGAGCAGGTCAATGGCTGGATAAAGTCCTTCGCTCGCCCGCTTACGCGAGAGCACTATCGAAGCCGAGAGATGCGAAAACACATGCACCGCCGCCGGGTCAGTCAAGTCGTCGGCCGGTACATACACCGCCTGGATGGACGTGATGGCTCCTGCACGGGTGTTGGCGATGCGCTCCTCCAGCCCCGACAGCTCTGTGCTCATCGTTGGTTGATAACCAAGGCGCGACGGCATCTGGCCCATCAAGCCCGATACTTCCATGCCGGCCTGGATGAAACGGAAAATATTGTCGATCAGCAAGAGAACGTCTCGACGCTCGTCATCGCGGAAATACTCGGCCATTGTTAGCGCCACATCTCCCACCCGAAACCGGCTGCCCGGCGGTTCATTCATCTGGCCGTAGACCATCACCATGTTCTGAAGGACGCCAGCTGCTTTCATGGCGCTGTAAAGCTCTTCGCCTTCGCGGCACCGTTCCCCGATTCCACAGAAAATGCTCATCCCTTTCTGATGCCCGATCATGTTGTGGATCATCTCCGTGAGCAGCACCGTCTTGCCGACACCCGCGCCTCCGAATAAACCCGCCTTGCCGCCGCGCTCCAACGGCACGAGCACATCGATGGCCTTGATGCCAGTCTCGAAAATCTCGGACTTGGTGGAACGCTCGGACAGCGGCGGTGGCGCTCGATGGACGGTTCTCCATTGCACATCAGCGGGCTCCGGCTGTCGGTCGATCGCGTGACCAAACACGTCGAACATCCGCGAAATGATCTTCTTACCGACCGGCACCTGCAGGGGGGCGCCCGTGTCCTCGACCGTCATTCCCCGGGCCAAACCTTGCGTAGGCGTCAAGGCGATTCCCCGAATCCGACGGGCATCAAGCTGTGTCATGACTTCGACGACGATCTCTCGCCCCGCTCCGGCGCGCAGCACCGAGAAGATTGGTGGCAAGTGCCGCTCAAACCGCACATCGACGACGCTGCCGCGCACGGAAACGACGGCGCCATGATTCGAAGAGGGTGCTTCATCTCTCATCTGCAGGTCCATGCCGGCCTTGCTTCAGGCCCGTTACTCCGCAGAACGTCAACCGTGGTACTGGATAGGGCTCGTTCACGCGGTTGAACTCTTCTCCATGCGGACACCTCCGCCAACTCCAGCTCGGCAATCTCGGCCAAATCGCTGCTCAATGCTCTGGCATGGCGATCACTCCCATGGGTGGCTAGTGCTAGGCCAGGCTGGGCGGACACATATCTGGTGGATGTCATAGTGGCCGCCACCACAGCGGAAGTGCTGCAAACAGTATCTTTCCGTGCTGCTGCCGAATCTGTGCAGTTTTGCTCAAGAAGCGACAAGAGGACCTTGTGGAAATGGAGCACGATCGGACTGGCCACCCGAGGGACAGTAAACTCAGCCCCTTTCAGAACGGTGCAACTACGAATCGGCTAGGGCTGTTTCGCAATGCGCCCTATGGCCCCGCCCCGCTAACTTTTTTCGGTTGGGCAATGGATATTTTGTGTGCACCGTCGGGTTGTGCCGGGGGGAATCCAGGTCTATCTGATTTCAACGTCAGACCGTCTGGTTGCGGGACAAACTGCTCCGTCGACCCATCCACAGGGTAACCGCTCTCCTCAAGATCACGAACGAGATCATCAATTGAATCTGGATTCTCAGAGAAACCAGCTGCCGTTTTTGTCATATTGTTCTCCACAACCGAGGATTGGTTCTTAAGTTGGTGTCCGCATACACAAAGGTGCTCGGCAATCTTGTTCGATTGTCTATGCAGGATGGCCAAAGGTTTGCGCGGGCCCGGGCCGGCGCAAATCATCGTTCTTAACGACCCGCTGGAGTTCACCGATTGTATTGAGGGCGGCAAGCAACAATCGGTTCTCCTGACCAGAGGCAGTATCGAAGGAGTCTTCGATTCGGTCCATGATGGCATCTTTCGCGCTTCGGAGTCGCTGCTCGCACGCTACAGGATCACGTTCTAGCAGAGCGCATTCAAACAGCTGCGCCCAATTACTTGCGGAACCCGCCGATGTCGGACTGATGTTCCCGTTCATGGCATCCCTCTGATATGAAGATCGCGAGCGCTGAGAGACAAAGGCCGTTCAGGATGTCACCACTAAAGATGGTGCGTACCAAGTCAGTCTCACCCCTCGTGTCTGAGATTGGCTGATCAATTCTGATCAGTATTGCGAACGCGGTTCCGCGACTCTATGAAAGGCACTAAAGGGGGCTATATGGCAAGAACTGCAGTAGGCCTGTTTGAGAATTCAGGATTGGTCGACGGAGTCGTTCGCGATCTTACGGCCCAAGGTTTTCCCCAGAAGGACATCCGTGTTTTAGGAGAGCCGATCGAGATGGCGGGCAGCGGTCTCATGAGTACTCCACACACCGATTTTGAGGTGGATTTAGTTCGGGATCTGACGGCGTTCGGGGTCGTCGAAGCGGACGCGGAGGCGTACGTCCAAGGCGTGCGTCGTGGAGGTGTCATGGTCTTCGCAACGGGTCCCGGCAAAGAGGCGGACAAAGCGGCTGAGATCATGAACTGCCACGGTGCGGTGGAGATTGAAAAGATCGGCGCGCCACGTCCAGCGCTTCCGAACGCGGAGATTGGTGAGGAGATTCCAGTTCGAGATCCTTCGACTCAAATTGGCAGGGTGCGTTCCCCCGGTTCCGGTGCTCGCCTGTTTGTTTGGTAGTCTCTTCGCGAAACAGACGTCTGGGAAATCTCACCCGACAATAACTAAGACGTCGGACGAAAAGGACGGCAGTTGATGGACGCCACCACGCTTGTTTTTCTTTGGCTGTTCGCTTCGCTTTTTATGATGCACGAATTCGAGGAAGTCGTTCTGGTCGGTGCGTGGAAAAAAAGGAACATGGCCTATTTCAGCACGCGTAACAGCAAACTGACGCCGTATCGGGCGTTCGTCTCAACGGCGTCGTTTTCCTGCGCAATAGCGGAAGAATGGCTCCTATTGCTTGTGATAACCGCCGCCGCTTTGTTTTTCAGGAACTACTTCCTGTGGTACGGGATGCTGTTTGCCTTCACGCTTCATCTGGTCGTATCGCATCTGATTTTAGGCTCTTTCTTCCGTCGCTATGTTCCCGGCGTATTTACGGCGGCATTGTTCCTGCTGCCGTCTGTTTTCATGTTGTTCATTGCGGCGCGGGTTCTGCACTACGGCTGGCAGACCACTCTTCTTTCAGCGCTGACGGGAACCATTATTGTGGGTGTGAACCTCTGGCTCATGCACCGGGCGATACCGGTTTTCGCGGGCTGGCTGGATCAGTTTGCCAAAGTGGTTCGGCCAATTTAAGGAAAAGGGGCAACAATCATGAAGAACGTCGGAAAGTCTGCAACGATCCCGGATTCTCGATTGAGCGAACAGATCGCAACCAACGACGATGCTGCAGCCAATGAGGAAGAGGTTAATGAGCAAATTGAAGAAGATAACGTGGAGAAGGCGGCTCGTGAAAATGAAACACGGGTCCCGGCCTCAATCATGATAAGCAACGAAGAGATGGAAGCTGCCGATGATGCTGTGGCCTCCCGGGAAGAAATTGAAGAAGAAGCCGAGGAAAGTCGCATAGATAAAGTAGCTTTTGTAGCTGAGCAAGCTGCACCGCTGTCGGTTCAGTCCTGAGAATACTAGCCGTAGGCAGTGCCTAACAACGGAATTACAAATCCCGTTTTGGACTTCCCGCGGAGCGGCGCTTCTGCCTGAGGGTATGGAACAAAGCTACGGGTTATAAAGAAGGGCGCCGTTCGGAATGGCGAAACGAGAAAAACTGAATGAAAACTGAATGAAGAACTTGCCTCTGTAGCCTTTCTTGGCCTTCCGGACCATCGTAGAATCAGTAAGTTGCACGGAATCAATATGCGACTGGGGAACAAATCCCCCCCGCAACCAACGCAATCATAGGGTTACGGGCAATTGGGCACTTGTAGCGACTGTCCAAAACTGTCCAAGAAGGGGAACTGGGTTCCGGCAGGTCTCCAGTTGGGACTTGGCAGGATCGGGTTCCACACGTTCCGCCATACCTATCGCGCGTGGCTTCCATGCACGCTTGCCCAGGGCGTGATCGAGCAGCGCTTTCATGGTCGTCGTGCTTGGAGTGGCGACGTTCCTAGTCGGGAGATCGAGTTCTGCGGTCGTCATAAAAGGGGTTCCCCGAAGAATCGGCTTCGTGCGGATTACAACTTCCACGATCTGTGGGACCGATCTTCACATCTTGAGATCTCCCGCGCGCAGGTGTCACCACGATACCCTCGTCCTCGCGAGCCTCGCTGATTTGAGCAGTCCGCTCTCTGGACTTTGGCGTATCCTGCATGCACAATGGCGTGTTCTGCATAGCGTGCTGTCCGGCGAGCATCTAAGGTAAGTACATGTACAAAGCAAAAGCTTATTCCGCTGCCAGTGCGACGTCGCCGCTGAGCTCCACCACGATCACACGGCGCGATCCAACTGAACACGACGTACAGATCGAGATTCTGTATTGCGGCATCTGTCACACCGATATCCACCAAGTCCGGAACGAGTGGAAGGACGCGATGCCCACCGTCTACCCATGTGTTCCGGGGCACGAAATCGTCGGCCGGGTAACCAAGGTCGGCCCCGCTGTTTCCAAGTTCAAGCGCGGGGATCTCGCGGCAGTCGGCTGCATGGTCGATTCAGATCGCACCTGCTCCGAGTGCAAGGCAGGCCTTGAGCAGTTCTGCCCGAATGCTGTCTACACGTACAACTTCCCCGATAAGCATTTGGGAGGCGTCACCTACGGCGGCTACTCCGACAGCATCGTGGTCGACCAAAGGTTCGTCCTGCGCGTCCCCGCAAACCTGAGTCCCGCCGGAGCCGCTCCTTTGCTCTGCGCCGGAATCACAACCTACTCGCCGATGCGCCACTGGAGCGTCACCGAGGGAAAGAAAGTTGGCGTGGTCGGTCTCGGCGGACTGGGGCACGTGGGCGTGAAAATTGCTCATGCGCTCGAAGCCCACGTTGTAGTTTTCACGACTTCGCCCAGCAAGAAGGAAGACGCACGCCGGCTTGGAGCGGACGATGTCGTCATCTCGCGCAATGCGGATGAGATGCAAAAGCATGTCGGTAGCTTCGACTTCATCCTCGACGCTGTCGCCGCCGACCACGACATCAATGCCTACATCAATCTCTTGCGGCGTGACGGCAACATTACCCTCGTCGGCGCGCCGTCGAAGCCGCTTGCGGTTTCAGCCTTCGGCCTGATTCAGGGCCGCCGCAGCCTCTCCGGATCGCCGATTGGTGGTATCGCCGAAACCCAGGAGATGCTTGATTTCTGCGGGCAACACAACATCACCGCCGATGTCGAAGTGATCCCGATCCAAAAGGTCAACGAAGCTTACGAGAGAATGCTCAAGTCGGATGTGAAGTACCGTTTCTCCATCGACATGGCTTCTCTCAAATCTGAGTGAATCGATGAATAAACACTTTCGCTTCTCCGGCAGCAATTTTCGGAAGTTGGAAGAATTGGGAGTCCGCGCCTCTGCCGTCCTGCGCAGAGCCGGACTTTCCCAGGGTCTCGCGGATCAGCCTCGCGTGCTCCTGACGACAAAGGAGCTATTCGCACTCTGGCGGGGGATTGGCGAAGTCAGCACAAATCCGGCGATTGGCCTCCTGCTCGGCACAGAAAATAGGACTGAACGATTCCACCCGATCGGTGTCGCTGCTCTCTCGTCAGAAAATTTCGGGGCCGCCATAGATCAAATGGCTCGCTATAAACAGCTCACTTGCCCCGAAGAAATCCTGCAGGAAAAGGACGCCGAGGAGTGGAACATCCAGTTCCACTGGCTTCTCGCCGATGAAGTCGAGCCGCCGGTGTTGGATGAATGCTGCTTCGCTTGGGTGCTCTCGATCGCCCGTCACGGCACAGGCACGCGGCTGTCACCACTTCGCGTAGAGTTCGTGGAACCCAGGGAGCACGTAAAGGCCATTGAGCGCCACTTGGGCTGTCCCGTCGTCTGCGGGGCGCCCAGAAACGCTATCGTGTTTCGCGCCGCCGACGCCCAGAGACCGTTCGTCACGCGGAATGCCGAACTTTTGGCAATGTTGGCGCCGCAGTTCGAGGAAGAGCTGAAGCTGGAGAACGGCGACGAGAACTTTGTCGAACGCGTCCGCATAGCGATACAGGAGAAACTCACCGGGCGGCGTCCGACCATCGAGGACATCGCCGACGCGCTACATATCAGTTCCCGCACTCTGCAGCGGCGCTTGCAAGACGAAGGCTTAAGCTTCCAGCGTGTCTTAGAAGAAGCTCGTCACCATCTTGCTCGCCACTATCTCAATAACTCCTTCCTCGAGTTGAATGAAGCTGCATACCTACTGGGATACAACGACGCTAACTCCTTCGTTCGCGCTTTCCGCACTTGGGAAGGAATTCCGCCCGCTCGCTGGCGCGAACAGCAGCGTGCACAGGCAGCATCATGAGCGCGATAAGACCCTACGTCATTTGCCACATGGTTTCCTCAGTGGACGGCAAGATCGACGGCAAAGCTCTCCAACAAGTGATGCTTAAGGGAGAGTACGAAGCAGTTGCTGCAAAGCTCGATGGTGACGCATGGATCTGCGGACGTACAACAATGCAGCAGCACTTCGCAGAGGATGAAGCGTTCGTGTCAGCTTCGAAGACACCTGCCGGACCTCAGCCGGTTTATGTCGCTCGCCGATCCGACTCGTATGCCATTTCGGTCGATACGCTCGGCAAACTCCGTTGGCCAAGCGGTGATCTCGATGGCGACCACCTCATTTGTGTCGTGAGCGAGCTAGTCCCCACGGACTATCTCGCGATGCTTCGTGACAAGAACATCTCATACATCGTCGCCGGAAAACTCTCTGTGGACCTAGTCCAAGCGGTGAGCCTGCTTGGGGAACATTTTGGAATTCGCAGGTTACTGCTCGAAGGAGGCGGCCACATCAATGGTGCTTTTCTCCAGGCAGGACTTGTCGATGAGATCAGCCTATTGCTGGTGCCTGGCGTCGACGGGCGCCATAACATTCCTGCCGTCTTTGATGGTGTTGATCCAAGAAAGAACGCGGCCGTTCCTCTCAAGCTCAAGTCTATAGAGCAGCGTCAGAACGATGCACTCTGGATTCGATACGAAGTAGTTCGGCCCTAAACATTTCAATAGGAGAAACAATGCAAAAGCGCAAACTTGGGAAAAGCAACTTGGAAGTGTCGACTCTCGGCCTCGGCTGCATGGGAATGAGTTTTTCCTACGGCCCGCCCAAAGACAAGAAGGAGATGGCCGATCTTCTCCGCGCCGCTGTCGAGCGGGGAGTCACGTTCTTTGACACCGCGGAAGTCTACGGTCCGTTCACTAACGAAGAACTGGTGGGTGAAGCGCTGGCTCCGTACCGCGGCAAAGTGGTCATCGCCACTAAGTTCGGGTTCGATCTGAGTGGCAGCGATAATCGGCCGGGAGCGGCAGGTCTGAACAGTCGGCCCGAGCACATCAAGGAGGCCGTCGAAGGCTCGCTCAAGCGGCTGAGAGTCGAGAAAATCGACCTGCTCTATCAGCACCGGGTTGACCCGAATGTGCCGATCGAAGAGGTTGCTGGCGCCGTGAAGGAACTGATTCAAGCAGGCAAGGTCCAGCACTTCGGGCTTTCTGAGGCAGGCGTGCAGACGATTCGTCGCGCCCACGCAGTCCAGCCAGTCACTGCCCTCCAGAGTGAATATTCGTTGTGGACGAGGACCCCCGAGAAGGAAGTGATACCGACCCTCGAGGAGCTCGGGATTGGCTTCGTGCCGTATAGCCCTCTTGGCAAGGGATTCCTGACGGGAGCGATGAAAGAAAATACGACGTTCGCCAGTTCCGACTTCCGCAGCACTCTCCCTCGCTTTACGCCCGAGGCTCTCAAGGCGAACCAGGCACTGATCGACCTGCTCAGCAGCATTGGCAAGCGAAAGAAAGCGACTCCCGCTCAGATCGCACTCGCTTGGCTGCTCGCTCAAAAGCCGTGGATTGTTCCGATCCCAGGCACGACGAAGCTGAACCGCCTCGACGAGAACATCGGAGCAGTGGCAGTCGAACTGACAGCTAACGACCTCCGCGACATCGATAGCGCCGCCTCAAAGATCAAGGTGGAAGGCGCTCGGTACCCGGAAAAACTGGAGAAGATGACCGGCCTGTAAGAGGCAAGATGGAACGAAGCGAGGCCTCGCGGTATGCGAATTGGCATCTTGGGTTCGGGATTGATGGGTGGAGAGCTCGGAACCATCTTCGCGCGAGCTGGACATGAAGTCGTCTTCAGCTATGCGCGTAGCAACGAAAAACTCAAGCAGGCATTAGAAGTGAACTAGTTGACGCTGCTATTCACTGCCTTTCTGCCCAAGGTGGGCATCCAGTTCAACTGGGTCACCTATCATTGGATCGCCGGCGCCGTCCTAACCATTTCAATTCTCTTCCACGCCATTCACGCTTCCTTCTGGCTGGATTTTTGGTCGATCTGGCCTGACAGAACGGATGTGGAGGATGCGCGCAGAAGGGTTCTTCGATTTTTCGGAAGGTCTGCACCCTCGCCGCGAAAGTTTGCCAAGTATCTTCTGGAGAACAAACTCGGTTCCGCTACGAGCTGAGAGCTGACAGCCGAGCGCCGCTCCCCTAGAAGAATCTGCGCAAAGAGGCGACAATGGTTCCGTCAACAACAGGAGCCACGTGGGAACCGGTCCGCTTCTGAAGAATGGTCCGAAGCCAGCGCATCCAAAGCCCGCGAACCCCAAGCCGAAGCTCGGGCTGCGTGCCTGGATGGAACGCGTGCTGGTGGAGTGCGATCGGGCGGCCATGGGTTTCGAGGCCGACGCGGTGCACGATCTTCGTGTGGCGCTGCGGCGCTGCCGTTCTCTTGCCGATGGATTGATGGTGATCGATTCCGATTCTTCATGGCAGGACATGAAGAAGTCGGGAAGAAAGCTCTTCCAGGCGCTGGGTGAACTGCGCGACATGCAGGTGATGGCGGAGTGGATCGAGAAGCTGAGCGGGGCGGGCGATCCGGCGGCGGGAGATCGTTTGTCCGGCGACCCTGTGGCAATCAAGCTGCTCGATCACGTGCATGCACGCGAGGCCGCATGCAAGCAGCGCGCCTTCAGAGATCTCCATCAGTTTGACCGCAAGCAGTGGCGGCAGTGGACGAGAACTCTGCCGCGTCGCGCGTCGCGCGTGCGTCCGGGGAGCGTGGTGTATCTGCATCTCGCGCTCGAAAAGTGGACAGCCGCCTACGAGCTGCATAAACGCGCTCTGCGGACGCGGTCGCAGGTGGGCTGGCACGAACTGCGCATCGGCATCAAACGCTTCCGTTACACGGTGGAAAATTTTCTGCCGCGCCAGCACGCGTCATGGGGCGACGACCTCAAAGAACTTCAGGATCTGTTGGGAGAAGTGCACGATCTGGATGTGCTGTGGGCTACCGCGGTCGAAATCATGGCGTTCCCGGATGTGGAAAGCCGGAACCGCTGGCGTGAGAAGTTGAGCGTGGAGCGCGTCAGAAGGATCGCGCGCTATCGCGAGAAAATGGTGGGCCGGCAGTCGCTATGGCGCGTCTGGCGGGCGGAGTTGCCGTCGGGCCCGCAGTTGCGCGCGGCGGCGATGAGCCGGTTTCGGATATGGGCCGGATCTCTGGATCCCGATTTCCCGCATTCCCGGCGCGTGGCCCGGTCGGCGCTTCTTTTGTACGACGGGTTGAAGGATGCAGGGCTGCTCACGACGAACGTCGCGGATCCGAAGCTGGGGGCGCTGAATCCAAACCCTGACTCGCGCGCGGTGCTGCAGGCGGCGGCGCTCATGCACGACGTCGGCAAAGCCAAGGGCCAGGAAAACCATCAAAAAAAATCGTATCGGATGATCCGCCGGCTGGCGCGGCCTCTGGGTTGGAGCGCGCGCGAGATGGAACTGGCGGCGGTGGTGGCGCGCTATCATCGTGGCCCATTGCCGCGTCCGCGGGGAAAGATCATGCAAGTGCTGGAACTGCCGGATCGGCCGATCGCCATGGAGTTGGCCGGCATCTTGCGTCTGGCCAACGCGCTGGATACGCGCCACGGGCGCAAGGGAAATGCAAACGAAAACGAAAACCGTCCGCAGTTCGAAGTTCGTTTGCAGGACCATCTCGTGCTGGTGCGGGCGGCGGGATACTCGGCGCTGGACCGTTCGGCGGAAGACGTAGCCGCGGCGCGACATTTGCTGGAAACCGTGCTGCGCCGGCCAGTGCTGGTGCGCCCCTTGCGCGCGGCCGCGGGAGCCGGCAAATCCGCAGGACGCGCGATCACAGGACGCGCGATCGCGTAGAGACAGCCGCCCTCGGCTGCCTAGGCGAGCGCAGCTCGCCATGATTCTCGTTCGTTCATCTTCGCGCTCAAAGGCGGGGCTTCGCCCCGCCGGACAGCCGAGGGCGGCTGTCTCACGTGATTCTGCAAGGTGGCTCGGCTTGTGAATCCGCTCCAGTAGCTACTCTGACACTTCTCAGAACGGCGTTCGCCTTCCACACTTTATTTGTGAACCATGCGAATGTGACGCACGCAAAACTGGTTTCGATGGCGGTGCATTGGCTGCGGCGTTATCGCTGCGGAGTGGTGCTCAGCGAGCAGGCCTGCGTCAGTGGCGAGATGCCGGACGCCATTGGCTGGAAAAAGGCTTGCCATTCGGTGCTGGTCGAGAGCAAGGTGTCGCGCGCGGATTTGCTGGCCGATCGCGACAAGCCCTTCCGGCAAAAGCCCGAGATCGGCGTCGGATGTGAGCGGTATTACCTGGCGCCGCAGGGTCTGATACGAGCCGAGGAACTTCCCGCAGGCTGGGGACTGCTGGAAGTGTGCGGGCGCGAGATCGAGCGGGTCAGGGCGTCGGCGAAGAACCTGCGTTCCGAGATTGGGTTCCAGAACGAGATGAATCTCCTGCTGGCGAGTCTGCGGCGGGTGGAAATCCGCATCGAACCGCAGAGCATTACCGACTTTCTGAAGTGGAAGAACCGCATGGCAGAGTATAACCGGGGCGCACTGCCCGAAGGATTGGTTGAGGCGGAAGAAGAAGCCAATGGCTTCCTGCTGGGAACCGCTGGCGGCTGATTTCCTGTAGAGACGCGGCCAGCCCCGTTCTTAACCGTGGAAGGGCTTACAATCTCGAACAAAAAATGAAACCGGGCAGTTTAGCCCGGTTTCGGGAGCGCCGGTTTGTGATGCGGTTACATCGCAAACGCGGCGCGCTGGCTAGGAGTTTGGACGGGCGCGGTTGGCGCCAGTCTATGCACCCCACGCCAGGGAAAGTCTAGAGGAGCGAGGATGCAGCAGCGCGGAAAGTGCACTTGGCGGACCGTTTCTGAAGGTCGTGTGACGGATTTATATATATCTGTAAAATATTAATAATAAATTAGTTAATCGATTATGTGTCCGTTCGCGCGGGCTCTGGCTCGAACCGCATCGGGCGGGCGAATGATCAAAGTGTTGCACAGTATTGAGTGCAAAGACGCGAGGAAGGAGGATTGGAATTCCCACAAACTGCGGGCGGAATCCCGAAACAACCAGTTTCCCGCCACGCCCCTTAGTTCAACCCCGACTGGGTCACCTTCACCGCGCAATAGGGATTCGCCGCTCCGCCTGACACATTGCACTTCTGGTTGTTCACCGACCCTGGCGCCAAGGTCGAGAAGTAAATGTTCGTCCCGCCGTTCGACACTTGGTTGTCGACCACGATCCCGCTGGTTCCTCCGAGAGCCTTCGGGGCCTTCACACAACTCGATGTCGGTGAACTGCCGCAGCTTGGTGTCGACAAGGAACTTGTAATCGTAGAACTCTCCAAATACCCGTCGCTCGATCCCACTCCAAAGAACAGCCGGTCCGTCGTGCCGTCGTAAAACTCCGTCAGCGGCGAACACTCATCCCCCTTCGTGGTATTCACAACAAAATTCGTCGAACCCGTGCTGGTGATGACGTTGCTCGCGAAGGGGAACATATACATCTCTGGATTCGACGGTGTGCCTCCGGATTGCACGAATCCGCACGCCATCAGGTGCCCCGAGGCCGACCCGTTCAGCCAGAACGCGTTATCAAACGTTCCCGCGTGTACGTTCTTCCCCGTGCAGTCCCCTTTTCCGCTCGCCGAGCCCAGGTCCACAGTGTTGCTGGTTGTGGGCACGCCGGTCGTGAAGTTCGCCGGAAGCTGGGTGACCGCCCCGCCGATCCCCAACACATAGCTGCATCCGGTAAACGCGAACACCTGGTCGGCGGTGGAATTGGCGGGATCGTTGACCACAATCGGCGGATCCACTATCCCCGTCCCTGATTTTCCGCTCCCATCTCCGGATCCGTCGTACGCCCACCCGATCGTCTGCTGCGCCACGTACGTCTTGCCCGGGCTGGTCAGGTTGACTGAATACAGATACCCCTCCCCGTCCCCGAGGAAAATCAGGCCGGCATTGTCGTCCACAACCGGATCGGTCAATACCGTGTTGTACTTGTTGGTCGAGACCGTGACCGGCCAGTTGCTCGGATCGCTGACCAGCGCCGGCGCGCCGCCGCCGAAGACCGGCGTGATCTTGTACAGCAAGCCATTGTCGGCGCCCACGTACGCCGTATCCGTGTTGTAATCCACCCACGGCGAGGAATTCGAATTGGTCGCGCTGTTTTCGATGAGGAGCGTCGTCATGCAGCCCACCGTCGTCGGCGTGGTGCACGAAGTCGGAGTCTGCGGACTCAACACCGATCCCGCCTGCGACGGCGGCGTTGGAATCGGATTCGGCAGCACCAGAACGTGGAAGTACGAAGCCCCGCTCGTGCTTTCCACGAACGCCGCCATGGTTCCGTCGGCCGACAGCGTCGGCGACGTCTTGATCTGTCCTCCCGATTGCGTCACCGTGTTGTACGCGAATGCCACCCACGGCGATCCGCCATTGCACGCCGGAACCGCTGTTGTATAAAGATTGTTGATCCCCACCAGGTTGGCCTGCGTCCCTGAAGTCACAGTCAGCCCAAACAGAACGTAATCGGAATTGCAATTCTCCGTGCCGATGCCAAACTGGTATTTCGCGGGAAACTGGTTCTGTGGCACGTATCCGTTCTCCAGCGAAACCGACCAGTCGATCTTCATTCGGCGCCGACGCCGCGGCGCACTTATGCGTGCGTTTTCCACCGCCACTTGCCGCATCACCAGGTTGTAAACATGGCGCGGTTCCCGCGCTCCGGCCGCCAGTACATCCTCGGGCCGCGTCCACGGCATCAACAGGTGCCCCGAACTCCAGTCCTGCGGATACCCCAGGTGCGTCTGCCCATCGCTGGCACCCGCCGGTGAGGTCGCCTCCATTCGTGCCTGCCCCGAAAGCGGAATGCCCAGCAGGAGCAACCCTATCGCCAAACCCAACCAACGGAACGCGCCCTTTTGCATGGTGTTCCTCCTCAACACTTTCTCCAACCGTCATCTGGCAAGTCGCCGTGGGGGAGGTTCCCAGCGCGCGCTGCTCAACCTGCGCACCAAGTCCCGATATGCAATTCTAAGAAGTTTCTAATGAGAACCGCGAGAAAAAACAGAAATCCAAGCTAACTTAAGTAACCTGCTAGCACAAAGGTGTCGGTTCTTTCCGGCACCTTAGTGCTAGAGCATGTTTTATATATTGGTTTTGGGTACGGCACGGCTTCACAGCTTGCGGAAAAACTCCGGTTTCGTATCAGGGTATCGCTTTAGCGATACCGTAAGTCACTTGAAATCAGACGCCCCTTTAGGGGCTGAGGCAGCGAAATCTACTTTTTCCGCAGCCTCTTCAGCCGTGCCGATTAGAACCTTTAGAAATGCGGGCTTTAGCAGGGCCGCGCTTTCTATGCTGAAACGCATTCTTGAAACACGCTCTAGGAATTCTTCCGACCGCCGAGCCGGCACTGAGACTGCGTCGTGTTTACCTTCCCGCACGCCAGCGCCATGGTCTCAAACACGCGCTCGAACTGGAAGGCCGGCTTCTGATAGGGTTTTCGGCTGCGCGTTGGCTTGGATTCCGCGCGCGCAACTGCTTCGTCCGGGGATGGCTCCCCACTTTTCCCGTTCCTTACGCCCATGCACGCCCCCTTCTACCGCGATTCATGTTCCAATGGTTCCATGCCGAGGTCGCCAGCGTCTTGCGCCGAAAGCGCGCCAGAGCCTGCGGTTCTTTGGAGACTTCCTGGGGGAGGAAGTCCCGCGCAACAAAGCGGCGCGATCGCGTGTCTTCTGCTTTGCACGACACACCCGTCCACCTACCGCCCAGCTTCTCGACGACGCGGCAGTGCAAGCTGATCTGGTAGATCATGGTAGACGGTTCCTTCCATCTTAAGGGCGCGGCATACACCCGTCAAGCGACCGGCCAGGTTCGGTGACGTCAAGCTGCTTGTGTAAATAGCTTGAGGGTGCGGTTTTTCCATTCCAGGTTAAAGCGCTGGAAGATGGAATAGATGATTCGGTCGACGCTGGCTACGTTCACAAAGCACACCATG
>Ga0182014_10004905_pt1 | contig 15087 bp, 15 predicted proteins | sample 612S2DmetaG_FD_120489 | JGI IMG/M metagenome (GOLD analysis project Ga0182014, IMG submission 120489) | Permafrost microbial communities from Stordalen Mire, Sweden - 612S2D metaG | ecosystem: Environmental > Terrestrial > Soil > Wetlands > Permafrost | place: Sweden: Stordalen | collected... | reverse complement strand
TCATCGCTCAGCTTCACGACGTATTTCTTTATGGAAGTTTGTTTCGCAGCCACGCCCTATCTCCAACACTGTGGAGACACAGAATCAGAGATTAATAGCAAAATCAATGACGGACGGCACTAGCACGGCGTAACGCATAGGTCAGTACAAATTGGCGGCGCCTCTATAAGCAGAAAGGCTGGCGATCAGCGAATGAGCGAGTTTTCTGAAGTTGTGAAAACTTTACACGCGCTTTAAAAGGAAAGGATTAAATTCATAATTAGCCGACCATATAGCCCATTTTCTGGAGACTTGCCATATTATTTAATTATATCATGTACTTATCCTGTACTAAGTCAGGCTCATAACCTGAAGGCCGCACGTTCAAATCGTGCCCCCGCAACCAACTTAACTTGCTCAACCAGAACAGATACAGAACCGTCCGCGCCATGGCGCAGGTGGGTCTTGTCGTTGTAGGCCAGGGCTAAAATCCCAGCCAGAGCACCGCGCAGTTCAACGCGGAGCTTGCCGTCTTCGGGGACAAGACGGACTTCCTCGATCAGCGTCCGGATGATGTCGAATGCCTCATCCTGGCTCTCCGGATCCAAGAGCGCTGTCTGTAGCGCCGCGACCCTGTCGCGATAAATCTGCGCGAGGTTGGGGTGCAGTGATGGTTCGCTGGCCGGCTGGTTGGCAAGTAGAGCGTTCAGCTCGTCTTCGCGGGTCTCCAGCTCAGCGATCTGTACACCAAGACTGCGGGCAGGGCCGCCGTCGGCTACCGCGTTCACCAGGATCTTCAGCCTCGATTTAACTTTGGCCAGTTCCTCTTTGGCTGAGCTAAAATGCGAATTCTGCTGCGCGATGATGGTATTGCGTTCGGCGATAAAGGCGGCGGCAAATTCTTTGAAAAGGCTCGGCGCCATGAGGTGATGCTTTAGGCCGTCAAGCACGATTGCTTCAATGGCGTCGACGCGGATGTTGAGCCGGTTGTCGCAGGTGCCCTTGTTCCGCGCCGTGGCACAGCCAAAGAGATTGCTGCTGATCTTGGTATAGCCACCGCCGCAGGCACCACAGCGCATCAGGCCGGTCAGCAGATAGTGTGGACGCTGGCCGGCCCAAAATCTCGTCTTTGGCTTGGCGACCCTATTGGTCGCATCTGAGGACGCTTCTGGTTGAGGCGGAGCCGATTTCTCCCGGACTATCGCCTGCCGGTCTTTGACGCGCTGCCAGAGTTCCTGGGGGATGATGCGAAGCTCGGGAAGCTCTGTGATAACGAGGTCTTCATCAGGGTTCAGCCTTGAAATCCGTTTGCCGTTTGCCGGATTCTTCAGATAGCGCAGCCGGTTCCAGACCTGTATCCCACGGTACAACTGATTGTTGAGTATCCCGGTTCCACGGGAAGCATTGCCGTAGATTGTGCTCGGCCCCCATCCCTGTTTGCTTGGCCCAGGAATTTTTTCTCTGTTTAGCGCATGTGCGATCGACAGGGGGGACTGCCCGTTCGCGTAATCGCCGAAAATCCGGCGGACGACGTCGGCTTGGGTTGGATTGATGGCGCGGTCGCCGGGCAGGTAAGAACCGTCTGAGCCGAAGTTGCGAATTGTATCGTATCCAAAGGTTTTGCCGCCGGCGCATTTTCCAGCCTCAGCCCGGCCCTGAAGGCCGCGGCGCGTTTTTTGTCCCAGGTCTTTTAGGTACAGGGCGTTCATCGTGCCTTTCAGGCCAATATGCATTTCGTTGATATCACCTTCTGCGATGGTGACCATCCGCACAGCGGCAAAGCTCAGGCGCTTGAAAAGTCCGGCGATGCCTTCTTGGTCACGGGAGAGGCGGTCCATCGCTTCGGCCAGAACCATATCAAACCTGCCACCGGAGGCGTCGGCGATGAGTTCCTGTAGGCCGGGGCGCAGCATTGATGTGCCGGAGATGGCGCGGTCCGAGTAGCTGTCCACCACAAGCCAGCCCTGGCGAGAGGCATAGTCACGGCACACACGCAGTTGGTCCTCTATGGACTCATCACGTTGTATAACGCTAGAATAACGAGCGTAAATTGCCACACGCACGGTCATCAGTTTGTCCTTCCGGCGCGCACTTTCGCGCTGCTCTGATATAACTGCGAGAATGTGAGGGCAAAAGTCAACGTCATTTTTACGCGAACTTCTTTTGGCTTGCTCTGCCGGTTGTTTTGGATATCGAAGATGTCGTTAAATCAGGTTGATCTGGTAAAAGCTCTGCCGCCGCTTGGCGTCCAAGGTATCTTGCGATCGCCACAAAAGCGGTCTCCACCTCGCCGTCGGTGGGGTACGTCGCAGTCTTGATGTTGAGCGAGATCTTTTCCATAATTTATGTATGTCGAAAAGAACACAGGAAAATAAAGGAAATAATTTCATCTGACTGCGGTAGACGTCTGGTATTGAACCGGCAAAATCAAAGATATCACGAAGTATAAAGTGGAGATAAATTTGAATGAATACTTATCGATTGAAGAATTCTATAGTCAATATATCGGACTTGTCAGATGTCTTGCGAGGACTTTGACTTGGGCGAATTTGGACAACTTTCTTGAATTTAAGCAAATTAGTCATGCTGAAAATCGCATTTTAGGTTTAAGTGAATCTGATTTGACGAGTAGCATGAAGCTTCTGAGCGCAGGCCACGGCGAACATTTGAGAGAGCATGATGTTAAAGATGCCAAGTCAAGGCAATAAATTTTGATAGCATAGAATTAAGTTTGTATTGAACTTTGGTAGATCTATGCTTTGCCGTGGTCGCGATATACTCAACTATACTTCGCATTATTCAAACCTAACGAGTAATAACCAAAATCGTCTCCGGTTCCGGCTATACGAATTCCCTTTACTTTGCTCTTCGGCATGGAGCTTCAATAAAATCATGACGCTAAATGTGACGTCATGATTTTAAAAAGGTTTCAGACATGTCAAATTCAGAAGCAGACTTCAATGTCGAGGGCAAGCAGTTGTGGCTTGAACCAGTAGTAACAGATGAAGTGGTGTCGCCAAATGAGGAGTTTTCGTCCCTGGACGAAAGCCACGATGCTTGGGCGAGTGGCATCGAAAAAAGTATTGAGGAATCGTTGGTTATTTCGCCGGTTGCGGTCGCGCCGGTAGAGGACTTCGAAGCATTTCTAACGAGAAGAATCAAATTATGAAGAGAAAGCGTCACAAATTACTCAGAGGCGAAATCAAATTTCGACCTGCGGGCCCGGCAACATCTGGTTCAGATAGCTGAGATCGTTCATGATCCGCAGTTTAGTCTTGATAAGGCCGGAAAGAAACTTGGCAAGAAGATTTTAAAATCAGTCCGGCATAATCCATATAGTCTTCTGATCAGAATAACAGACCCTCAACGCGATTCAAAAGTTGCAAGTAAGCAGGGGCTTGCTCTTGTTTATGCGCTTGAAAAATGCGGAATGGACACAGCAAAGCTGCTTGCTCACTTTGAAAAAGAAAGCATTAAGCTGTGTTACGCAGCTTATAGAGCCCAGAAAAAAATGGAGAGGGAAGAGAAACCTTTAAAGCCGCTAATGAAGCGCATAGTGCTCCAGGGCGCGCCCTCCGACCTCGCCGGCGAACTGGTCATCAGGATTAAAGTTGTCGACGGAACCGCTAGTTATATCGAGCTGCTCGAGCGACTACCAGACGCGCTATCAGAATCGCCAGGTCAACCGACAACCTCGTCATAATTTTCAGGAAGATATGAGCGTGCGCGTCATCCTTTGCTGCCAAACAAACGGCGGGGGATCATGCAACCGACGACCCAGTTTGGCTTGTCGACGATCTCGTGGATACGCAGTTCGCCGATCATGCCGAGCACGGCGTATGCCTCGAACGGCCCCACCTTCAGGCTGCGCGACATCTCATCCACGGCAAAGCGCACCGCATCGCGCGCTGCCTGAAACAGGTCGGGGCCGACGCCGAGGAAATCCCGGTACTCGGTCTCCGCGTAGGACTTCGTTGAAATGTCGGCGAAGGGGGCGCGCAGGTTGCGACCCTTGATGAGTTCAACCTTGATTGTGGCTGACATCGGCGCTTCGATTGCCGTACCCGAAATCTCGCCCTCACCCTGCAGTGCATGTCCGTCGCCGCCCGAGATCAGCGCCCCTTTATTGAAGACCGGGAGGTAGAGTTTGGCGCCCTCAGTAATGTAGCGGACATCAATATTACCCCCGGCTTTGGTCGGCGTAATCGAGGCAAAGTCACCATCCTGCGCCGGAGCCACGCCCAAAACGCCCAACATCGGCTTCAGGGGGAATCGCTCCCCGAAAATATCGGCGATGCCATCCGCAAGATCAAAACCGCGGAAATACGGCTCGGGAAACTCATCGCTGAGCAAGCCAAAATCCGGCAACAACCCGGTCCAGCCCCAACTGCCCAGTTCAAGCGCAGTAACCTCAAGCATCAGCGCATCGCCTGGCTCAGCCCCCTCGACATAAATGGGGCCGCATAGTGGATCCAACCGGCGAAAATCGATTTTTGAAATATCCGCGGCTGTGGAGTTGCGGCTAAGCAGCCCGTTTGAGGCATCAGGGCTGATCAGCGTGAAACTCTCCCCCGGTGCCACGCTCAACGCGGGAGGAACGCGGCGATTCCAATGCGGATGCAGGGAGTTGCAATGTTTGCAGTGGATGCTGCGTTTGAGTTGTTCAGCCCCACTCATGATCAGGATACCTCTGTGACGTCTTGCACCGCGGCAAACTCATATTGCGCCATGTCAACATGCGGCACGCGGCGGCGAGCTGCCATCAGCACCGCGCCACCTACCGCCATATAGGCGATGACGATGTAGGGGAAATAATTGAACGGAAATGCCGGGACCGGATAGATATTGGCGAAAAGCGCGTAGGCCGCTAGCAGCAGGCCAACGACTGGCGGTATTGGCATGTACCACCGCGCCGCTTGCAAATCCGTCTTGGTGAAACGGATGAGCGAGGCGATGTTCATCATGCCGTAGGCAATTAGCACCGTCAGCGTTGCCACTGTTCCGGTATAACCATAAAGATCCGAGGCATTGTTGTGCCAGGCGGCGAGTACAGCCAGCAACACCAGATTCATAATCATGACCAGATTACCCGCCACGCGGGGCGAGCCATATTGGTTCACGCTGGCCAAACGGCTAGGCAGAAATCCGTCCCGTGCCAGCGCCACCAGCAACCGCGCCGCGGCTGCGGCGGAGCCAACCGCCATGGCAAAAGTGCTCACAAGTGCGCCGAATTGGATCAGCCCCGACATGACGGCCCCGGCATATTGCGGGGCCAGATCCTGGAACGGCGCCGCGGCATTGGCGAATTTGCTGATATTGCCCAGCCCGTAGCCCACCGTTTGCGCGTAGCCGACAAAGGTGAAAAAGGCGCCGGCCACCAGCACTGTGGTGATGATGGCAAAGGGCACATCCCGGACGGGATTTTGCGCCTCCTCACCCAAGGATGAAGCGGCCTCGAAACCGATGAAGGTGAGCACGCCGAAGACCAGCCCCTGGCTGAGACCGCCAATGCCCGAGCTACCAAGATGGAAGGGGGCGGGCGTGAATTTGGTGACTGACACGATGATAACGGACAGAATCAGCACCAGTGTCACCGAGAACAGTTCGATCGTCAGCATCAACCGTGTGGAGAGTTTGATGTCGCGGTCGGTAATGAACCAGACGAGAAAGGCGCAGGCAAAGGCATAGACCGGCCATGGGATGTTGACCACTGGGGCGAGCAGGCCGGAGGCAAACAGGCCAAAGCCGCACAAGGCGGCTGTGACGAACACGGCATAAGTGAGCAGAATGGCCCAGCCGGCGATGAAACCAAAATTCCGGCCTTGAGCATAATAGATCAGCCCGTACACGGAGCCGGCATGTCCAACCTTGGAGGCAAGCCGCACGAAGGACAAAGCAATGCATAGCACGCCGATCGTGGAGACGATGAAAACAAGTGGCACGGCAGTGCCAGCCGTGGCCGCGATGAAGGGTGTGTTGAGTGATATCCCGACCATCATGGCGATAACCGCAACGGAGAGTGCGATGGTCTCGATCCGGTTGAGTTTGCGTTTGAACATTGACAGCTCCTGATCCCCGCGAAGCTGCGAGTGTGATGGCATCGCCGCGCTTGATCTTGTAAATTCGCGTTTTGTGGATTTGCGCGCCCTAATGCAGGGCGCGCCGTATCGCGCCAGGGGTGCGGCCCAGATGCCGCGCGAAAGTGGCTGTCATGTGCGCCTGGTCGGCAAAGCCCGTGGCCAGCGCGATCTCGGCCAAGCCCAGTGTTGAACCGGTCAGCAGGATGGAGGCTTTTTGAAGCCGCTTTTGCAGCACATAACGGTAGGGGGACATTCCCGTTTGTTGTTTGAAAGCCTGTAGGAAGCGGGTTTCGCGCATGCCCGAGAAGGTGGCGAGCGAGGCGACGGTCAGCGCCTCGTCCAAGCGGTTTTCGATTTCAGCGGCAAGGCGCACCCAGATTTTGGGTGAGAAACCGGCGCCCTGTGGCGGCTGTGACGGCTTTTGCGCGGCCCGGCGCCGCAACGCCGCCACCAGAGCCGAGCGCGCGCAGTCGGCAAACAGGGGACCCGCGGGATTGGCGGCTTTCGCTTCCCCCCATAGCTCCATGCAAAGCCGTGCTACCAGCGGGTCACGAAAGGCATCTCCGTGCAGCGGGCCGAATGTCTCCCCGACATTTGCAATTTCCGCCACGGCCGTCATCGGCAAAGCCAGCATGAGGTGCCGGTGCGGGGCGTCGATCATCAGTTCGCCCAAGGTGCGGGGCGGTGTGATGGGCATGAAGCTACCGGGGGGTACGGTAGCGCGGCGCCAGCCATCACCAAAATGGAAATCTGCGCGCACCGTGCCGCGCAGGGCCAGGCAGAGCACAAAATTATCCGAGACCGGGTCCGGGTCCGAGTGCGGCGGCAGGTCGAACATGGTCAGCTCCAACGGAAACTGGCCGGCACTCCGCCTCATTTCTATACGAGGGCGCGATGGAATATCTGGTTGATGTGGCGGCAGCATGCAAACAACACTCCAAGCAAGAGTTATGCATGACCGGCGTTTTTCCCAGGGCTGATGCTAGTGGAGCTTTTCGGCAGTTTCAATGAAAAGCTTGAGCCAACGTCTGCTCTCGGATCGTTATGCCAACCCATGTGCGGCCCGTTTAGGGCACTTCCTTCAAAGGGGGTGGCCACCCCTGACTGTCGATCTTTGGACAATATCATCCGCCAGTCGTGCGTTGCTTGGACGATGTTCCCGGAGTTCGAAATTGCCTGTTCCCTGTCACACGAACCGCTTGGCCCCGGCGACGCAGAGGATAATTGCGGCGGTGACCGCGAGCATGGCGGGCGGCACGGTCTCGTGCAACAGCAAGGCGGAGGCGGCGAGGCCGAGCGCTGGCTGCAGCAATTGCAGTTGTCCCACCGCGGCAATACCGCCCAGCGCCAACCCCCGATACCAGAAGACGAAGCCGAGCAGCATGCTGAAGGCGGAGACATAGGCCAGCCCTGCCCAGGCGCCGCCCGTGATCTGCGCCAGAGAGGCGGGACAGGTTAGCCAACCGGCTGCCAGCATGAGCGGCAGGGCCAGCACCAGCGCCCAGGAGATCACCTGCCAGCCCCCCAGCTTGCGGGAGAGCTTCGCTCCCTTCCGCGTAGCCGAGACCGCACACGATGATCGCGCTCAGCATTAGCGCCACGCCAGCGCCGGGCAGTCCCGCGCCATGACGCAGTACCACGCCGATGACGCAGGCGCTGCCCAGCCCGGCACAGAGCCAGAAGGCAAAGCGCGGACGCTCGCCGCCGCGCAGCACGCCGAACAGGGCGGTGGAGAGCGGCAGCAGCCCCAGAAAAATCTGCGATTGTGCCGCATCGATGTGCCGCAGCGCCAGGGCGGAAAGCAGCGGGAACACTTGGAGAAAAGTACACGCAACGATGGCGCGCCGCTGGGATTTGAGGCGGCAAGGCGTACGGCAGGCAACGCGGCGAGATAGTTAGGGGTGAACCCGGTCCGGGGCAGAAAAGCGGCCATTCGGGGGGAACTGCGGGCGACGGGGAAACCACCCCGCGCGGCGGCGGCGCGGTGCAGCCAAAAAGCCCTTACCCTTCAACGGCAAACTGGCGCGCCCTGATGGAGTCGAACCATCGGCCTCAAGATTAGAAAACTGTTTCGATAACGAAGCCAAGTGCCCTTTACACCCTCCGCGCCCCCCATTGTCCCCCGGTTTCCCAAGCCTGTAACCGGCCGGTGGTCCTTTTCGCCACCCTTAATGGCCGGGCGAGACGAGCAGGTCGCGCCTCGGCAGGCCGCCACCCAGCGCCCCCGCACCGATCCGCACCGGCAGCTGATGCCGGTTGTCACGGATGAAGCGTGCCCCGAAACTCTGCCGCCCGATCCATTTGATCCGCCGGTAGCCGCCAAACCGCGTAATCGCCGCGTCACCGATTTTCAGCGTCTCCACCGCCGCCTCACCTGCCGGCGTCGCGATCCGCGTTCCCCGCAGGTAGCAGAGCGATATCTCGGTACCCTGGGACGTATTGCTCACGGCGAACGATCCGGTCGAGAAACTGCCTACAATATCGAGCGTCTCGGTGACCGTGCCGTTGGAAAGTTCCAGCCCGACACCGGAGACAAAGCTTTCCGAGGTGGCGCTGAATCCTTCAAGGATGATCGTATCGGTGGCGAAGAACCCGCCAATTTCAAGGCCGCCCAAATTGCTGGCGGTTACTGAATACTCCGGGAGGAGCAGTTCAGCATTCGTGCCGGCAAAGCTGACGCTGGCGGCGGTAGGGGGACCGCCGGAAAGCGTCGCATTGCTGCCCAGCAAGGCTGTGCCGGTGAGTGAACCGATCGAGGCATAGCCGCCATCGAGTGTTACATTATTAACGCTTCCGCCCGTCAGCGTGCCGCCGGCCTGCACCACGACGTTGGTTGCTGTGCCATAAACGATGAGCATACCCTGGCTCAGAACCGTGTCGCCGACGCTGATACCACCGGCCTCAATGACCTCCGTAGCATCGCCGATCTGGCCGCCCATCGCCGTGCCGCCGGTTTCAATATAGGCCCCGGAATGGTTCTCCAGCACGTTGCCGACGATCGTGCCGCCGGCATAAACGACCTCGGAACCGCCTGAAATCGTGATGGCAGCGGCCGTTCCCCCGTGCAATATGTAAGAGGTCTCGCCGCTCGCCGTCAGCGATGTTGCCAGGGACGCAGCGTAGAACGGTACCGTTCCGCCCACGATGACAACGCCGGAGGACACGGAGCTGCCGCCCGCCAGCAGGGTAGTGCCCGTTACCGAGGCACCTGGCAGCACCACCAGCAACCCTCCTGACTCGATAGTGCTATCCGCTGCCGTACCCGACTGGACGATTTCCGCACCGCCATTTTCGATGATCGTCGACTCGCTGATGCCATAGCCTTGCACAAATTCGAGACTGCCACTGAAGATCGTGGTGTTGCTCGCTATCCCCCATAGTTCCTGGAACCCGCCGTCCATGAGAACAGTGCTGGCGGCTGTGCCTTCAAAGTTGCCATCGACATATTGCTCGGCGCCCGATGTGATCGTTGCACCAACGGCTTCACCCGAAACGTATTGCAGGCCGCCATCCGCCGTGGTGTCCACGGCGAGGCCAGTAGCCGAGATGTCCTCTGTACCCCCAAACAGGGTGGTGTTTTGCGCGGTGGCGCCGTTAAAGACATCTAGCTCGCCGCCTGTATAGACGGCGGTGCTGTCTACCTCGCTACCCTGATAGACATAAAGCTGTTCGTTCCCCTGCAAAGTCAGCCCAGAGGCGACCGAACCGCTCAAGGCAACGACCGTACCGTTCGAGACTAAATCAATCGTCATCGCTGGAGCCTCCCAGGGAATTGATGGAGAGAATTCATTTCTAACATTGCTTAATTGCCGGTTATTAGCAACAGGTGCCGAGGCCAGAAAGCTCGCTCAACCTCATGCCATAAATCAACATCGGCATATAAGCCGATGCAAAAACTGCAAGGCCTCGGAAATTCAGCCCCTTTTTGCTCTGCTGCGTCGTGGCGGCGACCTTCTGGGTTAGATACCGTTGGTCAAGAGCCCGCGCCGCGCTCTCTGCCCCGGCCATCCCGCCGCGACTATGGCACAGGCCAGGGCGCCACTCACTTCTGGCGGATTTCCGGACCGGCCAGCATGGGGGTAAAAAAATAGCGGCCCCGACGGGATTTCCTCCTGTGGCACGACACCAGGGCTGCAGTGTGTCCATCCCCATCATCCGCGCGGAGTTAGAGCTAATCCAGGAAATCCAGACCGACGCATGATAGCAGAATGTGACGGTCGGCATGCTGGACGAAGTGCGCATCCGGCAAAGCCACCACCAAAGTTAAGGCTGTAATCGCAGGAGGCCGTTTTGCCGAAATTAACAGGGCCGAGCTGGGGACCAGCTTCCAAGGGTATACCGAAACACCTGGTTTTCCTCTGTCATGGCGTCGGCTCAGACGGTAATGATCTGATCGAGCTTGCCCCCTCCTGGGGTCGCCTTCTGCCAGATGCCATACTCGACGCCGGGTCTTTGTTTTTGCGTCGTGCACGGACACCATCACACCGATTACACTGGTTTCACACAAGACGGAATTCACGTCCGCTGTCTCGGTCAGGCCGTAGTCTGGCTGTTGGATGATCGTATCATTGATGGTAGATCGTAATATGCCGAAGAAGCCAAAAGCAATTGCAGTGAAGATTCGTGACTTGGCCGCCCGCCATGGCGTTGTGTATACGTGTCTGCTTGGTGATGATGCTGCGCTCGATCATATCGAACAGCTTCTCATCGCATTGCGCCGGTCCGGCTATCTCAACAATAACGCGACACTTTTGCTTGAGATTGAGTATTTTCAAGAAAAGCAAGGTTTGACGAAATAACGGCGCTAGACGACGAAGCCCTGACTTGTTACTCCTCTAGCCGCTCGCCGAGGCTAGAAGCCGCAAGGTCATCATGGCGAAAATAGCTGCGGCTGACCTGCACGGCGTTGCCGATCACGTCAGCGGGTCGTTTCGCGCCTTTGGAACCTTTGGGCATGGCTTATTGCCTACTGTGGGCCAAAAGCGCCTGAAGGTCGGCAATCCACGCTTTGTTCCGGTCGATTGAGGCTTGTGTAGTCTCAACCCAAGGCGCCGTCCCGTCCAGGAGAATCCGCCTTTCACCAGATACCATTTTACCTTCCTCAAATTGCTTAATCTGATATTGAAGGTCGCTAATTTGCGTTTTCCAACCTTCAATCAACTGGTCCATCGCCGACATTTGCCAACTCCACATGATGCTCGTGGGTAAGAATGGAGCATTTTAGGGGTTGTTGGCGAGTCTAAGGTTGGGGAATTTCCAATTGACCCACTACCCAGTTCCGAGACTGATTTCCGGCATTGCGATGACTGTCCCCCGCTTTTGGCACATCGATTGCTTTAACGAAGATCAGCGAGGTTGCGTCCGCTTGCCTGCGACCGCAGCGTTCAACTTTGTCTGAAAAGGGTAAGTCGATGGATGAGCTTTTTGTCGTATGTCGGACATTCGAGATCGATGACGGTCAGGTGTCGGGTTTTGTCCTGATGCGCGCGGAGGAGAATGGCGAACCCCGACCGTGGCCGATCCTGATCTCACGCAAGGCCAATCAGTTTTTTGGCTTTGAAAATGCTTGCCCGCATCAGGGATCGCGTCTGGATACGAGGGCGGGCGAGTTTTTGGACGAGGAAGGTAATTTCATCACTTGCGGCAAGCATCATGCCCAGTTCGATCTGGATACGGGTCATTGCTTCATTGGTCCCTGCCAAGGCCAGCGGCTAACGCCTATCGCGCTGGTGATCGACGATGGCGATGTTTGCCTCACCGGGGTTCGACTAGCAGAAGAGGACGGGCTCGATATTCCCGATCCAGAGGAAGTGCCCGAGGTCATGATTACGCCAGATTAAGTGCGTCCGCGACGGGCTAGCCGACTCGGTTAGTCTTAGAAGCCTCGAAGTTACCGACTACGACACAGATCAACACCGACGGCATAGGAATTTCCTAATGGAAATGGCGGAATTACAAAAGCGAAAGCAGCCTCTCAATCTTGCGATCGTCTACGTGGACCCCGATGCTTTTGCCGCCAATTTAATGGGCTGGCTGGAGATCACAGCACACATTACCGCGCTGCGGGCTGGTGAAGTTCAGACGCGCGCTGAAGGGGTAACCCCGACATTGTCGGCAGAGCAGTTGAAAGGTGGCAGTGTCGCGAATGTCGGCAACGACGCGGTGTTTGCGTTCTGCATGACGGCAGCGTTGAAAGAAGACAAGGCTGCCGTGGACAAGGTGGAATCTGCTTTGGTGGAAAGTCTTGGGAAGGAGTTTCCGGGATCGTTTGCTCTATGGAATTTTCGCGCGAATATAGAAGCGCCTGTAACTTTGGACGATTTTGTCGGTCAGGCCGGTAAACAAATGCTGACAGGCGACAAGCCTCCCCCGCCGCTGCGCGCGAAGGAAAATTGGAACGAGGGTCTGCGCTTTCTCGAGAAGGCGCGCAAATCCAACTTTGTTCATGAGGTCATGTATCCTTTGGCAATATGGCACCGTGAGCGCTGGACGGAGACTCTAGAGAAAGGCGTGGCTTTTCTCCAACACATTGAGGACTCTGTTCCGATCTTGCGCGAGGTTTTAGAGGAAACGCGCAATGATGAGCCCTTCATCGCTAATGTGCTGCTCAAATTGGCCCCTGCTGTGGATATGGAACTGGCTGACGATACGCAGGGATTTCTGCGATCCTTGGCGCGCCGAGCTTAGCCAGGCTTGTTGCCACGCCGCCTCGTCATCCTCGCCGCTGGCTTACAAGACCCCGTCGTCATACGTTGCGGACGAATGATACTCTCGCTAAAGTCCTCGAACAAACAATGTAAGCCTGGAAGAGTCTTCGGAGTAGATCTCAACTCAACCGGGCGTCCTGCCCGACGGCTCTGTCCGGTTTGCCGTAATACACAACAGGAGCCTTGCATGTATATCGCCATGAATCGCTTTAAGGTCCGCCCCGAGGACCAGGAGGCATTCAAGAAGCGTTGGCTGGAGCGCAACGTTTATTTAAAAACCGTTCCCGGCTTTGTCAGCTTTCATTTGCTGCAGGGGCCAATTCGCGAGGATCACGTCCTCTACGCCTCCCATACCGTATGGGGTGCTTATGCCGATTTCGAAGTGTGGACACGATCTGAACAGTTCCGCGCCGCCCATGCCGGTGCTGGCTCCGGCCGGTCGCTAACCCTGACGCATCCTGAATTTGAAGGTTTCGAAGTGCTTCAGGAAATCGTTGCGGAGAATTAGGCGGAAGCTACTGTAGAAAGCGCTAAAACATGAAACACCTCCATACCGCAACGTGAGTTTTGGCCGGTGTAACATTTTGTGGGCCGGGCGCCGCGATCGAGCATTTCTTCAAGTGTGACTTTGGGTAGATTTTCCTTGTCGGGGGCCTTCCTTGGTGTAATAATCGGCCATTACGAACCGGCCGGTTGCGCGGAGGTCTTCCTGAATGACATCATGAGCGCGGATCCTCGCCGTGGCCGTTTGATCCGTTCAGCGCGCTTGCTGTTTGATAATCTTGGTGTTGTACTGAGGTGACAGCCGCTGCTGCCGGGTAGTCATTGTTTTTGTTATTCCACCGTTCGACGGGCGAAATGTGCCCTTGCCGGTTCTGGCAATGATAGCATCCAGCGCAGCCACAGCTCTGACACTCTGGCGGACTGTATTGGATCACGCGAGGGAAATAGACCAGCCTGAGTATGCGCCTGCGATAGGTCGTTGAAACGCGATGCCGGCCTTGTTGTACCTGAATCTGGCCACCAGACTGAGCCCAATAACCTGGCCGCATTGGTGATCAGAATTCCGGTGTCTGCCATGGGCTTGATCTAGGTCCTGCCGCTATTCGAATACTGCGGATCGTTGTTGCTGAACCTTTTGGTGTGTCACAGTCACTTTACCAAATGGAGTAAAGCGCTCTGGTTTATCGTGACGGTCTGCCTATGGATCGAGATTGCCTGCATGACGGCCCTGCTAAGGCTCGCAGCCCTGTCGTCGATGCCGCTCCATACCGCTGTGCGGCCGCGCGGGTCGACCTCCAGCAGCTTGACGCCAGATGGCACTTCGGTGCCATCGCGGACAACGCCGCGCAGCATACCGTCAAAAGGTGCTATGATCGGCGTATCGCCAAGAAAGCCGATGATATAATCCTTGAAGATGCGAGTACCGATCTCGATCGGAGTTCGCCATATCCCGGGAAAATCAGCACGGACGAAGCGTTCAGCGCCGCGGCCCCCGAGTTGGAGGGCGATGCCATCTGGCCTGTCTGTGGCACCATGCTGGATGATCTGGCCGGCCTTTGCCGGCCGTGTTTCGATGGCGAAATCGCAGTTTTCCTCCGCGGAGAAGCTAGGACCAAGGCCGATGGTAAACTTTGCCAGCCGGCGCAGGTCCGGTGTGACCTGATATTTTTGCATCCTGGCGTCGATCAGGATCGTGGGGGTCTGAACGATCATCAGGTCCAGGAGCCCGAGTTCGGTAATGATGACGCCCTTGGCCTTTGTGCGTAGCGTAAGAATCTCAAGGCCAGCATCGGCACGTTGCGCGGTGACGCCGTCGAGTACAACGGGGTCATCGAAAAGCGCATCATGAAAGGCCATTTTTCGCCGGATGACGGGTGGAAATGGATCGTGCGACAATATGGTAAAGTAGCCGGCACGATGTAGGCTGACCGCCACAGCGGATGCAATTTCGTTGGTGCCGAGGATCACGGCAAAAGCATGGGGGCCAGCTTGTTTTCCGGCGTGTCGCTTGTTGCTCATGAGTACTCCTCTTCCAACAAGATATAGTGTAAGCAAATCTCGCGCCAAAAGAGTTTGTCCCGTTTCGGGACGCGGTGGCCGGCCGCAGCGTCTGGTTAGGGACGAGGCGCGTATTTACTGTTGGAATCATAACATTTTTTGGGCGTGAATGGGAGGGGAGCGCAGTCCGGTGGGGCGGCTCTAGTGCCGTCCGTCATTGATTTTGCTATTAATCTCTGATTCTGTGTCTCCACAGTGTTGGAGATAGGGCGTGGCTGCGAAACAAACTTCCATAAAGAAATACGTCGTGAAGCTGAGCG
>Ga0182014_10004904_pt1 | contig 15088 bp, 15 predicted proteins | sample 612S2DmetaG_FD_120489 | JGI IMG/M metagenome (GOLD analysis project Ga0182014, IMG submission 120489) | Permafrost microbial communities from Stordalen Mire, Sweden - 612S2D metaG | ecosystem: Environmental > Terrestrial > Soil > Wetlands > Permafrost | place: Sweden: Stordalen | collected... | reverse complement strand
CACCACCTGCCGGGAGCGCTTGAGGGTTTGCAATTGCGCCGACCCTTCCGCGAACAGGCGCTCGAGCAGGCGGCAGCGGGCAAGGAACAGCGATTGTTCGAGTTCCTCGCGCTTCGACAAGTAGGCTTCCGCGTGGCCGAAGAACGCATGCGAGGGCGTGACGCATTTCTTTTTGGTCTTGGCGGCGAGCACGCTGTCGCGGAACAAATGCGCCTTGTCGCCGATGTCCGCCAGAGGATCGTCGTCGCGGCACAGGATGTCCCACTGCAGCGACGCCGTATTCAGGGCGGCTGCCTTGTACGTGGTGCCATTGAGCGAGGTCAGTCCCGCGTCGAGCAGTGCGGTGATGTGGGGTCTGCCGGCCAGCCATTGGGTGCGCGCTTCTCGATAGGAAGCATGCAACAGCGACGCCGCCATCGGCGGCTCGTGGAGCGCCGCCGGCCAGATGTGGCGCGCCAGGGGCTTCGCCAGGTGGCGCTTCAGCAGTTTGGCGTACTTGTCGGGAGAGTCGTCGATCGCTTGGATGTGGCGTGCGAACTCCGGCGGCACGGATTCGTGCGCGACATGCCGCCGCCAGAAGTCGTACACCGTCTCCATCAAGAGATCTTGATCGCTCTCGACCAGTTCCGTGCGCATCGGCAGGCCGGCGGCGAAGGGGTTGTCGGCGAGCGCACGTTGGCAAAAGCCGTGGATGGTGAAGATGGCGGCTTCGTCGAAGGAGGAGAGCGCGAGTTCCAGGCGCGCCATGATGTCCTGCTTGCCCAGACCCCGTTGGGTGAGGTCGTCGGACAGCCTGTGGATGAAGGGGTCGCCGCCGGTCGCCGGCCCGTCATTCAAAAAGCCGAGCAGCTCGAGGATGCGCGCGCGGATGCGCTCGCGCAGTTCCGCCGTCGCGGCGTTGGTGAAGGTCACCACGAGAATCTGCTGCACGGTGAACTCGCGCTCGAGCAGCAATCGCAGGTACAGACCGCAGATGGTCCAGGTCTTGCCGGTTCCGGCGGAGGCCTCGATGAGGTTCACGCCCGCGAGCGGGCAGGTGTGGACATCGAGCGACTCGGGTGCTGGTGTGGGGTTCATCGGCGTGGGTCGTCGAGGTGGTCGCGGGCCGGTCCGAAGACGGTCTCGGCGCAGGCTTTAAAGTCCGCGTCCAGCGGAGCGCCCACGCCGCGCAGCGCGAGTCGATAGGCCTCGTGGGCATCTTCACCGCGAGCGTCGCCCCAGCCCGGGTGCCAGACCTGCTGCGCCTTGCCGACATCGCGGCCGGATTGGATATACTTCCACGCCGACTTGGGAAAGAAATGAATGGGTTCGCTCAAGCCCCGGCGATACAGCGCGAGGAGGGTTTCGAGAACCGCCCGCGCGTCGCGGCAGTCGGTGAAGCGAAAGCTGCCGTCGCGGGAGATCCAGCGGGTCTCGGTCGGCGCCGGCGAGGTCGCGGCGGCGACGAGGTGAGTCAGCCAGGCGGCGAGATAGTCGGTCGGTCGGGTATCGTCGTAGCGATGCAAAACGAGACCGGTCTCGCGCCGTTCGGTGAGCAGTGTCGCCAGCTGCCAGTCCTCTCCGTCCAGGAGGAAGGGCAGATCCACGGCGAGCGGCGGCAAGGGAGGTGCTCGTGTCGTGTCCCGGACTTCGAGGGCGAAGCGTTGCAGCGAGCCCATCTCGTCCTGCAGTGCCGCTGATCCCAAGGCGCCGGGCGGATATTCGATGCCGGCCTGCGCGAGACGGATCAGTTCCCGAGCACCCAGGCCCTCCATGGCCTGCGGCAGCAGGCGCTCGGCCAGCGCCCGGCGCGACGGTACATCCGGCAGGAACGGCTCTTCATCCGCCACCGTGCCCGCCTCGCGGTAGAGCGACATGCCGAGACGCTCGTTCAGCAAAAACCGGCAGGGGTTGTGAAAGAACCGCTGCAGCTGGTCGAGCGAGACGCGGCGCCACTCGGCGCCGGGGGCGGCGAGGGGTGCGGCGAAGAAGCGCGCCGTGGTGCGCCCGGCGGGCATGTCGTCCTGGTCGCTCTGCTCGTTCGGCTCGGCATCGAGAAAGGCGGTCTCGTCCGCTGCGGCGGATGCCGGCATCGCCAGCGCATGGCGCAGCGCCTCGCAGAGCTCGCGGTTGTAACTGCGGCGCCGCGGCTCAGCATCGCGAAAATAGCGTGCATCGAAGGCCTGCAATGGATGCTCGACGAGGAGGCGCCGCCGCGCGTCCGCCAGCGCCCGGGGGTCGCCGGGTTCGCGCGCGAGCGCCGGCAGCAGGGTCTCGATGAGTTCGGCCACGACCACCGACGGCGGGCGCACGCTGTTGTCGCGGATGCTGCGGCCGGTGTAGCTCAGGTACAGACGCTCGCGCGCGGCAAGCAGCAGATCCAGGAACAGATTGCGATCGTCCGAGCTGCGTTGCCGATCGCCGGCGCGCGGCTGTGCCGTCATCAAGTCGAATTCGCGCGGCCGGGCGGCGGCCGGAAAGGCGCCGTCGTCGAGACCGATGATCCCGACGATGCGAAACGGTAGATTGCGCAGGCTGCTCATCGAGGAGAAGGTGATCGCGCCGGTGGGCACGCCGCCGCGGGCGGCATCGTCGAACAGGGATTCGAGACTGGCGCGCACCACCGCGAGCGGCACCGGCGTCGTCAGGCCGCCGCGGACCATATTCGCATGCAACTCGCGCAGGGTCTCGCGCACTTCGGCGACCGCGTCGAGATCGTCGCCGGCCGGGAGCAGAAAGGTGTCCAGGATCGTGAGCAGCGCTGCGAGCCACGCCTCCGGCAGGCAGGGCTCCTCGAGATCGGCGCGCAGCGCCGTCAATCGATCGACGAACTCTGCGAACGCGCCCAGGATTTGCGCCTGCGACCCCTCGGCGTTGCCCGCCGGGATGCGATCGAAGGTGGGCGCGGACACCTGCTGCGGCAGGGCGTAACCCAGGAACAGCCGATCGAGACCATCGGAGACGGTGAACCGTTCGGTGTCCGGCAGCTCGAGTTCGCGGCGATGCGCTGCATCGAGGCCCCAGCGGATGCCGCTGTCACGCATCCAGTCCTCGATGACCTGCAGCTGCCCGGCGTCGATGCCGAAGCGTCGCGCGAGCAGGGGTTGCTGCAGCAACTCGACCAGCGCGCTCGCGGGGAAGCGCGAGGGCAGAATGGCGAGCAGCGCCAACAGGGCGCGCGCCGCGGCGTTGACCGTGCCGCGCCCGCGGCCGGTAATCGCATACGGCAGGCGGCGCTCGTCGGGCACGTTGCCGAACACCGCGTCGATCAGCGGGGCGGCGGTCTCGAGGTCCGGCGTCACGATGAGGATGTCCGCCGGTCCCGGCGGGGAGGGGCCCGCGAACAGGGCCAGGAGCTGGTCCTGGAGCACCTCGAGTTCGCGAGTAAGGGAGTGACAGACGTGCACTTCGATGCTGCGATCGAGCGGGTCGAGCGTATCGAGGCTGGCGGGTTCGAGTTCGGTCAGGGTGAAGATGGCGTGCTGCAGGCGCCCGAGCAGGGTGTCGGGGTATCGTTCATCGAAGCCCGCATCATCCAGCGGCGCATCGTTGGCGCGGTCGAGCAACAGTTCGATGTGGGCCTTGGTTTGCTTACCCCAGGAGGCGAGCAGGCGGTTTCCGGTTTCGTGATGGGTGGCCGCACCGCGCACGGCCAGGGCACGCAGGCGCTTCGGGTCGACGATGTCGAACCAGTATTCCTGGCAGGGATTCAGCACATAGAGCGTCACATCGACCCAGCGTGCGAGCCCGGTGAGCACCTCGAGATAGAGCGGCGGCATGGCCGGCAGGCAGAAGACATGCACGGACTCCGGCAGGCCGAAGGAATTCGTGCCGGCCGCTCCGGCAGTCGCGAGGCTGCGCAGAAACTGGGCGGCCGGGTGCTCCGGCGCCGCGCCCAACTGATCGGCGATGCGCCGCCAGAGTTCGGCCTGCCAGGCCTGGTCGTCCCGTTGCGCCGGGGACGCCTTCGGCATCGGAATGCTGGCAGCCGTCAGCCAGGCGTTCATCCAGTCCTGACGATAGGTGATGTACTGTTCGAAGAGGCCGCCGATGTCGGCCGCCAGCTCGAAGCGCATCACGTCGCCGGGATTCTTGAGGTAATTGGCGAGTCGCGGGAAGGCATTCCAGGTCGACTCGCCCAGGATTTGATAGATGCGCCACTCCAGCGCGCTCGCCGCGAACGGGGATTCGTCGGACACGGTGCGCACCACCCGGGCAATCTGGGACCACAGCCACTGGGCGAGGTAGACGCCCTCGACGTTCGCGCAGATGCCGTGACGCTCGGCGATGGCCAGCGTCAGATGGCGCCGCATGGCGCTGCTCGGCACCACGATCTGTTGCGCGCTGAACGGTGAGGCCGGCACGTTGCCGATGGCCTCGACCAGCGCGTCGCAGAGCGTCTCGATGCGGTTGGAGAATTGAATCCGGAGCATGGGGCATTATTTCATGGATCCGCGGGGATACGGGTGGCGTGCCGCGGTCGATGCGCCTTTGCGAATTACGTCTCGCGATCGTCCCAAGCAGGAAAGCTTGCGAGCAGTTCGTGGAACAAAGCCACGGTTGGGGCGCGATCGGCGAGCATGGCTCTTGCGCAGGCGAGGGCATAACGACCTTCTGGTCGAGGGCGCAAGCGCAGAAATGGCGGCAGCCCATAACGACTCGCGAGGCAGTTGACCCAAAGTCGCGCGGTGCGGCCGTTGCCGTTCGCAAACGGGTGAATCCGGACCCACTCCGAGTGGGCCCAAGCGCAGACCTCGACGATTGCCGCGAGCTGGTCTGGACCGAGTTCGACGTCGGTGGGGATCCACTCATCGAGTCGTCGAACAGCCCGCTGTAGAACGTCGTTGAAATGGTTCAGGGCGGCCGGGACGTCGCAAGCCGCCACGCCATACCGACCGCCTATGTGGACTTGGATGTTTTCCAGATTAGGTTCGCCGCGGAACGCACCGACGAACTGCGGATTCGGGACCTGCAGCTTTTGCATGGTCTCCACGTGCCAACGACGTGCGTCCTCCGTGGATGGCGATGCGCGGTGCCGTGCGTCCCGACACACACGCCGGAGTACTCGCTTCAGATTGTCGTGAAGCTCGGGGCTGTCGGCATCCCACTCAGCCATCGAGGAGTTGGCTAATTTCCGTCAGCAAGGGGCCGCTCGTGGTTCCTTGCACGAGTTGGCCGTCCACCAGTTTTCCAACGACGATTTTGCCCTCGGCCGGATCATCCTTACCGTACCGGGCCTCCGCGCTCGCGAACTCGGTAATGGCATCCTCGAAATCCGGGTCACGTAGGCGGTAGGCGCGCAGATTGGCAAGGGTCGATTCCAGATCGCGCTCCACTTCCCGGCCCCTTCGACGCACGTAATCTCTTACAGCCTCGTTCACGAGCTGATTCAGGGGTCGTTTCAGGATCCGACTCAGGTTTTCCAAGCCAGTCTGTACGGTGGGTTCGATACGGAACGTCGACGCTTTTGCGGCCATACCGCTAGAATAGATCGTTACCAAAGTGACGTCAATTTTATATTTTGACGTCGATTATGGTCGCATATTGTAAGTTTGGCGGCAAAATAGCACGTTAAGGCGACTGCGGATTGTTGCGTGCGCGTTCCGTGAGGTATTTGCCAAGATAGTGGTTAGTGTTCTGCCATCATCAATTTCACACGGTCCATCGTTCGAGGATGCCCATGTCAAATCGAATCTGCTTTGTCGAATTGCCCGCCGCCGCCACGCCGCCGATGAAGCATTTCTATGCGGACGCGTTCGGCTTTCAGATGACGGATTTCGGTCCGACGTATGCGTGCACCCTGACGGGTGACGTTGATTTGGGCGTGCAGGCGGATGCCGAAGAAGCGACGCAAGCGCCGCTGCCGGTCATCCAGGTGGAGTCATTGGAAGCGACCGAAGCGTTGGTCCGGCAGGCGGGCGGAACAATCACGAAGGAGGCCTTCGCCTTTCCCGGCGGCCGTCGGTTTCACTTCCGTGATCCGGCGGGGAATGAACTGGCGGCGATGCAGTCTGGGTGAGCAAGGCTGCCGGCTCTCTGCCGCCTTGACTGCCCGGTGTGATGATGGTACTTGGTGACTACCAATAGCGTCAGGTGTGGCTCATGACCGCTACCCGCCTCAACCTCTCCGAAGATCTCAAGCGCCGAATCGTGCGGCTTGCGGCCAGCGCCAACAAGACACCCCATGCCTTTATGGTCGATGTATTGAGTCAAGAAGCCGACCGGGCGGAAACTCGCGGGCGATTCTCGAATGATGCTGTTCTTGCGGAAAATGAGGCGTTGAAGAGCGGCAAGGCATTTCCATTGGACGTCGCATTCGATTATCTCGAGGCGCGTGCGGCTGGAAAAGTCGTACGACGGCCACGAACTCGTCCATAGCGCTACTCGTCGCGCCCTGCCTGAGACTAGGTAGGCAGGGCTCGGAGCGGTGCCAACCACCGACCGTAGTGATCGCTCACTTCGGCTTGCAGTCGAGCATCGACCGGCTCGCGTTCCATTGCCAGGACCGTAAAGACACACTCGTAGACCCGACGCAGCGGTTCGCGCACGACGAAGCGTTCCTGCGCTTCGACACCCAAGGCAAACTCGCTAAGGGCCATGACGCGTTTTCGTCAGCTCGAGAAAGTCATGCATGTCATTGCGGTCACGTGTGCGACACAACGTGACGCGACCTATGGCGATACTGCTAGTTTGAAGAAAGTATGGTACGGCGTAGATGGAACACAGTGACTTTCGAATCGGACTCGAATTCTGGTCCGGCGACAAGCAGTGGCGCTGCACCGATATTGGCACGCGGGTGGTGACTGCAATTGCCCTTGGGCCGCGCGAAGTGGTGTCAACGAGCACGTCAGTGGATGAAATGGGCAGATCGACGATCGAGCGCCGTCATTACATGACGGACGACCCTTGGTGGCTGAATGGTCCGCCCTATGCGGTTGCCGAAAGCGTATTCGATGAATACGACATCGAGGGATGCGCGTTGACTCAGGAGGACGCGTGATGGCGGTCTCGCCTCGTGCGAAGGCTCGAAGCCGATGGCTGGGAGTTCCGCCGTGGACTTTGAATTTTGGAGCCAGCAATGCGTCATGATATGTACAAGGTGATCGTCGAGCGGCCGCGCCCCTGCACAGCCCGGGAAGGTGTCGCAGCGCGATTGCGTCGGGACTTTGAGGGCCCTATGCGTCTCGGCATGCGTGCGGGCTATGGCCGCCCCATGCTCAACGAGAACCTCGCGCCACTGCGGCGATATCTGCAGGCGCAGATTGGACGGCCTTGGAACACCGTTTTCAGCGAGATCTGCGCCCGGATCGATCGGCGCAACACCGTGCAGCAGCACATACACCAACATATTCGCGACTTCATCGCGACGGAGGTGGACGTTCGCGAAGGCCGATTGGTCGATCTAGCGAGCTTTCGCAGCCCAGATTTCGTCGTATGGCAGCCTCTGTATGTCGATCCACGGACCGGACTGATTTGGCCGAACAAAACTCGCCGCTCCTGGCGGCATGCGGTGGCTGAGCGCCGTCGGCGTGAGAAGAGCGAGATCGAATCCCGCCGTCGCGTCGTGGATGAACGCACGTTGCTGCTTTTGCTGGACGGGGTCTGGTACCGCATCGGGTTGGAATTGCTACCGAAGCAAACCTGCGTTCAAAGACTCGTCGACGGCCACCTTCAGAAGTACGTGATGTCGGAGCCACGGTTCGACGTCGTATTGCGTCGGATCATCTCGCGGACTCTGCATCCGGCGTCCGAGCATTGCGATGAGGTCTACGGATCCAGTGAGCTGTATGCGGCGAGCAAGCGGCAGATCTCGGCGCGCGAGATCAGAGCGCACGGTCTGAGGTAGCGCTGGTACGGCGGAGTTGCGTAGAGTTCGCGCCGGTGTTGCCTGAGTCGCCAAGTGACCCGATGTCGGCGTTCGGGGCGGAGTGTGACCTGATGAGCGGCATGCAATGCGCCATTGGGTGTTTCTGGGCACATAAAATGGAATATGGGATGTCTAAGTCACATTCGAGGAACGAGTCGGCGCCGCCAACGTGGGCGCCCGAGCCCTAAGCCCATGACCAGCACCCGTCCCGACACGCTCGATACCGTGGTTCTCGCGCTGGAAATCCTGAGAAGGATTCCGCGCGCCCGCAAGATCACCGCCGCGGGCATGCGCGAGCAACTGGCCGCCATGGGCATCGAGCGCACACTGCGCACGATCCAACGGCAGCTGGACCTGCTGAGCACGCACTTCGACATCGAGCGGGATGACAAGAGCAAGCCCTACGGCTACCGCTGGTCCAAGAGTTCCAAGGGACTGGCCCTCTCCATGTTGAGCGAGCAGGAATCGCTGCTGCTGCGGCTTGCGGAACTGCATTTGCGGCCCCTGTTGCCGACCGGCCTGATGAAATCGCTCGAGGGATTCTTCGCGCAGGCACGCTCCAATCTCAGCGCTCAATCGCCGACGAGCGCGAAACTCGAGCAGGAGTGGCTGTCGAAAGTGGCGGTCATCAGCGCCACGCAGCCGCGCGTTCCACCGACCATCCGGCCCGGCGTCTTCGAGCAGGTGAGCGACGCCCTGTACGCCAATCGTCGCCTGCAACTGCAATACATCCACACCGACGGCAAGAGTTCCGCCTGGGAGGTCATGCCGCTGGCCCTGGCCCAACAGGGACCACGTCTGTATCTGGTGTGTCGGTTTCCGCGTTGTACCGACGAGCGAACGCTGGCCATGCATCGGATCGAGTCCGCCAAGGCGCTGGCGGAAACGTTCGAGCGCCCCAAGGATTTCGATCTGAAGCAATACGACGACGATGGTCGATTCGCGTTCGGTGAGGGTCGTCAGATTCGGTTGAGTTTCTTGATCGATAAGGAATTGGCGGTTTATCTGAGGGAATCGCCCCTGTCCCTGGATCAGGTGATGAGCGAGGTTCGGGGGAAGTTCAAGATCATGGCGACCGTGGTCGATTCCAAGATGCTGGAACGGTGGTTGCTCGGGTTTGGCGGACACGTCACCGAGGTTCGGCGCAGGCCGCTCGTGAGGGCGGATGGGGCGGTATCAGCGGGTTCTGCGTGAGGTGCGGCGAGAGGCACCGAGGGGGGCTGATTACCCGAGTGCTCTGAGCCAAGACCAATGGCATGGACACCGATGTCTCGAAACCCGGGTCACCGACATGAGCGATTTCCGTTTCGCAACCGTCGTCGCGAAACACGCATGCATGAGAATCCAGGTATCAGAATTGTGCCGCAGTCGCATTTTCCCACCTGCCAAGTCGGATCTAATGTCTGAAAGATTGTCATCTACACGGAGTGTAAAACCTTGAAATACGGAATTCTTCTGGCTTTGTTGACGCTCGCCGGCTGCACGACAGTCGATGTGCGACCCATCGCTTCCTCGATGAATGTCGAGAAGGTATGCATCCGATTTAACGAAGAGGTGAACGTGGACGACTTCGTGCCAGTGGTTCAAGAGGATTTCTTCAATCACGGAATCACGTCGGTCGTTTTCAAGGCCGAGAAGCCGACCGACTGTGTGTTTACCCTCAGCTATACCGTGGATCGGTGGTGGGATATGGCGCCCTATATGGTTGATGCTCAAATCACGGTCAATAAGAACGATGCATTCATCGGCAGCGCGCACTATCACATGACCGCTCATGGCGGCTTGAGCCTCGTCAAGTGGGCCGGCACCAAGTCGAAAATCGACCCGGTGATGGATGAGATGTTGCGGAACTATCCGAAAGTCGATACAGGTATCACGTCGAAGACTGCGTCGAACTAAGAGTCAATTTGTTGGAGCGCCGCACTTGACCGCTGAAGAATGCCGACGACAAGTCGTCCTCCGATCGCTAATCAATCAAGGCAGGTCACAGGGCTACTTGATTCGCGAAGAGGCCCTCTCGATGTTGTCCGTAGAGCTATGTTCTGAAGAGGTATGTAATGACATCTTCGAAATGCTCAATGATATGGAAATACCGGTCCTTTACCGAATACCGACCGCCGCAGAACTCGCCGCGATGCAATCCCCGCGAGTAGGCAAAGCCCCCAGCTCCATCGTTACCACGCACATTGTCGGTTCGCCCATCGGCTCCGTCATCATTGTGCTAAGGGTCGGCGCAGAAGGTGGATGTATCACGCAGGTAGCGCAGGCCTTGACGACAGGGTGGCGTTACAGATACACGATGGTTGATCAAACCGCATTGTGGCTCGACGAGGGAGACTCCGAAATTCGCCGTCAGTCGCCCTGGGTTTATCAATGGAGTGACGCGCTCGCGGCCCTCGATTGCTACCCCCGGGGCTGACTTGCGTCCGGTCACGGTTCATCCGAACTTTGCAGAAAGGGTCCTAGCCGCTGCTCGCGAGCGCCTCGCTAGATCTACGTCCAGTCCAAAGTCTGGCGACCGGCTCACCGATTGGTCTGCGCTATGTTTCACGCAGACCCGCAGACCCCGCAGACCCGCAGATCCGCTGATTCCCATCACTAGCGGCCCGAACCCATAGCAAGTAGGAAACTAAGGAATGGATGTTGAGCGCGAGATTCTGCAGGGACAGTTAATTGACATCACGATGCAACCGAGAAGAGCTAGACCATTTCTGCGTGAACCCGTTGGGGCGATCGGCGAAGCCGCGCGCTATCTCGACGAAGCAGTCACTGCCCACCTCAAAGGCGATTTTACACGCGCGGAAGCTGGCCTTCGGCGTGCCGACATTCCCGCGATTCGAGCGTGGCGCAACTCCATATGGGGGGGGAAACAGCCCCCATGTTCAGTGTATGCCCGTGCCCGGTTCTCCGTTACGTATTTCTACAGCGCTGCGTCGCAAACCGCGAATGCCGACGGCATCCGTGAAGAGTGCACTGCTGCTACGGGATGGATATCATTGTCGCTTCTGCGGGATACCCGTTATTCGAAGCGAAGTTCGCCGACGAATTGCGAAATCATATCCGCAGATTCCATTCTGGGGACCGACCAATAATGATCAGCATGCGGCCTTCCAAACCATGTGGGTTCAATATGATCACGTATTGCCGTATTCTCGGGGTGGAAGCAATGACTTGGAAAATCTCGTGGTCACCTGCGCTCCGTGCAATTTTGGTCGCATGCAGTACACCTTAGATGAGGTTGCGCTGATGGATCCTAGAGGCCGGGAGCCCATGCGATCATCGTGGGATGGGCTCGAGAGGTTCAGCTAAACATCGCGTCAGATGGTCGCTCATCGATCCCTCACGCTATCCGAGCCGAGTGACTTGGATCTCAAATCTTGCGGGAATCCCTCTCGTTCCGTGTACCAATGGACCAGGCAATCCTTGTCGCGACAGTCGCGCTCTCGCTGCTGTAATGCTGCGCGACTCTCCCTCTTGAACGAATTCTTGTCGGAAGTCGAACGATAGGCGATTGCATATAACCGGCCGAATCGACGATCCCGCGCGGATAACTGCGGGTCGCTGCAAATGAGTCGCTCGGCCGGGGAGCGCGCTTTCGCGTAGTCAAAGCTGGGCCCGGGTGACGCTGCGGCCTCTGAGAGGTGGTGACGAGGATTGGCCAGGTCATCGCTGGCGGTGGCGGGCAACGGTACGTCGGGCGGGGCATTGGCATGATGGGTGCGGGCGCCGACGATAATTAACGCGGCGACCGCGACGACGCCCAAGGCGCGGCCGACGACCGCAGACGTTCGGGAGGGTTGCTCAATGGCGCGGCCCGCTGGCTCGGTTGCCGCGACGGGTAGTGATGGCCATTCAACCGGCGCAGGCTCGCTCGAGAGTGCGCCGATCATCGAGCCGCAGTGCTTGCACTTGATGGCGGCCGCGAGTATCAGTTCGTCGCAATATGGGCAACGTCGGGTGGGCTCCGTGCGAAGGTGCCGCGGGGCCTAGGTGCTGCGGGAGAGAATGAAGCCGGCGGCGCGCTGATATTTCGAGAAGAGTCCCCGTGTCAGCGACACGCAGTTATCGCGGCGCTGGGGGCTCGAGCTGTTCGAGGCCCAGTCGCTTGCGGGTTCATTCTGGACGCCGCTGCCGGATACCTCGACGTAGCCCGTAATCACATGGGTGTTGATCTTGGCATCCGTGATGTTGCGATAGGCCATTTGAAACACACTCATGCCGAAGAAGTGTCCCGTCATGTAGCCGGGTTTCAGGATCATGATGCGTTTGTCGGTGCACACCGGGGCTTCCTTGCAGATGCCCTTGAGCTTGACGTGCACCGCCTCGGTGGGGCAGCGCTTCATCCCCTCCATCGATGATCCCTTCTGGCTATGGCAGTCTATTATTAGTGGTCCCGTCGATGGTCGGGTCGTCGGCAGGGTACGCCAATTGTGATTCCTGCGCACGCCAGCGCGCGGCGCTCGCCGTGTGCCCCATGGCTGTTGACCCGAGAGTGCAGGCGACACATGCTGTCATAGGTAGCTGTCATAGGTAGCTGTCATAGGCAGCTGGCATGCTATATCCATGATGAAAAGGTATTTGTGGTATGAGCTACGCGTGGTGATCGGGATACAGTGGAGTGGCATTTACGATGCAAATCGTCGATGGCTGAAGAAGCCAACATAATTACGTTATGGGGAAGGCTGGGTTAGGCACCATGAAATTCATTCACGCCGCCGATTTGCACATCGACAGCCCGCTGCGGGGCCTGGACGAGTATCCGGGCGCGCCGGTGGCGCGGTTGCGTGGCGCGTCACGCCACGCGCTGGCGGCGCTGGTGGATCTGGCGATCGCGGAGGAGGTGGCGTTCGTGCTGCTGGCGGGCGACGTGTACGACGGCAACTGGGCGGACTTCCGCACGGGATTGTTTTTCCGTGACCAGATGGTGCGCCTGCGGCGCGCCGGCATTCTCGTGTTCATGGTCAAGGGTAATCATGACGCCGAGAGCCAGATCGCCAAGCAGTTGCCGGAGGTGGACGGCGTCAAGGTGTTCAGTGCGCAAAAGAGCGAGACCGTGGACCTCGTGGAGTTGGGTGTGGCCATCCATGGGCGGAGCTTTCCCAATCGCGCGGTGACGGAGGATTTGGTGCCCCTGTACCCGGCGCCGCTGCCGGGCCGGTTCAACATCGGCATTTTGCATACCAGTCTCAACGGGCGGGAGGGGCACGATCCGTACGCACCCACGTCGCTGGACGTGCTGTGCGCCAAGGGCTACGACTACTTCGCGCTGGGTCACGTGCATGCGCGGGAGGTGGTGCGGGAGTCGGCGCCGCGCATCGTGTTTCCGGGCAACCTGCAGGGCAGGCACGCGAAGGAGACCGGCTCGAAGGGCTGTGAGCTGGTCACGGTGGACGGTGGCGTGGTTACCGCGGCCGACCATGTGTCCCTAGAGGTGGTGCGATGGCATCGGCTGCACGTGGATGCGTCCCGCCTGGCCTCGGTCACGGATCTGGCGCGACAGTTTGCGACGCAGGCACGGGCGCTGGCGGGCGAGGCGCGCGACCGTTTGCATGCCATCCGCGTGTCCGTGGTGGGAGAGTCCGCGCTGCATCGCCTCGAGGCCGAGCAACCGGGCAGCCTGGCCGCGGCGCTGCAGGCCGCCACCCAAGACGTGGACGGCATCGACGTGTGGATCGAGCAGGTGAGATTGGATCTTCGCTCGCCCTTCGACCGTGCGGCGGCGGCGGACCAACCGGATGCCCTGGGGGAGGTGGTGAGGTTGGTGGACGCCATCGGCGCCGATGAGGCGACGCTCAGGGCCTGGTTCACGGCGCATCTCGGCGAGATGAAGGAGATGCCAGGCGCGCTCGCCGAGGCGGCGCCGTCGGCGCTGGACCTCGCGGCCTTGCGAGCGTATCTGGCGGATGCCGAGGCGTCCGTGCTGGTGCAATTGGCGGCGTTGGATTCCGGCGAGGGCGTCCGATGAGACTGCGGAAATTGCACCTGCGCGCGTTTGGACCGTTCACCGACCGCGTCCTGGACTTCGGCGCCGGTGCGCAGAATTTGGTGGTGGTGTGGGGTGCGAACGAGGCCGGAAAGTCGAGTGCGCTGCGCGCCATCTCGGCGCTGCGGTTCGGCATTCCCATGCAGAGCAAGGACGATTTCGTTCACCCCCATCCCTCCATGCGGGTCGGCGGCGAGTTCGTCGATCGTGACGGCCGGCTCTACTCGCTCGTGCGGCGCAAAGGTCGCAGCGCCACACTGCGTGTGGTGGATTTCGCGAACCCGGGATCCGCGCTCGATGCGGTGGCAGCACCGGAGATCGAAGCGTTGCTCAATGGCGGGCTCACCAAGGAGATGTACGACTCGATGTTCGGCATCGATCACCGGAGCCTGCGGGAGGGTGGTGAGGCGCTGCTGCAGGGAGACGGTGAAGTGGGCGCAGCTCTGTTCGAAGCCAGCGCGGGCGTGCGCAGCGTGCCGGATCTGCTCGAGCGCCTCGACACCGCGGCGCGACAATATTTCATCCCGGGCGCGCGCGGACGCAACGCGAAAATCAATGAAGCCCTGACCACGTACGATGCGCATCAAACCGCGTTCAAGCAGGCGCAGGTGCGGCCGGGTCAGTGGGCGGAGCTCGCGAAAAGCCAAGCGCAGGCGGCAGAGGCCCTGGCCGCGCTCGAGAGCCGGCGCCAGGAGATTCATCGGCAGTTGCTGCTCATCCAGGAGTTGCGCGCGGTGGCGCCGCTGCTGGGTGCGCTCGATGCCGCCGCCGCCGTGCTGGCGGAACTCGACACGGCGCCGCTCCTGGCCATGGATGCGGCCGCGCACCGTGCCGCCGCCGAGTCGGGCTCGGCCGACGCGCGCAACCAGGCGCGCCTCGCGGGGGAACAAGTGGAGCGCGAGTCGGCGCGCCTCGCGGCGCTGACGCTGGACCCGGTCATCCTGCCGATGGCGGCCGCAGTGAGACGACTCGCGGCCTCGGCCGAGAGCATCGATCGCCATCGGCGCGAGATCGCGGATGCCGCGCTCGACGTGGAATCTTTGTCCCTGGCGATCGCGGCGCTGGCCGCCCGGATCGCGCCGGGCGTCCAAGCGAGCGAGGTCTACGCGCAGTCGCCGGTGAAGACGCAGCGCGCGGAGATCGAGCGCTTGCTGCGCGCCTCGGAGCAGGCGCAGCGCGCTCTCGAGCACCATCGTGCCGCCGCGAGCCGCGGCGCAGAAGCCGCCGCCGCGAGCACGGCGGACTTGCCGTCGGCGGCT
>Ga0182014_10004903_pt1 | contig 15093 bp, 11 predicted proteins | sample 612S2DmetaG_FD_120489 | JGI IMG/M metagenome (GOLD analysis project Ga0182014, IMG submission 120489) | Permafrost microbial communities from Stordalen Mire, Sweden - 612S2D metaG | ecosystem: Environmental > Terrestrial > Soil > Wetlands > Permafrost | place: Sweden: Stordalen | collected... | reverse complement strand
TACGAGATTCTGCGGCGGCTGGGCGCCGGCGGCAGCGGCGTGGTCTACGAGGCCAACGACACGCTGTTGCAGCGGCCCGTGGTGCTGAAAATGCTGCACACGGGATTGCTGACCGCCGAGCAGATGCGCACCACGGTGCTGCGCGAGGCGCGTCTCGCGTCGGCCATCGAGCACCCCAATGTGTGCGGCATCTACGAGGTGGGCGAGAGCGGCGACGAGGCCTACATCGCCATGCAGTATGTGCCGGGCCAGCCGCTGGACAATCTGATCGAGCGCGGGCCGGCGAGCGTGCAGCTGATTCTTTCCGTGGGCATCCAAATTGCAGACGGACTGCAGGCGGCGCATGCGCTGGGCATCTTTCACCGCGACCTGAAGCCGCAGAACGTGATGCTGACCGACGGGGGCCTGGTGAAGATTCTCGATTTCGGGCTGGCGCGGCGTCTCCCTCCTGAAGACGCGCGCTTCGATCCGTCGCGACCGTCGCTGGCCAAGGATGCCTCCATGTCCGCGACCTACACCGCGCGCGGCGGCACCATCCGTTACATGGCGCCGGAGCAGTTTGTCACCGGGCACTCCAGCGTGCAGTCGGACGTATGGGCTCTGGGTGTGATTCTCTACGAGTTGGCCAGCGGCAGGCATCCCTTTGCGCGCCCCGATGCTGAGGATTTCCAGGCCATTCGCGCCATCCAGTTCCTGGATCCGCCGGATTTGATTGAGATCGTGCCGGGAATTTCGCCGGAGCTGAAGAGCGTGATCATGGCCTGCCTGGAAAAAAATCCCGGCGCGCGCACGGCATCGGCGGCCGACGTGCGCGAAGGGCTCAAGACCATCATGAAAGCGCTGCGCATTGAGACCGGCACCATTCCCGGCGACGCGGCCGCCAATTTGCCGGCCACAGCCGCGGAAACAGAGAAGCGTACTACGGGATTGCTTTCGATGCTCGCGGAGCGGTTTCGCGAGTCGGCCGGCGAGCGCGCGGTGCAGAATTCGCTGGTCGTTCTGCCCTTTGCCAATGTTGGCACTGCGGAAGCAGCTCCGCTCTACGGTTATGCGCTGGCCGATGCCATTGCGGCGCGGTTGGCGCGCATTCCCACGCTCGTGGTGCGGCCCTCGAGCGCCCTCATGCAACTGCCCATTGCGCAACTCGATCCCCTGGCCGTGGGACAAAAGCTGCTGGTCAAATTCGTGCTCGCGGGAAGCTTTGTGCGCTCGGAAAGCGGATTCGACCTGAGCTGGCAACTGCTCGACGTGGCCTCGCAGAGTGTGCGCTCGGGCGGGTCGATTCGCGTTTCTTCGCTCGATTTGATCGCGGTGCAGACCGAGATTTCGAACGAGGTCTTCGCCACGCTGCAGGGCATGGGCGCCGCCGAAGGCATTGAAGCGGTGCAGAGCGGGCCGGGAACCGGCGCGACGCGCGGCACTCCGCGCGACGGCTCGCTGCCGGGGCCGGTGAGCGAAAAGTATCTGCAGGCGCGGGCGCTCCTCAGCTCGTTCATGGTGCGCACCGGCGCGCGCGCCGATCTGGATCGCGCGCACGCGCTGTTCTCGAGCGTCACCGCGACCGACCCCGCATTTGCCGCGGGATGGACCGGGCTGGGCATCGCCGAGCTGCAGTACGCGCGCCATGGCTTTGGCGGGCAGATTCACGTAATGCGCGCGCGGCGCGCCTTCGACGAGGCGCTGAAGCTCGATCCGGCGTCGACCGAGGCCAATCTCTACCGCATTTATATGCTGCTGTCACGCGGCGAAAAGGAGTCGGCGCGGCACGGCATTGCCGGACTGCTGGCCAGCGCGGCCAACGACTGGAACGTGCACATGGTCGCCGGAATTGCGCTACGCGGCGACGGCATGTACGACGAAGCGCTCGACGAGTTCGTCCGCGCGCTCAAGCTGAACCCGGCGAATGCCGCGATTCTCTACAACCATCGCGCCCGCGTGTATCACTATCAGAACCAGATCGAGCTGGCCGGCGATGAGTTGGAAAAAGGCCTGGCCCTGGAGCCGCGGCATCCGCTGCTGCGCACTTCCGCCGGCTATCAGCAAATGCGCCTCGGCAATCTGAACGCGGCCATCGAGATTCTGGAGAGCGTGATCGCCGACGATCCTTCGCTGCGCATCGCTGTGCCCACGCTGGCCATCTGTTATGTGCAGGCGGGCGACCGGGGCCGCGCCGCGCCGCTGCTCAAGGACGACACCCTGGCCGCGGCCGAGGCCGACAGCGAGATGGCCTACCGGCTGGCGACTTACTTTGCCGTGGAAGGCGACTCCAGCGAAGCGCTACACTGGCTGCGCCGCGCCATCTATCTCGGCAACGAGAACTATCCATGGTTCCAGAAAAATCCCGCGTGGAATAATCTGCGCACTAACGCCGACTTCGAGCGCATCCTCGAGGACTTGAAACGAGCTTTCAGGAAAAACCAGAAGACGTGGAAGCGATTGCTGGAGCAGGTGCCGGCGGAAAAGTGAGGCCCACTTCGCGCGCGCGCCGGTTATGCTTCCCACGGATTGAGAATCTTGACACCGCACGACGCAAAATCGGAGACGTTGCGTGTGACCACGGTCATGCCGTGCACGAGTGCAGTGGCGGCGATGAGGGAGTCGCGGTCGTCCTTGGGATCAGGCACGTGCAAGGTGGCGCATCGCTGCGCCACTAGCAAGTCGACCGAGAGGATCCGGCCCTCGAATTGCGGAAGAATGCGATTCTCCAGCCATGCGCGGAGCATCGCTCCCTGCCGCGAATCGCGACGCTCCATCAAGAGAGTGCCTTGCTCCAATTCGAGAACAGTGATAACCGATAGGAACGCAGCCTCTGCGTCCAAATTATCCGACCATGCCTTAACGTGTGGATCTGCAGTCCCGACGTCCACCTTTCGCAACTCGGACGCGACGTTTGTATCGAGCAGATACATCATGAGAAGTCGGCCGGGCGAAAGAGTTTGCCGCTGAGGCGAGGGGGCTCAAAGTCCACTTGGTCCGCGTTCGGCATCGCCAGGGCCTCTGAGAGAGTCATTTTCTTCTTCTTGCCTTCAAGTTCCTGAAACCTTTCGATGGTTAAAAACACATGCGCCGGCCGCCCGCGGTCGGTAATAAACACAGGGCCTTTCTTGGCGGCGCGCTTGGCGCGGCTCGTGTTCTGATTGAATTCCCGGCTGGAAAATGTCGTGATGGCCACGGCGCGCCTCCGATGTAGCAACGTAGCTACATTGTAGCATGGAATCCGCTTCATGAACTGTCTTCCGGTGAAAGATTTGCCGCGTTCAGGAATTAAGGAATGCGTTCATACGTAACATATTCCGGCTCCCACACATATCCGCGCAGCGCGTCCGCAAGACTCTCCTCATCAACGGCTTCGGCCATTCCGTCGGCAATCGCCTGCATGCCCACTGCTTCAGCCACCGCGAGGCTCGTTTTGCGCGCTTCGGCGATGGGCGGCAGCAGCGGCGCGCTCTTGTCGGCGCGTGCCGGCGACAGTGCGGCTAACGCTTTGGCGGCAGCCATAATCATGCCGTCGGTCACGCGTTTGGCGCGGGAAACGAGAATGCCGAGGGCAAGGCCGGGAAAGATATAGGAATTGTTGACCTGGGCGATGCGAATGGATTTACCGTTGACTTCGACCGGGGCGAAGGGGCTGCCGGTGCCCACCAGCGCGCGGCCGTCGGTCCAGCGCAGCAGATCGGCGGGTGCGGCTTCGGATTGCGACGTGGGGTTCGACAGCGGAAAGATCACCGGATGCGGAGTGTGGCGCGCCATCTCGCGCACAATCTCTTCGGTAAACGCGCCCGGCTGAGCGCTCACGCCGGCCAATACCGTGATCCCCGCATTGCTCACCACGTCGAGCAGCGAAATATCTCCGGTGTCGGAACTTGACGGCGAGAGCTTCCATCCCGCGATGTCCTCGCGCTTGCGCGCCAGCGCTTGCTGCTCGGGGCGAATCCCCTTGCCGCCTTCCACAAGCAGGCCGTAACGGTTGAAGGCGTAGATGCGTCTCCGCGCCTGCTCCTCGCTCAGCCCTTCTTTTTTCATGGCGGCGATGAGAAGATCGACGATGCCAATGCCCGCCGATCCGGCGCCGAACATGGCAATGGTGTGCTCGTGAAGCGGAATGCCGGTGGCGTTGACGGCCGCGAGCAAGGTCGCGGTCGTTACCGCGGCGGTCCCCTGAATGTCGTCGTTGAACGTGCAAAGGCGATCGCGATAGCGCTCCAGCAGCCGCGCCGCGTTGGCGCCGGCGAAATCCTCCCATTGCAGAAGGATGTGTGGCCAGCGACGCTCGACCGCGGTCACGAAGGTCTCGATGAAATCGTCGTACTCCTGCCCGCGAATGCGATTATGCTGCCAGCCGATATAAATGGGATCGTCGAGCAGCTCCTCGTTGTCGGTGCCCACGTCAAGCAGCACAGGCAGGCATTGTTCGGGCGGAATGCCGCCCAGCGCCGTGTAGAGCGCCATCTTGCCGATGGGAATGCCCATGCCGCCCGCGCCCTGATCGCCGAGGCCGAGGATGCGCTCCCCATCGCTGACCACGATGCAACGCACCGCATCGTAACGGGGACTGGCAAGGATCTGTGCGATGCGGTCCCTGTCGGGATAGCTGAGAAAGAGGCCGCGCGGCTTGCGCCAGATTTCGGAAAAGCGCTGGCACCCTTCGCCGACAGCCGGCGTGTAGACGATCGGCAACAGCTCTTCGGTGTACTCGGCGATGAGCGAATAGAACAGCGTCTCGTCGTTGTCCTGCAGGTCGCGCATGTTGCTGTATTTGCCGAAGGCGGTGTGCCGGCTGTCGAGCACGCGCTTGCGGCGCTCGCGTTGGCTCTCCAGCGTCCCGATGTGCGGCGGCAGCAGTCCGTGCAATGCGAAGGCGTCGCGCTCCGCCTCAGTGAATGCCGTCCCCTTGTTGAGGCGCGGATTCATGAGCAGACCGAGTCCGTGAAGGTTGGTGCGAATGATGGGACCTTTGGCGCGATCCGGGGAAGAGGATGCAGAGCTCAATGCGGTTTTCTCCTTTGACAGCTTGAGGATAAGATACGCGGCCGCTATGCAAACGTGATGAACACGATTTCCGCCCGGGTGCCGACGCGCAGGGGAGGGCCCCAGGTTCCGGCGCCGGTGGAAGTGTAGACCTGGAGCGCGCCAAAACCATGCAGGCCTCTGGTAAAGCGGCCGTAAACGCTGTTCGTGATCCAGGTGAAAGGCAGAAACTGCCCGCCGTGCGTGTGCCCCGAAAGCTGAAGGCTGAAGCCGGCCTGCTCCACGGTGGGCAGGCGCGTGGGTGCGTGGTTCAGCAGGATCGAAGGCCGCGCGCGGTCGAGACGCATGCCGTCGAGCGCGGCTTTCATGCGCAGCGGTGACGACGCGCTGTGATAGAACACGCCCGCCACTTGCACACCGTCAATGGTCACAAGTTCGTTGCCGAGGACGCGGATTCCGGCGCGGGCGATGGCCTCAATGGTTTGCGTGGGATCGGTAAACTCCTCGTGGTTGCCCGTGGAAAAATAGATGCCGAGCGGCGGCGTAAGCTGCTTGAACGGCGTCACCAGCCGGTCGAGGTCGCCTTTCGTGCCGTCGAAGAGATCACCGGGAAGAAAGACTACGTCGGGCTGGAAGGACTGGGCCTTGGTCACGAGACGGCGGCAGAATTGCACCCCATTGATGGGTCCGAGGTGCAGATCGCTCAGCAGCACCGCGCGCCGCCCGCGCCAGGACGCAGGAAGGTTCGGTAGCTGCACCGCGATGCGGCGGATGCGAACCATGCGCGCATTGCAGAGGCCGAAAAAGCCGACCAGGGCCGCAATCGCGTAAAGGATGCCGGCGAGAAGCGGGCGTGCTGAAGCGGGATAGGCCGGAGAAAGCGTCAGCCGCAGCGCAAACCAAACCATCCAGGCCAGCAACGACGCCCAGAAAAAGAAGTTGAGAAAGCCGAGCCAGACGGCGGCCAGCCAGTAAACGAACCGGACGGCAAAATTCGAGAAGCGAAACGAGAGCAGCGACGCAGCCACGAAGCTGAAGGCCAGCACCAGCATGACCGCATGCAGCCCGGCCACGGCAGCGGGAGTGAGGCCGGGCCAAAAGGCGATCCAGGTGGAAAAAACCAACCAGTGAGCGAGAAAGAGAATGACCTGAATGACGCAAATTGCCAGAGCTGGCCAAGCTTTCAAGCAGATCTCCTTCCTTTCATCATTGCATGAGCGGAAGCCGGGTTGTTGCTGGTCTGGCGTGATCCCACCCTTTCGCCAAAGAACGGCGAAAGGATGGGGCACGGGTGAGCCGCGTGCAACAATCTTTTCATGAAGCGCTCCGCCGGCAACGCGCTGGGAATCTACGTTTCCATCCCTTTTTGCCGTTCGAAGTGCACTTATTGCAACTTCGCGTCGGGCGTGTTTCCGGCCTCGGATCACGAGCGTTACGTGAAGCGGCTGATCGCGGACCTCGCTGGAGCACGGGTCTGGTCCGAGAGGTTAAGAGCGGAACTCCCGCGGCGCGTGGATACGGTGTATCTGGGCGGGGGAACGCCCTCGTTGCTGGCTCCGGAGCTCGTGGCGCAACTCTTCTTGAGCCTGCGCGCGGAGTTCGATCTCGATGCGGATGCCGAAATCACCATGGAGTGCGCGCCGGGGCAACTGACGGACGCAACTCTTGAGGCGATGGCGGCTGCGGGCGTAAACCGCGTGAGCCTGGGCGTGCAGTCCTTCGTCGACAGCGAGGCGCACTTGAGCGGACGGCTGCACAGCCGTGCCGTGGTCGAGACGGACCTCAAGCGGCTGCGCGCGGCCGGCATCACCAACCTGAACGTCGATCTGATCGCAGGCCTGGCCGGGCAAACCTTCGCCTCCTGGGAGGAATCGCTTGAGGCTCTCATCGCGTCGGAAGTTCCTCACGCCAGTGTGTACATGCTGGAGGTGGACGAGGACTCGCGCCTTGGCCGCGAAATGCTGAAGGGCGGAGCACGCTATCGTGCCGGTCTCGTGCCGAACGAAGATACCATCGCCCGCATGTACGAGCGTGCCGTCGAGCGGCTTGAAGCGGCGATGCTGCAGCAATACGAAATTTCCAATTTCTGTCTTCCAGACTTCTATTCTCGGCACAATCTGCGCTATTGGCTGCGGCGGCCGTATCTCGGCGTGGGACTGGATGCCTCGTCGATGCTGTTAGCGGCTGGCCTTGTATCAGGGCGCGACTTCAGTCGGGCCGAAACCGAAATTCAATCGAGCGGGGCTTTAGCCCCTGTCAGCAGCTTGGTTTTGCGCGCAACCACGACAGACGATTTGCAGGCCTATCTTGCCGGAACGGGAGCGATGGAAACCGAGTGGCTCACTCCCGTGCAGCAGCACGAAGAGGCGTGGTTTCTGGGTCTACGCACCAACGCAGGCGTGGACGAGGCCGCGCTGCACCATGAATTCGGCCCGGAGTTGCTTGAACCCGCGATGGAAACCGTGAGGCGCCTCGCCGAAGACGGGCTGCTGGTCTTCGACGGCGCGCGGGCGCGGCTCACTGCGAGGGGACGACTGATCTCAAACGAAGTCTTTCAGGAGTTTCTGGCGACAGGGAACAGAGATCAGATGTCAGAGATCGGTCGCTTTGTTCCCAGCCCTGAGTCCCTTAGTCCCTAATCCCTCAGTCCCTCTCGGGTTACCAGGCAAGCAACTCATCGCCCGAAGTCGCGGAGAGAAACGTAACGGGCGACGGCAAAGGCTGAGGCGGACTGCCGAAACATTGGATGGACTCGGGGCCGGCGGCCTTGGCCCGCTCGAGAGCTTTTTCGGCCTCGCGCAGCACCACTACCGGCGAGCGGCCGTGGCTGACAGCGATGCCGAAGCACGCGGAGAGGCGGATGGCTTCGCCGCTCACATGAAACGGCGTGGAGAACACCGCGGTGCGCAGCCGCTCGGCAAGACTCATGGCGTTGAGCGAGGCGCACAAAGGCAAAGCGATGAGAAACTCATCCATGCCCGGCCGGCCCAGCACGTCGTAGCTGCGCAGCAGGGCGGCGGTGCGGCTGGCCACCTGGCAAAGGAGTTCATCGCACGCATCCACACCGAGCCGCGAGTTCCAGTGGCCGAAGTCGTCGATATCGAAGAGCACCAGGCACATCTCGCTCTGGCTGCGCTGCACGCGGTCGGTCTCGCGAAACAGCATGGCCAGCAGGGTTTCGCGATTGTAGACGCCAGTCAGGTGGTCGAGTTGCGTGTTGCGCAGGGCAACGTCTCGCAACGTTTCAAGCTCGTGCGCCATGCGCTGGTTGCGCAGCACCAGGTCCAGGCGCAACTGCCAGTAGGTGGACTCGGCAGAGCGCAGCACCAGGTCGTCGACGGCGCCCTCGACGAAGCGATCGATCCACTCCTGCGTCACCGAGTCGGCGATGAGCACGATGGGCAGGCGCGCGCTTTCGGCCTCGGCACGGACAGCGGCCAGCAGTTGGCCCATGGGCATGCCGGGCAATTGCGCGTCGAGCAAGACCAGACTGGGAGGGCGCGGGCCGGAGATGGAAGCCAGCGCGGCCTGCGCGGAAAGAACGATATCGACACGCGCCCCGGCAGCCAGGAGCGTGGACTCAATAGCGACCAGCAGGTCCGTGTCCGGCGATGCGAAGAGAAAAGTGGGCCGAGCGTGAGCGGACATCCAGAGGTATCTCCTGCTGGATGTATCGACACAGATTAGAAAAAATTTAGGAATCGGCGCAGGGAATGTTGAGCCGCTTGAATGACCTTTGAGCGGGTTCGCGCGCGAAAAGGTAATGTGTCCGCGCGGGGACATCGAGGGTGTCCTGTGGTGTGCAGCGGCGCCTCGAAAGGCCCTCGACGGTCCGGTCAGGTTAAGAAGAAAGTATCCGCGGCTGCATTGGTCTCCCACACTTTCGCAGAAAACGCGAAAGGATGGGGCACGGAGATTGGGTACCGGAACTAATCCACGAAGTCCACTTGCGGAGCCATCGGGATCACGCCGCGCTCGTGGCCCAGTTCCAGCAGCTTGCGAATGGCCTCGCGGCCGTCAGGGCCGTAGTCGAGGGTGCGCTCGTTCACATACATGTTCACGAAGCGGCCGGCCAGGCTCGCGTCCAGGTCGCGCGCGAACTGCATCGCGTATTCGAGAGCCTGTTCGCGGTGGTCGAGGGCGTGATGGATGGAATCGCGCAGCGCCTTGGAGATGATTTTGTGCGCTTCAGCGCCGAGCGAGCGGCGGATGGCGTTGCCGCCCAGCGGCAGCACCAGTCCGGTGGTCTCGCGCCACCAGACGCCGAGGTCGAGGACCTTATAGAGCCCGCTCGTCGAATACGTGAGCTGCCCCTCGTGGATAATGAGCCCGGCATCGAACTTACCGGCCAGAATCTGGGGAATGATCTGATCGAAGGGAACGACTTCGGTTTCGATGGCCGGGTTGAAGATCTTGAACGCGAGATAAGCCGTGGTCAGCGTTCCGGGAACGGCGACGCGGATGCGGCCGAGGTCGGCGGCTTCCATCTTGCGGCTGGTGACCACCATGGGACCGTAGCCCTCGCCCACGCTGCCGCCGCAACCCATGAGCGTGTAATTCTCTTGCACGTACGGATAGGCATGAAAGCTGATGGCGCTGACGTCGAAGAAAGCCTCTTCACGGGCGCGGCGGTTCAGAGTCTCGATATCGCAAAGCGTATGCGTGAAGCGATAGCCGGGCACGCGAATCTTGTTTGTCGCCAGGCCATAAAACATGAAGGCATCGTCGGAGTCTGGACTGTGCGCAATTGAGATTTCCTTGACGGCGGGACTGGCGGCTCGGCTAGCTTTATCGGGCGTCTGAGTACTCACAGCGGGGGGAGTTCCTTTCGGCAGCTAAGACTTCGCTAACGCATGGATTGGATGCGGCTACGGCTTTCGTGGATTGGCGGTTTCTGTGGCATTATTCATGGCTTCGTCTTTCAGGGCATCGTTCGGGTGCGAGATCAGCGTTTCACTTCCAGGTCAGACTCCTCGGCCGGTTCAATGGCCGCAGACGATTCGCTGACCCGCCGGGTGCGCTGTTGCCAGATGTGATGAGCCACGCCAGCAGCCGCAAACAGCAGCGCCGCGAGCGAGACGAGAAGGACAATTAAAAGCCAGCGCATGGGACAGACTCCCCCAAGGATACCAGAGAGCGCGTGCGCGGACGCCGCACATTCTTGCGCTGCGAAGAACCGTTTTGCTTACGCGACCTTTCCCTCCGGCTCGCGCAGGCTTGCATTGAGCCACGCCAGATAAGGATGGCTGCCAGCTTCGACCGCAAGCACCAGAAATTCAGGCGTTTGGTAGCTGTGGAGCTCGTGCAGGCGAGCTTCCAGGGCAGGCAGCCGATCGCACGCGGTTTTCAGCAGCAGCAGGCATTCGGCGGAGGACTCGATCTGATCCTTCCAGTGGTAGATGGAATGCACGGAGGGCAGCAGGGTGGCGCAGGCGGCCAGCCGCTCCTCCACCAGCGCGCGGCCAAGACGCGCCGCTTCCTCAGGGCTGACGACGGTGGTCATCACAATGCGAGCGGATGAAGTGGATTCGAGCATAAGGCCCCTCCCCAATGAAAACGACCGAAAACCTTGCTGCAAACACTGTAAGCCCAAATTGGGTTCGGCGGCACAAGTCGTTTTTTCGGGAGTGGTGGCCCTGGGAAACCCCATACTCACAGAACCGGAACGGGCGGAGCGCAAAGCGCGCGGGCTGCTCCACCCGATTCAACCGGTCTGGACGGCCTTGCCTCAGTGAACCAGTTCCGCGACCACTTCGATCTCCTGGTGGCGCGTGGTGCCGGGAATGTCGAGCGATCCGAGAACGGTTGGCTTGTTCTGGGCCAATTCCAAAGAACCCTGAACAACGGATTGCCTGACGACCGGATCGGGGGCGACGGTCGTGGTCCTTTCGCCGACAAGGCTCGATTGCTCGATCTTTGTGAACAACATCAGGTTCTCCGGCGATCCGCTCACCGTCGCTTCGATGCTGAGCCCGATATCCTGGTACTGAATCTGGGTGCTCTGGGCCGCAGTTTTCGTATCGAACATGCCGACCACGATGGGCACGCGGCTGCCCTCCTTCAATACCGTCTTCATCTCGGCGACCACGAGAAGAACATAACGCTCCGAACCTGTGCGCTTGTCGCCCTCAAAATCGGCGATGGTGTAGGTGAGTCGATAGAGTTTGCGCGGCAGGTCAAGTTCGGCGATGAGCTTCTGCGCCGTCGCAAGATCTTCGTCTGTGGCGCGCACGGTGATGGCCTTCTGCGATTGCTCGGGAAAAATATGCGCCCTGGGAAGCGCATTGCGCAGGTCGGTCGCAATGTCGTTCAGATCGTTCTGTTGCGTGGCATTGCTCAGAAAGACGGTCTGCACCGTCTCCGGCGCAGGTGGTGGCGGCGCCGGCCGCGCTTCGCAGGGCTGAGAGCCGCCGGTGGGCGTTTGCGCGCCCGCCTGGGGCGCAAGCATCATGAAGGCCAAAGTGCATGCCGCGGCCAGGGCCGCAAGGTTCAGTGCATATCTCCCGTTACCATTTCCGTTCAGTCGCATATCTCCCCTTTCCGGCTGTTCTCAGGAACAGCGCGGCGCGTGTTTGGATTGGGCCGTAGGACATCCTCTGCCCAACTAGACGCCCAGCGGGAAAATCCGCTCAACAAATGTTCGCCCAACAAATATTCATTGACTGGGGCGCGAATTTTCAGCCAATTCGCATCACTGCGTTGGAGCGCTCGCGGCAGCGACGTCCAGTCTGATCTGATCGACCGGAATCTCCAGCGCGCCCACCTGGTCGCCCACCTTGTCGTGCACGCCAAGGCGCAAAAAGAAGTTGCCCTTCGCCGGAATGGCAATTTCCTCTTTCATCTGCAGCCCGGAGACGAGCAGCTCGCGGTATCGCTCAGCGGTCACATCGAGCGAAGCCGTCTCAATGATCGAATTCACAGCTTCGCCGTCGGCGGTGTAGACAATCGCGACGAACTCGAAGGAGCCGTGGCGCATGCCATCGGGCGTACGCGTGAATCGGACCTTATGCATGTCGGCGTCGTAGAAAATGGCAAAGCTGCGAAAGGGTTTGTGCTGCCACTCCGGTTTCAGGAAGTTGTCCAGCGGCATTAGCGCGTTCTTGTTCAGCTTCTCGGTGTTGTTATCTGCCCGGAGCCTGGCGCCGAAGACGATTTCCGTAGGCGGAATGGCGCCCAGACCCATCGCCGCATCGAAGCCGCCTTTGGACGAGTGGTGAATCGTGGCGCCCAGTTGCGCGCTGTCCGCTGCAGGGCCGGGGTTTTGCACGCCCGGAGGCGGCTGGCTTGTTTCTGCTTCACTGCCTTGTTGCTGTTGCGCCGCATCGGCCATGCGTTTTTCGATGGCCGCGACTCCGCTTTGCTCGCGTTTGTCGAGGCTGTACGCGTAGTAGCCTTCCTTGTGCAGCAACTGCACATCGGGACGGTCGACCGTGATTTTGATGCGCCTGAATTCGCCGTTCCACTTTGTATTTGTGGTTGCATACGCCACCGTGTAGTAGTTTGAACTGGTGTGAGCCACGTCGCCAATCACGCGCGTGAAATCGTTGGTGTTGTAATAGGCTTTCCCGCCGGTTTGCTCGGCGATCTCGTCCATATTTGCGTGATTCGTGAAGCCGGGAATGCCGCCGCGCATGGCAGGCATTCCGCCACGCGCCGATGCCGCGCTCATGGAACCGGGCATTGCCACCAGGCCGAACGTATCCACCGGGTACACCGCGATACGGCTCACCGTCAGCACGTCGGTCAGCTCCTGCGATTCATCCGCGCTGTCTGTCACCGTCATGCCGTCACCGAATGGGTTGCCGAACCCGCTTCCCAGTCTTGTCATAGGTATCCGGCCCGTAAACCAGATCAGGTTCTTTCGTCCCGGATATCCGGCAAGGTAGCTGCCCATCATGCGCATCCCGTCGCGCAGATTCTCCATCAGGGTGCGGCGGTAAACCGCATCGGCCGTGTACGAGCGCGGCGCCGCCGTGGGCGTGGCCAGGGTCGGCATATCGCGCTTGCTCTCCGCGGCTGCAAGCAGCGCCTTGGGGTCCGTTGTGAAGCCCTGGATCAAGCGCATCTCGGTATCGAGCTGGAAGATGGCTACGGGCGGCCCGGGTTGCATGTTCTTCAAGAATTTGATGAGCTGTTCGCGCATCACCATCTGTGCCTCGATGGGCGAATCCATGGCGTCGAGTAACAGCACAATCGAAGCGTTGCTGTTGCGCACTGGCGTGTAGTTGGTGAAAGTGTTCGGCGGCAGATCAGGCAGCGACGTCAGCTTGCTCAGGTCGGCCGCGTCCATGGCATGATGCTCGTCGACCCGCCGGATCACCTGCGACTCGCCTTCCTCCGTCACGCTGAAGTCGGAAGCCTTGAGCCCCGTCACTGGCTCCCCGCTCTTGTCGATCACCAGCACATCCAGCAGAACCTCGCGGGCGGTGACCCGAAACGTGGGCGCGCCCGTAGGTGCGGGCGTCGGAGACTGATCAGGCCCAATCCCTAGCGCGGCCGGCGGAGCTTGCGCCGTTTGGCCGTGGACAATGATGGCGATTGTGCATGCAACGCAACCGATAATGGCAAACAAGCACAAGGAACGGAGTGCGGTACGAGGAGACATGAAGGGCCCCTGACTGGTAGGAATGTACGCGAGAATTATACGAGCATGGCCGGGAACAGCAAGGCCATGGTTTCGCGCGCTCATTTCCCGTAGATGCGAGCCCGGAGCTATTCGTGTGCTTGGCCGACCGGGGCCAAGTGTTGCAGTATGGACCTTGCGGCACGCGAGGCTGCCGCGCGTGGAGAAAAGCATGAGCACAGCGATCAAATTTGGCACTTCGGGCTGGCGGGCAATAGTGGCCGACGAGTTTACGGTAGCCAATATCCGGCTGGCGGCTGGCGGCATTGCCGAGTACGTGAAGACGATGTCGGCTCCGCACCGCGTGTTGGTGGGCCGCGATTCGCGTTTCCTCGGCGAGAGCTTTGTGGCGGAGGCGGCGCGTGTGCTTGCCGCGGCAGGCGTCACACCGATTGTGATTCCCGAGGCCGCGCCCACGCCGGCCATCGCCTATGCCGTGCGCACACTCAAAACTTGCGGCTCCATCAACTTCACCGCGTCGCACAATCCGCCGGAGTACAACGGCATCAAGTACTCCACGCCCGACGGCGCTCCGGCGCTGCCTGAAGCCACCAAACAGATCGAAGCCGCTGCAGAGAAGATCGCCGCCGGCGGTGGGGGTGGCGGCGTTCCCAGCTCCTCCGAGGAGAAATTTGACACCGTCGACGTGAAGCCTTCGTTCCTAAAGCGGCTGGCTGAGTTGGTCGACTTGAAGGCCATCGCCAAGTCGGGCATCAAGGTAGTCTACGACCCATTCTGGGGCGCGGGCCGCGGCTACGCGTCCGATCTGCTGCGCGAGGCCGGCGTCACGGTCGAGTCCGTGCACGATTACCGCGACGTGCTCTTCGGCGGGCACGCGCCGGAACCCGACGACCATCTGCTCGGCGAAGCCAAACAAAAAATGAAAGAGATCGGCGCATCGCTGGTGATCGCCGTCGACGGCGATGCGGACCGCTTCGGCATCGTGGATGGCGACGGAACCTTCATCCAGCCCAACTACGTCATCGCGTTGCTCTTCGATTACCTGGTGGAGACGCGGGGCTGGAAGAACGGCGTGGCCAAGAGCGTTGCCACCACCAATCTCATCAACGCGCTGGCCGACTATTACAAGGTGCCGCTCTATGAGACGCCGGTGGGCTTCAAGTACATCGGCGAGCTGATCATCGCCGACAAGATCGCCATCGGCGGCGAGGAGTCGGCCGGGCTCACCATCCGCGGCCACGTGCCGGAGAAGGATGGCATCATCGCCGGCCTGCTCATGGCGGAGATGGTGGCCACGCGCGGCGCCAGCCTGGGCGCCCAACTCAAGGCTCTTTTTGCCAAGGTTGGTTCCTTCTATCCCGTTAGAGAGAACTTCCACTTGACCGCGGAGCAGAAAGCCGCGTTCACTGAGAAGTTGAAGGCCGATCCCAGGGAGCTGGGCGGGCGCAAGGTTACGAGCCTGGTGCGAACCGACGGGCTGAAGCTGATCCTGGATGATGGCTCGTGGGTGTGCTACCGGCTTTCAGGGACTGAGCCGGTGG
>Ga0182014_10004899_pt1 | contig 15097 bp, 17 predicted proteins | sample 612S2DmetaG_FD_120489 | JGI IMG/M metagenome (GOLD analysis project Ga0182014, IMG submission 120489) | Permafrost microbial communities from Stordalen Mire, Sweden - 612S2D metaG | ecosystem: Environmental > Terrestrial > Soil > Wetlands > Permafrost | place: Sweden: Stordalen | collected... | reverse complement strand
TCCACCCAGGACGTGCTGAGCCGGTTCGTGGCCGCGCTCGGCGGCACCCTCAAGCTCATCGCCGACTTCGGCGACGAGCAGCTAAAGCTGGCCTGACAAAGGCAAGATGGGACATGCAGTTCCGGGCGCTGCCCGGGATACCGCTCATCGAGCCCGGCGACGACTTGCCTGCGCTCATCGCGAAGGCCGCGCAAGCCGACGGATTCACGTCGGTTCGTGCCCGGAGGGTCCGCGCTGGCTGCCGCTGCGGCCGGGCCCGTCGCCCTGCGCCAGCCGACTCACGCGGACGCGGCAGAGTCGGCCCCGCGGGCCGACCCCGCCGCGTATACCGGGGAGCGCCTGCTGCTTTCCCCCGCCGTGGTGAAGGGGTGCCGGGTGGCGACGGGCGTCACCATGGCCTTCATACTGATCACCATGATCTGAAGTCACCGTGAACGCTCACGCGGAACGCTGGCGATCCACCGCTCGGCGATCGCGCGCGGCACCCGGACAGGGTCTTAATGATCCGCACCCCGTCCGTGGCGAAGTGGGTCTATCTCGCTTAGATTGCCTGCAGCAGGATGGTACGCAGATCGCGGTGGCTGAGGGTGACGGGGTTGCCTTGCATACTGCTTGATCTGGCCGCTTTGACGGCAACGTCATCGGCGTGTTCCGGCCGAATGCCGAATGCAGCCAGGCCGGGTATCTCGAGCAGCGTGGTCGTCTCGTGTATCCAGGCCAGGCCGTCCTCGATGGATGCGGCGGGTTTCCCGGTGACGAGCTGAGACGCTTCGGTGTAGCGGTGCAGAGCGGGGTGATCCGGCTGCGCGGACCGCAATGCCTGCACGTTTGCCTCCATGACGGGAGCCAGCAGCGCGGCGCAGGCCACGCCGTGCGGCACGTCCGCGGTGCCGCCGATGACGCCGGCCAGGCCGTGGACGGCACCCAGCTTCGCGTTGGCCAGCGCGATCCCGCCCAGCAGGCTGCACAGCGCCATCTCCGTCCGTGCGCCGAGGTCGTTGCCATCGGCATAGGCGGCACGCAGGCCGGCCGCCGCGCGGCGTAGTCCCTCGCGGGCCAGGCCGTCGGTCAGCGGATTGGCCCGGACGGAGACGAACGGTTCCAGGCACTGGGTGAGCGCGTCCAGGCCGCTGGCGGCGGTGACCCGCGGCGGGCAGGATACGGTGAGCTGGGGGTCGACCAGCGCGACCCGGGGGATCATCAGCGTGCTGCGCAGGCTCGCCTTGACCCCGTGCGCTGGTGAGGCGAGCACGGCGTTGGCGGTTACCTCCGCCCCGGTGCCAGCGGTAGTGGGCACCGCGACGCAGGGTACGGCTGGCTGGGTGATCTTCCGGCCGGGCCCGACTACCTCCAGATAATCCAGCGGGTCACCGCCGTTGCCCAGCAGTATCGCTATGGCCTTGGCGGTGTCGATGACGCTGCCACCGCCGATCGCGGCGATAACGTCAGCGCCGTGTTCGCGCGCGGCGCCGGTACCGGCCCGGGCCAGCTCGACCGTGGGCTCACCCGCCACCGGGAACACTGTGGCTGGCAGCCCCAGCCCGGCCAGCAGGCCGGCGTTACGGGCGGGGTCCGCACCTGTGCAGACCAGCACCTGGGATCCGAGCCCGGCGAGAACGCCCGGTAGTTCCGCCGCCCGGCCGGCCCCGACGATGATGCGGCCAGCGGTGGCGAACTCGAAGGTCATCGTCGTCACGGCGAGCCGCTCGCCCAGCCCTCGCTGCCCGCCGGGAACACCACGGAGTACCTGGTAGAGTCCCGCGGCGCCGCCATCATCTCGGCTACCGAATCCCGCCAGGCGGCATAGTGCGGCGTCAGCTTGTGCGCAGCCGAGGCATCGTCGTCACGGTAGACCTCCGCTAGGACCACGTGCGCCGGGTCGGCTTGATCCTGAATGACGTCGAAACGCAGTACGCCGGGCTCGGCCAGCGAGGCCCGTGCATTTACCAGGGTGGCGGCCAGGAAATCCTCGACTCGTTCAGGCCGGATCCGCGCATGAACATGAACGACCAGCATGTGCTCATCCTGCTACACGGTGCTCGTGCCCGCGACCTGTCCTCGACCGACCTGCACCGCCGCCTCGGCCTCACCGGGCCCGACGACGAGCTGAAAGACCTCGGGGACACCCGGAAGCCCCTGCATCTGCTTGAGCGCCCGGGCGCTCAATTCGGCCCGGTAAGTCACCGCCGCCGGTCCCGGACAGCAGCCACTCGCCCGGCCCAATCGGGGATCGCCTCAGTGACCGGGACTGTCGGGGCCGTTCCATCCCGTGCGGCTGCGAGTTCCTCGTAGTAGCCCGGCTGGCTGGCCGCGACGACGGTCAGGCTCCACACGTGCAGCATGCGGCGCAACTGCTCATAACCGGCCGGGTCGTGGGCAGCATCCACCGCCAGGTGGTACTGGCACAGGAACTCTTCACGCTCCCGCTCGGGAAGATCTCTCAGGATCACCAGCGGATCGGAGGGGTCCTCCATCGGCTGTGCGGTCATGGTACGTAGCCTGCGCTTCAGCGCCCTGGCAAACCTGCCTGCCGCGCTAGGGTTGGCCCAGAACCGGCAGGGGAGCCGCTGCTTCGCCGATTCCGGGAGCCGCGTGGACAACCTGTGATTATCGCAACCTCGGTGGAGCGTGCCGATATGCGCAGGTTAAAAACTTGCCTAGGGTGCCGGCGTCGATCATTGCCTCTCTTTTACGCGGACGTGGCAACGCTCCTTGTCAGCGGTGGGCGGCCAGCTCCGGATCTGCGGCACTGTCAGCCGACGGGGTCGGAGCCGACGTTCGCCATGTGCCGGACTGACCTGATCTCAGGCCGGGGTCTGGCGGACGCCGCGGCGCCAGACCGCGCGGATGGACAGCGTGTCGGCGATGGTCGTGGTGGGGTCGCCGTCGACCAGGAGCAAGTCGGCGCGGGCTCCCGGGGTGATGCGGCCACGGTCGGTGAGGCCGAATCGGCGCGCCGGGGTGGAGGTGGCCGCCCGCAAGGCCTGCACCGGTGTGAGGCCGGCGGTGACCAGCAACTGGAGTTCGTGGTGCACGCTGGCGCCGTGGGCCATGCCGCCGAAGGCCGGGTCGGGTTCCGATACGTCGGTTCCGGTCAGGATGTCCACGCCCGCGGCGTGCAGCGCCGCCACCGCGCCCAGAGCATCGTTCAGGTCGCCTTGCGGGTAGACGTTCATGCTGGCGCGTAGCGCGTCGAGCCACTGCGAGCTCAGCTTGGAGCTCACCCGCTCGTCGGCGGCGAACCGGGCGCCGGTGTGGCCGGTGGCGGAGGACAGGACGGTCAGGGTCGGGATGACGAATGTGCCGGCCGCGGCGATGTCCGCCACGATGCCGGGGGTGGCCGGGCCGTCGGCGAACAGGTGCCCGAGGCCGTCGATGCCGGCTCGCACCGCCCGCCGCGCGCCGGCGATGGTGGTGGCGTGGGCGATGGCCAGCTTGCCGTGCCGGTGTGCCTCCCGTACGGCGGCGGTGAGGACGTCGTCGCTGATGACCGGCAGCCCGGGGTGACCCACGACGGTACCGTCCTCGATCATGATCTTGACGTAGTCGTAGCCGTCGGCGACCTGCTGCTCGATCATCTTCGCTGCCTCCGCCGGGGTGGAGCAGAACGGGAAAGCGTAGCCGGGCGGCGGGCCGTCGTGCGGGTGGTCGCCGTCGTCCGGGAACGCATCAGCCGGCGGCCCGTACTCACTCGGGTGCCCACCCGGCGGGGTGATCCCCATCCCGGCCGACCGCAGGTCCGCGACGTCGTCGCCTGCAACAGCCGCGCGCTCCTCCGGCGTCCAGTGGCCCATCATCTCCAGTTCGGTGGTGACACCGAAACGCAGCGCCAGGCGAAGCCCGTCCAGGTCGGTGTGGACATGAGAGTCGATCAGTCCGGGCAGGAAGGTCCCTCCGCCAGCGTCCACGACGGTGGCACCAGGCGGCACCGGCCCCCCGACCGTACCGATGCCCGCGCCGTCGAGCACGACCGTGCGCGCCTCAATGACCTGCTCGCCATCGAAGACCCGCGCGTTGGTAATGGCGGTGATCTTCATGATCTTCCCTTCCCGCACTTCCTTACCACTGTTAAATCCTTACCGCTGTTAAGTTAACTTGAACGCTGTTAAGCTGTCAACCGTGACCGCCTCTTTGAACCGGGTTCCCCGCCTCGACCGTGAGCAGGTGATCCGCGCCGCGCTGCGCCTGCTCGACGAGGCCGGCCTGGACGGGCTGACGCTGCGCCGCCTGGCAGCCGAGCTGGACGTCCAGGCACCAGCCCTGTACTGGCACTTCGCGAACAAGCAACAGCTGCTCGACCACATGGCGCACATGATGACGCAGCCGTGGATGCATACCATCAGCACGACCACCGCCGGCCGGCGGTGGGAGGACTGGCTCACCGAGGTCGCGTGCACCTACCGGGCGCTGCTGCTGTCCCACCGCGACGGTGCCCGGCTCGTCGCCAGCACCCGGCCGCTGCCGGACAGCCTGCCGCTGCTCGACAGCTGCATCGCCGCCTTCCAGCAGGCGACCGGCTGCGGCCCTGGCCAGGCCCTGCAATGCCTGATCACGCTCACCACGTTCGTCCGCGGCTTCGTCCTCGACGAGGAGGCCGAACTATACCGCGCTCAGGAACGACCCGAGCCGCAGCCCCATCAAGGGACCAAACGCACCGCAGCCCGCACCCCGCAGCCCACTCCGCACCTGGACGCCGCCATGCACGGCATCGGATCACCCAACGGCGAGGGCACCTTCGAGTACGGGCTGCACCTGATCGTCGACGGCATACGCACCGCCCTGCACCGCCACACAACATCGGGGAACGACGGAGAGGCAACCTCCGACGTCCACGAGGCAGCCGTGTAGCCAGCCGCGGTCCGGGACCGGGTCGGATCGTGCACGCGGCCCTGAGAGGACGCCGGCCGCCCATAGCGCCCGTCCCGCGTGCCTGCCTCGCCATGGCTCGGCCACGCCCGTCGCTGGGCATCAGCGGCGACGGGTGGCCGTTTCGATCATGGCGGGAATGGTCTGCTGCGTGCTCGAGCAGATCTGCGGTACCGACATGGCCGCATCGGCGATCTACGGCCTCTGGAGCCGTGAGCTGGCATCCATCGCGGATGCCCGCAGCCGTGCCACATGGGTGCCGGGGCGGTGATCCGGAGTGGTATAGAGCGCTGGGCCGCTGCTGATGAGCAGGCAGGAGCGTCTGGTGGAGGATAGGAGCATCTAAGTCACTGTGGGGTGAGGATCATGGATCGTGCCCGCCCATCTGGTCGGGGTCTTGGTGAGCTGGGTGCGGGGGACCGAGAGGTGCTTTGGCCGGTTCATGGCCTGTTCCAGCGCCGGGTCGCGGGGGACGATGCGCTGCTCGAGCTGGCAAGGCTCCGTTTCGCCCAGATGGGCGTGGCCGCCGAGGTATATGCCGACACGCCAGAGGAGCTTGAGCATCTGCTGAGGTTCGTGCCCCCTCACCCGTACAGGCCTGTGGTCCACCTGAACCGCGGCGTCAATGTGCTGAACGCGCCTAGCCGCGCCGTGGTCGGGGAGTTCGCCGACCGATTTGCTGGCCGTATCGCCGGTCTCGTCGTCCATGACAAATATGAGATGGGGGAACAGACAGACCGCCTGCTTAGCGTGATGCGCGAGCTCGATGCGCGTCTCAGCGAGCGGCCGGGTGGCCCCCTCGTTTTCCTCGAGTACGCTGCGGGCCTTGAGCCCGGGTGGTTCGTCGAGGTGGCGGAGCGGCTCCGCGATGCTGAACGAGTCAGTTGCTGCATCGACGTCGGCCACCTCGGCGTCCGGCAGGCGTCTGCCAGGTTCGGGCGCAGCCATCCTGGCCTGAGTCTGGGGAGCCTTAGCCCAGAGGATGGCCGGCTGGCTGATCTGGTCGCAGATGTCCAGGAGGCGGTGGGAAGCGCTGTGCAGGACGTGCTCGACGTCATTCGTTCGATCGGCTCGGTCGGCAAGCACGTGCATTTCCACCTGCACGACGGGCATCCTCTCATCCCGGGTCTTCCGGATCATTTCACTTTCTTGACGCGGCTGCCGGTTCCGTTCAGCTATCAGGGGCGGCGGTCACTGAGCATGATGTACGGGCCAGGCGGCCTAGCGGCCATCGTGTCGGCAGCTATCGGGGCGTGCCGCCCGGAGGCAGTGTCTTTCACGCTTGAGATCCACCAGGTGGAAGGCCGGCTGCCGCTCGCAGACGCCTCGCGGCTGTTCGCCCGCTGGCGGGACGTCACCAACGCCGAGCGGATGAACTACTGGCTCTCGGTGCTGGGTGAAAATGCGCTGCTCGTATCTCAGCGCCTCGCCGGGAGCATGTAGCGGCCGGCTGGTCTCATGGCTCAGGGGCGAGCCGGGGCGGGAATACGGAAGATGTGGATTGACTGGTCCTTGGCCCGGCACCTGGGGTCCTGCTCCGGCTTGGCCTTGTCAGAGACCGTGACGACCCGGTCCGGTGATATCCAGGACACTCCCTCGGCCGTCCCGTAGACGACGTTGCCGTCAGCGTCGGTGGGGAGCGCGTAGGTGGTGCCCGGGCCTGTGACCTGCCAGCCGTCCAGCGTCAGGTGGCCGAGCCACAGCGCCGAGGATGCCTGGGATACGACCGCGATCCGGTCGCCGGTCACGGCGAGGCCGCTGTAGTCCTCGAACAGCACGGTTTCCGGCAGCCGGATCTTGGCCACGCGATCCCAGTTGCGGCGGCTGCGCCGGAACACGTGAATCCGCCCGCCTCCGGGAATACGGCCCTCCGCGCCTCCCTTGCACCTGTTGCCCTCACACAACCCGAGCAGGTAGGTCTGCCCCTCGCGTTGCACGCACGTCAGGCCCTCCAGGCCCTTGTTCGGCCGGTCAAGCGGGAAGTCGAGCCAGGCGCTGCCGATATAGCGGAAGTCGGCGTCGTATTCCTGCACCGCGGCCATGTATGTGGCGCGGCCGCGGCGCAGCGATTCGATGAGCACGTAGAAGCGGCCAGACCACGGGTCGTACGCGATGTCCTCGAAACCGCGGCGGTGGCCCCTCTCCTGCATGATCATGTGATTGTCCCTGGCCGCTGCCCGGGCTAGGTCGGGCCCGATACAGGCGATGTGCGGCAGGTTGTCGAAGATGACGTAGAACAGCCCGTCCTTAGCGAGCACGCCGCTGGCTTCCAGCCTCGGATCGAGCGAGCCCTCGAGGATGTCGAGGATCTTCGCTTCCCTCACCAGCTCGAGCTGCTGCATCGCTGTATGCGTGTCGGCCACGGCCGTGCCTCCTGGCTTGGTCCGGTCACATCTTCGGCGGCAGCGGTTCCATCATGGCCGGGAAGCTCGCCCGGTCGGTGGCGCGCGGTGTCTCCTTCCGCAGTTGCTCCAGCTGCTGGCGTGCGCTGTCGCGCCGCATGCGGACGTAATGGACGATGCCGTCGGCCTTTTCCTGACCGTGCCTGAGCTCGTTCTGCTTGCAGCCGCTGAGGTAGACCTCGTCGTTGGTGAACTGGCGGCCGGTGAACGGCTGGCCGTAGGGCGTGGCTGACTCCAGGTAGGCAGCCTGGCATATGCGGCCCCAGAGGCCGTCGCTGGAGTCGGCCGCGATCTGCTCGCTGAACGCGTCCGGGTTGAACTGAGTATCGAGCAGGAGCTCAAGGTAATCGAGATAGTACTGGCGGTAGTCACGGTTGCGCAGCAGGTTCTGCACCAGCGGAATGCGTGACGTCGCGTGCTCCCGCCAGTAGTGCCTGGTGTTGCCCGCCCAGTCGAGGATGTCGGTGTACTGCCATTTCGTGCCGAAGTAGTCGATACCCAGGCAGTTGTCGTAGTCCCACGGGATGAACGTGAAATAGGGAGAGCCCATGAAGTCGTTTTCGGCGCCCAGGAGCCCGGAGTTGTAGAGGTAGTAGTTGGACGGGGTTGCGTAGTAGTTGTCCCAGCTGCCGAGCAGCACGTTGACGGCGGCCCATCTGAGGAAGGCACGGGCGTTCATGATGCCGTCGACCGACTCGCGGAACGCATCGGTGTCGAAGCGTCCCTCTCCGCCTCCAAGCCTCGTGCCGTTGATCGTCCTGATGAACTGGGCCAGGTCATCGTAGGTGCTGGCGTCGCGGTCGTCCTCGTTGGTCTTAAGCCGGTAGGTGCGGTCGTCGTCGGCGGCCCGGTAGTACTGCCGGCCGCTGTCATCGCCGTCGGGACCGGTGCGGTGCTCCAGGGTGGCGCATCCGACGTCCCCGCAATACGCCTTGTACAGGTTGCCGCGGTCGTTGTCGCCGAAGTGATCCTTCAGGAACCTCTTATCCACTTGCTCGATAACGGAGAACAGGCCGTAGTAAGTCGCGTCGAACACGAGCTTCGCGTAGGTGTGCCGCGCCGCGGGCACGCCCGCGTGCCGGAAGAGACGCCAGGCCAGCGCCTCCCGCATCTGCGACGGATCGTTGTACATCGACTTGAGGTTGATGCGCGTCATCCCGGCGATGCGGTTGGCGCCGTGCTCGAGGGTTATCTTCCATGATCTCTTCGGGGCGTGCAGGGTCCGGTTGCCGCTGTTGATGAGGGAGAAGCTCTGGGTGCCAAACGCGACGCCTTCGGCGTCCGGGCCGCTAGCGTGCTGGTTGCTGGCCGGATCGGTACGGCATACATCCAGCCGAGCGTCTTGCGGCGCTTCTGCCTTGCTTGTCAGCACACCGGGCTGCTGCGGGAAGCCCGTGACGTGGAACATGTGCATGTCGGCGGAAAAGAACTCGTCCTTGGCGCGCGCTGTCCGGGCGGCTTCATTCGTCTCACTCATGCGTTCTCCTGGATGCCCCGCTACCGTCAGGTGCAGCGGCGCTGTCATCGCCGCAGATCTCCACCTGGTCGGAGGCAGCCGCTGTCGTTCTGATACACCGTGCGTCAGGCCGGGCGACGCGAGCGCGTCGTTGGCACGTGGACACTGACCCAGTGTCAATGGCCAAGCAGAGTCGGCTCCCTGGGGGAGGAGGTAGGCGTCGCCGCTGGGGAGCAGTCGCGCGGATGCCGCCGGCCGGGGCGCGGCGCAGAGGGCTGCCTCATCTTGGGTGAGGATCCATGCGTCGCCGACAGGTGTGCACCAGCGTCAGCGACGTGCGGAGCGCCTCGAACGCCGCGATGCCGTGCCGCCGACCGATCCCCGCCCACCGGCCAAAGGCCTCGGGCGTGGCAGGGCCGTAGATGTGCAGGTACCGGCGCGCGAGTTCCAGGCGGGCGTCGCGCGGATCAGTCTCCGGTGGCGGCACGGTCCAGACGGCCGACTGCTGCTGCGCGCGGTGATCAGCAACGGCGACTTCGATGAGTACTGGCGTTACCATCTCGACCAAGAGCACCAGCGGCTCTACCCCGGCACAGCCCAAGCCGAGTACACGCTCAGTGTCTAAGCCCTCACTGCAACGAGCCGCACCCATCGGAGATCCCATCTCATAACGGCATCGGCTCGACCCCTGAGCTAAGCCGCTTCGCCTGTGTGGCGAGGTACCGGCGTTCCGGTGTACTGGTGGACAGCCGGGCCGACTGTGCGTAGGCCTTCGCCGCCTCGGCCGGCTCGCCGGCCAGCTCCAGCAAGTGCGCCCGGGCGGCGAACAGCCGGTGGTGCTTCGCCATCCGCTTGTCCTGCTGGAGCGTGTCCAGCAGGTCGAGGCCTGCTCGCGGGCCGTGCACCAGGCCGGCCGCGACGGCCCGGTTGAGCGTGGTGAACGGGCTCGGCGCGGCGAGTTCCAGCAGGTCATAGAGCCCGAGGATCTGCGGCCAGTCGGTGTCGTCCATCGTCTCGGCCTCGTCATACACGGCGGCGACCGCCGCCTGCAGCTGATACGGGCCGGTGCTGCCCTGGGCGAGGGTGGCGGTAATCAGTGCGGTGCCCTCATCGATCTTGGCCCGGTCCCAGCGGGAGCGGTCCTGCTCGGCGAGTGGGACCAGGCTTACACCGTCCTCAGCGATGCGTGCGGGCCGGCGCGCGTCGGTGAGCAGCATGAGCGCGAGCAGGCCGGCCACCTCTGGCTCGTCTGGCAGCAGGCGGCGCAGCCAGCGGCTGAGGCGGATGGCCTCGTCGGAGAGCGCGGGCACGGTGATCGCGTCACCATCGGACGGGGTGTAGCCCTCGCTGAAGATGAGGTACAGCACGTGCAGCACGGGCGCGAGCCGGTCACGGACGCCTGTCGGCAGCGCGAGGTCCACCTGGTGCAGAGCCTGCTTGGCACGGCTGATTCTCTGCGCCATCGTGGCCTCCGGCACCCCGAACGCCGCGGCGATCTGCGCCGTGGACAGGCCGCCGATCGCGCGCAGCGTGAGCGCGATCTGGCTCGGCGTGCTGATCGCCGGGTGGCAGCAGCCGAACAGCAGGATGAGCGAGTCGTCCGTGCTCGGCGGCGCGTCCGCGTCCGGTGCGGCGGCGAGCAGCTCGGATTGCGGTGTGGCGACAGCGATCCGTTCCTCACGCTGGCGGCGTGACTGCTCGCTGCGCACCTGGTCGAGCAGCTTGCGGGTCGCGACGGCGACCAACCAGCCGCGGGGGTTGCCCGGCTGGCCGTCGGCCGGCCACTGCACCGCGGCGGCGAGCAGGGCTTCCTGGGTAGCATCCTCGCACAGGTAGAACTGGCCGTATCCGTACCGGCGGAGCAGCGCGGCGAGGACCTGCGGCGCGAGCTCGCGCAGCAGGTCCTCGGTTGTGCTTGGGCTGGTCAAAAATCGGATTTCGACTCGTGCGGCACCGGCCAGAGCTCGACCGGCTCCTGGTCCGCGAATGGCATGTCTGCGGCGATCTCCAGCGCGCGCTCCTCGCTCTCCACGTCGAGCAGGTAGAAGCTGGCGATGTATTCCTTGGTTTCCTGGTATGGCCCGTCGGTGACGGCCGGCAGCCCGGTGGCCTGATCGCGCCGCACCAGCTTGGCCTGCGCCCGTGTGCCCAGCCCGTAGGCGCCGAGCAGCTCGCCGGTGTCCTGGTACTTCTTGTTGAACGCGTCCTGCTTCGCGATCGCCTCCGGCCAGGCCTCGGCCGGGAACGATGCCCACTTCTCCTCGTTCCCGTAGATCAGCATCAGGTACTTCATCTCGGTATCCCTCCATGCGGGTTCACGTGGTCGCTGTCACCCGTCGGTCGGAGCCACGCCCCGGTTCTCGACACGCCCCGCCCGCCGATTATCCCGCCGGAGCCCATGCCGACGAAGATCTGCGTCAGCGCGCGAGGCAGCCGGCTGCCACCCCCTCACCCCGGCTACTCCCCGGTACATCGGCGGATACCGCAGGCAGATGGCCCCGCGCGTCCGCCAGCTCACCGAAAGCCACGCGGCCCACGCCCAGGTGGTCGTCCTCGCAATCGCCGCGCCGCCCGCCGCTACCTCGCCGACGTCGCCGCGTCGGCGGCCGCTACTGCCCGCGTGGCCGCTGCCGTTGAGGAGCGTGGCTGATCTCCTTACGCGGCACCGGGCAGGCGAGGATCAGCGCCGCAGGCCAGCCGACCGGGATCACGTTCAGGCAGATAACCCAGCCGAGACCTTCGACCTGGCGGGCGATGGCGATCACGGTGGGCAGGATGTAAACCACGGCCAGCCCGCCGGCGGTATGGCTGAGCCCGGCGGATAAGTCCGGTCTCGGGCTCAGCCAGATCGTCACCGGGCGAACACGATCGCGGACGGAGCGGACCCGACCGTGATCGGCTTGCCCTGGGTGTTGGTAGCGGTCCGGAACGGGATCACAGTCCCGGGGAAGGAGGCGGGCTCGAAGACCTCGTTCAGGATGAAGGCCGTCCTGCCGTCCGGGGCGATCCCGATGCCGTCGAGCATGACACCCGGGGAGGACTTCACCGCGACCGGCCGGCCGGGGGCGTTGGCGGCCGTGCTGATCGGGGTCACCGTGCCCGCGATGAGGTTGACGACGTAGGCGGTCTTGCCGTTCGGGGTGATCGCGATGGGGCTGGGTCCCGGCTGAGCCGGCTGTCCGTTCCCGACCTTGATCAGCTTGAGCGCGGTGTTGGTGGCGGTCCGGATCGGGACCACGCCCGCGGTCGTGCTGACGTAGGCCGTCTTCCCGTCCGGGGCGATCGCCATGGCGCCGGGGCCGTTCCCGGCCTTGATCAGCTTGAGCGCGGTGTTGGTGGCGGTCCGGATCGGGACCACGCCCGCGGTCGTGCTGACGTAGGCCGTCCTGCCGTTCGGGGTGATCGCGATCTGATCGGGGAACTCGTACCCGGCCGGCGGCTTCCCGATCTTGATGGGCTTGAGCGCGGTGTTGGTGGCGGTCCGGATCGGGGTGACTGTTGCCGAGGAGGTGCTCACGACGTAAGCGGTCTTGCCGTCCGGAGTGATGGCGATGCCGGTCAGGTCCTTCCCGGCGTTGATCGGCTTGCCGGGCTTGTTGGTGGCGGTACTGATCGGGACAACGCCACGCTGGCTGAGCACGTAGGCGGTCCTCCCGTCCGGCGTGATCGCGATCGGGCCCGGGGATTTCCCGGCGTTGATCGGCTTGCCGGGCTTGTTGGTGGCGGTACTGATGGGCGTCACCGTGCTGGCGGCCGTCTGCGGCCCTCCGGAACCGCAGACCATCCCGTTGACGATGCTGGCACCGCTGGAGACATAGACGGTTTTCCCGTTCGGGGTGACCGCGATCGCGCTGGTGCCAATCCCCACCGTAATCGGCTTGAGCGCCGTGTTCGTGGCGGTGTTGATCACGCTCACCGTGTTACTCATGCAGGGCGGCGTCTGCAGCACGTAGGCGGTCACCGGGCGGTCCGCCGGCCGGGCTGCCGTGGCAGATGCGGTCGCCGAGGCTGGCGCGGCCTGGCCCAGGGCGGCCACGATCGCGGCCGCGATCGGGTACTTGATGCGGGTATGCATCGCATGTCCCTTCCTTCTGCCCGGGGCCGCGCGGAAACGTGCCTGGCGCTGTGATCACCCGGTCGGCCCCGGGAACCCTGCCCCCTCGACGGGGGCCGCCTCCCGCCGATCACAGCCCGCCCCGTCAGGCCAGGCGGCACCCGCGCAAAGACGCGGCGCCACTCTCACTTTCAATCCAGGCGAGGCGAGCCTGCGCGCAAGTGCCGAACGCCACCAGGATGACTGACGTTCGGCACCCGCCGCCCATCCGCCGACTCGCCGTTGCCGGGCCCGGCCACGACCAGAGCCGGGCGTGCCACGTCCCGAGCCTGTGTCAGTTGCCGGCCGGCGAGGTGCTACTTGGTGTCGTCCTCCTTCGCCGCCGCATCTTGCTTAATGTCGAACAGCGGCTTGGTTGCCTCGGCCATCTTCTCAGCGAACTTTCGCTGGGAGGTGAGCAGCTGCTCCGCGAAGTCGTAGGCGCTGGCCACGAACTCCTGGGGATTGAGCAGCGCGTCGCTGTACGGCAGGCCGGGCACTGGGATGGACGGCGTGATCGACGTGCCGAGCTCGTTCACGACATCCACCACGCCGTCAATGTCCCAGGTCAGCCGGACCGCTATCCGGATCAGGTCATGCTGCTCAGACAACCCGAGCTGGCCTGCCAGGGTGACGATGCCGTTCCGCACTTGTACGGTGACCCTTGCCGGGTCCGCGAGCAGGATCTCGGTGAGCATCTCACGGACCTCCCAGGCGATGTCCTCGTCTGGGCGGAGGAAGACGCTCAGCAGGTCACGGCGGCCCACGATCCCGATCAGGTTGCCGCCAACACCGCCCCCGAACACCGTGCGGGAGTCGACCACGGGCAGCCGCTTGAGCCGGCGGTTGTTCATCAGCCGTGCGGCGGCCGGCAGCGTTGCATCCGGGTGGATCGTGACGGCCGGCGACGTCATCAGTTCACCCGCCGTGCGGTCCACGCGCTTTTCATCGTCGGCGTACCGATGGAGGCGGCCGCCCGATTCGGGCTGGGCGGCCCGCGCGCGCTTGTCCAGGATGCCAAGCAGGTCCGCCTCGGATACCACCCCGGCAACATGGCGGCCCATGATCAGTACCGGCACGGCGCTGATCTTGTGCTCGGTCATCAGGGTGACGATCTCCTTGTAGGGGGTCATCCGTTCGACGGTTACCACGGGCGTCGTCATGACGTCCCTGACCCGATGGTGCGATCGCCCGTGATACTGTTTTTCCCCACCGCGGACATGCGGGCCGATGGCCGGGGAAGAGGCCGTGGCAGCCTGCTTTGCCGAGGGCTGCGGTGTGCGGTCTAACTCCGTAGTCCTGCCGGGGCGGGATTCATGCGATGCAGCCCCGAGGTGATGAGGCATGGCATCACGGTGCGTATCGCTTTGTGTCATGTCGTCAGCCCCCTCTCATGGTCGTTAGCCGGGGGATATCGCACCTTCGCCGAGTTCATCACGGGCGAAGGTCACTGTCAGCGGGGACCTCGGTCACAAGCCGTGGCTCGATGACGGCCGGACGTGAGTTGATCGGGTTTCCGCAGCGGTGCACTTGGACGGTCTGTACTACGCCGGGGAGCAGCCATGGCCATTCCGACCGGTCGCCCAGCTGTTCTTGCCGGGTGCGCGGGTAACGGACCTCTACCGGGCTGTCGTCGGGGAACCGGCCGTCGTTGTCCTCGTCCATCTCGGCTCCTTCGAGGAGCCGTCCGGACAACCTGTGACATTATCGCAACCTCGGTGGACCGTGCCTGCATTCGCATATACGGCTATTGAACTGGGAGGACAGGCCACGTCCCGTGTCCATGGCGACGAGCGCCTGACCGCTGTGCACGGCAGTCACCTCACGCTGGTGCTCATTCCCGGACCGTCCGTGCCAGGAGAGAAAGGGCTTCCGCGGAGGGGGAGTCCTTGGGGGCGCTGCAGATCACGAGGGTCTGGCCCGGTGCCTGAGCTGTTGTGAGCAGCTGCTGCGTGATGGTGAGGCGCCCGACAACTGGGTGCTGCATCCGGTACACCGCAGACCGGGACGAGCGGATTGTGTTGGCGGCCCACATGGCGGCGAACTCGGCGCTTTTCACGGTCAGGAGGCCGATCAGCGCGAGCAGGCGTGCGTCGCTCGGGTACTCGGAGGCCAGGATGCGCAGGTGGCCGACGCTGGCCAGGGCCTTCTCCCGCCAGTCCACGTAAAGCTCGCGGGTGTGCGGATCGAGGAACACGAGTTCGGTCGCGTTTGGCCGGCTCTCCGCGTTGCTGACGTCACGCGGATCGAGATGGCCGGCGAACAGCGCGTGTCCGGCGG
>Ga0182014_10004893_pt1 | contig 15105 bp, 14 predicted proteins | sample 612S2DmetaG_FD_120489 | JGI IMG/M metagenome (GOLD analysis project Ga0182014, IMG submission 120489) | Permafrost microbial communities from Stordalen Mire, Sweden - 612S2D metaG | ecosystem: Environmental > Terrestrial > Soil > Wetlands > Permafrost | place: Sweden: Stordalen | collected... | reverse complement strand
ATTGTCAAATTCAGCCATATATTTTTCCATTTCTGCACTAACAAATTTTTTCGAATCTTCATCTGTAATGATGGGTGATTCATTCTGTGCAAGGGGATAAACTTCGTCAATTTCAATAGGTATCACTGCAAATGGAACATCAACAACAGCAACTTGGATATCATCCCAAAACTGCTGAGAATCCCCTAATGTTTCACCCTTAATATGTTTGAGATAAAATTTACCCAGATCATGATGTAAATTCTTAGAATATGGTTTTCTACTCCTTGGGAGTAATAAAAGATTCTTTTTTCGAGGAATTCTATTTATTCTTGATAGATGGCGCTGTATTTCTGGCCTAGCAAGAGATTCTGGACCAGAATAAAAGAATGCCGAATTCTTACTTGCTGGATCATATTCTTCTAGAGTAGATGTATATTTTTTAAGGTTTCTTAGAGCATCTAAAAGGTAAGGATGAACCCGGCATCTCTGTTCAACTAATTCCATTAAACTGCCGTCAACAATACACTGTCTAATTTTACGGATCTCGGCTAAGCTTATAGCTAGGTTGTGCTGGGCAAGTAATAACATTCTATCACTTTTTTTCATAGCCCTGAGTTCATTTGGAGTATGATTGGAACATACGGGACATGAACATGGCATTTCAACCAGATTTGCTAGTTTAAATGTTCCGGTAGGCATCATAATCCTGTCATCTTGAGCATATAATATGTAAGCTGCTGAATCAAAAAGATCACAACCCATTGCAACTGCAAGTGCAAAAACCATTGGATGTCCTGCACCCATTAAATGTCTTGGCTGGGAATCTGGTAATTTTTTAACCGAAGCCATTACCACATCAACAAGTTCGGTGTATCTATATGATTCCATTAATGGTACCACAGCACCTATGGGATAGATATCAAATCCCATGGAACCAATTTCTTCTGCACATTTTGATCTGAGATCATGGAAGGTGGAACCCTGAACAACAGAATTCATCATCATATCTCCGCCAATTTCACTTGCTTCTTTAGCCCTTTCAATGGTCATCTCAAGATCCCTTTCAGCTCTTTCCCTTTTCACAAATGGTGGAGTAGGTATGTCTAGTGAAGTTCCTATATCTGTTCCAATAATCTGCTGAAACTCGATTATTTCCTTGTTATCAACATCTATATCACCATATAATGAAAGCTGGAATGAACCAGAATCTGTTACTATAGGGCCTGGGAAATCTATAAGTTTATGTACACCTTCTTCAAGAACTTTTTCCCTTAATTCTTCATTTTTATACATTATATAAGCATTAGTTATGACAACTTCTGCTCCAAATTCCTTAACATCAAGTGTCTGTTTACCAGGATGTATAACCGGCATTAATGCTGGTGTTTTAATTTTTCCATGGGGTGTTGTTAATATTCCAATTCTCCCCATTGCATCTTTATGTTTTATCTCGAAGTTCAAAATCTTTCACCTTTTATATAAGAGTACATAAAATTTTTATAACTGCTTTAATCCAGCTATTTTCAGTAATTTTTTTTATAAATCTTAAATTTTATTATAGTCATAAAATTTTCTTAAAATTCAAATAGAATATTACACTTTGATAATCTATTTTTTCTAGTATACTATTTTATTCATTTAGATTTATTCATTTAGATACATTGAAGACATAATATTTTTTTAAATTTGTTATCTTTACTGGTCATTCCTGATTCTTGATGATTATATCTAATCTTTTTTCCATCTCAATCACTCGTTCACTGGAATTATCGATATATTCACATCCATTTCCACAGATACATTCTTTATATTGGGGACAAACAATGAATTTTGATTTTTCAGAGACAAGATCTTCAATTCCAAATTTTTTAAAATCTTTCAGGACTCGACGTCTTAAACGACCTTCCTTAATATCGTTAAATAAATATACTGGACTTTTAACAGTTGATGCAAGTTTATATTCTTTCCGGGCTTTTGCCCTTTCATTTTGACGTCTTTCATTTATTTCAAAACCAGAATTATTTAATTCAATATCCCTAAATGGAATTCCTGCATCTGAAAGCGCGACCATCCGCTCATCCCTTGATAATAACGGTTTTTCAATATACTCTTTGCATGGTGATGCTAAAGTACCACCACTTCTACCGAAACTTGGACCTTCACCAACATATAAACCCAACTCAATCAGGCTGTATCTTACAGCAGAAGATGAGGTATAAGTAAGCAACATGCTATCATTTTTAAGAAGTGGACTAATTCCTTTTAAAAAATCGATTGAGTATAGTTCTGGTGATACTCCCGGTGAAAATGGGACGAGTAGGATAGCATCAAATTTTTTATTTTGTTTATCAGAACCAACAACTAATTGTTCAGATCCAGTTTCTATGGAATGATCTTGTATGGGTTTAAACATAGAATTTCTAACTATTTCCCTGGCATCCATAATATGTACATTTAACTGTATATTTGAAGGAATTTCTTGGGTAATCATCCTGTGTTTTAAGAACCCCATTGAAAACAATTGGTCTTCAATTGCTTTTTTAACAATTTCATGAGATTTAAGTGGGCTTGGGATAATAAGTCCTGCAGCAAGGGTTAATGGTGATATTTCAACCATTTCAATACAGATATTAGAATTTTTGGCCGTGTTAATTGTTTCATCATTTAAATATTCTAGACAGACAGCAGCTGTATATCCAAGACCACTGCATATATCCATTATATGTACATCATCCTTTCCAATTAGGTGGGATGGTTTAACATATTTTTCAAGGGATTCCTCGAGTCCACCATGAAAGGTGTGCATGGTCTCTGATGAATTTTCTAAACATTCAGATTCAAGTGTAAAAGAACCATCACCGGTTTCTACTAAAAATTCGCCCAATTCATCGAGTGCAATTTGTCTTGCGTCCATGGCTCCACTATTTTCATTCTTAAAGCATTCTTCAACAATATCCAGTACCCTTTCCTGTACCATGAGTGGCTTATAATCATTATTCTTGTTCATTGTTACACTCAACCCAAATTATCAAGATTTATTTAATGATTAATCTTTTTAGTAAGTATTAATTTATATTAGTTTTCTACCATTTTAAAACGTTTTATTTGTAAAAATTGTAATATTATTTTTTTTTATCCTATAAAGTATTTTAATAATTTCAATTTTTAAAATTATCAACATTTTAGGAGATATATAAGTTAAAAAAAATGTTTTAAGATAAATAAAAAAAAAGATTAATTCTGTTCAAACAATTTTTTTTGGTAAAATTTATTTTTTATATTCAAACATAATATTTTCAATAACCTTTTGATATTCTTCTCTAACCTTTTGTCTTGTATCATTAGAATTGTATTCTTCCATTAACTTGAGTTTCATATAATAAGCTAAACAATAATTAATGGATAAAATACCTATAGAAATGCCTCTGAAACCATCTTTGTACCATTTAAATAGAATTATTTCTTTAAATGTCTGAAAAAATGCCATTAAAAGATTTTTTATAAAATAATTTCTTTCTTTTTTACCATTGAATATGCTTGTTGCTTCTATTGTTGAGTAATTGTTCATCCTGTCAAAGTATTGTTCAAAGTCCAAGTAGCTTAAGTGTGTAAAACTTTCTTCAGGGTTTTTTATTCTGTAGATCCTGGCTTTACTTTCCACTTTAAAAAAGTTGTGTATTTCATCTCCAAAATTTAGATATCCCTTTTTGAAAAATCTTGGTTGCATATCATGCAAAGTTCCCATTCCCAGTCCATTAATCTTTTTGCCTGCAAAGTAGTTGCTACGTGGAATATACACAACATCTGCAAGGTCTTTTCCAGCTATTTCTGATAATATATTTTTAAGTTTAAGTGGTACCAATTCATCGGCATCAACAACTAATATCCAATCATATGTTGCTTTTTCTAAGGCGAATTGCCTCGCTGGATCTGCATATCCCATTCGTTTAAAGTAAAATATTTTATCTGTATATCTACTAGCTATTTCAACAGTTTTATCATCGCTGTACATATCTACAACTACTATTTCATCAGCCCATTCAACAGCTTTCAGACAATTTTCAATGTTTTTTTCCTCATTAAAGGTATTGATTAACACGGATATATTCATTTAAAACTCCTAGTTAGCACTTGATCAAGAATATTGTTACATTTAACCATAACTTTATATATGATTTTTTATATGGATATATATCAATTTTTATTCCTTTTAAATAGATTTTTTAACAACATAAAATCTTCCGAATCCAGTGTTTTAGTTAAATAAATCATTAAAACATATACTAAAAAAGCAATTAATATAGTCAATAAAATATTAAAATTTTTTATATAGATTATTATTACAGCCATCACAACATTACATAATAATATTTTTGGAAGATCTTTTATAAATGCATTTGTCTCTGCATATCCTGTTCTTAAAAGGATATGAATAAAAATAGGAATCATTACTAGTTCAGTTATCACTGTAGCAGCTGAAGAACCAATATAACTCAATTTTGGTATTAATAAAATATTTAAAATTATATTTATTATAGCACCTGAGGCTATGATCTTAGCAACTACTAAAGGTCTATTAACTGAACCTAATAAATTCAATGAAAGGTTATTTACGAACATGAAAACTATCGACCAGATCAGTATTTGAAGTGCAATTATAGATGGTATATATCCAGTTCCATATATGATTAATATAATTTTATCTGCCATTAAGGTTGTAAACACTGCTAGGGGGAGGCTGATTATTAAAAGGAACTTAAATGAACGTTCATAAACAAGTTTAATGGATTTTTTTGATGTTTCATAAAACCTGGACATTATTGGGAATATCGAAACCATATATACAGAATATAATGATATAAAAATGAAGATTAATCTATAAGCTGCATTATACCATCCAACTACTTCATTTCCTACCATTATGGATAGGATAACTGAGTCTATCCAGAAATAAATCATGGTAAAAATTCCTGTAATACCAAATGGTAATGCCAATATAATTGTTGGTTTCCAGAAACTCAGGTCAATCATGTTTCTTGGTAATTTAAATTTCCAAGAGTATATAAATAAATTGTATATCAAAACCACTAAGCTCACTATAACATAGATGATAGCAAAGGCTATAATATTTAAATGATAGTAAACTGCTATTAAAACACCCAAAAGCATCAATACTGCATTTATTATTGTTCCAACAGATTGATATTCCATTTTTTCATAAGATTGAAATATTGAGTAAAAAATTCCTGAAAAAGATCCAAATATCATATAAAATCCAATTAAATATATTACAAAATTCTCTTGTGATGAATAACCAATAATTTTTGTTGTGAGAATAAGGAAAATAAAGGTTATTAAAGATAATATCAACTTTATAAGGGTGATATTTATAACATATTTACTTGCTAATGTTCTATTCCTTGCAACTTCTCGTACTGTTAATGTACCTAAACCTAAATCAGTAAAAATACCAAAAATTGCTGTTAATGCAAGTGCAAGAGATATAACCCCAAATCCTTCAGCTCCCAGATACCGGGCAATGAATAGCGTAGTGAAAAAACCAAATAAATAACTAATAAATGTGGCTATAAGTAATACTGTGGTGTTCTTTGCGATTCGATTTGCAATACTCATAAAAGTTACATCCTTAGTAATTGAAAATAATAAAATAAAATCATATTTTTATTATTCCCTTTTTATTATTAATTAATTTCATCAGGCTTAAATGTTATAAAAAAAATATTTTGCATTACAAAAATTTGTTATATTTATGGAGGAAGTAAATTTGGTCAAAATTATAGGCGTAGTAGGAAGTCCAAGAACAGATGGAAACACATTTTATCTAGTTAAAAATGCTTTAAAATCAGCTGAAGCTATAGGGGCTGATACTGAGATTATAAATCTAGGATCAAAAGAAATTGAACCTTGTATTGCATGTGATATTTGTAAGGCTACTGGAGAATGTGGAATATATGATGATATGCGTGAAATTGAAGAAAAGTTAATGGAATCTGATGGTATAATCATAGGAAGTCCTGTTTACTTTGGAAATGTTACATCTCAATTGAAGATGTTTATTGATAGAACAAGGCCTCTCAGGGGAAACTTCAAACTCAAAGATAAAGTTTGTGGTGCAATAGCAGTAGGTGGTTCAAGAAACGGTGGACAGGAGAGTACAATTTCAGCGATTCATGATTTTCTGTTAATCCATGACACGATCGTTGTAGGGGATGGGGCACCTCTAGCCCATTATGGTGGGACTGGAGTTGGAGGTCCTAAAGGAGATACAATCAAGGATGAAATTGGAATTGAAACCTCAAAAAATATTGGAAAACGTGTTGCAGAACTTGCTTCACGTTTAAAATGATTTTATTGAATAATATTTGTAATTTCTGATCAATTTAAATATATTACTGAATCATAAATTTTAATATATAAAAACACATCATTATAAATGAGTTAGTCTCAATGAGAGGATTCAATGAAAATATTTGTAGTTTTACCGGCTTACAATGAGGAAAAAACCATAGAAAAGGTCCTGAAAGATCTTATCGATATTGGATTTGAAATTGTTGTAGTAGATGATGGTTCTGTAGATGGAACATTCAGTATAGTTAATAGAATTATCATGGAGAAAAAAACAGGATTATTATGCAGACATATTATAAATAGGGGTTTGGGTGCAGCACTAAAAACCGGAATAGAAGTAGCTTTAATGGAAGATCCTGATATTATCGTGACCTTTGATGCAGATGGTCAACATGATCCTAAAGACATATTAAAAGTTTCAAAGCCTATAATTAATGATGAAGCAGATGTTGTAATAGGTATGAGGAATTTTAAAGAGATGCCTTCTTCTAAAAAAATTGGGAATCGGATCATGAACTTCATTACATTATTTTTTTATGGGATAAATGTCAATGATTCACAATCTGGGCTTCGAGCATTCAACAGAAAAGCAGCAGAGACAATAATTATAAATGCAAGGGATTATGGTGTTTCTTCAGAAATAATTGGTGAGATTAAAAGGCACAATCTAAGATTAATTGAAGTTCCAATCAAAACCATTTATACGAATTACTCCATTAAAAAGGGCACTAATACAAATGAAGGTCTGAAAATTCTTGCAAAACTTATAATGAATATTTTAAAGTAATATTAACAAATATAAAATTTTTCAAAAAAATATAGATTAATAGTATACCTAAAGGACGGAAAAAATGATAGAACTATACCAAATTATCGCTATTATCGTGAGTATAATTGTCTTAATTCTAAGTATTTTAAGATTTAGAGACGGAAAAATGTCCCTAGGAATGCTTATGGTTTGGATCGTAATATGGTTGATTATTATCATAATTTCAATCTATCCTAATGACACTAATTACCTTGCAAGTTATACAGGAATAGGGAGAGGACTCGATTTTGTCTTAATAATTGGATTAATACTGAGTTTTTACTTGATCTTTAAAATGTACAATAAGATGGAAGTTATCGAAGAAGAATTAACAGATCTTATAAGGGAATTGGCTATCCAAAATAAGAACACAGATAATAAAGATAAGATGGAAGATAAAGTGGATTTAGATAACAAAACAGAATGAGTAATATACATCTTTGGAATCAGATTCACATCTGTATGATTTTTTTAGATGAAATCAATAAAACTTCATAATTAGGTATATATAATGAAAATAGGATATTTTATAGGGCACTTTCCCTACATTAAACTGCTAAATAATATTAATTATATCAAAAAATATGCTCATGGTGGAACAGAGATGGCAGCCTATCATTTAGCTGTTAATATGGCTAAGAAAGGCAATCAAATCGATGTTTTTACCTCATCAATTGATTCAAAGAATTCGGATGAAATTTATCCTAATATGACAATACATCGCCATGCTACTAGTTTTAAGGTAGCTAGTGCTAATGCATCGCTTAAATTAATATATAAACCTTTAAATTATGATTTGGATATTATACATGCTCACTCACCGATTCCATATTCTGATCTACCCGCCCTATTATATGCTAAGCGAAAAAAAGTACCATTCATATTGACATATCAGTTTGATGGACAAGAAACAGGTGGTAGTTTCACACGGAACAAAGGAGTTTCTTTGTATAATAAATTTTTCATTAATAAAGTACTGGATGCAGCAAATGTTATAATTGCTACTACGAAATCATTTGCCAATGAATCTCCATTTTTAAAGAAATATAAGAAAAAAATAGTTGTCATACCAAATGGAATAAACATAGAAGAAATTACAACTAGCTATACTAAGGATGAATCAAGAAATATATTAGGATTACCACTTGATTCCCATATTATACTTTTCTTAGGAAGTTTGGTACCTTATAAGGGTCCGGATATTTTGTTGAAAGCTTTCGAAATAATTAAAAAAGATTTTCCAAGCACTAAATTAATTTTTGCAGGCAGAGGTTCAATGATTGATGAGCTACGTGATCTCTCTAAAAAAATGGGTCTAGACAATGATGTAACCTTCCAAGGATTTGTTAAAGAAGAATTAAAGCCATTGTATTATAAATCATCTGACATATTCTGTTTACCATCTACCACCATGGCCGAATCATTTGGTATCGTAAATTTAGAAGCCATGGCATCGGGTGTTCCAATTGTTGCTTCAAATCTTGGAGGTATACCTGACATTGTTAAACATGGTGAAAATGGATTGCTTATAAAACCTTGTGACATCCATAGTTTAGCTGATGCATTAAAATGCCTTTTAAATGATGATATCTTAAGGAAAAAAATGGGAAATAATGGAATAATGTTTGCAGACAATTACACATGGGAAAAAATAGCCAAAGAAACTGAAGAACTCTATACGAATACACTGAAAAACTGGTAGGATTTCCCGATAGAACATCTTGGAATATACGTTTAATCTAAAATAATTTTTTTTAATCTAATCTGGTGAAATTTATGAAAATTGATTATATTAACGGCCCTAAAACTGTCAAAATATTTGGAATGTCCAAATACCAGATGGAGATAAATAAAAGGCTTGATGTTGAATTGAACTTAATTGAATATGATTCTATTATGCAAAATCTTGAAAAAAGATTTACTCCCTCTTCCCAATCATCTAAATCGTATTTGGATAATAACCCTACCAAATCTACTCATGACTCGAAAATAAAAAATTTCATTGTTGAAATGGGTAGAAATACGTTAAAAAATATTGATAGGAATAGATACAAACTCCTGGTTAAAAATAGTATTAAAAAAAATAATATTAAACATATCACATCCCAAGAATTTGCATATCTTTTGAATTCCATTATTATGAAAAGAAATGTGGTAACATGTTACGACCTAATTCCTTGGTCATTTGAAAAGAATCGTTCCAAATTATGGAAAGATAATATGGCCGGATTAAAAAAAGCAGAACAGATAATAACAATATCAGAATTCTCAAAATTAGAAATTATTAAGTACTTGAAATATCCTGAAGACAGAATTAAGGTAATTTACCCCGGTGTGGATAATTTTCGTTACCACAATCAAGAGCATACAAATATTATCAAGAAATTAAATCTTCCAGAAGGTCTGAAATTCATACTTTATGTAGGTTCTGAAACACCAAGACAAAATCTTCCCTTATTGTTAAATGCCTTTGCAAAACTTAAAAAGAAGATGAAAGGTGTTAAATTACTCAAAATTGGTGATCCACAAGGTTATGGTGCAAGAGGAAAACTTTTGAAATTGATCAATAATTTGGGACTACAAAATGATGTGATATTTTTGGGTTATGTCTCAGAGAGTGAATTACCCGAGTGGTACAAATCCGTAGATATCCTTATTTATCCTTGTCTATATGCTGGTTTTGGTCTTCCTCCTTTAGAGTCCATGGCATGTGGTACTCCGGTTATAACTTCTAACACAAGTTCCCTGCCAGAAGTGGTATCAGATGCAGGAATTATGGTAGATCCTCATGATTTTGATTCTTTGGCTCTTAAAATGTACGAAGTGCTTACAAACAACAGTTTAAGAAATGAACTAGTGAAAAAGGGAATTAAACAGGCAAAGCTCTTCACATGGGAAAAGGCTGCAGAAGAAACTAACAAAGTCTATGAACTTTTTAATGAATATTAAATCATATTAATAAAAATTAAGGAACCACAATTATGAAAGATAATGAGTTAGATGTAAGGTGGGATGAATATAATCATAGTTATGCAAAAGATCATGAAAAGAGAAATCCAGATGTTCATGGTGAATTTATAGAAGTTTTGAAGTTATACACTCCTAATATAAATGAAAAGATACTTGAAATAGGTTGTAACACAGGTGAATTTTGCGGATTGTTAAATATGAAATACAATCTAGAACCAGAAGGTGTAGATATAAATATTGAAGCAATAAAAATTGCTAAAGAAAAGTATCCCCACTTAAATTTTCATGTAAAAGATCTTTTTGATTTAGAGGGTAAATATGATGTTATATACATGCAACATGTGATTGAGCATATTAAAAATCCACAAGAAGCATTTTTAAAATTAAAAAATCTTTTAAATCCTCAAGGCAAACTTATTATCACATGTCCCAATCACTGGGCTTATCCAAGCAAGCTATTTTGTTGGATACGAAAAATCAAATTTTGTTACGATCCAACCCATATTTTTGAATTTAGTCCAAGAGAATTATCCAAAATAATTAATGATGCAAACTTCAATGTAAAGAAGATTAAAACTAAACCTATGGGAATTCCATTTATTTACAGAATATCTATATCCCTTCAGTACATAATACCATGTTACATGTTTGGAGACTTCATTTTTGTCCTAGCAGAAAAAACAAACGATATCAAAAATATCAAGGATTCGGAATAGATTATTAATATTTAGGATTTTGATGTGTGATTAAAAATGTCCATAACAATAACATTGGGAATAATTGCCAGAAATGAGGAAAAAAATATTTATAATACTCTAAAAAATATTTTAAACCAAAATTTTGACAAGAAAGCATTTGAGATAATTGTTGTTGATGGAAACTCTGTTGATGATACCCGGACTATTGCAATGAATATTTTGGAAGCCTCCCCGGTAAAATATAAAGTTTTAAACGAGGCAGATTATGGTTTTTATGGGCATTGTTTTGCCAGAAATCTGGTTATTGACAATTCAGATCCTGATTCAAAGTATATAGCTTATACAGATGCTGACTGTACAGTTGATAAAGATTGGTTAAATATTCTATATGATGCTATAATGATAACAGATAAAAGTGTTGCGGGTGTAGGTGGGCCGCGTTTAATAGCAATAACAAAAGATAAAAAAGAATTAGTAATAAATGCATTTTTAACCACATTTCTCGCTTCTGGAGGTAACCCTGCATTTTCAAAGAGAAATGTCAAATATGTTAAAAGCATTGCTAACTATAATGCCATGTACAAAAAGACAGTCATATCCAAGTTCAGATATGATGATAAACTTATCATGTCTGATGATAATGAAATAAATTTTAGATTGAGAAATGCCGGATACACTTTTATAAACGTTCCTAATGCAAGGGTATGGCACCATGAAACCAATTCAGTAATCCAGTTTGCATCTAATATGTTCAACTACGGTGTTAACATTACAAATACAGTTAAAAAGCACAGGAGCTTTGTAACAGTAAACGTTCCACTTACAGTTTTATTTATCATATATTTGATCTTCCTATCACCCCTTTACCTATTATTGGGTAATATAATACTTATCCCACTATTATTGTACATCATATTTGCTATGGCTGTTTTTGTTGAAGTATTTTTAAGAACAAGGACAGTATATTCATTATTAGTTTTCATACTTTTACCTATCCAACATATCTCCTATGGGTTGGGAGTTCTTTCAAATCTGATTTCAAAGAGAAAAACCTAATTAGATGAATTTTTATTAATTTTTTTAACTCTCTAATAGTCTGATAATAAAATTTAATCAATGAAAATATTTTATATAATACAATATAAAGAATAATTAACTCTATTCAATGTTTTAAATTACTAAATTTTATAGATTGGAGATATAAGATATGATAATATACTTTAGGGGCTGTGTTGTACGGGAAAAGCTTAAATATATCTCTGATGCTACAGAAACAATATTAAAACGGGCCGGTATAGATTTTACCATACTCACTAACGAAACATGCTGTGGGTCTATTCTCATGAGAACAGGATTTAAAGACGATGCAAAAGAAGTCATGAAGGATACCCTTAAAAAATTGGAAGAATTTATAACAAAGGATGATAAAATTCTTGTTTCTTGTGCTGGTTGTTATAATACATTAAAAAATGATTATAATGAATTATTTGGAGTTAATCTTGATGTTATACACACATCGGAACTTATATCTCAGTTAATATCTGATGGAAAACTTTTGGTTAAAAAAATTCCAAATAAAGTTACTTACCATGATCCATGTCACCTTGGGAGACATTCTAGCCTTTATGAAGAACCAAGAGAAGCTATTATGGAAATATGTACCCTGGTTGAAATGGATCGTAACAGGGAAAATTCACGTTGCTGTGGAGCGGGTTCGGGTGTAAGATCAGCATATCCTGATACAGCGTTATTAGTAGCACAAAGAAGAATTGAGGATGCAGAAGATACAAAGGCAGAATTAATAGTTACAGCATGTTCATTTTGTATTTTGAATCTACAAAATGCATTAAAACATAGAATGAATGAATTAAGTGATGATACTGTTGATGTTAATAAAAGTTCTATTAATAAGGTACTTGACATATCTGAATTAATTTTAATGGGGCTTGAAGATGAAAAAATCGGAAATTAATACAATGAACCGGTCATTTCGTACACTTCGGGAGCGAAGAGATAAAATAATAGAAGATGAACGGACTATTCAACTCCAAGAACGTGTTAAAAATATAAGGGCATATTCTATAAAAAATATGGATCTGCTCATTGAAAAAGTCGTTAAAAATTTTGAAAAAAATGGTGTAGAGGTTATATTAGCTGAGAAATCGGAAGATGCACTCGATGCATTATATTCTATTGTGAAGGATGAATCAATCATTGCAAAGTCCAAATCAAACACAGCAGGAGAAATAGGTCTTTCAGAATTTCTCGAAGATAAAGGTGTACAAGTGGTTGAAACTGATCTTGGGGATAGAATAGTACAGTTAGATCCAGATAGTAATCCCTCACATCCCATTGGACCGGCTTCTCATTTAAGAATGGATGATATTGTTAAAATTATCTCAAATGAATTTAATATTGATATAAAACCAGAACCTCGTGCTATACTTGATATTATTAAGCAAGATGTGTTATTAAAACTTGCAAAATGTAATATAGGAATAACCGGTGCAAATTCGGTTGCAGCAGATGATGGTTCAGTTATTACTGTCCATAATGAAGGCAATATAAATCTGGTTTCAATGTTGGATATCCATATAATTATAGGGGTATAGACAAGCTTGTGGAAACCATAGAAGATGCAGTTTCGGTTGTAAAACTTGAAACCATTTTTGCATCTGGCAAAACTGTTCCAGCTTATATGAATGTAATATCATCCCATTCAAAAACAGCGGATATTGAAAAAATTCTTTTAGATGGTATGTACGGTCCTAGGAGGGTAGTTGTTATATTGCTAGACAATGGAAGGAAACAAGCTATTAAAAAGGGTGGTGAATGTTTATTATGTATTGGTTGTGGTAGTTGTATAGTTACATGCCCTATTTATAATGAGATTGGAAATGAATTTGGATATAAAAGATATCTTGGCGGAAGGGGAGTAGTTTTAAGCAGTTTTATTGATGGTAATCAGTCATGTTTTGATTCTGGACTATTTACTTGCACTCTCTGTGGATTGTGTACAAATAAATGCCCTGTAGGTATTAAAACTAATAATTTAATAAAAAATTTAAGAAATGATTCAGTTGATCTTAATATTATTATAGATGAACATAAATCCATTAAAGACCGTATAAAAAAGAAGGGATCACCATTCAAACAGTAATAATATTTGTATACTATACTTAAAATTCTTAAATCATTAAATTCAGTTGGTCAAGACTGTTTATTATCTATTTTTAATTTTTTTTATAATGGAATAATCCATGTTAAAATTTTATCATCGATTAAATTTTATATTAAACTATAAATTCTTAAGAATTATTAAATAATAATACATTTCGAATTTTTTATAAAAGGTACTAAATGTTGAGGTGTTAAATAATGGATAAGAAAATTGGAAGTGCTTTGGTTCTGATAATACTTGGTTTAATAATTATTGCTTTCCCAGTTTTGGGAGTAATACCATTTGGTGTGTTAACAGGTCTTGCAGTACTATTTTTAGGTGTAGGGCTTATAGCTGCCGGGTTAACAACATTGGATGATAATAGAGGAATGGGTGTTGTAGAGTTAACTTTAGGTGTTTTAGCCATTATTTTGGGAATAGGATTTATTTTTAATCCAAGTTTATTCAGTTTCGTTGCAGCAGTATTTGTATTTATAGCAGGATTATTCCTTATAATATCAGGAATAGTAGCTTTATCTACAAGAGTTGGAGGAAATATTTGGACTGGACTAATTGCCATTATCTTAGGTATTATATATTTACTTGTAGCAGTGTTTATAGCCAATCCTTTTTATTTAGGATTATTAATTGGTTTATGGCTCTTAATTACTGGTATAATGATGTTGTTCCAGAAGTAGATATAACCTAATTTTTTATTTTCTATTTTTTATTTTAAACCTGTTTTCCAAAATTATTTAAAACCCCTAAAATATAATGTATTAACATTTAATAAGTAGTTTTAAGGTGTATGAGTGAGGATTATCTCAAATGTTAATGATTCATTTGAAAAACTAGCCGAATATCTTGAAAATGAGGTGAACTGGGGTTTATAAAAAAATATAATACTCAAATTTTGTTTATAACTTAATTTATGATAATATTCTACAAAAGATATTATTTGGATAGATTACATTTTTCTAACCTAAAATTTTCCTAAATTTAACTTATATAATGGTCAATTTTCTTTAAAAATAATTACTAGAAAACTTTAACAACTTTGTAAGTATAGTATAATTAATAACTGTTTAATGAAGAAAATAGTTTTTTTTATAGATTAT
>Ga0182014_10004890_pt1 | contig 15110 bp, 11 predicted proteins | sample 612S2DmetaG_FD_120489 | JGI IMG/M metagenome (GOLD analysis project Ga0182014, IMG submission 120489) | Permafrost microbial communities from Stordalen Mire, Sweden - 612S2D metaG | ecosystem: Environmental > Terrestrial > Soil > Wetlands > Permafrost | place: Sweden: Stordalen | collected... | reverse complement strand
TGCGAAAGATCGTGCCGGCGCCGACCAAGACGTTGGGGTGATGGCGAACCAACTCGGAGATGACATCGATGGCGCCGGGGACGGTCATAGTCACTTCGACGATGGGAATGGCGCTCTCGCTAACCGCTTCGGCGGCGAAGAGGGCGTCGGCGGCCGTTGAGACGCGTATCGCGGGGATGATGCCGATCTCCTCAATTCTGGCGCGAACCTCTTGTCTTGTCATAAGATCATTTTGATACAACGGCGCGATAAGCGGGCGCCGGAAACGGCATCAAGGCAATTCCCTGCTTCCGACCGCCTGGCGAAGCTGTTCCAACGAAGCCAAGTACGCCGCCACCGCCTGGCGGTAGGCGAGTTCGGTCTGACGGTAGGTCCGCTCGGCGTTCAGGAAATCCAGCAGCGCTATGGCGCCTCGCCGATACGCGTATTCGCTGATATCGCGGCTGCGCCGGGCCATATCGAGATAGGTGTTCTTCAAGAGCTGGGCTATTTGAGCGGCCTCCTGGAGCCCCTCGTAGGCGTCCCTCACGTCCGTCAACACCTGCCCGTTCGCCCCTTTCTTCTGTTCCTCCGCTTGCCGGATGGCGATACGCGTCTGCGCAATGTTGCCTTGGTTCCGGTCGAAAATGGCCAGCGGGATGCTGAATGACCAGGTGGCGGCGCTGATGCCGCCGGTATGCGAGTAGTTGGCCGAGATGGTGGGGTCCTGCTTTCCGTTGGCCTTGGCGAGCTCGTACTGACTATTGGCGGCGTTAATGCCCAACACGGCCGCGCGGAGGTCCGGACGATTCTGGAGGGCTTTCGCCTGCAATTCGTCGATGGTGGCGACCAGCGGCTTGTATCCGAACTCGCCGGCAACATCGTAGGTGGTGGGCACCGACTCATAACCCAATTGTTGGCGAAGATCCGCCAGCGCCTGGGCCTTGGCAAGCAGAGCCTGTTGGAGATCCTGTTGAAACTGCAGCATCTGGAGTGTGAGCTGTAAGTGGTCGTTCTCACTCATGGCGCCATCTTTGAATCTGATGTCGCCGACATCGACCGTCTGCTGGAAGCTTTTCAGATCCAGTTGCGCGAGTTCGAGGGTGGATTGCGCCAGTTGGGCATTGATAAAAAGGGCGCCCACCTGAGCCGTGACGCCGCGCTCATTATCGGCCACCTGCGCGCGCGCCACGGCGGTTGCATCTTTGGCCGCTTGCAAGCGGTGCGCCCGCTGCTTGCCGCGCTCAATCAGATAACTCAGCCCCATGTCCCCCTCGGTGGAGGCCTGGAGATAGGCCGACAGGGACGTGCCTTGCGGGGCCGAGAAGACCGGCAGATACTCCCAGTCGGTGAAAAACGTCGGATTCGGGCGCAGATTGGCGGTGATTTCCGCAGCCTGGCTCTGCTGAACGGTGGTGCGAGCCGCCTGCAACATGTGGTTGTGCCGGATGGCCATCTGGATGGCTTGATCCAGCGTGACGGTAACGGGAGCCTGTTGGGAAAACGTCGAGCTGATTACAACTGAGGCGGCCAGAATGAACCGAATCCCTCTCATAGGCACGATTGCGCACTTAGTCCGCATAATTAAGAACCCTCCGGCGCCGGAAGTTGATCGCCGTCGCGGGCGATCCAGACATAAAAGGTGGGCAGAAGAACAATGCTCAGCAGCAGATCGGAGATCAGGCCGCCGACGATCACAATTGCGAACGGCCGCTGCGAATCGGACCCGATGCCGTGCGACAACGCCGCCGGCAGGAGACCCAGCGTCGCTACCAGCATGGTCATCATAATGGGCCGGAGCCTGAGAACCGCGCCTTCCACCGCGGAGTCTTCGATGGAGTGACCTTTGGCGCGCCGCTGGTTGATGTACTCGACCATGATGACGCCGGTTTGCACCGATACGCCGAAGAGCGCCAGCATGCCCACTCCCGATGAGACGCTCAGGTAAGTACCCGTTACCACAAGAGCCAGAAAGCCGCCGACGCGGGCCAAGCCGACGTTCATAAGAATGAGCAGCGCCCATTTGTACGAACGAAACATGGTGTAGAGAATGATGAAGATGACCAACACAGTCAGCGGCACAATGTAAGACAGCCGCTTTTCGGCGCGCTGTTCGCTTTCGTATTCGCCGGACCAACCGAGGGTATAACCAGGCGGTAACTTGACCTTGTCGCCAATCTGCTTGATGGCATCGCCCACGGTGGTCCCTAAATCCCGGCCTCTCACGCTGAACGTTACCGCGACGTAGCGGCTATTCTGTTCCCGGAAAATGTCGTAAGCGCCGTCCTTGACCTCGACATGAGTCAACTGCGCGAGAGATACGCGCTCGCCCGAAGGGGAAAGAAGGCGGACTTTGGCGATGGCCTGGGCGGTGTTGCGATAAGGCTCCTGGTACCGCACCACCACGTCGTAGCGTTGCTCCCCGATCAGCACCTGACTGACCGCGTTGCCGCCCACGGCTGTTTGCACGGCGTCCTGTATGTCGGTTACATTGATTCCAAAACGCGCCGCTTGTTTGCGGTCGATGGTCAAGTCGAGATTCGGCTGGCCGAAATCGCGCAAGAGCTTCACGTCGTGCATACCAGGGATGGCCGCCATGACGGCGGTGACTTCCTCGCCCTTCTGCTCGAGCAACTTTAAGTCATCGCCGAAGATCTTGAGCGCCAAGGAACCCTTGGTGCCGGTCATGGTCTCTCCGACGTTGTCTTCGATGGGTTGCGAGAAGTTCCAGATGGCCCCGGGATATTTCTCCAGAGCCTTGTTCATGGCGGCGATCAATTCCTCTTTGTTCTTGTGAAACGCCGGACGCCATTGGTCGTGCGGCTTCAGGTCGACGAAGTATTCGGTATTGCCGAATCCCCCGGTGTCGGTTCCGTCGTCCGGACGGCCGGCCTGCGACACGACTGTTTTCACTTCCGGGAAGGACGCGAACACATAGCGGCACTCGGTGGTGAATTTCTCGCCCTCCGCAAGGCTCGTACTGTTCGCGAGGGTGCCGCGTGCCCAAATTGCGCCTTCATCCAGGTGAGGCAGGAACTCCGCGCCAATCACGCCGCCGAAGCCGAGATAGACGGTCCCCGAGAGGGAAACGATGGCAACGCAGGCGATGACCCATCGATGCCGAACGGCCCAGCGCAACCTGCGGCGGTACCGTTCCACCAGGTAATCCATGACCAGGTTGCGCCGCTCCCGAATGCCATTGCGAAAGAAGGTAGCCGCCAGCACGGGCGCGATCAGAATCGAAAATGTCATGGCGCCGAGAAGAGCCAGCGCAACCGTCCAGGCCATGGGTCTGAACAGGCGGCCCTCCACGCGTTGCAGCGTGAAGATCGGCAAGTAGGCGGTGATAATGATGGCGATGGCGTAGAAAACCGGCCGTTGCACTTCATGGCAGGCTTCGCGGATGATTTCGGCGGTTGTCCTCGGGATTCCGCCGTTGCCATTGCGATGGGTCAGGTGACGGATGATGTTCTCCACCATGACCACGGCGCCATCCACGACCATGCCAAAATCCAGCGCGCCGAGAGATAGGAGGTTAGCCGGTATGTGGCTCAGATCGAGCCAAATCGAGGCGAAGAGAAGAGAGAACGGAATGGTTAGCGCGACGATGAGAGCGGCGCGAACATTGAGTAGAAACAGGCAAAGGATGACAGTGACCAGGATCATGCCTTCGGTCAGGTTGTGCATCACCGTGTGCAAGGTGAAGTGCAGGAGGTCGGTGCGATCCAGCATGGGCACCACCTCGACGCCGGGGGGCAGAATGCCGTGGTTGAGTTCGTAGACTTTCTGGTGAATGGCGTCGAGAGTGGGCTGCTCCTCGGCGCCTTTGCGCATCAGCACGCCGGCCTGGATGACATCGGGCTCGTCGACGATGCGCCCATCCTCCATGTGGTTGGCCCTGGCCATGTGGCCCAAGCGGATCTTGGGGCCCTGGACCACGGTCGCGATGTCTTTAATCCTGAGGGCTGTGCCGCTTTGGGTCTTCAGCATGGTCTGCTCAATGTCGTGCACCGTGCTGAAAAGCCCCAGCGCGCGCACGTTCATCTGCTGCATGCCCTCCTCGACAAAGCTGCCGCCGGCATTGATGTTATTGTTGGCAAGTTGCTGTTCCACCTGGCCGATGCTCAAGCCGTACGACACCAACTTGGTGGGGTCCACGCGAACCTGGTACTCTTTCACCGTGCCGCCGAAATCGGAAACGTCAACCACGTTGGGGACGGATTTGAACTGTTTGAGAAGGACCCAGTCTTCGAGCGACCGTAACTCCATCAGGTCGTACCGCGGATTGGTGCTGCGTAGGGTGTACCAATAGATCTGGCCCGTAGTACTCCAGTCCGTTCCAATTTGAGGCTGGAGGTTCTGTCCGTTGGGGAGGTTGACCTGAGTGAGCCGCTCCAGTACCTTCTGCCGGTTCCAGTCGTTCACGGAGGTGTCGTCGAAAATCATGATGACGAACGACAGGCCGAAAATCGACTCGGAGCGCAGGAAGGTCATGTGCGGCATTCCGGCCATTTGAATCTCGATGGGAATGGTCACCTGCTGTTCCACCTCTTCGGCGGAACGTCCAGCCCATTGGGTGATCACCGTCACATAGTTATCGGCGATATCCGGATAGGCCTCCACCGGCAGGTTGTGGAACGAGATGGCGCCCCAGCCGGCCAGCAGGACGGCAATGGCCAACACCACGAACTTATTATTAAGCGCAAAGTCTACAAGAGCGCGTATCATTTTGCGGTTTTCCCGTTGGGTTCGGACGATATGCCGGGACCTTCTATTGAGCGAGCACGTGGTCCAAGACCAAGGCGTTCGTAACCACCTGCTGCCCAGGCTGTAGCCCCGACTTGACTTCCTGTAAGCTCACGTTGTCATTCAAGACATCGCCGCCGACAATTTCCACGCGGCGAAACTTCTTATCGGGCGAGGGAACGTAGACGAAATCGCGATCGTGCATGTGGAGGATCGCGGACGCCGGGACAATGGTGTGCATTTCCTGGGTTTGCCCGCGGAAAGTGGCCGTGACGAACATGCCCAGGCGCATGATGCCGGGATTCTCCACTTCGATCCGAACCTTGGCCGTGCGGATGTTGGGGTCCATAATCGAGCCTATATTGCTCACGGTTCCCTTGAATTTGCGGTCGGGATAGGCATTCAGCGTGATGTCCGCGGCATCGCCGAGCTTGACGGTGGCCAGGTCGTTCTCATACACGTCGCAGACCACCCAGGTTTTCGAGAGATCCGAAATCGTGAATGGGTACGGCGTGTTGTATGCCTGGACAAGGGAACCAGTGGTCACTTCCTGATCGGTAATCACGCCCGACACCGGCGCAAAGATCTCCACCATGTTGTTCACCTTGTCGGGATCGTTGCCGAGAAGTTTGAGATGCTCCGCCGCGGTATCCACAGCCACTTTAGCCTTGTCTTCGGCATCCTGCGAAACCTGAAGGTCGTTTTGGGCGATGGCGCCATGTTGATAAAGGTCGCCGGCGCGCTCGTATTGAGCGCGGGCCAAAACCTCATCCGCGACGGCCATTTTGTAATTGGCATAGCCGCCGGAAACGTCGTCGCTTCGGATGGTCATCAACAACTGGCCCTTTTGTACCGTGTCGCCAAGGCGGGTCTGAATGGCCATGACGCGGCCGGAAGCGAGAGAAACGACCGGAACGTTGCGGGAAACGTCAGGGGTTACCGTACCCGTGACGACCAACTCGGAGACGGTGGCATGCTGGACCGCCGCGGCCAACGGAAACTGCTCCGGACGGTCCACCGAAAACAGAGCGGCATCCGGAGCGAGGACCACGTTGGGTTTGGGCGGCGCCTGGGCCGCCGCATCCGCTTCGATTTTCTTGCAGCCGCCGAGCGCCACCACCAAGGTGAGGGCAATTAGCGGTAGACCAATCCGCAAGAGGTTGTTTCTGGTAGCGACTCGCATGGTTAGAAGGTATCCGGTGGCAGATGAGGATTGCATAAGGCTATCTATCTGAAGTTCCGATGCTCGGAATAGAAAGTCTTTATCCGAAGGAGGCAGGCCACCAGCGGCGATGGCCTGCCCCACTCGTTAGAACTTGACCATTACGCCGGCGCCGATCGTGAACTGGTTGTGCCGGAGGTCCGGGAACCAAACACTGCTCAGGCCGCCACCGCACGCGGCTTCCGCCGTCGGAAGGTCGTTTGTCCCGGCCGTGGCCCCGCTGCTGCAGACGTAGTTCGCCGGTGAGCCGTTGTTCCCGCCCGGCGGGGTGATGCCGCCGCGACCCGTCCAGTACGGGACATCGGAGTGACGAAAACCTGCTTCCGTCCACCAGGTAATGTACTGTTTGGGCATCCAGTGGAAGGTGATGGTACTGTCCCACATATGCGCCTTGTCGCCGGCGTTCTCCGTGAAATAGGGCGTACCGGAGACGGCATCGGCCCCATTGATTGGCGGCAGTAACGTCAAGTACCGGCCCGGATTGCTCATCTGGCCGCCGCCGAAAGTCATGGCATAATGGTCCCTGTTCCACCAAATCCGGTCGTAGACCATCCAGCCCAGAAAGGCCTGTTTCGGGCCGCCCTTGCCACCGTGGCAGGTGACGCCGGCGCCGTACTCGCACCCGAGATCGCCGGTGAAGGAAAACGCCATCTTGTCGATACCCTTGCTCTTGTCAGGCTTGTTAAAGTACCTGACCTCGACGCTATCGTCGGTGTGGATGCGGGACCGGCCTGGAATGCCAAGGTCATCCGTGCCATTGCCGTAGTTGTTGAAGACCATGGAAAGCCACTCGTGCGGGCGATACATAATCTGCCCTCCGAGGCCCTTGTGGCCGTTGTACTTGGCGTACGACTGCCATCCGTTGATGATCCACGGTTCGATCTTGAGCTTGTTGGTGGGGAACCACTGGATCCTGAGGCCATTGAAGAACCACGGCGTGTTCGAGGACACGTAGGACGGCTGGTAAGTCCAGTTATCGAAGTTATAGTAACTGAACAGGCCTATGTACGACACAAAGATTCCGGCGTCGATGTTCAGACCGTGATTTACATTGAAGGAGTAACCGCCCCAGGCTTCCGAGACGTAGCGGTACGCATCCCGAAGATCCCACTGGCCAACTCCGGCGCTGCCGTCGTTGCGCGGGGTGGTGGTTGCGAACATGCCGAACATGGTCAAGATCCTGCCGCGAACGTTCTGCCAGCGGAAGTCGCCGCCCACGCTGGCCTGCTCCACCTGAAACTCGCCTTCGCGAAACTCTTCGGTTGAGCCGCCGAGGGAATGATCTCTCGGCTGGTTCGTATCCACAACGAAGTTGGTGTCAAACCGGACTTCCGGTGTGAACCACTTCGTGGTCAGCACTTCGTCCTTGTTACGAGACGTGCCATTGAGCCAGGTGAAGTCCGCATACGCGAAGGGGGTGTCGTTGTCCACGCCGGTTGGGGATGCAGGCTGCATCAAGGCATCCGGAATGGTGTCGGCGGCAGGGGGCGCAGCCGGCGCCGCGGCCGCCGGTGGGGCAGCTTGCGGAGCGCCGCCGGCGGGGGCCGGCGCCGGGGCGGGTGCGCCGGATGCCGGCATGGCCGCGTCGGCGGTTTCTTTCGGAGTCGCGCGAGTCTTTTGGTTGGATTCGAGCTGCAAGAGCCGAGCCTTGAGCGCCGCGATTTCATCGGCCATTTCGACGATCGGCAACCCAACCTGGACGGGAGAAGAAGCCTTAGGCTCCGGAGCAGGCGGCTTCTCGGCCGCGAGCGCAAGATCTACCCGGTAGGTCTCGGGCGCGGTCACTTGCACGCTAGCCAACGATCTGGCGAACCCGTCCCGCTCCGCGGCCACCTGGTACAACCCTGGCTCCAGCTTGGCGATGGTAAACGTTCCGTTCGGGCCGCTGAGGGCAGTACGGTTCGTACCTCTGCTTACGTTGTACGCCGTGACTCGCACGTGCGCCACCGGCTGCTTACTGGCTGAGTCTCGAGTTACGCCGTCGATCCTGCCGAGCACCCCCTGCCCCGAAACCGGGATAGGAAGCGCCGCAAGCTGAAAAGCAATGCAGGCGGGCACGGCGAATAGTAATCTGTTGCGCGTCATAAGTGTCCTTTCACAAAAGCAGTGTCAAGATCCCATGGAGTTGCATTAACGGCTCGGCGCGGACGAGGCGCAGTACTTACCTTTGAACGCCGGCGACTCTCACGGTTGCCGTCCGGCGGGTACGTCGGCAGCGGCCCTGAACCGGTATCCTACTTGGGAATCGGTCACGAGGTATTTGGGAGCGGCTGCATCGTCGCCGAGTTTCTTCCGCAATTGGCGAACAAAGGTGCGGAGGTATTCGAGCTCGCCGCCATACTCGGGGCCCCACACCGCGGCGAGAATGCGGGCGTGGGTAAGTGGGAGCCCGGCGTGCGACATCAGAAAATGGAGCATCTCGAATTCCTTGGGAGTCAGGTGAATGGGCGCGCCGGCTTTCTTGACGACCCGGCGCGCCGGGTCCAATTCTATTTCTCCGATCCGAATAGCGGCGGCAACGTCGGCCTCCGCGGAGTGCGCGCGCCGTACGGCGGCTCGAAGGCGCGCCGCGAGCTCCCGGACGTTGAACGGCTTTGTAATGTAGTCGTCCGCGCCGGCGTCAAGCGCTTGAATTTTGTCGTCCTCTAAATTCTTCACGGTCAACATGACAATTCCCAGGGAAGGCATCAGCTTACGAATTCGCCGGCAAGTCTCGATGCCATTCATGCCCGGCATTCCGATATCCAGCAGCACGGCGTCAAAGCGAACGGTACGAACCAATGCGAGGGCCTGCTCACCCGTTTCGGCCTCGGCGATTTCAAAAGCCATGCCCTGAAGCGTCTTCCGGAGCGCCCAGCGGATGGCGGGCTCATCGTCCACGATCAACAGCTTTCCGCCGACGGCGTGTTCCACCGCGACGGGCATCGGGTCGAATGCCGAACTCATTCCAGGCGATCCCCCGACTGGCAGCTCATACTTGCGATCCACTCCACTCCATTCGCGAATAGGTCAATTGTGCAGGATGCCTCATAAGGAACGCATGAAGATGCGCCTGGCTTTCATGACACAAGGCTGTAGAGGCGTGCTAACTGCCTGCCTCACAGGGTTTTGATCCCCTTATGCAAACATTTGATGGGCGTCTTCAATTTTTCTAATTGGCTTATTTGGCAGAGGCGAAATGCGCGCAATTGCCTCTATTTAGCCGGCGGCTTAGCGGACATTCATGCGATCTTTATGTTCCCCGGTCTAGACTTCTGTATGCACTGTATGACTGAGGTGGGTAACAAGGGGAATATCAAGAGGGGCTTGCATCAGGAGACACCGCTTCACCCGGGCAGCATTGTGTTGCGGCGAGCCATCCGGCGTAACATCGTCTCCTTCCCGTCGCAGATTCCGGTCTTCCTGAAGCAGAGCGACGCCGGCGCGCAGTGGCGCGCGGTACTTCTCTTCTTCGTTCGGGGCTGGAGCTCGCCGCGCATCGCCGAGCGGTTCCGGGTCCCGACGCACAGAGTCTGGCAGATTATCGAGGACTGGTCCGTTCGAGCCTGGGAGCTGGGTTACGTACGAGTCCTCGACCCAGAAGCTTTCGCGGCGTGCTGCCGCCCCGGCGCCGCCGGCACAATGGTTCGCGAAGATTTCCAACCTCAAATCGAGGTGCGCGAGGAGGCGCTAGTTTCCCATGCGGCATAGACGGAAGAGCTATTCGACTGGCGGAATCATCGTGGTTGCGATGGCACTGGCTAGCGCTGCCTGGTCCGCCGATGCACCGAAGGCCGCCGCGCCGGCGAGGGCGAATTTCCGCACCGATTCCACGCTGGTCCTGGTTCCGGTCACGGTTGTGGACCGCCGCGGAGCCATCGTAAACGGCCTGGCGGGCGGGGCGTTCACGGTCACCGAGGACGGGGCGCAGCGACCGATCCGGTCGTTCAGCCAGGACGACGCGCCGGTTTCGTTGGGAATCGTACTGGACTTGAGCGGCAGCATGAAAGGGTACGCCGCGGCAGCCAAGGAATCGGTGAAGGCCTTGCTGAAGGACGCCAATCCGGAAGATGAGGTGTTTGTCAACGGCGTTTCAACGCGGCCGCGGGCCTATTCCGGCTTCGAGGACAGTCTTGACGAGACCATGCGCCGGGTGAAATCCGAGGAGGCGGAAGGACGCACGGCGCTGATCGATACCATTTGCAACAGCTTGAGCGAGTTGCGCTCCGGCGCGCATTTCCGCAAGGCGCTGGTTGTGATCTCCGATGGGATGGACAATCACAGCCGCTACACGGACGCAGAGCTGCGGCGGCTGTTGATCGAGTCGGAGGCGCAGATCTACACCATAGCCACCGTCGCCGTTCTCGAGCCCAGACAGCCCAAGCAAATGGTCATGACGGAAGCGCAACGGGGAAGCTACTTTCTGGAGGAACTGGCCACAAAGGGGGGCGGGATGAGCTTCACGATCAGTTCCCCCGCGGACATCGCCCCAGCGGCTGCCACCATCGGGCGGGCTTTACGGAACCAATACACCTTAGGGTACGCGCCCGGCGGCAGCGGGAGTGGCAAGTGGCACAAGATCGCAGTCAAGGTGTCCGGCAAGGGATTGACCGCGTACGCCCGCACCGGATACCGGGTGGACTGACCTTCCAGCTCCGGATGCGCCGGTAAGGTGCATAATGAATAGTTCGGAAGCAGCGATCGACGTGAAAACGGAACTAGTGGGCGCTCTCGACGCCGGATCAAACGCCGGGAGCGGTTCCAAGCACTGGACAGGCCGCGGGAAGGCCTTCCGGTTGCGTCTCGGAGTCTTACGCGGGTACTTCGCCGGGCCAGCTGCGGCCGCGCTGGTGACGCTGGCCGGTTTCCGGCTCCACTTCAACGTCTCGACCGTCGGCTATCTGTACTTCCTGGTGGTGGTGATGGTCTCAGTGTTTTGGGGCTTTTGGGAAGCCACCGTCACGTCGCTGATCGCGTTCAACTGCCTCAACTATTTCTTTATCCCTCCCTTATTCACTTTTACTATTGCGGACCCACAGAATCTGGTTGCCCTTGCCACCTTCGAGATCACCGCGCTGACTGTGAGCCGGCTTTCCGTGCGAGCGCGGGACCAGGCGCGGGCGGAGGAACACCAGCGGTTGCAGGTCCAGAAACTCTACGATCTGAGCCGCCGCGTTCTGTTTCTGGACCGGCGGCGGACCATAGGGCCGCAGATCGTCTCCCTTATCCAGGAGACCTTCCAAACGGAATCGGTGGCGCTGTTCGATGCCACTTCGGCGCGCGTGGATGCAACCGGTCCGCGCGCAGGGGAACTCGAAGAACTCGCACGAAGCGCCTATTTCAAGGACGGCCCCGTGGAAGGCGGAGCGGGAGCCTCGGCGCAGCCGCTGCGGCTGGGGTCCAAACCCGTCGGCGCCATCGTTTTCGCCGGCCCGGAACTGGACCGGCCCACCATCGCCGCCGTCGCGTCCCTGGCGGCCATCGCGCTGGAACGCGCGCGGTCGTTTGCGACGGAAAGCCGGGCGGAAGCGGCGCGCCAAACCGAACAGCTTCGAACGGCCGTGCTGGACGCTTTGGCGCATGCGTTCAAGACGCCGCTGACGGCCATTCTGACGGCAAGCTCGGGACTTCTGGAGGCCGGGCGCCTTTCCCCCGGAGACGCCGATCTGACGGCTCTGATTGACGACCAGGCGGGGCATTTGAATCGCCTGACTACCGAGCTGCTGCAAATGGCCCGGATCGATGCGGCCGAGGTGACGCTCCGGCGGGAACGCGTGTCCGTGCTCACATGGATTGAAGATGCGCTGTCGGGATACCGCGAGCAGCTGCACGGCCGGCGCGTGGAGGTGTCCGAGTCCGCCGCTGCCCTGGAGGTTAGCGGCGACCGCGAGATGCTGACCAGGGCGCTGGGGCAGTTCATCGATAACGCCTCCAGGTATTCCGACCCGGGATCTCCCATCTCGGTGTCGGCGGAAGAGGAATTAGGGGAGATCGTCGTTTCCGTACATAATGAAGGTCCGCCGATCCGTCCGGCAGACCGGGAGCGGATTTTCGATCGGTTTTATCGCGCCGAGGAATCCCGGCATCGGGCGCCGGGGACCGGACTCGGCCTGTCGATCGTGAAGAAGACCGCGGAGGCCCATGGCGGCCGAACCTGGGTGGTGAGCGAGGAACACACGGGCGCCACGTTTTACTTGGCTCTTCCCCGCGGCGCAAGGAGACAACTTGAATCAGTCGCAGGGCAAGGTCTTAATAGTCGACGATGATGGTTCCATCCGGCGCGCGCTAAGCGGCACGCTCCAGGGAATGGGTTTCGCGGTGGACGCTGCTTCCACCGGCGAAGCCGCTTTGCAACTTGTCGGCCAGACCGCATTCGACGTGGTGCTCCTGGACATCAACATGCCTGGGATGGGCGGCATACGCACGTGCCGTGAGATCCGGAAGAGTCAGCCCCGCCTGGGAATTCTCATGCTGACGGTTCGCGACAGCGAGGAAGATAAGGTGGCCGCGCTCGACGCCGGCGCGGACGACTACGTGACCAAGCCCTTCAAGGTGCGCGAGCTGGCGGCGCGGGTGCGGGCCGCGGTGCGGCGATCGGCGGCTTTCCGCACCGATCCCGAGGCGCCCATTTGCATCGGGAATATCGAGATGGATCCGGCGCGCCGGCTGGTCCGCAAGGCAGGCGAGGCGGTTCACCTTACGCCGAAGGAGTTCGATCTGCTGCGCTATCTCATGGCGCATGCGGGCCTGCCGATTACGCACGCGCGCCTCCTCCATGCGGTGTGGGGTCCGGAGTACGGAGGCGAACTGGAATACCTGCGAACGTTCATTCGCCAGCTCCGCAAGAAGCTGGAAGACGACGCCGCTGAACCCGCATATCTGCTGACTGACAGCCACATCGGTTACCGATTCGCAGAAGCCAAGCCGGAACCTGTCGGAGAGAAGGCCTGACAACGAGGGGCCATAGAGTTTCGACCGGGCCATTGGTGAGCTTACGGTTTCGAGACCCCTTGCCGCCGTTACCGTCGACAAGGATTTACTCCGAGTGGTAAGCGATAGCCAGCTGCGGCGCCTCACGACGCAGTTGGCTCGATGCCTATGTGATCATTGACGGCATCGCGGAGTCGCTGCTTGCAGCCCAGGTATCGCTCCGTCGTTTGGACGCTTACATGGCCGAGCAAGAACTGAATCTGCCGGGCGCTTCCGGCTGGTTAGTGTGCCGTGGCTGGCGCGCTGATCGGAGGCGACTTCAGAACCATGGCGAACCTCATCTGCAACTGGCACTGGATAGAATCCACGGACATGATACGTTGTCTCCGAGGATTCTACCGGCTTCGATTTGCGGGCGGCATGCCGGAATTCAGCCGAGCTTCTCCGGAAACAACCCCGGCATCCAGCGTACAGCCAGAGCGGCGGGGAAGGCGAGACCGGAGGGGCGCGCGGGAGCTGTCAGACACCAAGACTTCTTTGTTTAGGAGCGCCGACACTACCCGGCGGGCCTGACGCTCGCCGGTACCAACGACGGTGTCGGCGTCGCCGCGCGGCAGTTCTCCACGGTAAAGTACCGCTTCAAGGATACCGCCGGACTTGAGGGGCAGTCGCCCGAGCCGGATCTCCTCTTCCGCCCACAACAGAATGCGGGCGCGCAGGCGATCGGGCTGAATCCGGCTTTCCATGAAGTTCACCTGGTCAATGCAGACCGTGAGGAAGAACTGCGTGAATTCAGCGAGCGCTTCTTCGCTCAAGGCGCCGCGCCCGTCCAAGTCATTGCGGCGGGGCTGGTCGCAATTGGCGAGGAGCCTTTTGTACTCCTGAACGTTGCGCGCAAGGCCGCGGGCGACCGACCAGACTGCACCGGTATCGAGCAAATCGAGCATCATCGCGTGCGACATCAGCCGGGCTACACGGCCGTTGCCATCCATGAAGGGATGTATCCATAGCAGGCGATGGTGGACGGCCGCGGTGGAGATAATGGATTCGGTCTTGCCGATATTCCCGTAAACCTGTTCAAAGCGCTCCATGAAGCGGGGTATGGCGCCCGGACTGATGGCGACATGGTTCCCGAGCCAATCGTCTCTCTATGTCCGCTTCGGGCAAGATGGTTCAGCGGCGGGAGGGCCGCAGTGGTGAAGAAATCGAACAAGAAAAAGAAGACGCCCAAGCGGGTGCTGCGGCTCCCGGACCTGGACTACGCGAAAGGCGCGGTGCTGAACACGCTCGGTTCGCCGACCTCGAAGCGCTCCTATGAGTTCGCTATCGACGATTTCGTGATCTGGTACTGCTCGGAACCGAGGCTGGCGTTCAGCAAGACCGTCGTACTCCGATACCGGCTCGAACTGGAGTCCCGCCAGCTTGCCCCGGTGACGATCAACCTCCGCCTGGCGGCCGTGCGTCGCCTCGCCTACGAGGCGGCTGACACCGGATTGCTGAGTCCGGAACTGGCGGCGGGTATTCAGCGAGTGAAGGGGGCCAAGAAAGTGGGCGTTCGGCTGGGCAACTGGTTGACCGCGGATCAGAGCCTCCGGTTGTTGCAGGCTCCGGAGGCGGAGACGTTACGGGGCCGGCGTGATCGGGCGATCCTGGCCCTTCTGCTGGGCTGCGGCCTGCGGAGGGCGGAGGTCGCCCAACTCCAGATCCGAGACGTCCAGCAACGCGAAGAGCACTGGGCGCTGGTCGATTTGATCGGCAAGGGCCGCCACATTCGAACCGTACCGGTCCCCGATTGGGTCAAGGCGACGGTAGACAACTGGACAGGAGCCGCAACGATTGGTGACGGGAGGCTGTTTCGGTGCGTGAGCCGGACCGGCGCCGTTTGGGGATCCGGCATCACGGAGAAGGTCGTCTGGCACACCGTGAAAAGGTACGCTGCCAAGGCGGGAATCCAGCAACTCGCACCCCATGACTGCCGAAGAACATGCGCCCGGTTATGCCATGCGGCGGGCGGCGAGTTGGAGCAGATCCAATTCCTGCTCGGCCACAAGTCGGTGGAAACCACGGAGCGTTACCTGGGGTGCAAACAGCGATTGCGGCAGGCGGTGAACGATAAGATCGGGCTAGAGCCGTGAAGGACGGCGGGCCGAACAGCCGCGTCGGACTTGGCGAAATACACCACAACCGGCGCGGTAACCGTCAAAGGGATAGAACCCCACTTCAGGGCCGCGACGCCACTTCAAGACCACGATAC
>Ga0182014_10004889_pt1 | contig 15119 bp, 12 predicted proteins | sample 612S2DmetaG_FD_120489 | JGI IMG/M metagenome (GOLD analysis project Ga0182014, IMG submission 120489) | Permafrost microbial communities from Stordalen Mire, Sweden - 612S2D metaG | ecosystem: Environmental > Terrestrial > Soil > Wetlands > Permafrost | place: Sweden: Stordalen | collected... | reverse complement strand
GCATCGACATGCAGTCAGCCGGAATATTCGAACGCTGCCGTCCCTACTTCTTGAATTTCGTGCAGCGTCGCAAGCAGCCGCTCATCGCGAACAAGGTTTCGGCGGGCAACAACATGCCGCCCTTCAAGGCGCTGGTCCTGCCGATCGAACCGCGTAAGGGAAAAGTGATCGGCTGTCTGGTGTTTCTCAAGAATGCCTCCTTGCCGGGGTTCGGTCGGCGGCAACTGTTCCTGGGCCGACACATCGGCCACCAGGTGGGCGCACTGCTCGAAAGCCAGTACGATCTGTCGACCGGGTTGTTGACGCGCAACGCGTTCGAACAAGACGTGCAGATAGTCGCCAATGCGGGACCCGCTGGCGCTTCTCGGTCGTTGCTCTACTTTGATAGCGATCGCCTGCATGCCATCAATGACGTGTTGGGATTTTCGAATGGTGACGAAGCGATCGTCCGCATTGCGGACTTGTTTCGCGCACCCGCCCTGCCGCACGATGCCGTCACGAGCCGCATCGGGGGCGACAGCTTCCTGGTTTATCTGCCGAAACATGACGCCGAACAGGCCTATACACGCGCCCTACAGATCCTCAAATCCGCCGGCGAATGCGCCGTCGGCGCCGGGGAGACGAGCGTTGCATTGTCCTTGAGTTGCGGCGTTGTCCGGCTTTACTCCGCCGTGGCCGGCCTCGGCGGCCCGATCGCCATCGCACAGATGGCTTGCGCCAGCGCCAAGGAACGAGGCGGCAACCGGGTCGCGATTTATCTCGATGCCGACTCGAGCACGATTCGGCGCAGACACGATATCTTCGAGGTCTAGAAGCTGCGCAGCGCCCCGGCCGACGGCAATTTTTGTATTTACGGCCAGAAAATCGTGTCGGCGACGGATCTGCACGACGTCCGCAGCATGGAATGCTTGGTACGCATGGTCGGCGAGGACGGAACCATCATGGTGGTGCGCAGGCCGGAACCCTCCAAGAACTGCTGGAATCGCTCCGAACCGACCAGTCCGCGCGTTTGCGGCAGTTCTTTTTGAGCGAATGAGCCTGTATGTATGCCAACGAACAGATGCGCATTCACGCTTTGCAGTAAAAAGGCACAGAGATCCGTCGGAAATCGCCATTTAAAGCTGGCGCCATGGAGGCATCGCATGTTGATTGGATTCAAGGTTCGAAATTTTCGATCCTTCGCAGAACAGCAAGCATTTACGTTTTCACCGTCCTCCGACAGCATGCATGCCGCGACTCATTGCCTGCCGACGGGGATGAAGTCGGTGCGCCGGCTGTCCAAGGCAGCGATCGTTTTCGGTCCGAACGGCAGCGGTAAAACCAATCTCATCAGCGCATTTGCGGTGATGCGCGATCTGGTTCTGCATTCGACCATCTTCTCCGAAACCGAATTCGCCGAACGATATGCGCCGTTTCGATTCGGGCCGCTGGCCCGCGACCCCACGGAGTTCGAAATCGACCTGCTGATCGACAAGGTGCGCTATCGCTATGGATTTTCGTACGACGCCCACGGCATCCGCGGCGAACGCCTGTTGGTCTACTGCACGGGCAAATCGCAGCGCTGGTTCGAACGGGTCTGGGACCGCACCCGGCGGCGCGAAGTGTGGTCCCCGTTCTCTCAGAATTTCAGCGGCCCCCGTGCGAGGTGGCGCGACGCCACACGCTGCAACTCGCTGTTTCTGACCACCGCGGCCCAGCTCAATGCCGAGCAGCTGCGCCCGCTGTTCCACTGGTTCGAACATGGGATCGAGCTGGTATATCCGTCGGAGCCCGCGAATCTTGCCCGGGTGGCCACCTCGATACAGGACAAGGCCTTCAAGAAGCAGATGCTCGAATTTCTGCATGCCGCCGATATTCGGGTTCACGACGTGCGCGTGCCGGAACCCGACGCGGAGCGGCCCGAACCCGTGGGCTCCTGGTTCCTGCCGAACAAACGACCGCGGGCCGCGGCCGAGCGATCGGTCGTCGAATTTTCGCACTCTCGCGGCGACTCGATCGTATGGCTTCATGCGGCGGACGAGTCGGCCGGAACACAGCGTTTGGCGAGCCTTTTCGGGCCATTGCTGGCCGCGATCGAACACGGCAAGCTGCTGTTGATCGATGAGTTCGACATCAGCCTGCATCCGCTGGTGGCCCGTTACCTTCTGCAACTCATCAACGATCCCACCGTGTCGGATCGAGGCGCACAACTTCTGCTCACCAGCCACAACACCACCTTGATGGACGTGAACGTTCTGCGACGCGACGAAATCTGGCTCATGTCGCTGAACGAAAACGAGGCCAGCCAACTGACCCCGGTGTGGGGCGCGCCGGCCCCGCCACGCAAGCACGAGTTGATCGGCAAGGGTTACCTGCGCGGACGCTACGGAGCCGTTCCCACGATTCGCCCGGAGGCGGTCAAGAGAGCGCCGGCGCAGGCGACCAACGATTCCACGTCGGCGAAAATCCGGCAGAAGAGCCGCTTCAGCATAAAGTCGCTTGCTTGAACGGTGCGGCCGCGGTCGTGCAGGCCGGCCAGCTCGATCAGCGGTCGCGGCTGCGCAGGATGTGCGGCCCGGCGTCCGACACCCTCGTGGTCCCCGTCAACGACAGCGTCACCCGCAATTCGTCACGCAGAATCTCGAGGGCCCGTGTGACGCCGGCCTGGCCGCCAGCCGCCAACGCATAGAGAAACGACTTGCCGATGAGTGCGCCACGCGCGCCCAGCGCGAGCGCCTTGGCGATGTCCTGGCCCGATCGAATCCCGCCGTCGAACAGCACTTCGCATCGACCATCGACGGCGGCGGCAATCTCCGACAATACCGAAATCGTGGAGGGCGCACCGTCCAGCTGCCGCCCACCATGATTGGATACGACGATCGCATCCGCGCCCGCCGTCACGGCGAGCCGGGCATCCTCCGCATCCAACACGCCCTTCAAGATGAGCTTCCCCGGCCAACGACCGCGCACCCAATCCACGTCGCGCCAGTTGGCCGAGGCGTCGAATTGCGTCGCGGTCCACTCCGCCAAGCTTCCGATCTTGTTCAAGCCACCGATGCGACCCGCCAGATTGCCGAACGTCCGCCGCTTGCCGAATAACACACCGCGAGCCCAAACGGGCTTGGTCGCGAGGTCGAATGCATTGCGCAGGGTCAGGCGCGGCGGAATCGACAGTCCGTTGGGTTTGTCGCGCCAACGCTGCCCCAGCACCTGGAGATCCAGTGTGAGCACGAGTGCCGAACACTGCGCCGCGCGGGCGCGGTCTATGAGCTCTTGATTGAACGCCCGATCGCGCATCAGATACTGCTGGAACCAGAAGGGCTGATTCGTCGCGGCGCGCACGTCTTCGATCGAGCAGATCGACATGGTGCTGAGACAGAACGGAATGCCGAATGCGGCGGCGGCCCGCGCACCGAGAATCTCTCCGTCCGCATGGAAGAAGCCCGCGAGGCCGGTGGGCGCGATGGCCAGCGGCATCGAGACCGGCGCTCCGAGCAGCGTGGTCGCGAGCGACACATCCGACACGTCGACCATGACTCGTTGTCGAAACGAAATGTCGTCCAGATCTGCCGCATTTCGCCGCAGCGTCCGCTCTCCGTACGAACCACCGTCCGCGTAGTCGAAAATCGCCTTCGGAATGCGCCGTTTGGCGAGCGTGCGAAGATCGCCGATGCTCTGAATGATTGTCATGAGGCGAATGTTACCCGGGTCGGCCCGAAGGCGCTCAGTCCTCTTCGCCCGCCACCGGCCGGAAGTGCTCGACGACGGCGGGAGCCGCGAAAAACGGCTGCACGTGGCCCCGCCACTCCGCAAACGCCGGGGAGCCGCGGAATCCGACCGTGTGATCCTCGAGTGTCGCCCATTCGATGCGCATGGCGAACCGATTGGGCGTCTCCACTGACCGCCGCAATTCGTGAGCAAGGTAACCCGGCGTGCGCGCAATCACCTTGATCGCCGTCGGAAACAGCGCCTCGAATTCCGCCTCGCGGCCCGGCGTGATGGTGAGCAAGGCGAGTTCGACGATCATGGCGGCGCCGCGCCCGGCGTGCCCCGCGTGCCCGGGATCCACGACGTACCGGCGAGCGGCACGCCGGCCATCGCGGCCGACTCGACGGTCAACGCCACCAGATCTTCCTTCTCCAGATGATGCACATCCTGCTTTCCGCAGGCGCGGGCGATGGTGGTCAGCTCCATATTGACAGTCTTCAGATAATTTCGCAGCCGCTTGGCGCCCACCTCGGGCTCGAGCCGCAGCTCGAGTTCCGGATCCTGCGTCGTGACGCCCACGGGACACTTGCCGGTATGGCAATGATGGCAGAAGCCCGGCGCCGTGCCGAGTTTCTGATAGTCGTCGATGGCCGAGATGTGCTGGCCCTTCGAGATGTAGCTATCGCTGTTGCAGCCCAGCGCGATGAGAACGCCCTGCCCGATGGCGACGGCGTCCGCGCCCATCGCGAGCGCCTTGGCGACATCGGCGCCGCTGCGGATGCCGCCGGATATCACCAGCTGCACGGTGCCGCGCATGTTGAGGTCGTCCAACGCATCCACGGCCTGCCGCAGCGCCGCCAAGGTGGGGATGCCGACATTCTCGATGAACACGGTTTGCGTGGCAGCCGTGCCGCCCTGCATGCCGTCAACCACGATCACGTCCGCGCCGGCATGGACGGCGAGTTTGACGTCGTTGAAAACACGCGTCGCGCCGACCTTCACGTAGATCGGCTTCTCCCAATCCGTGATCTCACGCAGCTCCTTGATCTTGATGACCAGATCGTCGGGTCCGGTCCAGTCGGGATGGCGCGAGGCGGAGCGTTGGTCCACTCCTTCCGGCAAGGTCCGCATCCGCGCCACGCGCGGATTGACCTTCTGGCCAAGCAACATGCCGCCGCCGCCCGGCTTGGCGCCCTGGCCGATGACGATTTCGATGGCATCGGCCCGCCGCACGTCGTCCGGATTGAACCCGTATCGGGAGGGCAGGCACTGGTACACCAACATCTTGGACGACGCGCGCTCTTCGGTCGTCATTCCACCGTCGCCGGTGGTCGTCGAGGTACCCACCTCGGTCGCGGCACGTCCCAGCGCGTCTTTCACCCGGGCGGACAGCGCACCAAAACTCATGCCGGCGACGGTGATGGGAATGGCCAGTTCGATCGGTTTCGATGCGAACCGCGTGCCCAGGATGGTCTTCGTCGCGCAGCGCTCGCGGTAGCCCTCGAGCGGATAGCGCGACAACGACGCGGCGAGAAACAGAAGGTCGTCGAAATTCGGCACGCGCCGCTTCGCGCCAAGCCCGCGAATTTCATACAGTCCGCTCGCGGCCGCGCGCTGGATGTAGTCGATGGTTTGGCGGTCGAAACCCGCCGATTCCTCCAGCTGCAAGCCACTCATGTTCAATACTCCTGGTTGGCATCGGCGTGCCAGTGATACAAGCTCTTGGCGGACGCGATGCGTTTGAATTCGGCCGGGTCGTCGGAACGGCCCGCGGCGGCCAGCAGGCTCGTGACGGCGGCGCGGTCGGTGTCCGTCATCGGCTCGAAACGCGCGTCCGCTCCCAGCGATCGCACCTTGCCGCGCACGTAGATGACGGCTTCGTACAACGAGTCGCCGAGCGCGTCTTCGGCATCGCCGCAGATGACCATGCGTCCCGCCTGGGCCATGAAGGCCGAAAAGCTGCCCACACTGCCGCCCACGACGATGTCCGCCCCCTTCAACGAAATCCCGCAGCGCAATGATGCGTCGCCATCGATGATGAGCAAGCCGCCGTGCGCCGACGCGCCCGCGGCCGTCGAGGCGAATCCCTTGACATGCAGCCGCCCCGACATCATGTTCTCGCCCGCGCCGGGACCCGCATTGCCATGGACCGTCACCGAGGCATGCTGATTCATCCCGGCCACGTAATAGCCCACGTGCCCATGGATGTGCACATCAAGCGCCGCATCGAGACCCACGGCGATGGAATGCGCGCCATCGGGATTCTGCACGCTGATATGCGAGATGCCCTCGCCCGCCGCGCTCCTGTGCAGATACAGGTTCAGCTGCCGCAACGAATCGCGCGCGAGATCGAACTCTCGGGCCGTCGTCACGGGATTCAAATTCGCCATGAATAGATCTCCTCCGGCTTGGGCTCGAAAAGCGACGCATGTCCGATGTCGGGCAGGTGCGCGAGGGAACGGAATTCCGACGCAATGGCGACATAGTCGTCCGTCTCCGCCACCACCGCCGGTTTGCACGCGAACGCATCGCGCACGATCAGCAGTTCCTTGTCGGTGCCCATCAGGAACGTGAAGAAGCCGTCGAGTTCGCTGAAGCCGCGCTCCACGGCCTTCTCGAGGTCATCGCCTTCCCGCAACCGCCACTCGAAGAATCGGCAGGCGGCTTCGGTGTCGTTGTCGGTCTCGAACGTGATGCCCAGCGGCTCCAGGCGCTTGCGCACCAGATGCGGATTCGACAAGGAACCGTTGTGCACCAGGCAGAAGTCGCGGCCCGCCGTGAACGGATGCGCATGCGCCGGGGTGACCGCCGACTCGGTGGCCATGCGCGTGTGACCGACCAGGTGGGTGCCGCGCAGCGAGCCGAACTCGTAGCGCCGCGCGATGTCGGCCGGAGCCCCCACGTCCTTGTACAGGTCGATGGATTGACCCACCGACAGCACGGCAACCGACGGCGCCGCGCGCTTCAGCCACGACACCACTTTGTCGGCATCGGCCGCCGTGGTGAGCACGGCTTGATTGCCGTGCACGGCGATCTCATGCTGCTCGCGGAACTCGTGCGAGACACGGCCGAGCAGTGCCGACCAATCCACGGCATGCTCGCCGCTGTACAGGCTTATCTTGCGCTGGTCGTCCGCCACCGGCGTGGTGTACACCGCTAGCCCCGCGGAATCGGGGCCTCGCTCCGTCATGCCGGTGAGCATGGGCACCATCAGCGCGCCCAATTGATCCCGCAGCGCGGGCTTCTTGACCAATAGACCGACTATTCCACACATGCGACGGCTCCTGAGACCTTAAAAAAATTCCATGTAGCGCTTGGATTCCCAATCGGACACGTGACGCGAGTACTCGGTCCACTCCATGCGCTTCAGGCGGATGAATTCGCGCGCCAGGTCGGGCCCCAGGCCGTTGCAAATCACGCTGTCCGGCTCGAGCGCGTTGATCGCTTCATGCAAGGACTGCGGCAGCACCTTGATTCCCTTGGCCGCCAGATCCTCCATCGACAACTGATACAGATTGATGTTCTGGGCCGGGCCCGGATCGAGTTTGCGATCGATGCCGTCGAGGCCGGCCGCGATGAGCGCCGCCGTCACGAGATACGGATTGCAGCCCGAATCCGGCAGTCTGACCTCGAGGCGTCCGTGCGGGACCCGCACGCACGCCGTGCGGTTGTTGTCGCCGTAGGCAATATACGCAGGGGCCCACGTCGCGCCCGACAGCGAACGGCCCACCACCAGACGTTTGTACGAGTTGACCGTCGGCGCCGCCACCGCACAGAACGCGGGCGCGTGCGCCAGGATGCCGGCCATGAACTGGTAGGCCATGGTGGATAGTCCCATGCCGGACTTGTCGGCGGGGTCATGGAACGCATTCTTCACGGTGGCCGAACCCACGGAGACATGGAAATGCGCACCGCTGCCGGTGCGGTTCGAGAAGGGCTTCGGCATGAACGTGGCGATCATGCCGTGCTTGTGCGCCACTTCGCTGGCGGCCATTTTCACGAACGTGAAATTGTCGGCCGATTTCAATGCCTCGTCATAGGTAAAGTTGATCTCGAATTGGCCGTTGCCGTCTTCATGATCGATCTGATACACGTCGATGCCGACCGCGCGCAGACCGCTCACCATCTCGTCGAGCACTTCGCGGGTCCGGTATAGACCCTTGTAGTCGTAGCACGGCTTGTCGAGATCGTCGGTGGGATCGGCAGGTCCCAGGGTGCCATCCGCGGCGCGGCGCAGCAGCATGAACTCCGGCTCGATCCCGGTGAACAGGGTCAGCCCGCGCTCCGTCAGCCGTGCGATCTGGTTCTTGAGCGCCACCCGCGAGCAATACGGGTACGGCTTTTTGCTGACCACGCCGTTGCAGATGAGACGGGCGTAGCCGGGCATCCAGGGAATGGCCTGCAGCGTGGACAGGTCGCCCACCGCCATGTAGTCCGGACCCTCCGGCCCCATGCCGAAACCCCACAATGCGAAGCCGGCAAAGCCCGCCCCGTCGTTCAATACCATGTCCAAATGCTCGACGGGCACGGACTTGGCTTTCGCCGAGCCATGAATGTCGACGAATTGGGCCAAAACATAGCGGATCTGGTTCTGCTTGAAGAACTCCTGAGCCTGCTCTCGATTCATACCGAAACTCCCGTGTAACTACCGCCGCATTCAATGACAATCTTATGCCCGGTACCCGCATCGTAAGGCAGCGCTCGCACCGACACCGCCATCCCTCGCGCGCGTGGCATCCAAAGGTTCCGTATGCTTGCGCAGGCCGAAACGCAGTAATCGAGGGGGCATCGGGCTCTAAGGGTATGCGGCGGGACGATTGACGGTTAACAGCACAACTGGCATGTGCGAATATAAGCACGATTTTTAACTGTGGAGCAACTTAATTTGCGTCTTGTGCAATCGCGAATATGGCGCGCCGGGTTGAATTGAAGGGGCAGCCGCGGCCGCCGGCTGTCAGACCAACGGGCGCCAGACCCGCGGCGGGCCGCCCCGCCGCGGCGCACCGCCGGGGGACGGCCGATCGGAGCGAAAGTCCGGCCATCGATCTGGGACGCACCGCCCGGCGGCTGCGCGAGAGCCAGAATCTAACGTTGGCCGACGTGGCCGGACGCGCGGACATCAGCAGCGCCATGCTGAGCAGGCTCGAAACCGGCCGCGTATCGCCGAGCCTGGAGACCATCGTGGCGCTGTCCCAGGCCCTCGGCGTCACCGCGTCCGCGCTCATGCAGCGCGTCGGTGCGGATGATGGGGGAGCGCAGCTGATCCGTGCCGGCGAGGGCCTCGAGACCGTCCGCAGCGGAACGCGTCGCGGGCACACCTATCACTTGCTGGCGGCCCAACGCGGCCCCCGCAAGGTGTTCGAGCCGTTTCTCGTCACCTTGAACGATCGCAGCGAAGTGTTTCCCGGCTTTCAGCATCCCGGCGTCGAATTCATCCACATGCTGTCGGGCATTCTGCACTACCGTCACGGCCGGCACTCGTACGTGCTCAAGCCCGGGGACACGCTGACCTTTCGCGGCGATGTCGCACACGGTCCGGAACGCCTGGAAAAGGTGCCGATCCGCATGCTGTCGCTGATCATCTACGCCAACGAAGAAGAGTAGGCGCCACGCCCCCCGGCCCGGCGCCCGGCAGGCCGCCCATTCATGCTCGAAAGACATTTATTGCGCGATTTTCTCGCGGTAACCGCCAGCGTGGCCGTGCTCGGCATCGGTGTGGGCAGCACGCTCCCGCTGGCGGCACTGACATTGACCGCGCATGGTTTCGGTCCCGAGGTGGTCGGCTGGATGGTGGCGGTCTCGGCACTCGGCGGCGTACTCGGAACGCTCGCCTCGCCGGCCGCCACCCTGCGTTTTGGACGCCGGCGGGTCATGCTCTGCTGCGTGGCCATCGCCGCGGCGTCGGTCATGCTGCTGCAATACGTCGACAGCTTGTGGGCTTGGGCAGCCTTGCGCGCCTTGTTCGGTGCATCCATGGCCCCGCTGTTCGTCCTGGGAGAGGCTTGGATCAACACCCTGCCCGGTGACGCCGTGCGCGGCCGGGTGGTCGCGATTTATTCGACCAGCTTTTCGCTGTGTCAGGTACTCGGACCGCTGTTGAGCAATGCCCTCACCGGCGCGCCAAACCAAGCATTCCTGATCTGCGGTGGCGTCTTCTTGCTGGGAATTCCCGGCATCGCCGTGGCACAGGATGCTTCCATCGCCACCCCCGACGCCCTCGGCAACGGCGCCAAGGATGCAGCCGCATCGTGGCTCACCATCGTCCGCACTGCCCCGGCAATCGTCGCCGGCGCGGGTCTGTTCGCCGCCTTCGACAATATCATCCTGAGCTTTCTGCCGATTTTCGCGCTCGATCGCGGCCTCACCCAGGGCCGTGCCCTCGCCGCCGTGATCATCGTGTTCCTCGGCGACGCGACCCTGCAGTTCGCCGCAGGATCGCTCGCGGACCGCTACGGGCGTGCCCGGGTGCACCGTTTGAGCGGCCTGGCGATGTGCGTCCTGTTGCCGCTGCTGCCCGTGATGATCGCCGTGCCCGGACTTTGGGAGCTGTATCTTTACCTCCTGGGCGGCGTCGCGGGATCCGTTTACACGTTGTCGATGGTGTCGAGCGGTGAGCGTTTCAGCGGCGCCGCCCTGCTACGCGCGTCCGGCCTGATCGCGCTGACGTGGAATCTGGCGAGCAGCGTCGGACCTGCCGCCACCGGGGTCGTCATGCAGCGTCTCGGCCCCTCGGCCATGACCGCGGTGCTGTGGATCATGGCGCTCGGTTTCGTCCTCGCCACGCGCGCCGAACGGCGTGCATGATAACGTTGGCCTTCATCTCACGCCTCGCCCCATAGGAGACCTAAGTCTTGCCACGACATTCGAAGCCGATCCGCGCCCGGTCGCGCACCTCCGGGAATCTGTCCGGCGCCGGGATATTGCTCGGTGCCACACTGCTGTTGGGCTGGGGCGAGGCGCTCGCCGCAACGGCGAGCACCTCCACCTCTGCGCCGGGCGCCGACGCCGAACCGCAGAATTGGTACACCGGCGGCCGCGACCAAGACGGTACGTATTACTCCCCGCTGTCCACGATCAACGCCGCGAACGCCAAGGACTTGGGCTTTGCGTGGACCTACGATCTGGGCGCGCCCCTCCGCGGGCAGGAAGCCACGCCCGTGGTGATCGATGGAGTCATGTATACCTCCGGCACCTGGGGCTACGTCTACGCCGTCGATGCGGCGACGGGCAAGGAACTCTGGCGCTACGACCCGAAAAGCGATTTCTTCGCCGGCCGCAATCCCTGCTGCGATCTGGTGAATCGCGGCGTGGCGGTTTGGAAGAAGAAGGTCTACGTCGCTTCGGGTGATGGGCGGCTGCATGCCATCGATGCGGCCACCGGAAAGAGGGTCTGGGAAGCGGACACCATCGTGGATCACAAGCTCCCCTACGCCAGCACCGGCGCACCACAGATCGCCGGCGATGTCGTGGTCATCGGCAATGCCGGCGCCGACATGGGGCGTGGCGGCGTCCGCGGCTACGTGTCGGCATACGACCTCGACACCGGCAAGTTCAAGTGGCGCTTCTACACGGTCCCGCCTGCCGTCGGGCAGCCGCTCGAGGATCCCGTGCTCGCCGCGGCGGCCAAGACCTGGGATGCGACGCGTGGTCCGCAGTTCAAGCTCGGCGGCACCGTATGGGACGGCTTTGGCTACGACCCTGCGCTGAAATTGCTGTACTTCGGCACCTCCAATGCGGCGCCCTACGATCTTCGGCAGTTGGGCGATGCCAGGCTGGACAGCCTGTACACCGCATCCATCATCGCGCTGCATGCCGACACCGGAAAGCTCGCCTGGTACTACCAGACCACACCGCGCGACAGCTGGGACTTCGACTCGACCCAGAAGATGATCCTCGCCACCTTGGCCGTCGGCAGCGCCGACACGCCGGTCCTCCTGCAGGCCAACAAGAACGGTTTCTTTTACGTGCTCGACCGCAAGACCGGCAAGCTGCTATCGGCCAAGAATTTCAGCTTCGTCAACTGGACCACGGGCATCGACATGAAAACCGGGCGCCCGATCATGACCAAGGAATCCGACTGGTACTCCTCACCCAAGGCCATTTATCCTTCCTGGGCCGGTGCACATACCTGGAATCCCATGTCCCTGAGCGCCCAGACGCATCTGGTGTACATCCCGGTGATCGATGCGCCCGCCGTGTGGGTCGATATGCTCCACAACGGCGGCGAGGTGAAGTATCTCGACGGGTTTTTCACCGCCAACGGCATCCTCGCCGACGACACCTACGACGCCGCCGACTTGAAGCGCCTGTACGGCGCCGTACCCGACCTGAAGGACATCAAGAGCGCGCGCAAAGTGAAGCCGGTCCGCGAATTGCTGCGCGCCTGGGACCCCGTGGCGCAGAAAACCGTCTGGGAGCACGAGACTTCCTCCGGCATCCGCGGCTATGACGGCGGAGTCACCTCGACGGCCGGCAATCTCGTTTTCCAGGGCCGCGGCAGCGGCGGTCTGTGGGTATACGCCGCCGATACCGGCAAGGTGCTCAAAATCATCCAGACCGGAAGCCACATCATGGCGGCGCCGACCACCTACGCAGTCAACGGCGAGCAGTTCGTCGCGGTCCAGGCGGGCTACGGCGGCACGGGCATTTCCGTGGGTTCGATACCACCCAGCAGCGCCGCGACCAAGTACGAGAACACCAATCGCATCATCGCGTTCAAACTCGGGGGCGGCCGGGTGCCCACACCCGCTGCCCGCGTGGTCGAGCCTTTCGACAAGCCGCCGGAACAGACCTCGAGCCCGCAGGCCATCCATGACGGCGAGATCAAATTCGTCGAGGAATGCTCCCGATGCCACGTGCTCGACTTGAACATAACCCCTGACCTGCGCCGGCTCAATCCCGGACTGCACGCCGCGTTCAAGGACATTGTGCTCCACGGCGCGCTCGCGGCCGCCGGCATGGAGCGCTTCGACGATCTCTTGAGCGAGTCCGACGTCGACAACATTCATGCCTACCTGATCGATCAGAGCTGGGTGGCATACCGGGCGCAGGAGGCGAAGTCACCGCAGCACTAGCGCCCGTGTTCGTCGAATACACCCTCGAGCCGGAGGACATCGCGTCGGCGAGGCTGCTCGCCATCGGCATTCGCCCCCGGGTCGAACTGGGTCTGTTTGCCGCCGTCAACGCGGCCATGCTGGCATGGTCCGTCTCTCCCTGGAGTTACAACATGCTGCCGCTGCTCATCGGGCTCACGGCCTGCCTGGGCGGGTTTCGTCTCACGCAGATCGGCAAGGTGCGGCAGACGGCGACCGAGGCGTACCAACGGAATCCGACCTTGCGGCGGCGTACGGCGGCATCCTGGGATGACCGCGGGATCACCATCGCGCCGGCGGCGGCGATGACCGAAAGAATCCTCTGGTCCGACTTGAAGGCACTGAAGGAGAACGAGCGCATCGTGCTCCTGCAGCAACACACGGGAGCGATTCACGCCATTCCGCGGCGCGCGTTCCCCGACAAGGCCATGCTGGTGGGACTGCGGCGCCTGGCACGGTCCGGCGTCAAGAAAAGCTCACGTCAGTCATGACGCCGCAGAATCACTCGTCGTAAATGATGATCGACAGCATTCGGATCGGCACCTTGTCCAGCGTCTCCGGGCCATGCGGGACATCCCCGCGAAAGCTCAGGCTGTCGCCGGGAGCCAGCGGGTAGCTATGGCTGCCATGGCGATAGGTCAGTGCCCCCGCCAGGATGTAAATGAACTCCGTTCCCGGATGCTGAAACCCGGGGAACACCTCGCTCTTGTCGGTCAGCGTCACTAGAAAAGGCTCGAAGGATTTCCGCGGACCGCGTTGCGCCGCCAGGAGGTGATAGGTATGGCCGCGACGGGTGCCGCGCCGCACCACCTCGAGTCCCTGGCCAGCGGGAACACGCTGGGCGCCCTCCTCATCACCGCCCACCTCTTGGAGCAGAAGCGCCGGTCTGACGCCCAGCGCAGCGGCCAGCGCCACCAACGTTTCCAAGCTGGGGGTTACATGACCGGTCTCGAGTCGGCTCAGCATGCCCGCACTGATACCCGCCGTGGTCGCGACGTCGGTCAAGGTCAGTCCCTGCCCTTCCCGAACGCGTCTGGCGACAGCGCCCAATTGGCGCCCGACACTGGGCGGCAATTGGCCTGGTGCGGGGGTACTGGAGACCAACGCAGGCGCTGACGCCCCACCGGTCATCGACTTTTTGGAAAAACGGGCCACGCTACCCTCGCGATGTTTCTTTGAGCTTCCCGCGCAAAGACGCTTCCATGCGCTTCGCGCCCAATTTACACTGCACGTAATTTATTTGCACTACAGTTACTAGCGTGATATTTGTTTCCGATGCCAGCGACCCTGATTCAGACCCACCGCGCGCGCTGGCGAGCGCAGCCGGACCTCAATATGATACGAATCCCGTGAGCGGTGTGCGCCATCAACCTAGCACATTTCGACTACCGCAACAGAGGATCCAAGAGCATGGCGCGCGACCCTAACCACGGCATTCTCTATTCCAAACGATCAGTCACATGAGTGCCAGCATCGACGTTGTCGTCACGCCGGTCACGAGCAATAGCGACGGACTGGAACGTGGCATCGACTGGACCGGCGCCTTCTGGGTGGCCAGCGGCGTACCGCCGCTGGTGCTGTTTTCGATCGGCGCCGTGGCGGCGACCGTCGGCAAACTCTCTTGGTTGATCTGGGCGGCATCGATCGGACTCGGCTTCGTCCAATCGTTCGTTTACGCGGAAATCGCGGGGCTGTTCCCGAACAAATCGGGCGGCACCTCGGTCTACGGCGCGATCGCCTGGGTGAGGTACAGCAAGATCATCGCCCCGATCTCCGTGTGGTGCAATTGGTTCGCGTGGTCGCCCGTCCAGGCCACCGGTTCGGCCTTCGCCGCGGGCTACATTTTGAACGCCTTGTTCGCGCCGGACGCCATGGTCAATACCTGGCAGATCACGCTGCTGGATCTGGGCGCCATCAAGACCGGTCTGAGCCTGCGCATCAATGCGGTGTTCTTGTTGGGCGCCATCCTCATGTTCGCGGTGAAGGCCGTTCAGGACGGCGGCATCCTACGGTCCGCCAACACGACCAAGATCCTCGGTATTTCGGCCATGATTCCGCTGATTCTCATCGGGGTCGTGCCCATCCTCACCGGCGACATGGTCAAGGCGAACTTCTTCCCCCTGGTGCCGCTGGCGCATGACACCGTGGGCCGGGTGATTGACGGCACCTGGAACCTGTCAGGGATCACGGTGCTGGCGGGCGGGATGTTCCTGGCCGCCTGGTCCACGTATGGATTCGAGACCGCGGTGTGTTACACGTCGGAACTGAAGAATCCGAAAACCGACACTTTCAAGGCCATCTTCTACTCCGGCCTGCTGTGCGTGGTGGTGTATACGCTGG
>Ga0182014_10004887_pt1 | contig 15120 bp, 13 predicted proteins | sample 612S2DmetaG_FD_120489 | JGI IMG/M metagenome (GOLD analysis project Ga0182014, IMG submission 120489) | Permafrost microbial communities from Stordalen Mire, Sweden - 612S2D metaG | ecosystem: Environmental > Terrestrial > Soil > Wetlands > Permafrost | place: Sweden: Stordalen | collected... | reverse complement strand
CAGGGCCTTGAGGAACTCCTGGGCGGAAAGGTAGCGGTCGCCCAGATTGATGGCCAGGGCCTTCATCACCACTTCGCTCAGGGTCCTGGGCACCGCCGCGTTGCGCAGGTGGAGTGGCACCACCGGGGTGTTCTGGAAGGACTGGGCGATCTTGATGGGATCGGCGTCGTAGAAGGGAACCGTCCCCGTGAGCATTTCATACATGGTGATGCCCAGGGACCAGAGGTCGCTCTGGAACACCGCCCGCCCCCGGAAGTGCTCCGGGGCCATGTACGGCGGCGAGCCGATGCGGGTGCGGGCGAAGCCGTCCCGCTGCATCTCCAGGAACCGGCTGGTGCCGAAATCGGTGACCTTGGCCACCCCTTCCCGGGTGATGAGGATGTTGGCCGGCCGCAGGTCCCGGTGGATCACCTGGCGGCCGTGGGCGAAGCCGATGGCGGCGCACACGTCCATGCCGATCTCCAGGGCCCGGCCCGGGGCCAGGCAGCGCTCCCGGCGGATCAGCTTGTCCAGGCTTTCCCCGTCCACGTATTCCAGCACCATGAAGAAGGTGTCGTCCTTCTTCTCCACCGTGATCAGTTCGACGATGTTCGGGTGCTTGAGCGCCGCCATGATCCGCGGCTCCAGCAGCAGCCCCTGCTCATCCGCCTGGTGGTGGGGGATCTTAAGCGCCACCTTGCGGTTCAGCAGCCGGTCCTGGGCCAGGTACACCGATCCGAAGCCCCCCGCGCCGAGCCGGTCGATGATCTGATATTTCCCCAGGGTCTGGTCTTTGGAAAGCACGGCATTCCTCACTATGAGCGTCCCTTGGTGCCATGCGGAAGTCAATGCCGTTGTTGCGGCCCGCGCCTTTATCCGAGGAACGCCTTGAGGGTTTTCGAATACCGCGGATGGCGTATCTTACGTAATGCCTTGCTCTCTATTTGCCGGATACGCTCGCGGGTGACGGCGAACTCGCTGCCGACCTCCTCCAGGGTGTGCTCCGAGGCCTCGTCGCCCACCCCGAAGCGCATGCGCAGGACCTTCTCCTCGCGCTCGGTGAGGGTCTGCAGCACCAGGTTCACGGTCTCCTTGAGACGCTGGCTCACCACCTGCTCCACCGGGGAGACCACGCCCTTGTCCTCGATGAAATCCCCCAGGTGGGAATCCTCCTCCTCGCCGATGGGGGTTTCCAGGCTGATGGGCTCCTGGGCGATCTTCATGACCTTGCGGACCTTGCCCACGGGCATGTCCATGGCGTGGGCGATCTCCTCGCTGGAGGGCTCCCGGCCCAGCTTCTGCACCAGCTCGCGCTGGGTGCGGATCAGCTTGTTGATGGTCTCGATCATGTGCACCGGGATGCGGATGGTCCGCGCCTGGTCGGCGATGGCCCTGGTGATGGCCTGGCGGATCCACCAGGTGGCGTAGGTGGAGAACTTGAAGCCGCGGCTGTACTCGAACTTGTCCACCGCCTTCATGAGGCCGATGTTGCCTTCCTGGATCAGGTCCAGGAACTGCAGGCCCCGGTTGGTGTAGCGCTTGGCGATGGACACCACCAGGCGCAGGTTGGCCTCGATCAGCTCGGCCTTGGCCGACCGGCTGATGCTTTCGGCCTGCTTGAGGGTATTGAAGTCCTGGTGGAACTGCTCGCTCACCGTCTCGTACTTGAGGAAGAACCTCGCCAGCTCGGCCTCGATGTGCTCGATGTCGTGGGTGTAGCGGTCCTTCAGCTTGATGAAGGCCGGGTTCTTGAGCCGCTCCTTCAGTTCCCGCAGCTTGCGCTCGCCGTTCATCACCTGGCCGTGGTGGTGGGTGATCTTGTCGATGAGCCGGGTCACCGCCAGGCTGTTCAGGCCCAGGCGGCGGATCTGCCGGCTGACCATGGCCCGGCCCGCCAGGACCTCCCGGTCCAGGTTGCGCTTTTTGGGCACGGGCTTGCCGGAGGCCTTCAGCTCCAGCAGCTCCTGCAGGGCCTGCTCGTGCACCAGCAGCTTCTCGAACTGGTGGTGCACGTGCTGGGTGGCGGAGGTGTTCTCGGCGTCCTCGTCCTCGTCCACCTCGTCGCTCAGACCCACCACTTCCCGGATCTTGCCGGGGTTCTCCTTGAGCATCTTGCCGATGTCGATGAGCAGGCTCGCGGCCAGGCGGGACCGGGACAGGGCGCGCATGACGCTGCGCACCCCCACCTCGATGCGCTTGGCGATCTCCACCTCGTCCTCCCGCTTCAGCAGGGGGACGGTGCCCATTTCCTTCAGATACATCCGAACCGGGTCGTTGAACTTGTCGCCATCGGCCCCGTCGATGTCGATCTCCATCTCCTTGTCGGACTTGAGCGGGGCGTCGGCGAACAGGGCCTCCACCTCGGGCTGCTCCCGGGACATGATGGCTTCCGCTTCGGTGGCGCCTACGCCGATGCCCAGCTTGTTGAACATGGACATGATGTTCTCGAGATCCGCCGGAGACGATGCGGATCCTGGTATGAACGAATTGAGCTCATCGATCAGGACAAATCCGCGGGATCTGCCCAGCGAGATGAGTGCTTTCGTGAGCTGGTAATAGCTTTCACGGGCCGGGGCTGGGACCATTCAGACCTCAAAGAACCATGGGACCACAGGATCCAAGGTGTTTGTTGCGAGTTGGGAACTGGAGCAGCCATGCGATGGCAGAGGAAACCCATTATGACAGGCCACCCGGAATCTCTCAGTATACAGGACCGGAGCGCCCTGACAAGGGGCATTTCACTCATGAGATGCGTCTTTGTGACCAAATGTTTAGGGGCCATTGCGAAATAACCTGTGCATTTCAGATTATTTTGCTACGGCCCCAGGTCAACGCAGGCGTTGACCTGGATCTAGGGCCCTTTATGCCGGGGCCGAAACGGCCTGTTCAAGTTATTTCTAGACAACGGCTTAGTCGTTCAGCGGGAAAATGTCTTCCTCCGCTGCTCCATCATCTGACCACGAAGCTGCCGGCCGCGCCGCAAAAGGTTTTCCTGGGTCTGGGCCAACCGCCGCTGCATGGCGGGGTCGACCATGACGCCGGGATCCAGCAGTTGCCGGTTGATGGCCTGTTTTTCCCGTTCCACATACCCGAGCTCCAGCTTCATGAATACCTGATCCGGCAGGAGTTCGGCCTCGTCCTTGACCGACCACTTGGCTTCCAGGTGGCGGAGTTGGGCCAGCGCTTCGGGCGGGATGTGACTTTCATCGCCGGTGGCATCCAGCAGGCATTGCAAAAGGGGAGCTCCCCTGAGGGATTCCCACCAGGCTGGCGGCATGGCGGCCGCCCGGTCAAGAATGGCTTGATCCCGGCACAGGATGAGGATGGGGCGAAGCAGGTCGTCCACCTCGGCCAGGGGCACTTCCGGGGTGGCGATCTCCACCTTTTGCACGGTCTGGGCCTTGACCGCCCGGTCCAGTTCGGAAAGGGGAACTTCCAGCCAGTGGGCCAGGCTGGAGAACAAGGCGCGCTGGTCTGTGCTGACCGGCAGGAAGGCGAGGTAGCTGACCATCTCCTGGAAAGCCGCCATGCGGTCCGGGATCCGCTTGAGGTCCTTGTCCTGCATGGCCCGGTTGATGATGAAGTTGGTCCAGTCCGGGGCCTGGCGGATCAGCTCGCGAAAGGCCTCGGCGCCCAGGGCCAGGCACCAGGTGTCCGGGTCCTCGCCCTGGGGCAGCAGCAGGAGCCGCACATCGAAGCCCATGGGCAGGGCCAGCTTCAGGCCCTTCTCCATGGCCCGGAGGCCGGCGGCGTCGCCGTCGAAGCACAGGATGACCCGCTTGGTGAAACGCCCGACCAGCTGCAGGTGGCCCTCGGTGAGGGCGGTGCCCAGGGGCGCCACCGCCTGGTTCAGGCCCTGCTGGTGCAGCTGCAGCACGTCGAAATAGCCTTCCACCATCAGGGCGCCGTCCCGCAGCTGCCCCTTGGCCCGGTGGAACCCGAACAGCACGGAGCCTTTGCTGAACAGGGGGGTCTCCCGGGTGTTCATGTACTTGGGCTGGGCCGCGCCGAAGGCCCGGCCGCCGAAGGCGATGACGCGGCCCCGGGCGTCCAGGATGGGGATGATCAGGCGGTCGCGCAGGAAGTCGATGTGGTTGCCCCGCTCGCTGCGGGAGACCAGCCCCGCCTGTTCCGCCAGTTCCGGGGAAAACCCCTGGGTCTTCAGGTGGTTCATCAGCGCTTCCCAGGCGTCGGGGGCGTAGCCCAAGCCCGACTCCAGGATGAAGGCCTCGGTCATGCCGCGGCCCTTGAGGTAGTCCATGGCCTTGGCGGATTCGGTCAGCCGGCGCTGGTAGAAGGCCTGGGCGGCCTCCATGGCCAGCCGCAGGCGGGCCTCCAGGTCCAGTTCCGCGGCCGGGCGCTCCCGCTGCTTCGGCACTTCGATGCCGGCCGCCTGGGCCAGCTGCTCCATGGCCTCCGGAAACGCCAGCCCCTCCCGCTCCATGAGCCAGGTGAAGGCGTCGCCGTGCTTGCCGCAGCCGAAACAGTGGTAGAAGCCGCGCTCGGCCAACACCTGGAAGCTGGGGGTGCGCTCGCTGTGGAAGGGGCAGAGCCCCACCCAGGCCGAGCCCTGGCGCCGAAGCTTCACCGCCTGGCCCACCAGCGCGGCAAGGTCGGTTGCATCCTTGATGCGCTGGATGATTTCGCGGTCGCGCATCCCTGGCTCCAGCCTCAAGAGTGGGGGAAAAAGCGTTCCGTTGCAAGGCTCCGGCCCGGCCGGGGCGCGCCCGGCATGGCCTGATAACTACAAGCCTTTGTTCACGCAGGCCAGGACCGCCGACAAAAAACGGTTCCTAACCATTCCATCGGGGAAGCCAGTAAGGGATAAAAAAAGTCGCTTTGTCCGCGGGCAGTGTATTAAGATCACCCATTGAACTTCCACGGAGCGTCTATGCCCACCATCGAAATCAGTTCTCAGACGGGGAAGGATTTCTCCGGCGATGTGCTCATCGTCCCGGTCTTCTCAGGAAGAGAAAGGCACCGGCTGCCCTTGGCCATCAGCAAAGTGGCCCGCCAGGTCATGGACGAGAATGATTTCAAGGCCGACTATCTTGAAGTTGTTCCCCTGCACCATCCTAATGGGGTGAAGGATTCCCGCTGGATGATTCTGGTGGGGCTGGGCGAGGAAGAGCTGGTTACCCACAACAAAATCCGCAAAGCGGTGGGAAGCGCCGCCCGCAGCGCGCTCAAAAAGGGCTGGAAGCGGGTGGGCATCGTGTCCCCCTCCACCTCCTCCCTGGACCACGACGAAGTCCAGGTGGCCGTGCTGGAAGGCGCCCTGCTGGCCGACTACGATTTCACCGTCTGCAAAGGCGAGCCCGCGCCCAAGAACTTCGAGCGGGTGGAAGTGTTCACCAACGGCGACGACACCCGCAAGGCCCGGCGCCGGCTGCCCCAGGTGGAGGCCGGCGTGGCCGCCTGCCACCGGGTCCGGGATCTGGCCAACACCCCCGCCGGCGACATGTACCCCGAAGCCTTCGCCGAGCTGGCCCAGAAGCTGGCCAAGCAGTACAAGCTCGGGATCGAAGTCCTCGCCCCCGAAGACCTGCAGAAAGGCAACTTCAACGCCGTCCTGGCGGTGGGCAAGGGCTCCGCGCGCAGCCCCAGGGTGGTGCGGATGGAGTACAAGCCCAAGGAGAAGGCCAAGCGGCACATCGTGCTGGTGGGCAAGGGCGTGACCTTCGATTCGGGCGGGCTCTCCCTGAAGGACGCCAAGGGCATGGAGACCATGAAGGATGATATGACCGGCGCCGCCGTCGTCCTGGCGACCCTGGTGGCCTGCGCCCAGACCGAGATGCCGGTGGCGGTCACCGGCATCATGGGGCTGGTTGAGAACATGCCCAGCGGGACCAGCTACCGGCCCGGCGACGTGATCCGCTCCCGCAGCGGCAAGACCATCGAGGTGCTCAACACCGACGCCGAGGGCCGCCTGGTCCTGGCCGACCTGCTGAACTACGCCTCCGAAATGGGCGCCGACCACGTCGTGGACCTGGCCACCCTCACCGGCGCGTGCGTGATCGCCCTGGGCGACGGCGTCTCCGGCGTGATGGGCACCGACCAGAAACTGGTGGAGCGGATCCTGGACGCCGGCTCCCGCTCGGGCGAATACCTCTGGCAGCTGCCGCTGGTGGAAGAGTACCGGGAAGGCCTGAAGAGCAGCGTCGCCGACCTGAAGAACATCAGCGGCACCCGCTGGGGCGGCGCCATCGTCGCCGGCCTGTTCCTCAAGGAGTTCGTGAAAACCGAATCCTGGGCCCACGTGGACCTGGCGGGCTGCTGGTCCTCCAGCGAACGGGACTACCGCACCAGCGGCGCCTCGGGCGAAGGCCCCCGGTGGCTGCTTGACTGGATCAACAGTTAAAGAAATTTATGGCCTAGCCATGTGTTGATAAAAACAAGTTATAGTTGTTAATATTACAAATAATTAATACGATTAAGTCAAGGCATCTGAATTTTAACCGCACCGACAGCCATAGAGGGGGCCTCCTCCCCCTCTATATTTTTTACGGGATGGCTTTTATCCTCTTGACCTGACCATGGACTAGAGGATCTTATGGGTGACGCGTGACATGTTCCTTCTGCTTGGAGAACCAAATGGAAACAATGGAAACCATGGAAACCCTCACCAAGGCGGACCTTTCTAAACATCTCATCGAAAACCTGGAAATGGCGAAAAAGGACGCCGATGTCCTGGTCAATTCGTTCCTGGACAGCATCGTCGGTTCCCTGCACCGCGGGGAGGGCGTCGAGCTGCGGGGCTTCGGCTCGTTCCGCCTGAGGGACCGCAAGGCCAGGCAGGGCCGCAATCCGCGCAGCGGCCAGTCCATCCATGTCCCGCCCAAGCGGGTGGTCTACTTCAAGCTCGGCAAGGAACTGCGCAGCCGGCTGATCGACGATTAATTAATGAAATGACCCAATGATTTTATTTATGGCTGTAGGTCGGCCTTGAACCAATCATTGGTGGCTTGGCGGATCGCTTCAGCGTAGCGCGGGCCCAGAACCTCCGAGCAGTGGAGGTGCCACGTGGGCACCTCCACGGTGCGGATGTCCGTGAACCGGGAGGCCATCTCCCGCTGCACCGCGGGCGGCGCCAGCCGGTCCTGGGTGGCGATGAAGCAGAGGCCCGGCGTGGCCAGCGCCAGGCCCCGGGTCCGCGCCAGCAGGTCGGTGTCCTCCGGGCGGTAGCGCCCCTCGATCCCGGCCAGGCGGCTGGCCAGGGCCCCGATGAGCGGAGCGAGCAGGGGATGCCAGAACCGGTCCCTGGGACCGCGCACCAGCCGTTCGGCGAAATCCCGGCTGCTGGCCGGGGCGCCTTCCCAGATGATGCCGCCCAGGGGGCCCCGCCCCTCCCGCTCCAGCCGGGCCAGGGCCAGCAGCCCCACGCTGGCCCCCAGGCTCCGGCCCATGAGCAGGATCCGCCCCCGGGGCGTGCCCTGGGCCTCCAGCCCGTGGACGATCTCCACCACCTCCTCGCTTTCCCGGGCGCCGAAGGTCACCGGAGGCGGCGTGCGGCCGGCCCGGATAGCCTCGTCCCGTCTCAGGTAGGTGAAGATGGCGGCGTCCAGCTGGGGGAACCAGCGCAGGGCCGGGCTGGTGCCCCAGCGGTCATCGCCGAATCCGTGCAGGAGCAGCGCCACCCCCGGGGCCGGGACCCGGCGCCGCAGGCGCCAGAGCACATGGGGACCGATGGCGTGGGTTTCCCAGGCGCCGCCCGGATCGGCGCCGTCCCCCTCCGCCAGTTCCTGGAAGGTGGCTTCCACCCGCACCAGGGACTGGGGCCGGTAGAAAGGCGGATCCACCAGCTCCCGGGCCACCGAACGGACCTTGAGCGCCACGAAGGCCAGACCCAGGACGGCCAGCGCCAGCAGGGCCAGGAGGCCAAGCCGGAACCATCCCCGCGCCGTCCTCAAGGTTCGAGACGGGCCTGGACGCCGGGGATGCCGCTGGCGGCGGGCGCGGGCTCGGGGCTCCCGTACAGGACCGATTTGAGTTCCTGGGAGAACAGCACCTTGAACGCGCCCTGGCCCGCGCCCAGGTCCACCTCGATCTGGTCGGGGCCGAAGGCTTCCAGGGGGCTCAGCAGGACGAAGCGGTGCTTGCCCAGGGCCAGGCCGCTGATCTCCAGGCGCCGGCACTTATTCTTCTTGCCCACTTTCACCACCGGGGTCCTGATGCCGTCGATGGTGAGTTCCAGCGGTCCCACCACCTTCTTGGTGAACTGGAACAGCACGGTGCCCGCCGGCACGGGCCGGCCAGGGACGATGGGCTGCGGCTTGCCGCAGGCCAGACCCGCGCAGATGATGCAGGCTGCCGGCAAGACCATACTCAGGGATCCCCTCATGGGTGCCTCCAATCCTTGAGCCTATCGTTTCCGCGCCGCCCTGGCCACTGTTGTTCTGATCCCTTGGGGCGAACCTGGGCTATGCTAGATTTTTATCAAGGAGTGAACATGACGCGAGTACAGTTGCAGACCAGCAGGGGCACTATCAACGTAGAGCTGTTCGCCAAGGAGGCTCCCCTGACCGTGGCCAATTTCGTGAAGCTGGCTTCCGAGGGGTTCTACGACGGTCTGGCCTTCCACCGGGTGATCCCCCAGTTCGTGATCCAGGGCGGCTGCCCCAACACCCGGGAGGGCGCCAAGGGCACCCCCGGCACCGGCGGCCCCGGCTACAAGATCAAGTGCGAGACGGTTGGCAACCCGCACAAGCACGAGCTGGGCGCCCTGTCCATGGCCCACGCCGGCAAGGACACCGGCGGCAGCCAGTTCTTCGTGGTGAACGGGGACCGCGCCAACGTCGCCCACCTGGACGGCGTCCACACCGTGTTCGGCAAGTGCGTGGGCGAGGAGGACATCAAGGTGGTCAAGGCCATCAAGGCCGACGACCGCATCCTCAAGGCCGTGGTCACTGAAGACTAGCCAGCCCTTCCCCGCGGAACGCGGCCGGTCGTTCCCGCGCGGCGAGTTCCCCATCGGCTGCGGAGTTTTCGTGCCCCAACGCTTCTACATCACCACCCCCATCTACTATGTGAACGACAAGCCCCACATCGGGCACACCTACACCACGGTGCTGGCGGACGTGATCGCCCGGCACCGGCGGATGATGGGCGAGGAGGTCTACTTCCTCACCGGCACCGACGAGCACGGCCAGAAGATCGAGAAGACCGCCGCCGCCCGGGGCATGACCCCCAAGGCCCTGGCCGACGAAGTCATGCCCAATTTCCAGAGGCTCTGGGAGCGCATGGAGATCACCCACGACTACTTCGTGCGCACCACCGACGCCCAGCACAAGGCGGTGATCCAGGAGCGCTTCCTCCAGCTGCAGGGCACCGGCGACATCTACAAGGACACCTACAAGGGGCTCTACTCGGTCAGCGACGAGGCCTACGTCACCGAGACCCAGGCCAAGGAGATGCAGGCCCAGGGGCTGGCCCACCAGCTGGTGGAGCTGGAGGAGGAGAGCTATTTCTTCCGGCTCAAGGCCTACGAGAACTGGCTGATCCAGCTCTACGAGCAGTACCCGGAGTTCGTCCAGCCGGATTTCCGGCTGAACGAGGTGAAGCAGTTCGTGGCCCCCGGCGGCGAGCGCGGCTTCCTGCAGGACCTGAGCATCAGCCGCACCAGCATCACCTGGGGCATCCCCGTTCCCGGGGACGAGCGGCACGTGGTCTACGTCTGGTTCGACGCCCTGCTCAACTACCTGTCCGCCTGCCGCGAAGGCTTCTGGCCCCCCACCGTGCAGCTGGTGGGCAAGGACATCCTGCGCTTCCACGCCATCTACTGGCCGGCCTTTCTCATGGCCATGTTCCGGGAGGCCGGGGACGACCTCGACGGGCCGCTGCCCGCGCGCATCCGCGAGCAGCTGCCGCACACCATCCTGGCCCATGGCTGGTGGCTCATGGGCGAGGACAAGATGTCCAAGTCCAGGGGCAACGTGGTGCGCCCGGAGGAGCTGCTGCACTTCGGCAACGACGCGGCGAGATTTTTCTTCATGCGGGAAATGCAGGTGGGCCTGGACCGCAGTTTCTCCTTCGAGGGCTTCATGGACCGCTTGAACGCCGACCTGGCCAACGGCCTGGGCAACCTGGCCTCCCGCACCCTGAGCATGCTGCAGCGCTACCGCCACGGTGTGGTTCCGACGGCCGTGGTCCTGGATGCCCAGGACCAGGAGGTGCTGGAAGCGGGCCGGGCCCTGGCCCCGGCCTACCTGGCCAAGGCCAAGGCCAATGATTTTCAGGGGGCCCTGGACCTGCTCTGGACCTACCTGCGGCACCTGGACGGCTACATCGTCAAGTCCGAGCCCTGGAAGCTGGCCAAGGACGAGACCGCCCAGGCCAGGCTGGACACGGTACTGTGCCAGCTCTACCGGGCGCTCCGGCTCACCGCCGTCCTGGCGGCTCCGGTGATGCCCGACATGACCCAGAAGCTGTGGACCAGCCTGGGCATGACCGGCCAGGTGGCCGACCAGCGGTTCGAGACCTTCCAGTACGAAGCCGCCGCCCAGGCCCCCGTGGCCGAGCCCGCTCCCCTGTTCCAGCGCATCGATAAGGAGGCAGTCATGCAAGAAGAGAACCAGACCACCGAGCCCGTGGCCGTCCAGGCCGAAGCCCCCCTGGACCTGCCCCCGGTGAAAGACCTGATTGAGTACGACACCTTCGCCCTCATGGACCTCCGGGTGGGCCGGGTGCTCACCGCCGAGCGGGTGCCCAAGAGCAAGAAGCTCATCAAGATGACCGTGGACATCGGCCTCGAGACCCGCACCATCCTGGGCGGCATCGGCGTGGCCTACGCCCCCGAAGAGCTGGTGGACCGCAAGGTGGTGGTGGTGGCCAACCTCGCGCCCCGGCCGCTGATGGGCACCATGAGCCACGGGATGCTGCTGGCCGCCAGTGACAACGACTCCAAGCCCTACCTGGTGGCCCCGCCCGAAGATGCCAAGCCGGGGTTCGTGGTCCGCTGAAGGCCATGCGCCGCCCCATTTTCCGGTTCCAGGAAGAACGCCTCACCGACGCGCCGGTGGAGGCCTTCCGGGTCCGGCTGACCGGGCCCGGAACCCTGGCCAGCCTCAAGGCCTGCCCGGGCTTGCGCCCCGTGGAACAGGAGGGGGAGGGCCTGGTGCTGCGCTGGCACCACACCGGCCTGGGCGCCGTGGAGGACGGCACCCTGCGGGTGACCCCCCACGAACAGGGCGCCCACCTGCTTCTGAACGGGCGGCTGCGGGGCTGGAGCGCGTTCCTGCTCCTGGGCTGGATGCGCTGGCGCGCGGATCGGTTGCTGGATCGACTGGTGAGGGAACTGTGAAATGCTTTAGTTGGAACGTCAACGGGTTCCGGTCCGTGCTCGGCAAGGGCTTCATGGACTGGCTGGAGGGGGCCGACCCCGATGTGATCTCGCTCCAGGAGATCCGGGCCGAGTGGGACGAGGTGGATCTGGGCGCGCGGCGGGAGCTGGAGTCGGCCTTCGATGTGTGCTGGTTCCCTTCCTCCGGCAAGAAGGGCTACGCCGGTTCGGCCACCCTCACCAAGCGCGAACTGGGCTTCCGCCACAGCAGGGGCCTGGGCGTCCCGGCCTACGATACCGAGGGCCGCGCCATCATCAGCACTCTGGGCGACCTCACCATCATCGGCGGCTACTTCCCCAACGCCTCCGCCGGCCTGGTGCGGCTCCAGTACAAGCGGCAGTTCGCCAAGGACCTGGCCATCATCATCCGCTCCCGGCTCGCTCTGGGCGAAAAAATCATCCTCACCGGCGACATGAACGTCGCCCCCGAAGAACTCGACCTGGCCCGCCCCAAGGACAACCGCACCAGCCCCGGCTTCACCGACGAGGAGCGCGAGGATTTCCGCGCCTACCTGGCCGAAGGCATGGTGGACATCCTGCGGGAGCGCAACCCCGGGGTGCCCGGCCTCTACACCTGGTGGACCGCCCGGGGCGGCGCCCGGGGCAAGAACGTCGGCTGGCGCATCGACCACTTCCTGGTGAGCCGGACCCTGGTGGACCGGGTCCAGGCCGTGGCCATCCACGCGGACGTCATGGGCTCCGATCACTGCCCCGTGAGCCTTGAACTGGCAATGCCTTAGGATTTGCTGAATGGCTTGGGCCGGCGCGAGCCGCCCTGGCGCTCCAGCATCCAGCCCGGGTATTCGGCCGGCAGCGCGCTGACCTGGTCCAGGCTGGCCATCTCCGCGGCGCTGAGGACCAGATCGGCGGCAGCCAGGTTGTCGTCCAGCTGTTCCGTGGTCTTGGCTCCGATGATCACGCTCATGACGTGGGGCTTGGCCAACAGCCAGGCCAGGGCCACCCGCGCCACCGACACCCCTTGGTTGGCCTTGCCGATCTCGCGCATGGCCGCCACGCAGGCCCAGGCCCGCTCGGTGTTCACCGGCGGGAAATCGAAGGTCGCGCGGCGGGCGCCCTCCTCGGCGGTGGCCCCCGGCCCGAACTTCCCCGACAGCAGCCCGCCCGCCAGGGGCGACCAGACCATCAGGCCGATCTTCTCTTCATTGAGCAGGGGCACCAGCTCCCGTTCCAGATCGCGCCCGGCGATGGAATAGTAGGCCTGCAGGGTCTCGAACCGGGCATACCCCTTCGCCTCGCTGATCCCCAGCGCCTTGGCGATCCTCCAGGCGGTCCAGTTGGACACCCCCACATGGCGCACCAGCCCCTGCCGGGTCAGATCGTCCAGGGCCCGCAGGGTCTCCTCCACCGGCGTGACCAAATCCGTGCCGTGGATCTGGTAGAGGTCGATGTGGTCCGTCTGCAGCCGTTCCAGACTGCCCTGGACCGAGTCCATGATGTGCCCCCGCCCGGCCCCGCGGTCGTTGGGTCCCGGCCCCATCTCCCCGAACACCTTGGTGGCGATGACCACATCCTTTCGGGCCACCCCGAGGTCCTTCAGGGCCTGGCCCAGCAGCCGCTCCGACTGCCCGTAGGAATACACATCGGCCGTATCGATGAAATTCACCCCGGCCGCCAGCGCCCGCCCCACGATCCGGTCCACCTCGGCCTGCCGGAGGGTGCCGATGGCCTTCCAGAACCCCGCATCTTCGTTGCCGCCAAAGGTCATCGTGCCCAGGCAGATTTCCGACACGAACAGTCCGGTCCGTCCAAACTGGTTGTATTTCATATCATTCCTCACGATCCATGGGGAAAAACACGCTACCGGATTCAAGCCTTGACGTCAAGGTGAAGCTCCAGTTTTCCCGGATTCCGGTACCGGGGACGTGTTGATGGCGGACCCCGTCACCGGCTCGAAGGCCGCACGCCCAGGTCCCAGACCTGGATGCCCCGGGGCAGCCAGCTGACCCCAAGGCGTTTGTGGATGACCATGTGGGCGGCATAGGTGACTGCCTTGACGGGGCCGTGTTCCAGGGCGTGACCAGGAAGATGGTGGCCAAAGGGCTGCGGTGCATCCTTGGTCAGATGGATTCCCACATAAAGGACAACCCCCCATCCACGGTTCGCAATCACCCATTCCCCAGAGGGTGGAATGGAATCCTCCCGGTGATCGGGAGCCACTCGGTAGACCTCGCTTCGCTCCCCCTTCACCACCAGGATGGGGCTGCCGTTTACGGTTTCAATGGCGAGGGTGGTCATGGCAGCTCCTGCTTTCCGGTCCCGGCGAGAGCGATCTGGACCGGTTGGGCATAGCCAGGGGCACCTTTTGTGCCACAGCATAAGAGCAATCAATGCAATGTCCCATGGAGCGGCAACCCCATCGGGGAACGCTTGGGAATGGTCAGTTTGAAACGCTTGCCTATTCAATTTGAATGATTCAAGGGGCGGTCCGGAAGGCCTTGTCCGGCCTTGCCCCAGACAACCCAGAAGCACCATCAGAATGAGTGGTTTGGGTTTTCATTTTGGTGGGATGCGGCATAGGATGCCCTGGCAATGCCGATTTAATTATTGAAATTATTAATAATAATAAATGGATCAAAATTTGCTTCATGGGTTGGAGTACTTCTACGTCCAACCGGGCGTGAGGGCAGGGCCTGCCAGCCACCATGCAAACGACCCCGGAATGCCGACCCAGCATTGGCCAAGTTGAGGAGCACACGAGATGATCAGTCCATTCCACGGCATTTGCCGCCCTCCGGTCCTGGCCCTGTTGGTTCTGCTGGGAACAGGCATGGCTCGTCCCCTGGTGGGGGGAGCGCCCGTCCAGTGGCCTCCCCTGGGTGAGGTGGCCCATCCTGAACACCTTTCAGGAAAGATGATCTGGGCGGATCTGGTCACGCCCGACTTGGCCGTGGCCGAGCGCTTCTATGGAGGCATGTTTGGCTGGAAATTTGAAACCATTCAGCCGGGCGCCAAGAATTACGTCCTCGCTTCCATGGAAGGCCGCCAGATTGGCTGTCTATTGCAGCGGCCTATGGCCGCGGGCGAACAGCACCAATCCGCATGGCTGGCTTTTTTCTCGGTCCAGGATGTGGATGCGGCCAGGAGCAATGCCATCAAGAATGGAGCCAAGGCCCTTTGGGGGCCGGTGACCTTCCCGGGGCATGGCCGGCAGGCCGTGCTGGCGGATCCGGAAGGCGCCGTGTTCGGAATGCTCGCGTCGAGCACGGGTGATCCCTCCGATAGTCTCGCCGCTCCCGGGGAATGGATCTGGAGTTCGCTTCTGGCGCAGGACCCCGCCCAGGATGCGGCCTTTTATCAAAAGCTGTTTGATTACGACGTCTTTCCTTTGCCGAGCGAAAGCACGGCGGAACACCTGATCCTGGCCAGCGACGATTCTGCTCGCGCGAGCGTCAACGCCATGCCGGGCGGTTCCTTGCCCCGCCATCCCCACTGGCTGAATTTCATCCGCGTGACGGATACCATGGCCGCGACGGCCAAGGCCGTGGCCATGGGAGGCCGGGTCCTGGTCCAGCCCCATGTGGACCGCCATGGCGGCAGGACGGCCGTCATCGCAGATCCCGCGGGGGCTCCCATCGGCTTGATGGAATGGACGGACAACGCCACCCAGGTGGAGCAGAAATGAATATGAACTCTTCAGTCCGGATGCTTAGGATCCTTCCCTGGAAACCGATTGGGCTTACCTTTCTGCTCCTGGCGGGACTTTGCGGTTGCCTCTACCCGGGCGTTGGCGTGGACGGAGCCGTGGTGGTGGGTTCCGGCGGAGGCTATGACGGGAACTACTT
>Ga0182014_10004885_pt1 | contig 15129 bp, 14 predicted proteins | sample 612S2DmetaG_FD_120489 | JGI IMG/M metagenome (GOLD analysis project Ga0182014, IMG submission 120489) | Permafrost microbial communities from Stordalen Mire, Sweden - 612S2D metaG | ecosystem: Environmental > Terrestrial > Soil > Wetlands > Permafrost | place: Sweden: Stordalen | collected... | reverse complement strand
TATGTATGGGATCGACGAGAGCGTTGCAGCCACATGTCCCGCAAGGCTTGCCCCGCCGAAAGCCCCGCTTAGAACGCCGATGAGCGTTATTCCGATCTGTACGGTCGCCAGAAAGCGATACGGGTTCTCGGCCAGATCCAGTGCCACGCGGGCGCTCGAGTTCCCCTCCTCAGCGTGCCTCAGCAGCCGCGTTTTGCTCGACGAGATCACCGCAAGCTCCGACATTGCGAAAAAACCGTTAGTCAGTATGAGCAGCAAGACAATAATGATGCCCAGTATGCCCCAAAGCATCTTTTTCTCCGATGTGCCTCTTTCTAAGTGTAGTGGCCGATGCGCGGTTCACCAATTGACCCGTTCGCCAATATTCCCCGCAAAATCGAAGAGGCGGGTCGATCCCCGCCTCCAGTATGCATTCTTTCCAGATCGGGCCGTACCGGACCGTCAAACCACGGAAACAGAGCTTGCCTGGGATCCCTTGTCTCCTGATCGCTCAATAAAGGTTACCGCCATCCCGACATTCAGCACTTCGAATTTGCCATCGAGAACCGCGTTTTTATGAAAGTAAACCTCACGTCCCTCAGGTGTCATGAGAAACCCATAGCCTTGCTCCGTAAATATCCTGACTACCCTTGCCACCGGCTTCTCAAAGTGAGTTTTCACCTCGCCCCTTTGCTTCTCCGCATACTCCGTTACGCGTCGTCGGGCCGTTTCGAACGAATTCACTATCGCCACATGCAGATCTTCGTCAGGTTCTCTTTTCACAATCAGCGCACCGCCTGGCACGGTAATATCAATCCTGACGTTATACATTATGCCGCTTCGCTGGCTGCGGTGAGGCGCCTCCACTTTCACCCGGCACCCGATGATCTGGTCGTAGAACCTGTCGAGTTTTAAAGCTTTGTCCCGAATCAGTTCCTCGGTTTCATCGTTGATGCGCACGTCGCGTGCGCTGATTTCCAGTGGTAATTTCATTAGATTCTCCCCTTATGCTCCGCGATGTTATTCTTTCAGTTTGGAGGCGATGCGGCTCCCTGATGCGAGCGTCCTGTGCACCGGACACCGGTTGGCGACCTCGAAAATTCTCTGCCGGGTGGGCTGGTCAAGGTCCCCCTGCAGTTCGATCTCCCTTTCAATGAAATCTATTTTGCTTCTCGGGTCTTCGCAATCCTGGCAGTCTTCCGCATGGATTTTCTCATGCCTCAGTCTTACGACACTGGAGTCCAACGGCAGTTTCTCGCGGTCCGCATACATTCTTATGGTCATCCCGGTGCACGCGCCAAGGGCCGATACCAGCAGGTCGTAGGGAGTCGGCCCGCTATTGGCCCCTCCCACCGAGATCGGTTCATCGGCGACCAGGCCGTGTCCGTTGGCTATAATCCCGGTCCGAAAGCCGGTCTTGCCCGTATGGGCTATAATTCGGTTATCGGATAGTTCCGGTTGAATATATTTTCTCTCTGAAATCTTGAGATATTTCGATGCCCAAGCCGCAAGCACCGAGCCGACGTAGAGGGAATCTTCCCGGTTGGCGAGCAGGTGATCGGCCTTGTCCAACGAAATGAAGCTCTTCGGATGTCGCGCCGCAGTAAAGATCTTCGCAGCCTGCTCAATCGATACGATCTGGTCTGCCGGAGAATGGAAGATCAAAAGAGGTCTTCTCAGCGCGTGTATCGCCTCCTCCATATTGTCCTGCTTAAGATCGTTTAGAAACTGCTCCTTTATCTTGAAATCTCTGCCGGAAATATTGATTGAAGCCTCGCCTTCTCTTTGAAGCTTTTCGAGCGGTGGTCCATCGATGAAACGGAGCAGACCCTTGAGTTCAGCAGGCGCGGCAATGGTCGAAACCGCCTCGGCGGAAGGGATCCTTTGAGCCGCATGAATCACTGCAGCCCCGCCGAGCGAATGACCGATGAGGAGTCTGGGGGGCTCATAGGAGTCTCTTAGAAAGTCGGCAGCCGCAATGAGGTCCGCCACGTTCGTCGAGAAACCTGTTTCCGAAAAATCCCCCTCACTTTCACCCAGGCCGGTAAAATCAAACCTCAGGACTGCTATCCCATGCAGCGCAAGCGCCCGGTTAATGTTTACTACGGCATTGTAGTTCTTGCTGCAGGTGAAACAGTGGGCAAAGACGGCGAAAGCGGTTGGCTTCTCGTCGAGCGGCAAGTCCAGACGAGCGGCGAGCCGTTTTCCCTCCTGGTTCTTAAAATAGAGCTTCTGAAATTGCATGATGCTCCTCCGCTCTGCTCGGCAATTCGCCATAAAGCGGCCAAAGAGGCGCAAATGGCTTCGCAACCACACGGATTGACTTTAATCATTTTGTCGTATCGTGCAATCCGAAGAAGCCAGTCTGCTTATCCGGGCTTATCCCATATCCGTTTTCTGCTCTCTTAAAAACTGCCTCTAGACAAATTCACTTGCGCTAAGGGAAAAATTTCACTAGAATGCTGCCGGTTTGATTGGCGTTCTTTTCGGTATATTGGCAAACTGTTTTTATGAGGTCTAGCTGGCAAGGGAAAAACAAAAGGAGGAGAGCCCGGAATGAAAAAAGGAAGGTTAGTCTCGTGTTTGGCCATTGCGGCTGTATTTATCTTCTCAGCGGCGCTGCTGGCGTTGGCCGCCCAGCAGGCGCCCGATGAAATCACCCTTAAACCCGCGATTTGGCCCAGTCCGACCAAGACGCCTGTGCAGTTCAGCCACAAGAAGCATTCGCAGGAATACAAGGTTGCCTGTGATCAGTGTCATCATATCTATAAAGATGGCAAGAATACGTGGAAAGAAGGCGACCAGGTCGAAAAATGCGAAAAATGCCACACCGAACCCACCGTCCAGGGCGAGGGTAAACTTCCCCCGGATCAGAAGAAACTTAACCTCAAGTTCGCATTTCACAGCAATTGTACGCCCTGCCACAAAAAGCTGAAAACGGAAAAACCGGATACCAAGGCCCCGACAACCTGCGTCGGATGCCATCCGGGCGCAAAAGACGAAAAGTAGTTCCTACGCAGAGTTTGAATCACAGCTTGAATCATGAAAAAGCCCACGTCACGCGCGTGGGCTTTTTTGCATCATTGTCATTACGCCAGGAAAATACATGCCGGAGTCTGCCCGGACTCTATTGCGTTTTTCGCGTCCTTGCCGTGAGCCAACAATAAAGCCGCTTGCTCCAATCGAGTCAAGCGGCTTGTTTGCGGATGGAACCCGGCCCAATGACCAGGGCAAACTAGACTTCTTCCACTGTGATTGCGCCCGCTTCGCAGACTTCCACACAGCTTTCGCAGCCCAGGCACTCATCCTCATTCACCGGTTCGGCCTTGCCGTCGGTAAGCTCGAATACATCCACGGGGCATACATCTACACATTCGGCGTCACCAGTGCACTTGTCCTTGTCAACCGTCACTTTGAAGCTCATTTTTTCCTCCACTAGAGTTTAGAGAATTCGGGCACAATCGCTTCAGGAATTGTTATCAATTCCGTTGCTTCCTTTGACTGATAGGCCTTTTCGTACCCCCATCCAAACTTAAAGTCAAGCCGGAAATAGCAAAATATATCCGGCATGGACGGGGACAAAAAACAGCTCGACAGGGGGGTAGCGGCAAGGCCGTGCACAGCCCGGAACAGCCCTTGCGTGAAAAAAAATACAAAATCTCGCCAAAGTTCTTTTACACTGCTTTTGTCAGGGTGAAAAGAAAAAAACGATGAACGGCTGATGAGCCAATGAGTGAAACCGGGGGCAGCAGAGAGCAGGGAATTCTTCGGAGATGGGAAGGTGTCTCCACCTTCCCGCTGTCTCCTTATCTAGCTTTTCCCCACCCCCTGCCGGCGTGGTCGTGGGTGAACCACGGAGCATTGGCTGATTTGCGCTGCCCACTTCATCCGTGGCCGCCATCCGCAGTTCGATTTAAACGCAGCCGGTCGGTTTGGGCAGCCCGGCCATTTTGCATGCGCCCTTGCCCGGTCCCGATGGAAACAGCTCATAGATGTACTTGAGCTTGTAGCCGGTGACCTTGGTGAGTATCCGGACCATCGGAGCGATTCCGTGCTTCTTGTAGTAATCCTGGAGCACATGAATCACCTGCCAGTGCTCATTGGTCAACTCGCTGATACCCTCGGAAGACTTTACATAATCAACCCACTCCGGGCACCATGATTCGAAGTTGGCAATGAAACCGTCCTCGTCCACCTCAAAATTCTTACCTTGAAATTCAACTAGGGCCATTAACTTCCTCCTTCAACAGACCGTGGGGATGCTCTGAGATTCCGGCCGGACCCGGTCCAATCCGGAATCACCAGAAATTGATGTTTTAAGCCTCTTATATGATTCCGCGGCGGCTATCATTGCATCGGCCCAGAGCTCGTTTCCGGCCGCGTGCAGGTGCGAGTAGCCCGCAAGGACGTTCTTATAACATATGCCGTCCCAGCCAGCCACGATTCCGTGCCCCTTCTTCAACCTGAAGACGAAGTGGAAGGAGCCTGGGTCCAGACGGCTGGCAATTCTCGAATAATGGAATTCATGTCCACGAACAGTCGTTCCTGTCGGGAAAAAAGGATTGGGGCTTACGCATTCCATGACCGTATAGCCGTGCCCCTGGGGTTTTGCACCAAGAATTATCTCGAAAGGAAACACACCCACCATCGGATGGAGTTTTTCCCCATGACGAATTCCACGACACAAAAACATCAGGCCACCGCATTCAGCATAGACCGGCAAGCCAGCCTCCACGGCGGATTTGACTGAATCGCGAAAAACTTTATTGGCGGCAAGCTTCTCCAGATGCGTTTCCGGAAATCCACCGCCAATGTAAAGCGCATCGACTTCAGGCAAGGGCGCGTTCTCCAGGCTGGAAATCCGGACAAGAGATGCGCCTCTTTCTTCGAGCGCTTCGAAATTCTCCGGGTAATAAAACTGGAACGCGGAATCCCGGATTACACCAATTTTAAGCGGCGGGGCCGCAGCCAACGTCGCCGCTGCCTTCGGCGGCGGCAGAGGACAACCCAGAGGAGGGGCCGCAACCGCCAATTTCCAGAGCGCCTCGATATCGAGGTGCCCGCTCATTTTGGCGGCAGCAACCGAAAGGGCCTCCAGGCTGTCTTCGGCTTCTTCGGGCGGAACCAGTCCGAGGTGACGCTCGGGGAAAAAGTTGCGGGTTTGCCTGGGGACCACACCCAGGACCGGAATCCCACACCACCGCTCGATTGATTCTCTGAGCACCTGCTCATGCCTCTTTCCGGCCACCCGGTTCAAAATGACACCGGCGATGTTCACATCGGCATCGAGCCTCTGGCATCCCAGAACCATCGCGGCGGCCGTGCGCGTCACCTTCGTTGCGTCCAAAATCAGCACAACCGGACACCTCAGAAGTTTGGCAAGCTCGGCAGTCGAATAGCTGCCATTTGCGTCAACTCCGTCGTAGAGGCCCCGGTTCCCTTCAATCAGGCTCCCATCCGCTCTTGCGGAGCGCATGACAAATGAGCGCAAGATCTGCTCCGGGTTCATGAGAAACGGGTCAAGGTTATAGCAGGAACCGCCCGCAGCCGCGCTCAACCAGCCCGCGTCAATATAATCAGGCCCTTTCTTGAAAGCGACGATACGCAGCCCAAGATGGCGCTTCCATGCGGCGCTGAGGCCCACGGAGATAAGCGTTTTCCCTGCGCCCCCGCGCATAGCCGCTACTATCAGGCGGGATCTGTTAAATTCCATCAAAAACCCTGAAAGCGGGAAGCAGGAAGTACTTCCCACTTCCCGCTCTTCCCTTCTTTCTAAAACTTGAATCGGGTCGTCGTTCTCCAAGTCGTCATGGCAAGACGGTAGTCGTCAATGTGCTCATGGCCGAACTCCAGACCGGTCTTCTCGAAGAAACGCTCCCAGCCGATCCTGTTTATCCACTCTCCGATTCGCTCGTAACGCCGGGCGCCCGCAGCGTAGACCTCGACGATCGTCTTGATAGTCTTGACCGTGGTTGGCCACCTGGGCGGTTCGTTGGGGATAAAGGGAACGGCCAGCTTCGAGAACATCGGGTTCGACAACACGTTGGAAACCTTGCCGCCCACCCAAATGGCGATCCCGTCGCCCTCTCCATCCGCCAGGGGCAGGGCCGGGCACATGGTGTAACAGTTTCCACAAAACATGCACCGGTCGTTGTTGATTTCGATGCTCCGCTGCTCGCCGACCTTTTTGGGCTTGATTGCAGCCGTCGGGCATGCGGCGATCACCAGAGGAATTTCACACACGTTCTGGACTCGATCGTGCTCGATCAAGGGGGGTTTTCTGTGAACGCCTAGAATGGAGATATCCGAGCAGTGAACAGCGCCGCACATGTTGAGGCAGCACGCCAGGGCAATGCGGATCTGCGCGGGCAGTTTGTGGCTTCCAAAATAATCAAAAAGCTCGTCCATTACTGATTTTACGACGCCGGAGGCGTCTATGGCCGGGGTGTGACAGTGTGCCCAACCCTGCGTATGGACGATATTGGTGATGCAGTTTCCGGTCCCTCCGATGGGGAACCAGTTGCCTCGGCTGCGCAGGTCGGCCAAAAGCGGCTGGAGCTTGCTTTTGTCGCTTACCAGAAACTCGATGTTGTTTCTGGTTGTCCAGCGCAGGTGTCCGCCGCTGTACTTATCGGCCAGATTACACACTTCACGGATGTAGTCGACGCTGATCAGACGGGCTGAACCGATGCGGACCGAGTAGATTTGCGCGCCGGATTCAGACACGTGCATTAAAACGCCCGGCTCCAGGATTTCGTGGTATTTCCACTTGCCGAAATTCTCCTTGATAACGGGCGGAAAGTGCTTGTCATATTTCGGGGGACCAATATCGGTAATGCGATCTTGCATGAGATTGTTCGGATCAAAAGCCATCTTTTTAACCTCCTAAGCTTGATGCCGTTGACGGAACGCCGCGCCATCATGCTCCCAGCCACCGGGAACTGCCGCCGGATCGTAGAAAATGTAGGGGTTGAACCTCGGGGTATTAACCATGCGTGGATCGGGTTCAAGCTCGCACACCTTGAGAAATTCGCGCAGACTGAGGCGCTGAATGGTCTCGCCAAGGCGTTCACGGTTCTTGCCTTCCTCCATCCACCAATCCCACATTTTCTCTACGAATCCCTTGAACTCTGTGTAGGGCGACTCCATCTTGATAAACGGAATAACAACGCTCGAAAGCTGTGCGCCGTCGAGAATGGGCGCCTTGGCGCCCACGAGAATCGTTGCGCCCTGATCAATGCCGGGCCGAAGAGCCCGCGGCATTACACGGATACAGTGCATACAGCGAATGCAGTCCTCGTTGTAGATCTTGAGCGATTTGCCGTCATATTCCATGCACTGGGTTGGGCAAAGATCGATCACTTCGGCCTTGATGTCGAAATCCTTGCGCTCGCCGTCGGCTCCGGCATGGGGGGCAAGCTCGCCGCCGGCATAGGCTTTGACCGCTGCCTGGTCAATACGGATATCGTCGCGCCAGGTCCCGATAATCGAGCAGTCGGAACGGGCGATGGCCGCAACGCAGTCCATCGGGCAGCCGGATGACTTGAACTTGAACTTGTAAGGGAACATCGGCCTGTGGAGTGCGTCCTGGAATTCCTGCGTAATGTTGTAAATGATGTCCTGAGTGTTGATGCAGGACCATTCGCAACGCGACATTCCCAGGCAGCTCTCGGGGGTCCTCATGTTCGAGCCCGATCCGCCGAGGTCCATACCCAGCTCATGGGTCAGTTCGTAGAAAATAGGCTCAAGCTGGTCGGTAGTCGTACCCAGCAAAACGATGTCTCCCGTTGAACCGTGCATATTGGTCAGCCCGCTGCCGCGCGCTTCCCATATATCGCAAAGCTTGCGCAGGACTGCGGTGTCGTAGTACTTGCTCGCAGGCTGGTTGACGCGCATAGTGTGGAAATGCGCAACGCTGGGGAAAAGGTCCGGCCGGTCGCAATAGCGGCCGATAACGCCTCCGCCGTATCCGAGGACCCCAACGATACCGCCGTGTTTCCAGTGGCCTTCCTTGTCCTTGAAGGACATCTCCATCAGGCCCAGCCAATCCTCGCACATGCGGTTGCCTTTGGCCGCCATTCTCTTTACATCACTTACGAAACTCGGCCATGGGCCTTTATCGAGTTCGTCAAGCATAGGGGTTGCATGTTTCAGTGCCATTCGTTTACCTCCGTTAGTGTTTCTCTTTAACTTTCACTCGTACATGATCCGCCACGGAATCGGTCCGTTAACTTTTTTCACCTCCCTTTCACAGTGCGTATTTGTGCTTCTCTGAAATATCGCAAGTTCCGGTCTTCGTGCAAATACCCAATGGGAAGAACTCATCGGCAGGTTGGGGGAAGGCAGGGTTAGTTCATTCCCTTTTCTTCTTTTGCCACATCACCTTCGCTGGGAAGCATGTACATTGTCGTGCTGCCGCTCGACCAGTACTTGAGTTTCCCTTCGCTGACCAGTTCGTTTACGAACTTCTTTGCCTGCATCATCTTGATTTCGGGAACGGCCTTGCAAAGGTCGTTGAAATAAAGCTTGCTCTTCTTCTGCTGTTTCACCCAGTCCAGAATCCTCTCTTTCACATCATCGCTCATGCGTTTTTCTCCTGTGGCGTCAACGTTGAATATAAAGGGGGATAACGTTTTCAACCCCCACTTAAAGTCGAAATTTGCCCGATCCTGAAGGCTCGCAAGAAGTGACACTTCTCGCCAGTTAACTCCGTAGTGACCCTTTGTCAATAAGAAAACCCCGATATTTCAACACTATCAAAGCATTGGGCAAAACGCGCGGTGCGGTCACAGGTATTTGAACGGCTAAAAGCTTTCCAACGAGGAGCGTATGAGTTAAAATGAAGTGTTTTCTACCTCTTTTTACCCGAACCTTACTTATATACTCCATAGGAAGAGAAAACACAATGGCAAATACTCACAATGACACAGACCCCAAACTTAACCTTTATATCAAGTTTTTGAAGGAACGACTTGCCTTCGAACCCCACTCTGCAACGTTGCACTACAATCTTGGACTGGCCTACACTCAAAAGGGTCTCATTGCTGAAGCCATTTCGGAATTCAAACAGGCCCTTGAGTGCGACCCGAATCTGGCTCAGGCTTACGTGAACCTGGGCGGCCTGTACGCAGATGTCGAGCCTGCGAAAAGCATCGAGGCCAACATGAAAGCCCTTGAAATAAATCCGGACATGGGCCCCGCTCACAGCAATCTCGCCTTTGGCTACCTTCGAGGAGGCGAGCCGGACAAAGCCATCGCGCACGGGAAAAAAGCGCTCGAACTCATGCCCGGCTCCACAAAGGCCTACCAACTGCTTGCCGCAGCATATCTTGAGGCAGGGCAGGCGGAAGCCTCTGCCGAACTTTCCATGAAAATGATCGAGGCCGACAGTTCGGTTGCGTCGGCCCACTTCAACCTGGCGATCGCCCTTCGCGCATTGGGCAAAGAACAGGAGGCCGAAGAACACGTTCGAAAAGCCCAACAACTGGGTTATGGACCCACATAAGTCCTATAAGGCTGTTACACCCTATCATTGTTTCCATCCCAGTCGAATTTTTGAGGTAACGATGCAAATAGCCAAAGATGCTTTTGTTGTCATAGAATACAGTCTGCGTCTCGATGACGGTTCGTTGGTAAAAGGTGAAAACACTCCGGCGTCGATGAATTTCATTGTCGGTTACGGCCAGATTCTTGAGGCCCTTGAAAAAGGACTCATCGGTCTTGAGCAGGGGGCGCAAAAGGAACTGATGATTGCTGCCCGCGACGGCTTTGGCGAACATGACGAAAGTCTCGTCCGGACCATGGCTCTTTCCGAATTTCCCCCGGGCCGATCTCTGGAGCCCGGCAGGTGGGCGATAGCCAAAAACAAAGAGACCGGGGCACAGTACAGCTATCTTATCAGGGAAAAAACCGATTCAACCATTACGCTCGACTACAATCATCCCCTGGCGGGAAAAGACCTCTATTACCACGTAAATGTGGTGTTGGTGAGACCGGCGCTTGCCGAAGAACTGGAATTTTTGTGCCCTTGCGAGTACGGAGAGGCGTCCTCTCGGGAAGATTAGCCCTTTTCCCGCAATATCTATATTGGCCAACCAGTTTAAAAATCATCGCTCATGTCTTAGAGTACTGCTTTCCGGCTGACCGCGATTGTCTTGTCTCTGTCGGTCCGGTCTCCTTGCGTCATCCTCGGTCCTATCCCTTAAAACGAAGGATAAAAATGATGGGGAAAAGAGTTCTGATTGCTATTGTCGCCGGTTTGCTGTCGGTTGGCGCATCGGGGGCATGGGCGGATGCAACCGTTCATGAAGAATGGGTGGCGGTCCCGGAACAACAGCGGGTGACCGGTGGGCCCGAAGGGTGGAAGGCAACCCCCCAGCATCGGGTCCTCAAGAGCGGGATCGCTCCGGAGGACGTTCGACCCGAATACATAACCGGCCAGGGTTACACGTTTTCACAGATCAGCGAAGCCTATGAGTTGAGCGGGCTTAAGGCGGATGGAACCGGACAGGCGGTCGCCATTGTCGTTGCGTGCGGGAGCCCGACTATTAATGCCGATCTGGCGGCGTTTATCTCGGCATTTCATTTGCCGTCCGCGAACTTGAATATAACCCATATGCCAGGGGGCGCCTGCGCCAATCCCGATTGGGGCTTCGAAACGAGCCTGGATGTCGAATCCGTGCATGCCCTTGCGCCCGGCGCAACAATCGATCTTGTGATCGCGCCGAGCGACAATTTTTCGGACCTGCTCACCGCTGTTCAGTATGCAGCGCAGACGCTGAACGCCCAAGTCGTCAGCATGAGTTGGAGCGGCGATGAATTTTCTTATGAAACCTATTACGACCAAATATTCCAAAACACCGGAACCGTATTCATTGCGGCGACCGGGGACTATGGGTCGGGGGCGGTGTACACTGCCGCCTCCCCGAGTGTAGTGGCCGTGGGCGGCACGTCCCTTTACCTTCAACCAGGAACAGGCGCGCTCAAGTTCCCTGAGGTCGCATGGGAAGAGTCCGGAGGCGGCGCAAGTCAATTTGAGGCCGTGCCCGCTTACCAAGTCGCGTTTGGTATTTCCGGCGCCAGACGCTGCATCCCGGATTTGGCTTTTGCAGGCGACCCATATACAGGGGTCCTGATATATGACAGCAATTATACTCCCGCTGGCTGGTGGATAGCCGGCGGGACCAGTCTATCGGCGCAATCATGGGCGCCGATCATAGCCCTTGTCGATCAGCTCCGCACCGCCGCCAAGGCGGCGCCCTTGACGGACGGCCACAACGCCCTATACACTCTGGCCGGGTCCAGAGCCAGGTATAATGTCCATGTCCCCCCTTATTATCGGGACATTACCTGGGGATACAACGGAAATTATGCCGCAACTAAAGGTTACGACCTTATTACCGGTCTTGGCTCTCCAATGGCCGGCAGCCTTGTCCCGGCCCTGGCAGTCGGTAAGTAAAACCGGTCCGGCGCCTGAGCGTAATGGGCCTTTCAAAGCATTGGAGTGAAGGAGCGAAAACAATGAGGATGACAGTGCTGATTGCTATTGTCACCGGTCTTTTGCTGGTGAGCGCGTCCAGCTTATGGGCGGGACATCCGCCCGGCGCCCCCGAGGGGTGGGTGGCGACCCCGAAGCTGCACATCAAAGGCCAGGGTCCTGTTAAGAATATCCGGCCGGATTATATAACCGGCTACGGTTACTACCCTTCCCAGATTAAGGCTGCTTACGGGATAAGCGGTAATGGCGCCGGACAGACGATCTCCATTGTCGATGCTTATGGAAGTCCGACTATAACCTATGACCTGCTGTACTTCTGCTATGCGCTCAGGTTGCCGCCGGCAGATTTGATGATCTACTACCCGGGTGGGCTGCCTGCCGGCTCCGATCCCGGCTGGGCTATGGAGACCACTCTTGATGTGGAATGGGTGCATGCCCTTGCCCCCGGCGCAACAATCGCGCTCGTGATCGCGCCAACCAACGCCGCTGACGATTTGTTCAACGCTGTGCGGTATGCGGCGCAAACCCTGCATGCCCAGGTCGTAAGCATGAGCTGGGGCGGCGATGAGTTTTCCGATGAAGCCGGTTACGACACCTATTTTCAGAACGCCGGAACAGTATTCGTTGCAGCGAGCGGGGACTCGGGGTCCGGGGGCCAGTACCCGGCAGCGTCCCCGAATGTGGTGGGTGCGGGTGGCACGGCCCTTTACCTTCAACAAGGGACCGGTACGCTCAAGTTCCCTGAAGTGGCGTGGGAGGGATCCAGCGGCGGAGTCAGCCAGTACGAACCTATGCCCTCTTACCAGGCCTCGTTCGGACTCACAGGAGGAATGCGCTCTGTTCCGGATGTGGCTTTTGTAGCCGACCCCAATACCGGGGTGTGGGTTTATGATTCTGTCAATGGCTGGTATGTTGTGGGCGGCACAAGTGTGTCGGCGCAATCGTGGGCGGCGATCGTGGCCCTCGCCAATCAGTTCCGCGCCGCCGGCAAGCTCGCGCCTTTAACTGACGGCCACCAGGCGCTCTACACTCTGGCCGGATCCAGCGCCAGATATAATGCCAAGGGCTATTATCGTGACATCACAGCGGGATATAATGGAGACTTTGCGGCGCTTGTAGGCTATGACTTTATCACAGGACTTGGCTGTCCAAGAGCAGGCATGCTTGTCCCGGCTTTGAAGCTCGGTAAATAGACGGATCAAGGACGTCCGATTTCTCGCCTCTCACGTGGAGGGCGACCAGTCAAGATCGATAAGATGTAACTTCGATTCTACTTTGCCGCTACCGGGGCAGTCGCAGAAGCAGCCGGCTGCTCATTGGCGGCGATGGTTTCCCAGCCGCCTCCTAAAGCTTTGTAGAGGGCGATTAGATCGGTGGTGATGCTGCAGTTGCTCTGCACCAGCGCGTTTTCGGCTGCGAAGAGCGAGCGTTGGGCGACCAGTACGTTAAGGAATTCGAGCAGTCCCTCCTTGTAGAGTTTCAACGACAGGTCAACGGCGATAGTGTTAGCGGCAACTGAGTCTTTGAGAGACTTGTAGTGCTCCTGTTCCTTGGTAAATGCAATCAGCGCATTTTCCACGTCCTGGAATGCGCCCAACACGGTTTTGCGATAGGTGATGAAGGCCTGATCGGTCAACGCTTCCTGCACTCGGATATTGGATAAGATCGCACCGCCCTGGAAGATCGCCCAGGTCGCTGACGGGCCGAAGGAATACGCTCGGCTTGCAGCAGCCCACCAGGCATTCAGCAGGTTGCTTTGCCAGCTCACCGTGCCGGTCAGCGAAAACTTGGGGAACAGATCCGCGGTGGCGACTCCGATCTGCGCCGTGGCGGCATGCAGTTGCGCTTCGGCCTGGCGGATGTCGGGACGACGGCGCAACAGGTCAGAGGGCAGACCGGCGGGAATTTGCGGCGGCACGCCGGGGATGTTGTCCTTCGGCGTCAACTGCTCGAGCAGGTCGGCCGGAGGTCTGGCCAGCAGCACGCTTAAAGCGTAGATCGACTGCTTCGCGGAGGTCTCGAACACGGGAATCTGCGCTTCGGTCGTTGCAACGTTTGCATCCGCGTTGGCGATGTCCAGGGCGCAGTTAAACCCCGCTTTCGCTTTCTGGCGGGTGATTAGCGCCGAGTTTTGCATTGATTTCAGATTTTTTTGCGCGACGACTATCTGCTGTTGGTAACCACGGAGTTGAACATAGTTTAGCGCCACTTCGGCGGCAAGGCTGACCTGCGCCAGGCTGACGCCTTCGGTCGAGGCCTGGACGTTGGCGTCGGCCGATTCCACGTTGCGGCGCTGCCCGCCGAACAGGTCGATCTCCCACGCTGCATCGAAGCCCGCCTGATAGAGATTTTGGGCCTGGCCCGCCTGAGCCTGTGAGAGCAGGGTGGTTTCCCGCTGATATTGGGCGGCGGCGCTGAGCGAGGGCCACAGAGCTGCAACGACGATGCCGCGCGCGGCTCGAGACTGTCGCAGAACAGCCACCGCAAGTTGCAGGTCGAGGTTCGTTTTCAGTGCATCTTCGACCAGTTGAGTCAACACAGGATCATCGAACTGTTTCCACCATTGCGTCAGTTCGGCCGGTTGCGCCGTCGGGACTGAAGGATGCTTTGCCGGCGCTTCCGGCACGCCGGCCCAACCGGAGGGCGCAACAGGGTGCGGAGGGTGATAATCAGGACCGACCATGCAGCCGCTTGTCGCCATTGCAATCCAACCGCAGATCGCCAAGAAGATCGGCGCGAAATGCAGTTGCCGGTTCGTTTTCACAAGCGCCGCCCTATTCATAGCGAAGCGCCTCGATGGGATCGAGCCGGGAAGCTTTATAGGCCGGGTAAAAACCAAAGGCGATGCCTACACTGGCCGAAACGAGCACGGCGGCGATAATCGCTCCTGCAGAAACCGCCGTAGGCCAGTGCAGCACCAGAGACACCACGTACGAACTCCCGCGCCCTATAATGATGCCCATCGTCCCGCCGAGCAGGCACAATATAACGGCCTCGGTCAAAAAATGGCGCAAAATGTCGCCCGGCTCCGCACCGACCGCCATACGCAACCCAATCTCGCGGGTTCGTTCGGTTACCGAGACGAGCATAATGTTCATGATGCCGATACCGCCAACCACCAGCGAAATCATGGCCACGCAAAGGAGCAGTTTGGTCATCATCTCCGCTGTCGCGCTCATCGTCTTGGTAATCTCGGTCATGTCCCGAATGATGAAATCATCCGGATCGGAATCGCGCAGGCGGTGCCGCTGCCGCAGCAGGGCGCTGATTTGATCGATGGCCGGGAAAATCTGATCCGCGGCAGGCGCGGCGGTCAGGATTTGATCGACGTTGGCGAATCGAATCGGTTGTGCGGTGTCGACCTGTTCCGTGGTCGACGGAACCGAATAAAGATTTTGCTGCAGCTCCGGGTAGACCATGTTCAGCGTATTGACTTCGGCGGTATTGGCGACGCTTATAGAGCTCTGGTTGCCGCCGGAAAGCGAGGCGGCGACCACACGATATTTGATCGTCGTCCAGGGGGCCAAAAGGATATCGTCCTGGTCCAGGCCCATCAGATTGGCGCCTTTCTTGTGCAACACGCCGATGACCTTGAAGTCTACGTTCTTGATACGCACATGCTTGCCGAGGGGCGACTGCCCGCCAAAAAGCTC
>Ga0182014_10004884_pt1 | contig 15133 bp, 9 predicted proteins | sample 612S2DmetaG_FD_120489 | JGI IMG/M metagenome (GOLD analysis project Ga0182014, IMG submission 120489) | Permafrost microbial communities from Stordalen Mire, Sweden - 612S2D metaG | ecosystem: Environmental > Terrestrial > Soil > Wetlands > Permafrost | place: Sweden: Stordalen | collected... | reverse complement strand
TACCAGGGGCCGCGATCGCCGACCCAGCCGCCCTTCTGGCCAAGAATTCCTGCCCGGCCGGCAGGGCACAGTCCGAGGGCTGCGGGCTCGCGCAGACGATTCATCCTTGGGTCACCATCCCGGCGGCCATCGGGCTGCGACTAGGGGCGCTGCCGTCACCACGATTGCCAGCAGCGGGCGGGTAGGCACGGATGACGGGCTGGGGACCTGCCCACCGAACTCGACGGAGCGCCCGCCAAGTCACCATGACGGGAATCTCAACAACCTGCCGAGACAACTCGGGGTCAGCGGCGGCGTGATCGTCGCGCCCGCGCCACCTGGCCGGGGACCCGGCCCTGGCTGTCGCCGGGGCGACCGGGATCGAGCGTGGCAAAGGGCTCGGAGGCGAGCAACCTGCGCAGCAGGTCGGCGATCTGCCGGCGCTCGCCGGCGGAGAGCGCACTGAGCAGTCGCTCCTCGTTCTCCAGGTGGGCCAGGAGCGCCTCGTCGACGACCTGGCGCCCCTTCTCCGTAAGGGCGACCAGGGTTCCGCGTCGATCGTCGGGGTCTGGGAGGCGTTGCACCAGGCCGGCCGCCTCGACGCGGTCAATGCGGTTGGTCATCGCACCCGACGAGAGCACCAGGGCATCGACCAGGTCGCTGGGGGTCAGCTGGTGGGGCGGACCGGACCGTAGCAGAGCGGCCAGCACCTCGTACTCGCCGAAGGTGAGGCCGTAATGCCCAAAAACGTCTGCGAAGCTACTCGACTGGAGGAGGTACAGCCGGGTGATGCGTTGAAGGACATGGGTCGCCGAGACATCGAGGTCGGGCCGCTCACGGTTCCACTGCCGGACGATGTCGTCGATCGCGTCCTCGGGCATGCCGCCATGATATCTCGACATGGAGACTCTTGACAACGCAGTAGGCCATGAAGTATCTTCATATCGAACTACGCCCCGCGAAGAAGGAGCGCCTGCCATGAGGACCACGCCCGCAGCACTACGCCGCCGCCGGCTCGGCGCCACCGAACTCGAGATCACCACGGTGGGATTCGGGGCTTGGGCGATCGGCGGAGGTGGCTGGGCGTACGGCTGGGGGCAGCAGGACGACGCCCGGTCGATTGCGGCCATCTGCCACGCTGTTGATCGTGGCGTGAACTGGCTCGACACCGCCGCCATATACGGGCTTGGCCACTCCGAGGAGGTCGTTGGCCGAGCCTTGCGCGAGATGCCGGCGGCGGCGCGACCGCTCGTGTTCACCAAGGGTGGCCTGATCCCAGACCGTGCCAACCCCTTCGACGAGCCCCAGCGCAACCTCCAGCCCGCGTCGATCCGCCGCGAAGTCGAGGCCTCGCTGCGGCGGCTCGGCGTCGAGCGCATTGACCTCTACCAGTTTCACTGGCCCGACGCGACCGGCACCTCGATCGAGGATTCCTGGGGAGAGATGGCGCGACTGGTGGAGGAGGGGAAGATCCGCGCGGCTGGGGTTTCCAACTTCGATGTGGCGCTGCTCGAGCGTGCCGAGGCGATCCGCCACGTGGACTCGCTCCAGCCTCCCTTCTCGCTGATTGCTCGCGACTCCGGCGCCGGCGTCATCCCTTGGGCTCGGGCACATGGCACCGGTGTGATCGTCTACAGCCCGATGCAGTCGGGACTCCTCACCGACACCTTCTCGGCGGAGCGCCTGGCGGTCATGGCCGACGACGACTGGCGTCGCCACTCCGAGCCGTTCCTCGAACCGAACCTGTCGCGCAACCTCGCCCTGCGTGACGCGCTGCGGCCGATCGCCAAGCGCCACGGCACCACCGCCTCGGCGGTGGCCGTCGCCTGGACGCTCGCCTGGCCCGGCGTGTCCGGTGCCATCGTGGGCGCGCGAGACGCCGTGCAGATCGATGGCTGGGTCGGCGCCGGACGGCTCGATCTCACTGCTGCGGATCTGGCGGAGATTACCCAGGCGCTGGCAAGGACCGGCGCGGGCTCTGGGCCCGTGGAGCCGACTGGGAGGGTGACGCTCTGAGCACGCGGATCGCCATTCTCGGCACTGGGCGGATGGGTTCAGCCCTCGCCCAGCGGCTCGCCGAGTTCGAGCCAACTCTATGGAACCGAACCCGAGTTCGGGCGGAGCAGGTGGGAGTCGGACGTGTCGTCGCCACGCCGGCCGACGCGGTTCGCGATGCCGAAGTCGTGATCACCAGTCTGACCGGTGCGGAGGCCGTGCGTGCCGCGTTTGGCGGGCCGGTGGGCGCACTCGCGGCCGCGACCGGGCAGGTCTTCGTCGAGATGAGCACCTCGGGACCCGAAGTGCTGGCGGAGTTGGAGCCGCAGCTCAACGCGACCGGCTCGGCCCTCATCGACGCGCCCATCGTCGGTGCGCCGACCGTTGTGCTCCGTGGAGGGGCCGCGATCCTCGCCGGCGGTGCGCCCGCCGATGTCGAGCGCGCCCGGCCCGTGTTGGAGCGGCTCGGTGAGGTGCGCCACGTCGGCTCTCTGGGCAGCGGAGCACGCCTCAAGCTGGTCGCCAACAGCATGCTTGGGGCGGTGACGACGGCCGCCGCCGAGCTGCAGGTGGCGGGAGAGGCTGCGGGCCTTGACCGCCAGGAGGTCTTCTGGGTACTGGCTCGCCTGGCACCGTCGCTCGAGATGCGTCGGGCGGGCTACCTGGACCGTCAGCATGAGCCCACGCTCTTCGCCGTGCGCGACCTTCTCAAGGATCTCGACCTGGCGCTTGAGCTCTTCCACCGGTCGGTAGCGCAGGTTCCTCTGACCGCATTGGTTCGCGAGCTTGTTGGCGAGGCCGCCGCGGACGTGCCCGGGCTTGACATCACCGCGGTCATCACCCGCTATCGGCCGACCACCGTGCGCGCCGATCGCCGCTGGCCTGGGAGTCGGACCTCAGCATGAGGACCGGCGCTGCTGAGCATGGCCAGGATCCCCGGGCCGCCCGGTCAGAGCTTCGGATTCGTGATCGACGGACAAGGAGGCGGCCCTCGGACCCGCGGCCTCTTGCCTGGGAGGTATTCGGGCGGGAGCGCGGTGCCACGCACTTCACGGGACCGACGGTCTCAGGCGAACGCGGCGAGTGTGACCCAAGCGGCTCTGCTCGACCACGCGCTGGCCGCTCTCGGTCGGGGAATAGCGCCCGAAACTGCCAGGCCCAGCCGTCCGGGCCCCCCAGCCTGCCTGGTTCTAGTGGAGGGTCATCTGCTTGGCTGACGTTTCCTTCGCGGGCGTCTTGACGAGTGGACCGCTCGCTCCGGTCGGCCAGCGGCATGTTGCCGACGGATTACGGCGGGCGGGAGATCGACCACTCATCGCGGACGGGCCGCTCTCGGACATCTCGGCAGGTCCGGAACTGCGAGCGGTGGAGCGGGTGAGCGCCAGCGGTGGCGGGGCGGTACCCGCCGCTTCGGCCGGCGCATTCGAGACGACTCCAGCAACTCCGACGTGAACACCTTCCTCACCGAGATCCGGCAAACGATTTTCCCGGATCGCGACAGCAGGCATGGTCCGCTGCCGCCGCTGCTCATAGCCATGACGGTCGTGACCGGCCTGGTTGACTCCTTCAGCTATCTGGTCCTTGGTCACGTGTTCGTCGCCAACATGACGGGCAACGTCGTGTTCTTTGGCTTCGCCCTGGCTGGGGCGCGTGGGTTCTCGATCCCTGCATCAATTCTGGCCTTGGCGTCGTTCGGCCTCGGCGCCCTGGTCGGCGGCACACTTGGCTCACGGCTCGGCCAAGATCGCGGCCGACTTCTGAGCACCGCTGCTGCAATCCAAGCGGTCTTCCTGGTGGCCGCGGTGGTCTTGGCCACGCTGAGTGGGGGTCGTAGCGTAGCCGGATACCGTTACCCTCTAATCGTCGTCCTCGCGATCGCCATGGGGATCCAGAACGCCGCTGCCCGCAAACTTGCGGTCCCCGACCTGGCCACCACGGTTCTCACCTTGACCATCACCGGCATCGCTGCCGACAGCGTGATCGCGGGCGGCAGGGGATCCAGAGGGGGGCGCCGCGTCACCGCGGTGGCCGCGATGCTGGTCGGAGCCCTGATCGGTGCGGAGTTCGTCATTCATGCGCACATCGTCTACCCACTGCTGATTGCCCTGGTCACGATCTTGATCGTTGCGGCGACGAGCTGGATGCTCGGAAGGTCGGGTCCCGCCTGGGCTCGGCCGCCGGTGGTTGGGGTGAGCCAGCCACGGGATCCCGGTTCTAACCGCCGCGACTGAGTTCGTCGGTTGTCACGGACCAGTCCAGCCGGCTTTGGGCAGACTGCACCGCAGGTCTCGGGCTGCTGCGTTCCTGGTCGGGGCAACGCCGGCGTCGGCTTAGATCCCCGGCACGACCGCGACCTGGCCGGTCGGGATGGGGGCAGCCGTACATGCCGAGAAGCGACGAGGCGCGGAGGTGGGGATGGCTTCACAGCCGAGCGGGGCGGTACCAGGCCAGCTGACAGGATGCGCCTCCCCACCACCCTCCGCCGGCGGAGGCCTCAGCCACAGCCGGCCGAGATATCCTGCCGACCCCAACTCAGGTCATCCTCAGCGACGGAGCTTGTCAGCGGGTGGTTCCACACCCAGTCCTGGCGGGCCCGTACGGGAACCACGGGGGCTCTGAAACAGGCACCCTGGGTGGCAGGACGGGCCTCCGCCCAAACCCGCCTGGAGCAGGTCACGAAGGATCTCTTGGGGGACCGCTACGCGGCCCCAAGGCACCGTGCCAGGCGTGGTAGGAGCTGCCTCCGCCTATCCCAACTTCCTTGCACTCAACTGGCGGGTACAGCTCCGAGCGGCAGGTGAGGCAGCACGGTCCTACCCGCACGCCGACCGCCTGACAACGGCGGGAACCGAGCGACCGCCCCGCCCCCCCTCGGAGCCCTCAGCCGACTGGCGGCCGTTGGTCCCTGACCTGGGGGTCACGGCCAGGGGCACCCTTTGGGGGGGGTTCGAGCGTGTCAGCGGAGCCGACCGGCTCGTGCCCCCAGCCGCTCCTGACACGATAGCACCCGGCCGGCCCGATTTGGACCCACTGGCGGGCTCCGGCTCAACGGGTTGACCAGCTCGCCCGGCCACGGGGACCAGGAGCGGGCCAGGGCGGTGATTGAAATGCGGAGGAGCACCGAAGGCGTCAGTCCAGGTTGGCGCCGCTCTCGCCAGCGTGAGGCTTTGCGCTCGGGCAGAGCGGCCGCCGGAGAGGCTGGTGCTGGCCTCGCCGGCGTGAGCGTCGCTGGCGATTGTCTGCCTGACCGCCAAATCGCCACGCGGTCCCCACGGCTCCTGCCGGGGGATGCCGGGCCTAGACTTCCAGTGTCTGATCCGGGGGCGGGATTCGTACCCCCATGCCCCTGCGGACTGCGGTTCGCCGCCAAGAGCATCGGTCTCCGGAGCGCTGGTTCCCCACTGGTCGGTGCGGGCAACCAGACCATCACCGTGATCCAGGACCTCCTGGTGGGGCTTCGGGATCAAGGAGAGTAGCTCTTCCGACGCCAGCTCCTCGCCGTCACGGCGGGCCCAACCCTGGCGCTGCTCGGCGCTCTGCTGAGCCGGTGGCGTGGTTGGCGGGCGTGGCGCGGAGTGCCCACGGGCAAGGCGTGGATAGCGGCTGGTCTGGGGCTGGGGATCGTTGGCGATGGCGGCGCCGGCTTGGCCCTTCCTTTCTGGCAGCAGTTCCTCCACTCAGCTCTAGGGATCCCCTTCTGCGCCGGCGTCGACGGCGTGCCAGCCACCAGTCGCTTCGCTGCCACCTCTTCGGGCGACCGTGGGCCCCTCTGGCTCCAGGGGCATGTACCAGTCCGGGTGGGAATTCGTCTGGCGCAGAAGGATGCCGGAATCGGTCGAGCCGGCCGTGACGGCGGATTAGACTGGTCGACCATGAGTACTCAGGAGCTGTTGAGCCGGCTGGGTGAGAACGTTTCCGTGCGCCGCGCCTTCGGCCCGGCCTATGAGAAGGGCGAGCTTCTCATCATTCCTGTGGCCCTCGTACTCGGCGGAGGCGGGGGAGGCGACGGGCTGAGGCTCCCGCCGCCATCCCTGCCGCCCGGCCCCGGCCCGGCAGAGCTGGCGAACGGCGCCGACCGAAGGGCCAATGGTGGCCTGCCAGCCGGATCGGGCGCGGGCTTCGGCGGCCTGATAATGCCGGTCGGCGTCTACGTCGTCAAGGGCGAACAGGTCCGCTGGGTTCCCGTGGTGGATGCGACTGTGGTCGTGTTGGCCAGTCTCAGCGTGATAGGCGCCCTGGCCGGACTGCGTCGCCGCGCTCGCCGGCACCAGCACCGCTAGCGAGGCGCCTCTCAGCGGGAGTGGCTTGGGCAAACACCCGCAGCGGCCAGGACCGGGCCAGGGGTGGGGGGTATCATCGCGTCGAGTCGCGGATTGCGCGAACAATCAGGCCTGGCGGGCTTCGGTCCACCAGCACAGCGCCGGGCGCGCCTTGGCGACGAAGAGTTAGGTCCTGGACAACGCGGTGTGCCTCTGAGATCACCCGTTGGGGTGATTGACAGCCATCCTCGGGGGCGGGACACTGCCCCTGTCGTAGCCAGGGCCCGCGGGCGCCGCGTACGATCAAGGGCCGATCGGCGGCCAGATTGAAGGAGGGGCACTGTTGAGACGTAGAAGAGTCTTCACGCTGCTGATCGCGTTTGCTGCGCTGGCCGCGGCTGGCGGCCAGGCCACACTCACTTCGAGCGCTGCCGCCAACGCGGGGAAGGTCGGGGGAAAGCTGGTCATTGGCAATGAGACCGGCAGCACCTGGACTTGCCAGTTCAACCCCTTCAACTCGGCGGTCAGCCTCGCGTCCCTGGGCTTTGAATATGAGCCGCTAGAGGCTGTGGACATCCTCAGGACCAACGCGAACGGCACCAATCCAGTGACTCCTTGGCTGGCCACCGGATCGACCTGGAACACCACCTACACGGCGCTCACCTTCACCATCCGGAGCGGCGTGAAGTGGAGTGATGGCACGCCCTTCAGCGCCAACGATGTGGTCTATACCTTTGACGCGATGAAGGCCTCCCCCGCACTGGACCTCGACGCGGTCTGGTCGGCTGACGGTGGACCTCTGACCAGCGTGGCGCTCCAAGGCACGGACCAGGTCGTCTTCACCTTTGACGCCCCGTCCGAATCCTATTTCTACTATGTCGCCGATCAGACTCCCATCATCCCACAGCACATCTGGGGATCCCTGGACCAGAGCGAGCTCGTCTCCTACGCCGACACCAAGCCCATCGGCACCGGCCCCTACCTGGTGAAGAGCTGCTCTGAGGACAACATCGAGTACCTTCGCAACTCGCACTACTGGCAGAGCAAGCGGGGTCATCCCGTGCCCCAGATCCAGGAGATCAACTATCCCGCTTTCCTGAGCAACACGCCCTGCAACCTCTCCCTGATCGAAGGGGACGCGCAGTGGGGGGGCCAGCCCATCCCCAACATCAAGTCCTCCTTCATCGCCAAGGCCCCGGCGTTCCGCCACTACTGGTTCCCGCCCGTTGAGAACGTGTCGCTCTTCCCCAACCTCACCAACCCGCTTCTCAGCAAGCTGGCGGTTCGCCAGGCGATCACCATGGCCATCAACCGCCCGGCCGTCTCCAAGCGAGGCGAGAGTGGCTATGAGTTGCCTGCCAACCAGACCGGAATCGTGCTGCCCACCTTCAAGAAGTGGTACGAATCATCGCTCAACACCGTCAGCTACGACCCCAGCAAGGCTGACCAGATCCTTCAAGCAGCCGGTTTCAAGAAGGGCTCGGACGGCATCTACCAGGACGCCCAGGGCCAGCAGCTCTCCTTCACCATCGTCACGGTGAGTGGCTTCTCCGACTGGGACTCGTCGCTCCAGGTGATCACCCAGGACCTGAAGGCGGTCGGAATCCAGGTCACGGTCGAGGACGAGAACAGCGGCCCCTACGTGAGTAATCTCGAAAGCGGCAGCTACCAGCTCGCCTACGCTGGAGGCGGGGGGCCGTATCCGCTGGACGGACCCAGTCCGTACTACGAGCTCCGCGGGATACTCTTCAGCGGCAACATCGGCTCGACGGACTACTCGCGCTTCTCGTCGCCCTCGACCGATGCCCTCTTCAACGCCTACCCCGCGGCGAGTCCGGCGCAGCAACTCACCATCATGCACGAGATCGAGAAGGTGATGGTGGACGACATCCCGGTCATCCCGGTGACGGAGGGCGTCAACTGGTTCGAGTACGACGCCCAGCACATTGGGGGCTGGCCGACTCCGTCCAACCCCTACGCGCAGCCTGCGGTTTATCAGTTCCCGGACGACGGCGTCGTCCTCACTCACCTCTATCCCATCAGCTGAGTTAACCAATGGGGGGCAGGGCCCAGACGGCGGTCGCAGGAGATGAATCAGCCGCCGCCTGGGTCCCCTTCTCGGCTTCTGTGAGCGACAACCCCCGACCTCTCGCGGTCGGACCGGTACCGGGCAGTGCGGGTCCGGAAGCAGCAGCGGATGCGGCGCCGGATGTGGCTGGTGGCCGTTGTGGCCGGCTGGCCCGGGCAGTCGGGCGCCCAGGGAGTCAGGGCAGGCTGCACGCGCTTCCAGCCCAGAGGGGCGTTCAGCCGAAGGTGAAGTCGTAGACCTGAAGGCCAGGTGATGCGCTGAGGGTCAGGGTGGCATCGGTGAGCACACCGGCGTGGAAGAGGGTGTAGAGCCGGGGAACACCGGTCACCGCGACCGTCTTGGTCGCCCCGTCGACCGATACCTTGAGGATGCCGGAGCCGCCGAGCACAAGGTAGACGTCGTGGGCCAGGAATCGCAGCTCCAGCCTGGCATTGGCTCCAGCGGTCGCCTCCTGCGCCAGCTCGGTCCAGATTCCCGAGAGTCCGAACCCGCCGACGGGCAGGGATGCGGGGAAGCGGTAGCGCGCCGGGGCATTCTGGGCCACGACGGTGCTCGGCAGCAGGTACTGGAGCCTCTCGTAGCCGACGTAGGTCTCGGGGCTGATCTCTCCGACGGGGGTCCGGTTGGGGGCGTGGGTCGGGGGAGGAAGAGTGATGCGAGGATGCGCGTCGGTGAGCAGCTGGCGAATCAGATGCTCAGTGTTGGTGTAGTCCCCCTCTCCGAAGTGGACGTGTCGGACATCGCCGTCCGCGTCGATCAGGTAGTCGGCGGGCCAGTACTCGTTGTCGTACGCGTCCCAGGTGGCGTAGTTGTTGTCGATGGCGACCGGGTAGTGGACACCGAGTTGGGCGGCTTCGGTTCGAACGTTGGAGACGACGTGCTCGAAGGAGAATTCCGGGGTGTGCACCCCCACGACCACGAAGCCAAACCTCGCATAGGCCCTGTACCAGGCCTCCACGTGCGGGAGGGCCCGTTGGCAGTTGATGCAGGAGTAGGTCCAGAAGTCGACCAGGACAACCCGGCCGCGCAGTGCTGCGAGCGAAAGCGGCTTGCCTCCAGCCGTGTTGAGCCAGGCGGTGATCCCCTTGAACGCGGGTGCCTTCCCGCAGTTGACCAGGCCGGTGGCGTTGGCGTTGCACCGGGCCAGGGGCACGGGGCCGTTGCCGGTGAGGCCACTGAGCTGCTGACGGACCGAAGATGACCCCTCGACACTGCTCTGGAGCGCGCTGGTGTAGCCGGGGATGTCTCGCTGGAGACCGGCGAAGGCGTTGAACCCGATGGCCAGTGCCATGGCGATGAGGACCACTCCACTCACCTGGCGCACGCGCCGCCCCTGGTCGCGGAGTGACTTCACCCGCCGGGTGAGCTCGCTCCCGGCCAGGGCGACGAACAGGAGCGGCACAGCGGCTCCGGCGGCGAATGCGACGGTGAGGATCACTGCGGTGAGCCCGACCCGGTGTGTCGCGCCTACGACGGTGATCGCGGCCAGCACCGGCCCGGCGCACGGCACGAAGAGGACCCCGAGCGCTAGGCCGAGCAGGAACCCGCCGGCCCGGCCACTCGGATGGCCCCAGCCGATCCTGGCGAAGGGACGCTCGAGCAGCGCCTCGAGTGGCGAATACAGGAAACCCAGCCCGATCACCACGAGCAAGGCGATGCCCGCGTCACGCAGGAGACCCTGGGGGAGGTGGAGCAGGGAGAGCACCTCCGAACCAGCGAGGATCAAGAAGCTGAAGCTCGCCACCAGCCCGACGACCACGGCGACTGCACGGGCTCTGGGGAGCCACGACGGCTTCGCCGAAACCGGGGTGGTGGCACCGGCGACCAGGATTACCGGCAGCACCGGCAGGATGCAGGGCGAGATGCCGACCACGATCCCGGCCACGAAGCCGACGGCCGCGAGTTCAATCATCCGGCCGGTCCTCCGGCGTCGGCGGCTTTGGCCCCGTACCCCGACGGTCTAATATCCCCTGGCGCTGTTCCAGCCGGGCGAGGCCGCCCCACCTGTGCCGCACGGGCGGCCGGTCCGCGCTCGGGCGAGCAGTGCCGAGAGCGGAGGTCGGACCCACCCGGGCCTGAGCCCAATGGTATCCCAGGCCGTTTTCGCGGTCCGCAGTGGGGCCCAGCCTGGCTGCTTGATCGGGTTTCCCCCCGGCTTGCTCGCGGGGGCCCGGGGCCATCCCGTCTGGGGTCGTCCGACCGTCGCAACGTTGGGCACCTCCGCGCGGTTCACGTCGGGGCGCGCGCTCGCCGCGTGGGAGGCGGGACCGGGCGTCGGCCGCCTCCCACTCGGCCAGACCCCACGCGGCAGCAGTCCCCGTGGCCTTCAAGCCTCGGCCGAGGCCAACCTGCTGGAGCCGCCAGACCGTCGATCCGATCTCAAACTGGGAGTGCCGGGGGTGGGACTCGAACCCACACGCCCTTTCGGGCTGCGGTTTTTAAGACCGCTGCGGCTACCGTTACGCCACCCCGGCGTTTGAGATCAGGAGCTCCTTTCCGCGGCGATCGGAGCGGGGGATCGCGATCCGACCATGGAACCAACCTGGGAGGTCCGCTGGTCCGGAAGGGATACTTCCCGAACACCGGCCGCCTTCGGGTGCTTCGCCATGGCCACATGAGAATACCGGTCCGGATGACCGCATCCCCACTCGCTGCCGGGGATCGTCGGCGGTGCTCTCTTGTCTCAGTCCGCTGATAGGAGGGTCGTGACCGCTTGGCCGAGAGGGGGTAAGCGAAGGGGGCATCCTCCCGTCGGAGGGGGGCGCAGAGGAATGCCACTCCGGCCCCCGAGACCGGCGGCGCTCACGGTCTCAGAGACCAGCAGCAGCGTTTGGCCTTGCGCCCGCTTCCGCACGGGCAAGGATCATTGCGGCCGATGTCGCGCCAGCGGGCTCGGGTCTGGGCGCGCACCTCGGCCATCAGCGGGCCCGGGTCGCGCCCACTCCCGGCGAGGTCGGCGAGGCGGCGCAGGACAGGGTCAGCGTAGGCGAAGAACCGCTGCAGGCCCTCGCAGAGGTAGTTGAGCTCGGGGTCTCCATCCGCTGTCACGCCGAACCGATCCTTCGGGCAGCCGCCGTTGCATGCGGCGAGCCATGGGCAGGCCCGACACTGGGCGGGCAAGTGCTCGTGCTTGTCGGCCCCGAACTGAATCTGTGCGGGGGCGTCGGCCAGTGCGCCCAGGTGGACGGTCGCTACGTCACCGAGGCGGTGCGCTGGATCCACGAAGTGGTCGCAGGAGTAGACGGCGCCGTCGTGCTCGAGGACCAGCACCCGCCCGCACGTCGGCGCCATCACGCACAGGCCGGGCACCTGGCCGGCCCAGGCCCGAAGGGCCTCGCCGAAGAGCTGGACGACCACGGCACCGAGATCGTGGCCCACCCACTCGTCGAAGACAGCGCAGAGGAAGCGCCCGTAGGCCTCAGGCGAGACCGATTCGGGCGTGGGCCCCCCGTCCGGACCCCGGCGCACGATGGGCAGGAACTGAAGGAATGTGCCCCCCAGGTCGCGCAGGCCGCGGTAGGCGCCGAGCGGGTCCTGCGCCACGATCGCCGTGACTGTGCAGAGCAGGTCGGGCTGGATGCCGCGGCGCCGCAGCCGGTCGACCGCAGCGGCCACCTGGGCGTACGTGCGTTGACCGTTCCGATAGCGGCGGAAGGCGTCGTGGGTCAGCTCGGTGCCGTCGACGCTGAGGCCGACCTCGAAACGCTCCTCGGCGAGGAAGGCGCACCAGTCGTCATCGAGCAGGGTGCCGTTGGTCTGGAGGTTGTTCCAGCAGGTCCATCCCTCGGGGAGGTGGCGGCGCTGGAGTTGAACGGCCCGCCGGTAGAAGCCGAGCCCGGCCAGGGTGGGCTCTCCGCCGTGCCAGACGAAGTGAACCAGGGGCCCGGGGCTGGCCTCGATGTACTGCTGGACGTAGCTCTCGAGCAGGACGTCGGTCATGCGGAACCGGTGCGGTCGGGGGTAGAACCTCCGCGTATCGAGGTAGTAGCAGTAGCTGCAGGCGAGGTTGCAGATGGGGCCGACCGGCTTGGCCATGACCACGAACGGCTCGCGCGAGCGGCTCGGCGCAGGGACACTCACCGGGGTGACAGCCCAGTCGCCGCCACCCGGGGCGATCCCGGTCGCAGGAGGTCGCGCAGGCGGCATCCCTACCGGGGGCCGCTCGGTGGCGGCCTGGCGGACCGGCTCCCCAGCCACGCCCCCTGATGCTACAGAGGCCGCGCCGCCTGAGTGCTGCGCGGCCCGCTTCAGGGGTCGCGAGCGTGAGGGTCGCCGAATCTTCGTGTGGGGCGGCGCGCTCAGGGGCCCTCCTGCCTGGCTTCAATACCGGCGGTCAGAGCAGCCGGCGCGAGCCTCACCAGGCACATCGGGCCGGTGCCCGAGGGCTATGGCGGATGAGCTTCTGGGGGGCCCGCCGGAGCTCGGGGGTGATGCCATCGGGGACGGCCTGCTTGGGTGCTCCGCGCCTTGGCCGGGGTCGGCATAGTGGCGCTGCTCCGGTGAGGGAGTCGGTCCGCTGCCGCGGTCGGTTCGGCACCGGCTGAGAGCGCCGCTGGAACTGGCAGGGGGCGGCCGCGGAGATGCGGCTGCGCCCGATGGGATACGGGGCAGTTGCGGCACTGAAGGACTGCACCGAGCGGGCGTCCAGGGAGAACGTGGATGGTCGCCACGGGCCCGAGCCAAGCGAACACCCCGCCGAGGAGCGCCACGTCCTGCCCCTCGCCCGCTCCGCTGGGGCTGGGCTGCGAGGCAATCGACATGGCTCTGGCAGATGGCGTGCCGCTCCCAACGGATAGCGGCCCGGCAAGCCGGTGCTTGCCGCTCCGCTCATCCTCTCCCGCCCGGCCATGATGTAGGCGTCCCGGCGCTGCTCCCGCTCCTTCAGCCGCGGGGCCGGAAGAGGGTCAGGGCCCGGCCGGGCACCCAGCCAGCCACCCCGTCGAGGCGGGGACGCCCCCCAGAGCGGATGTGATCGTCAGGGCACGATGAGAACCGGGCGCACTCCCATGGTGATGAGGCGGTTTGGAACGTTGCCAACGTGAAGGTGAGGATGGGCCGATCGGCCGACAACAATGAGATCGGCATTCTCGGTCGCCGCTAGGCGCTGGAGCTCGGTGGCCACGTCTCCCTGCGTCCATGCGAAGTCGCCGCCCACCTCCGCCGTGTCCAGTTCCTCTCTCACCAGCCGGCTGAGCTCCTCGACGGTTTCGTCGAGGTCGTCGGCGACGGAGACTGACGGGCCGAGGAAGCTGCCGAGCATGACGGCCGTGGGCAGGCGGGCCACATAGCAGGCGTGGACGCGCCCTCGGTGGCGGGCCGCCAGCTCCACAGCCAGAGCCAGGGCACGTCGGCTTTCGTCAGAGCCGTCGATCCCGACGACGATGCTCGTGGTGACCATCGGACCCCTCTCTGCCGGATGTGCCGGCTGCGGCTAGCCTGGCCCTTTCCGCCTCGCGGCCCCTGCGCTCGCGGCTTCCGTCACGGCTGAGAGGGAACCGCTTCGCCCCCCGGACCTTCGCCATCGGTCTGGAGGGACTGGAGTGTGCGTCCGGAAGGCTTGGCGTCTCCAACCGGCGCGGTTTCGCTGAGGGCCACCCCGCTGCCGGCCGCACCGCCGCCAGCCGCGGCCGGGGCGCTCTTCCGGACACCGATGTGGGCCTTCTGAGCCCTCGACTCGGCGTCCTCATGGACGTACTTGCCTCCCCGCAACGACGAGGCGATCGCCGCGACCACGCTCATGACGACCGCGACGATGAGGATGAGGGACAGACCGTGGACGAAGGAAGGGCCGACGAGGTGGGGGAAGAAGGAGCGGCTGGTCAGTCTGGCGGCCTGGGCCGCGGGCAGATGGGAGAGCACCGCAGGACCGAGCAGGCTCTTGAGGGGGTTGTCGCCCAGGAAGGCGGCGAAGATGTAGCTGAGAGGCGGCAGGTGGGAGAGCGCTGCGGCCTTGGCGGCGGGGATCCCTTGGGCCACCAGCCCGCGGAACATCGCCGTGGGGACCTTGGCGTTGAGCCCGACCACCAGCAGGGTGAAGAACAGCCCCATGGACAGCGGCATTCCGGTGCTGTTGAAGGTCACGCGCATCCCCGAGGCCGCTCCTCGGTCGCGGGCCGGGACCGAATTCATGATCGAAGAGGTGTTCGGAGCGGCGAACATGCCCCCCGCTATCCCCGAGACGAACATGACCACGGCGAAGGGCGGGTACGAGAAATTGGCCGGGAAGGTCATCATCAGCAGGTACATGGCGGCCGACAGCAGCATCCCGCCGGTGGCGAACCAACGGGCTCCGTAGCGGTCCGACAGCCTTCCGCACACGGGACCGGCCACGACGAATCCCAGTGTGAAGGGAATCAGGTATATGCCTGCCCACAGCGGGGTGTCGGCAAAGCGGTAGCCGTGCTGGGGAAGCCAGATGCCCTGGAACCAGATCATCAGCATGAACTGCAGGCCGCCCCGGCCAATCGATCCCAGGAACTGGGCCAGGTTGCCGGCGGCGAAGGCCCGGATGTTGAACAGCGAGAGGCGAAACATGGGAGCCTCTGCCTTCGTCTCGATGAAGATGAATGCGACCACCAGCGCCAGGCCACCAAAGAGCATTCCCAGCACGAAGGGGTTTCCCCAGCCGGAGAGGGAGTGCCCGTACGGTTCGATGCCGTAGGTGGCGCCGACCAGGAGCATGCCCAATCCGGCGGCGAAGGCGAGGTTGCCGGCCCAGTCGATCCGCGCCGGGATGCGGACGCCGATCTCCTTCAGCTTGAGGTAGGCCCAGATGGTCCCGAAGGCTCCGATCGGCACATTGGCGAGGAAC
>Ga0182014_10004881_pt1 | contig 15135 bp, 8 predicted proteins | sample 612S2DmetaG_FD_120489 | JGI IMG/M metagenome (GOLD analysis project Ga0182014, IMG submission 120489) | Permafrost microbial communities from Stordalen Mire, Sweden - 612S2D metaG | ecosystem: Environmental > Terrestrial > Soil > Wetlands > Permafrost | place: Sweden: Stordalen | collected... | reverse complement strand
CATTTCTTCCATAACGATCGGCGAAACGCCCGAAGTGATTCGGCCACGCGCCCAAGAGATCGGCCTGGTAAGCTCCCTGACCGCCATGGTGGGGCCGGGCACGCGCAAGGGGATGCTTTCGCTTGCCGACCAGGCCGTCATCAGCGCCACCAGCTTCCTCACCACGATTATCGTGGCCCGCGCGTCGTCGCGCGAGGAGCTGGGCGTCTATTACCTCATCCTCACGCTGGTCTTCCTGGCCCGGGGCATTCAGATGCAAGTCATCTTCGCGCCCTATATGGTGTATTGCCACCGCCGTACGGGAGATGCCTCGGCCACGTACGCCGGGAGCGTGCTGGTGCACCAGGGCGGGATGTTGCTGCTGGTGATGGCGGGGCTGTTGGGCGTCGCCGGAATCATCGCCCTGGGCACGGCGACGGCCACCCTTTCCTGCGTGGTCTGGGTCTTGCTCGGCACGCTGCCCTTCCTGTTGCTGCGGGAATTCAATCGCAATTTCTCGCTGGCCCATCTGCGGCTGGGCGAGGTGATGGCGGTGGACGCGGTGGTGAGCGTCCTGCAACTCGGCTGTTTGGGTCTGCTCTGGCATTTCCAGGCGATTTCCGTCCCCGCCGTGTTCGGCGTGCTCGGTGGGGTGTGCGCGGCGTCCTGCCTGGGCTGGTTTCTCAGCCAGAAACACCCCTGGCGGTTCGAGCGCGCGGAAATCGCGGCCGACTGGCGTAGCAACTGGTCGTTCGCCCGCTGGGCGCTGGCCGGCCACGTCGTCGGCAGCACCGCTCCGCACGTCATGCCCTGGATCCTCACGGCCGTGCACGGCGAGGCCTCGGTGGCCCTGCTCGGGGCGTGCGGCACCCTGGTCGGATTGCCGAACGTCTTCGTCATGGGGTTGAACAACCTGCTTAGCCCCAAGGCGGCCCGGGCGTTCACCGAGCAAGGGAAAGCCGGGCTTTGCCGCGTGCTGCGTAAGGCAACCGTGGCGTTCACGCTCTGCGCCGGCGGATTCTGCTTGCTTTCGCTGCTGGCGGGCGACCGCCTGGTAACGCTCGTCTACGGCAGCCGCTACGGCGGGGGCGGGCCCGTATTGACCGTCCTGGCCCTGAGCGTGCTGGCCATCAGCATGGGCATCGTCGCCGGCAGCGGGCTGTGGGCCATGGATCGCCCCCGCACCACCTTCATCACCGACCTTTGCGGCCTGGTGGTGACCTTGGCCGTCGGGGCCTTTTGCATTCCGCCCCTGGGCGCAATGGGAGCCGCCATCGCGATAACCACCGGCATCGCGGTGAGCGCCGTCATGAAGTGGATGGTGTTTGTGCGACTGATCCGCTCGATACCAGAGAGCCACGTTTCCACCGACTGCGTAACCGTTCACGGGGCAAACGTCATCCTGAGCGCAGCGAAGGATCTCGCGCCCAACTGTGGTCCACGAGATCCTTCGCTGCGCTCAGGATGACAGTCACTTTACCAGAATGTGGAAGATTCCACCGACTGTTAGGCGTTATGGTGCAAGCCGTTCTTACTCCCGTCGAACCTTCGACCGCCGCTGCCGGCCGGCCGCTGTGGATGGCCATGTTCGTGCTGGGACTGGCGTTCTTCCTGGCCGAGCACGATCTCCGCAAGTCGAGCCTCGAACAATTCTCCCTGTCCGAAGAAGAGATGGTCTCCGCCGTGGAAACCGGCGCCGCCCATCGGCAGTTGGCCTTCTTGGCCATCGGCGGCTTGGGTCTCTGCTTCCTCAGCCGCAAGACCGGGCAGACGCTCAGCTTCGACCATCCCCTGGCCCTGCTGGCGCTGGCGTACGTCGCCTGGTGCCTGGCCAGCCTCGCCTGGTCGACCGATTTCTCGATCACCGCCAAACGCCTCGCGGTCTTTGTGCTCTGTTTCCTCGGCGTCCTGGGCATTAACCGCCGCCTGACCGACGGCGATTTGTGCACGCTGGCCTTGGTCCTGACGGGCGTGTTTACGGCGATCGGCCTGGCCGCCGAAATGGCGTTGGGAAATTTTCATCCCTGGCTGACGGAATATCGGTTTGGCGGCACCCTCCATCCCAATGGCCAAGGGATCTATTGTGCGATCTTCTGCCTGGCGGCCGTCTGCAAGGCGCTGGGCGCCACCCGGCACAAATCCCTGTTTGTCGCCTTGGCCGCGGCCGGCGCCGCGCTGCTGTTGCTGACCAAGTCGCGGGCCGCGCTGGCAGCACTGGCCGTGGCCCTGCCCGCCCTGTGGCTCGTCAAGACGCCGGCGAAAAAGAAGCTTCTCGTCGGCATCGGCGCGGTGGGCGCGGCTGCGAGCCTGACGCTAATGGCCTCGCTGCTCGGCGTCGACGTGATCGGGAAAATGACCGACGCCGTGCTGCTGGGCCGAACCGAAGATACGGGCTCGCTGAGCGGACGCATTCCCCTGTGGGGCGAGTTGCTCGGCTACGCCGACCAGCGGCCGCTCGTCGGCTATGGCTACGATACGTTTTGGACTACGCCGCATATCGAGGAGGTTTCCGCCGTGGCGGAATGGGCCATCCACACCGGCCATTCGGCCTACATCGACGCGCTCCTCGGCGTCGGCCTGGTGGGCGTCGGCCTGCTCGCGCTCGTGGTGGCGATCGCCGCCTTCCGAGCCGCCACGCGCTGCGCGGCCACTGCGAATGCCGGCCCCGGCTTCATCTTCGGCCTGCTCGTCTTCGGCCTGGTCAATGCAACGATGGAGTCGGGCTTCGTTCAACCCGTTTTCGTGCCGTTCCTCGCCGCTTGCGGCGTGGGACGGATGGCCTTCTGCTGTGAGGAGAGCACCGACCGATGCCGGACGTCGACGTAACCATCGTGGTTTGCACCTACAATCGGGCCGACCTGCTCCGTAACGCCCTGGAGAGTCTGGCCGCGTTGCAGACTTTCGGCCGCTGGCGCTACGAAATCGTCGTGGTGGACAATGCCTCGACGGATGATACGAGCCGGGTGATCGAAGCGGCGGTACGCCGCGCGGCGGTTCCCGTTCGCGGCGTCCGCGAGCCAAGCAAGGGCGTGGCTTGTGCGCGGAACTGCGGCATCCGGGCGGCTCGCGGCCGCTGGATCGCTTTCTGCGACGACGATGAGATCGCCAACCCTTGCTGGCTAAGCGAGTTGCTGGGAACGGCCGAGCGCTTGGGAGTGCGCTGCGTGGGCGGCGCTATCCATCTGCTGCTGCCCGAGAGCGTGCTGGCTGGGCTGCCGACCGTCTGCCGTCGCCTCTTGGGAGAATCGGCCGCCGCGACGGCGTCGCGGCGTCTCAGCCGGAAACTGACCGCCGTGACCGGCAACCTGCTGATCCACCGCACCGTCTTCGACGAGATCGGGCTGTTCGACGAGACCTTGCGCGAGGCCGGCGAGGACACCGACCTGAGCCGTCGCATGCAAGCGGCCGGCATCGCCGGATGGTTCATTCCCGCAGCCACGGTGCAGCACGTCGTCCCGCCGTATCGGCTCGAGGAGAATTATTTTCGCTGGACGTCGCTGCGCAACGGCATGCATCTGGCCCAGCGCGAACACCAACAGTTGGGCCGGGCCGCGTTTGCCCTGGTGTTGGCGGCCCGCTCGGCCAGGGCCGTGCTCCAGTATCTTACCGCTTTGGCGTGGGGACGCATCAGGCGATCCCCGCAGCGCCGGCTGGGCGCGCGGTGCCATCTTTGGCGCAGCGAAGGCTATGTGCGCGCCGCGCTTCGCTGGCTGGCGCCCGGCGTGTTCGGCCAGCAAAGCTTCTTTGCGTCGATGGACTTTCGCAGCGAGCGACAAACGTTCCTGGCAGCTCCTTGAAATAAGAAAACAGGATCGGCTCCGAACCATGAAGATTACCGTCACCAAGATGGATGCTCTGACGCCGTTGCAACGGGGGACGTGGTTGCGCTGGCAAGACGCCGATCCGTTGCTGGCCAGTCCCTATTTCCATCCCGCGTTCGTCGAGTTGTCGGCCGCGGTTCGCCAGGGCGTGGAAGTGGCCCTGCTGGAGGAGGACGGGGCCTTGGCCGGATTCTTTCCCTTCGAGCGTCGGCGGCGGTGCGTGGGGGTGCCGGTCGCCGCGCCCTTGAACGATTTTCAGGGCGTCATCGCCCGGCCCGGTCTCGTCTGGGACGCGCGGGAGCTGGTCCGCGGCTGTGGATTGGCCGCCTGGCGTTTCGATCATCTGCTGGCAGCGCAGTCGGCGTTTCAGCCGCATCATGGGAAGGTGGCCCCCTCGCCGTGGATGGATCTTTCCCGCGGATTCGAGGCCTACTTGAAGGATCGTCTCGATGCCGGCTGCACGGAGTTGTCGCAGGCGCGGCGCAAGGCCCGCAAAGCCCAGAGCCAGTTGGGGCCGCTCCGTTTCGTGGCCCACACCGATGCCGACGAGGTGTTTTCGGCCCTCGCTCGCTGGAAAGGCGATCAATACGTCCGCTCGAACGTCCCCAACCTCTTCGGCTATCGCTGGATCGTCGCCCTGCTGGAGAACATTCGCCGGCGGCAAGGCGAGCAATTTTCGGGCGTGCTTTCGGCACTGTATCTGGGCGATCGATTGGCGGCCGTCCACCTGGGAATGCGGTGCCGGCAGGTTTTGCACTTCTGGTTTCCGGCCTACGATCCGGCCTTGGCCCGGTTTTCGCCGGGGATGATTCTGTTCATGGAAATAGCCAGGGCCGCTCCCGGCCTGGGGATCGAGCGTATCGATTTGGGCAAAGGCCCGGAAGCCTTCAAGCGTGGCTTGATGTCGGGGAGCATCTCCGTGGCAGAAGGGGCCGTCGAGTGCGGGCCGGTAGCCCGCGCACTAGGGCACGTCGAGCGGGGCGCGTTGGAACTCGCCCGGCTGCCGATGCTGAGGGCGCCGGCACGGCTGGCGGCGCATCTGAGCCGCCCGCTGCGGCAGTGGAGGATGGTCCATTGATCGTGCCCGGCAGCAAATTAGTCCCCTCTCCCTTTGGGAGAGGGTTAGGGTGAGGGCGAACAACGTTAAGACCGTCCATTTTCGCGATTTCGATACAGGGTCCGATCGTGTACCAAACGAAACAGTCTCCCGACAATGATGGCCAGCAGCCCTCACCCCCGGCCCCTCTCCCAAAGGGAGAGGGGAGATTTTGAGGACATCGCTTCGAGAGACGTTTGCGCAACAACCAAGGGTTTGGAGAGCAGGCCATGACGTCGGTAACCGTTTTCATGCCCGTTTACAATGCACTGCCGTACCTGCGGGAAGCCGTCGATTCGATCCGCCGGCAGACGTTGCAGGACTGGACCTTCCTGATCGTCGATGATGGCTCGACGGACGGCTCGGCGGAATATCTGCGTCAGCTCGACGACCCGCGGATCCAGGTCTTGCGGCAATCGCACCAGGGACCGGCGGCGGCCTCGAATTGGGCATTGGCACTTTGCCGGACCGAGTTTTTCGCCCGCATGGACGCCGACGACGTCTCCCACCCGCGGCGATTGGAGGAACAGCTCGCGTTTCTGTGCCAGCATCCCGAGGTGGGCTTGCTGGGCACGCAAATCCAGCCGTTGGGAAGCGTGCGCAGCGGCCGCGTCTCGGCGCTGGCCACCGACCACGCCACGATCCATGCCGACCTGAGCCATGGCCGTCATGCGATGTGCAACCCGACGATGATGTGCCGCACGGCCTTGCTGCGGGAGATCGGCGGCTATCAAGCGGATGGCGCCCTGGAAGACTGGGCCATGTTCCTGCGGATGGCCGAGCGGACGAAGTTGGCCAACCTGGACCGGGCCCTGCTTTCCTATCGCATTCACGCGGGCAGCACCAACGGCCAACACCTGCGGGATTTGCGGACGCGGATCGCGTTCGTCTGCCAGCGCGCCGAGCGGCAGGCGGCCGGTTTGCCGGCCCTGGCCTACGAAGATTTCCTGGCGGCGCGGCGGCAGGCCTGGCCCTGGCGCCGGGCGGAGCAGTGGCTCGAAGGCTATGCCATGGCGCAGTACCGCCTGGCGATGGCCGCGCTGCTGGGCCCGCACCCGCTCCGGGGCTACGCCCGGCTGGCATGGGCCGCCGTCTGCTCGCCGCGCTTGACCGCTCAGCGGATCGGGCGGGTGTTGCGGAAGCGCCGCCGGGTTGCAGCGCCTGCGCCGCGGCAGCCCGAGTGCGAACCAGCCGGCACCGCCTTGCGCTGGCCGCAGAAGTACGACCTGTTCGGCGTCCAGACCAGCGCCACGAATTATGACGAGGCCTGCGAGTTGGTGCTGCGATCCGCCCGGCAAGGCACGCCGGCGATCGTTTCGCTGCACGCAGTGCATGCCCTGGTGACGGCCAGCAGCGATCCGGCGCTGCGGGACGCGGTGAACACGTTTCAGATCGTGGCCACCGACGGCCAGCCGGTTCGTTGGGCCTTGAATCTGCTGCATAAGACCGGCTTGCGCCAACGGGTCTACGGCCCGGAACTGATGCTGCGGCTCTGCCGCTGTGCCGCCGCGGAGGAGGTGCCGATCTATCTCTACGGCAGCGAGCCCGAGGTGATCGAGGCCCTCACGGCGAATCTCCGCAGCCAATTCTCCGGGCTGCGGATCGCCGGGGCCGAGGCCCCGCCCTTCCGCCCCTTGTCGCCCGCGGAAGAGGACGAAACCATTCGCCGCATCAACACCAGCGGCGCCAAAATCCTCTTCGTGGGGCTCGGTTATCCGAAGCAGGACTTCTTTGCGCACCGACATCGGGAGCGGATCCATGCCGTCCAGGTGTGCGTGGGGGCGGCCTTCGACTTTCATGCGGGAACCAAGCGGATGGCCCCGCGGTGGATGCAGCAGCACGGCCTCGAATGGGCCTTCCGCCTATGCCAGGAACCGCGCCGCTTGTGGTACCGATACCTGGTTACCAACACCGTTTTTCTGCGGAAGCTGACCGTGGCCCTGATCCGCCACAAACTGAAGTGGGACGCCAATTCGTAACCGAGGTTACCGCCATGTCCGATTTCTACGTGGACACGCTCAACCGGCTGCTGGCCCAGCAGGTGCTGCGGCCCGACATGAAGCTGCTGGTGACTTGCGCCGGCGAGTACGACAAGAATGTCTTGTCGCAATGCGGCTTCACCGACGCCGTGCTCTCCAATCTCGACGGGCGCATGATCGGCCCGGAAATAGCTCCCTTTTCGTGGTCCGCGCAGGACTCCGAGGATCTCTCGTTCGACGACCACGAGTTCGATTTCTGCATCGCCCATTCCGGCCTGCACCATTGCCGGTCTCCGCACCGGGCCCTGTTGGAAATGTATCGGGTTTCCCGGCTGGGCGTGATCGTCTTCGAGCCGTGCGACAACCTGGTCACGCGGTTGGGCGTCCGCTTCAAGCTGGGACAGGAATACGAATGGGCGGCAGTGGCCGGGACGGGATGTCAGTATGGAGGCCAACGGAACACCGCGATTCCCAACTACGTTTACCGTTGGACGCCGCGGGAGGTCGAAAAAACCATTTGCAGCTACGCCCCCCTGGGTCGACATGCGTTCCGCTACTTCTACAAGCTGCGGATTCCCTGGTATCGCTCCCAGATGATGACCGGATGCTGCTTGGACGGCGTCTTCCGCTGGTTTGCCCCGCTGGCGCGGTGCCTGACGGCGATTTTTCCGCGGGCGAGCAACAATTTCGCCTTCGTCATCGTCAAGCCGACACTGCCCGACGACCTGCATCCCTGGTTGCAGCGCAAGAATGGCAGGGTCGAGGTGGACGCCAACTGGCTCCGGCGGCGTTATAGCAAGGCCCCCGCCGCGCGGACGTCGTGTTCGTCGTGAGCGGGCGTTCGCACGCAATAGCCGGGGGCTAACAGCCCCCGGAATGTGGCCGGGTCTCGGGACTTTTCTCCGGGGGCCGTTAGCCCCCGGCTATTCTCTGACGACATAATTTTCCTGACGCTCAATAAACACTCCAACGCCCATTCGCCACCAACGGTTACCATATCCGGGAGACAAGGACACGGGGGGAAAGGCCCGGTTGTCGAAGCTGCCGGAGTGTGCCACAATAGGACGGCGCCTGCCTGTCGATCGCGCGATGAGACCGACAAACAACCTACCTCACAACCGCGGAGATAATCCATGAGTGGCACCACCGATCGGCGAGGCTCCGAAAGCTATTCGCGGCGGCAGTTCCTCCAGGCGGGGAGCGTGGCCGCACTTTCCACCGCCGGCGGTCTGAGCATCGCCCGCATGGCCCATGCCGGCGGCAGCGACGTGATCCGCCTAGCTTTCATCGGCTGTGGCGGACGCGGCGGCGGCGCGGTAGCCCAGGCGCTGAGTACGACCGGACCGGTGAAACTGGTGGCCATGGCGGACGTGTTCGCCGACCGGATCGAGGGGAGCCTCGAATATCTCCAGCGGATCAACAGCATTCGCCACCGCATCGACGTGCCGCCCGAACGGCGGTTCGTGGGCTTCGACGCCTACCAGAAGGCGATCGCTTGCGGCGTGGACATGGTGATTCTGACCACGCCGCCCCATTTTCGCCCGGCCCACTATGAGGCGGCGGTCAAGGCCGGCAAGCACGTTTACATGGAGAAGCCCGTCGCCGTCGATGCGCCCGGCGTGCGGGCCGTCCAAGCGGCCAACGTCTTGGCCAAGAAGAAAGGCCTGAAGGTCGCCGTGGGCTTCCAACGCCGTCACGAAGCCGATTGCCGCGATGCGATCCGGCGCATCCGCGACGGGCAACTCGGCCCTACGCGCCTGATTCGCTCGTATTATTTCATGGACGGTCCCATGGGCGGCGGCACGCGCCGTCTCGAAGAAACCGAGATGGAGTACCAACTGCGGCACTGGCTGTATTTCACCTGGCTCTCCGGTGATCATTTCGTGGAACAATCGGTCCATGCGGTGGATATCGCCAATTGGGTCGCCAATGCCCGGCCCACGCGGGCCCAGGCGGTCGGGGGTCGACAAGTCCGCGTCGGCAAGGGCACTGGCCAGATTTTCGATCACGGCGTGGTCGAGTACGAGTATCCCGAGAAGTGCCTCTGCATTGCCTTCGCCCGGCAAATTGCCGGTTGCTATAGCTACCTGGGGCAACACGTACAGGGGACGAAAGGCGAGTTGACGTTGGGCGTGGGAGTGGCGGCTCTTCTGGGCAAGGTCGCCCCCAAAGCCAATCCTTATCAGTTGCAGCACGATCGGCTTTTCGCGGCGATTCGCCACAACGAGACCTTTTTCGAGGCCGAGTACGGGGCCACCAGCACGCTGTCGGCGATCATGGGCCGCATGGCGCTTTATTCCGGCAAGCAAGTCACCTGGGATCAGGCCCTCCAATCGAAGCTCTCGTTGGCGCCCGCCCGCTATGCCCTGAACGCCGATCCGCCGGTGCTGCCCGACAAGGACGGCCGCTATGCCATCGCCATGCCGGGCCTGACCGTGGCTTGGTAGGGCTGCGGAATGCCGTTTAGCCCCAGCGTCCACGCCGGGGAAACCTACCGGCCAGCCCCCTGCAACCGCAGCAGTTTTCCGCCGCCGGGCGGCAGTTGCAGCGCAGCATTGCCACCCGCTGCCGCCGACCACTTACCGCTGGCGGCATTGAACATTTCCAGATTCCCGGGGCCGACGATCGTTCTGGAATCGCTCGCCTTGTAATCCAGATTGACGACCAGCACGTGCGTGGGTTTGCCCGGCTCATGGTTCTTGCCGGCGGGGCCGAACAGTCCCAGCAGAATTCCTTTCACTCGTTCCGGCGCCTTGTACGGCATCGCGGGCACGGGCGGATCGAGGCGGAAGGGGACGTCCTTGCCGAGCGGCACGGTCCCCGGCGGCGTCATCCCGGCATGGTACATGCCCAGCGAATGGAGCGGCTGAAGCTCGCCGGCAATCGCCGCGAACTCGCGGTTCAGCGATTTTAGCGCGTGGTACAGCGGCGTCGGCGTGCCGTCGGGCAGCGCGATCGCCCCCTTATGGCCCGGGCAACAGTAAACGTAATAGGAAATCCCTTGGGCGCCGTAGGCCAGCGTGGTATAGACCAGATAGCGCACCTCGTCGTTGGTGGGAATGCGTACCGACGGGTCCCACGAGGCCGCTTGAACGATGTTCAGGAACGGCAAACCTCGCTGCTCGGCGATTTGGCGGACCAGCGCCAGGTTGAGGAAATAATTGCCCGTGTCGCCCGTGGTGGAAAACTGATAGTGATCGTAGCTCAGCAGCGACGGCTTCACCTGGTCAACGAATTGGCGGAGATGTTCCCGGTAGGCCGTAACGGTGTCTCCCTTGGTGCCGAGTTGCTTATTATCCGCGTAGGTCGGCAAGAGGTTGATGTAGGCCAGGTGGGCCGGATCGTGCTCGCGCAAGTAGGCGACGAGGCGCGCCAGAGCGGGAAAATCTCCGGCACTGGGCTCGTCTCGAATAAAATAGTTGTAGAGGGCCGGGTGCGTGCGGACCCGGGCTACCAGCGCGTCGAGCTGCTTTCGCTGCGCCGGATTGTCGAGCGCCTGCGGGGAAAGCAACCCGTCTTGAAGCTGCGCCCGCAGGTGATGGCGCTGGGCCACGTCCATCTCCTTCTCCGTATTGCACCAGACGAGGTTGAAACCGCCGTCGGCCATTTGTTGGGCCACCGCATCGGTCAATGCCGGGCCGGCCCAGTAGGTGACAATGGGTTGGCCCAGCTTCCACGTCGAAGCCTGTGGTCCCGGCGTCTCCGCCGCCCACAAGGGCCAGCCGCCCGCGGCCAACGCCAAAACCAGCGCCGTCCGCAACACCGGCAACATCGATCGCTGAAGAGGGCACTTCATGTTTTTCGCTCCGAGTTCGTTTTCGCGCAGTCGGCAAGGGTTGATCGCGTCCGATTATAGATCACCGCTTGGAGCACCGCAACGGTCCTGGCTTTATTTGTCCTGGCTTTATTGTCCTGGCTTTATTGTCCTGGCTTTATTGTCATCCTGAGCGCAGCGAAGGATCCGGCCGCAGCTCGCGGAGATCTTTCGCTGCGCTCAGGATGACAGGCCCTGCGCTCAGGACGACAGACACTTTACCGGAGTTCGAACGGATGTAGCCGGCTGACCGCCGCCAACGCTCATTTCACGTCATGGTAGGGATTCAAGCCGAACCATCGCGCGCTGCCGTGGCCCAGGGAACGCACGCCCAACTGGCACGGTTTGCCGGGCTCGAGCAGGGAGCGTGGAATCGTCAGGTAAAACAGGCCGAATTGGTCTTCGGTCACGATGCGGCGTTTTTGAAAGCGCAATTCCACGCGCCGGTCGGCGCCGACCCATTTGTCGGGCGGAGGAAGGTCGAAGCGCAGCGCCTCCTTGCCATTGACGTCCAAGGCAAACCCCTCGGTCTTGGGCTGCGAGCTGAAACCCAGCCCGCCGGCAAAGACGAAGGTGACGCGCTCGTCCGCGCATTTTGTGGGAAGCGGAGCAGTTTCCCAGGTGACCTGATTGCCGATTTCGCTTTGCCGGCAAACCGCCCCCGGGGCCTGGTCTTCGCGGTAGGAATACCACGTGGCAGGCTCGCCTTTCTGGGCGGTCAGGCATCGAAAGCCGGCGAGACACCCCTTCGGCGCGGCGAAATGGCAGGTCACGAACGATGCCGGCCACTGGGACGTCGGCCGCGGCATGCTCGCCGCATGGTCGATCAACCGTGCCAGCAACCACTGATTTTCCGGCCTTCCCTGGGCGCGTCGATGGTTCAAGCCGCTGACGATCAGGCAGCCCTTTCCGATGCCCACTTGGAACAATAGCGCGTCGTCTTCCACCAGCGCCATGCTCGGCAGCGCGCGAACGATCACCTCGGGCCGAGCCGGCATCTTCTCCAAGACGCACTTGTCGGCGCCCTCGATCAGGTCGAACCAGCCGGCATCGCACCAGCCGTCCGGCGCCATGGCCCGCGTCGCGGGGTGGTCGTACACCAACGTGCCGCAGTGATTGGTGAGCGGCGCATCGCCCGCCTTCCACCAACTCGTTCGGAAGGTAATCGGGTAAGACGTCCAGAATGGCGACTGCGAACCGAGCAGAACCACGCTGGCGCCGCGACTCATGGCGTCGACCAAGCGTGCATCGAACAGGCCGCTGGTCACGTACACCGCACGGCTTTGCAACGGGCCGTCGGCCGGAATCGGCTGCACGGGCCAGCCCGAGAATTCCTTGCGTTGCGGATCGAAAACGAACACCGCAACGTCCGACCGGGCCGGACGAATCTGGGCCGGATAAAGCCAAGCCGACCAGTGGTTGTGATATTCTTTCTCTCCCGCCGATAAGGTGGCGGTGAGTTTCAACAAGGCGGGCGCGTCCGTATCCGGCAATTCCACGGCAAGTTGGGCCCTCTCGGCCACCTCGCCCTGCGGCACGGTTTGCAGCGGTATCGTTTTGCGCGCCAGCGAGCGTCCGTCGAGCGTTACGTCCCACGTCAGGTTGCCTTGCAGGGGTGCGGTCGAGAAATTCGACACGAGCAGCTTCGGCTGGAACTGGGCATGCCCTCGATAGGTCCGCTGCGATCCCTGTTGGAGCAACACCACCTCATTGTTGAATTGCAGAACCTCTTCCTTGGTGATCGATTTCGGGCGGAAATAGTGATCGACCAGCCCATTCGAGCTGGTCCAATAGTCCTGGAACAACCACCAGTGATAGCCGGAAATCGTCGGGTTCTTACGCAGCGATTCCAGATTGGATTTATGCAGCAGGGCATAAAGCCGCTCCGATTTCTCGGCCCAGCGGTCGGCCTCCTGAGTCAGTCCCAGTTTTTCGAGCTTGGCTTTTCCCGCCGAGAGCCAAAACGGCTTGATATTGTGGCGAAACTGGTCGACCAGGTCGGGCCGCGAGAAGGTCACGTAGTTGGCCATCTCGTGGGAGAGGATCGGTTTCACCGGCCGGCCGGTTTGGTGCTTGTTCGGATTGTCGATGGGATCGTCCCATTCGGCAAATTGAGTAATCAGCAGCGGGAGGGTCGCGCGGTCCTTTTTCGGATCGCCAAGATAGAACCCGTCGGTATCGACGAACCATCGCCCGGGATCGCAGCGTTTGGCGATGCGGGCAAATTCCTCCACCATCAGCAGTTGTCCGTACAATTCATTGCCGCGGACCCAACACAGGATCGACGGATGGTTGCGATGCCGCTTGATGGCCCCTTCCCATTCCCGCTGGTACGTCAGCAGCGCGGCGCTGGGGTCGGTGCCGGGCTTCACTTTGGCCTTCCAGGTGGTGCCGATTCCGGGCATGAAAGCTTCGTAGCAGATGGCGAATTCCGCCGTGGCGATGATGCCCACTTCATCGCAGGCGTCGTAGTACTCCGGCGGCATCATCGAGCTGTGATGGCGCACGTGGTTGAATCCATACGACTTGATCGTGCGCAGTCGGGCCAGATGCAACTGCTTGTCGCAGGGCATCGCCATCTCGGCCGGATAGATGTGGTCGTCGCCATAGCCCCGCAACATCAGCCGCTTGCCGTTGAGCAACAGGTGATAGCCGTCGCGGGTAAATTGCCGCATTCCAAAACGGGTCTCGACCGCGTCGATTTCCTGGCCCGACTTCCGCAGGCTCAAGCGGGCACGATACAGCGTGGGACTGTCGGGCGTCCAAAGATCGGGCTTCGGGATCGTCGCCTTCACGGAGACGATGTCCCCCGCCTTGCCCTTGGCGTCCAGTTGGACCGCCGTCGCGGCCACGTGTCGTTCATTCTTATCCAACACTTCCAGTTCGACTTCGTTGGCCGATTCCACGTTGCCGTTCAACGCGGCGCTCACCGAGCAAGTGCCGTCGCTAATGTCGGGCTGGACATACAGGTCGCTCAACCAAGTCTCGGAGCGGGCATCGAGGAAAACGTGCCCCCAAATGCCTCCCCAGGCGACGTCCATATAGTCGGCCAGGGACGACGCGCTGTACATGGAGTCGGTTTCCCAATGTTGTTGGGAGTCGACTTGAATGGTGATCGTGGCCACGCGCCCCGCCGCGACTTGCTTGGACACCTCCCATTCAAAGGCGGAGAGATAGCCGATATGTTCGCCCAGATAGGTGTCGTCGATCCAAACTTTCGCCTGCCGGCTGATCCCCGTAATGCAGAGGAACACGCGCCGATGGGCCCAGGCCGGCGGAATGGTCACTTGCCGTCGATACCAGCCTTTGCCGATGAAGTTGTGGCGGACCTTGCCGGTTTCCGTGCCGTAGCCTTGGTTGGCCCAAATGCCCGGCACGCGGATCGTGCCGTCGGCCGTGGGGGCATAGCCGGGCCGCGGCCTCTCGGGCAGCTTCGCGCCGGGCTGATACCATTTCTCGGCCTCACCCCGGTTGTCGGGATCGGTGGCGAAGTTCCACACGCCATCGAGATCCAGGGTTTCGCGGGCTGGCGCGCGGGCCGCGAAAACAGCCGAACCGAAAAGCACGAAAACACCCAACGCAAGTCGCGGCAACAAAGGATTCATGGAAGTTCCCTTTCGCATTACGGTACGAGGTTGCATGGCACCGCCGTTTATCGACGCTCAGACGCGCAGAATCAGAACGCCATGATAACCTAGCGCCGGCAGCGCGTCAAAAAGGGGATGGTTGCCAAGAACGGGACGGTTGCCAAGAAGGGGACGGTTACGCCACCGGCTATTTCGCCGGCTGCGGCGCCCGCGCCAAAAGCTGTTGGATGGCCGTCTGGGCCGGCTGCGATTGCAGCACGATCAGGCATTGCGAGGGCGGGTCGAAGCAGACCTCGGCCGGCCCGCCCACGTCGCTCCAGGTCGAGGCCGCCACGGAAGCCTTCACCCGCTCGGCCGTGTGGGCCCCCGAAATATCTTTGGCCAGCCACGGACCGATGGGATAGAACTCCAGTTCCAGCCGCTCTTCGGCGGCCTGCTGGGTGGTCACTTGAATGGCGGCCGCCCCGACGACGCGATAGGTGAGCCCCAACGGCTGCAACAGCGCGGCCAGCGCCGACCCCAACGCCTGCTGCTTCGCGTTCAGCGTGGCTTCCATGCGGTCCGAGGTTTCGGCGGCCGCCAGCGCGGCGCGGTCGACGAGGATCTCCGCTCCCGCGGCTTGAGAGAGAAAAGCAAGAATCTTCGCCAGCGGCGCCGGCTCGTGAAAGTTCGCCGTTACCGGCTGCTCGAGCATGCCGCGGGCTCGGTCCCATGGCGTGGTCAGCGCGAAGCGCTGCGGATCGTCACGGCTGCGGAGCGGTTTGTGGCGGGCAAGACGAAGTTTTTCGCAGAACACCAGCACTTGCTGGTGAACGTCGCCCGATTGCACGACGACCAACGCGCCGCCGTCCGGCTCGAT
>Ga0182014_10004877_pt1 | contig 15142 bp, 11 predicted proteins | sample 612S2DmetaG_FD_120489 | JGI IMG/M metagenome (GOLD analysis project Ga0182014, IMG submission 120489) | Permafrost microbial communities from Stordalen Mire, Sweden - 612S2D metaG | ecosystem: Environmental > Terrestrial > Soil > Wetlands > Permafrost | place: Sweden: Stordalen | collected... | reverse complement strand
TCCATCAGGGCCCGCGGTCGTATGCACCGCACCGAGAGGCCGGACATATGACTGCACCTGACCATATCGCCAAAGCGACTTCAAAAAATCCTTGCATGCGGGGGCCATCCACATATGAATTTTACTGTGTAGGCTCGGTGCCCGCCACCGCCGCGGCCTTCTGCTTTCCCTGCTCCTTGTTCAAGGCTAAGAAAACGACCTTCAACTCGCCCTGCCCGTCCCTATAGCGCGCAACGAAGCCGTTCGGTCGAGAATCTGTCCGGGCAGGAATAGGATAGAAACCGGACGTAGGACACTCGCGTCCTCGACGGCTGCTATGGTGAAGATCCCATGCTGTCGATCATGGCATATTCATTGTCGGCGTCAGCCGCCAAAAAGGCAAAGACCCGCTCCCAGACGCCAGCTTTAGCCCAACGGCTGAACCGCTTATGAATATTGATCGCGTCGCCAAACCGTTCCGGTAAATCCCGCCGGGGAATACCAGCCCGATACCGGTATAGAACCGCGTCGACAAAAAGCTTGTTGTCCTTGGCGGTCACACCAACGTCGCCATCTTTTCCAGGCAGGAGGTGTGCAATCCGCTCCCATTGGTCCGTCCGAAGCCCATAGCGACCCATTAATCGGCCTTTCATACGCTGATCAGCTATGAATCAGAGAAAGCTCCGCGCCGGAATCCCCCCAGTCAAATGACCACAGGCCCTAGCGTTCCGCCGGCCAGGGGGGCTAAATGGCCATTCCATTTGGGAAAGAGCGGTTTCGTGGGGAATGTCCTTTTGGTGGACGGCGGGAACGAAGTGACGCAGCGACCACTGCACGTCGCCGTGTGTTTTCTCGCCTTCGACCGGCATCATCTCGTGCGGCTGTGCCTGGAACGACTCCTGCGCTTTTTGCCCGAAGGATGGGATCTGCGGGTCTGGCAGGATGGCGAGCACGAGACGCATTCCGGGAACATCGTCGGCGACGCAGCGCGCATTCAGCGCAACCTAGCTTATTACGCGGCCAAAAATTTAGCGGTCGATCACGAACCCGGGCGCAACCGGGGCATCGCCTTGACCTATTGGTCCGCCGAGCGCTGGGCGTTTGAAACAATGCAGGCGGATATTGGAATTTTCATCGAGGATGACATTGTCGTCGGGGAACAATTCTTCCCCGCCATGGCGTCGCTGGCGCGTATTGCCCGCAACGATCCGCGCGTCGGCGCTTTCTCCGCCTATGGCCATTCCGGCGCGCATTGCGCCACGCAATGGCTGCTGCGCAACTGGCTGACACCGATGCATCATCGTTGGGGGTATGGCATTACCCGGGATTATTGGCAGCGCACGAAGCAGGATTACGAAGCCTATTTGCGCATTCTGGAGGGCCATGATTACCGCGACAGACCCGACCCGGAGATTAAAAAATGGATCGCCAGCCTGGGGGGTAATTTGTGGCTCAGGCGCATCACCAGCCAGGACGGCGCGCGTACGGCCATCATGCTCAAACTGGGCTGCTTCTCGATTATGACGACGCCGAGCTACGCGGTGAATATCGGCAAACGCGGCGTGCATTTCAAGCCAATCTCGTACCTTAGAAATCGGAACAGCATGAAAGGCCGCCACGCTTTCTTCCCCTGGCCGGTGAACCTCGCACCCAGGCTCTCTGCATTTTCGGCGCTGTGGCTTAACCTGAGATCACGCTGGTTTTTATATTGGTGAGACCCTCGCGAAGACGATGGACGATGGGAGCCAGACGGTAACGCCAACCTGACGGCGCTGCCGTAGGGATTACGACTTTGCCGCCCTCTTGCGTGTCGATCTCCGCCAGCAAGGCAAGAAAACGTGCCCGGGCGATGGCCAGCGCCTCGTCGCGCACCGGCGAACGTTGCCTACTCAGCCGGCCGATATGCGGATTGGTGTTGATTTCATACACCACTTCCTGGCCGTTGACGGTGGCATGATCGGCGCGGCCATATTCGATCTGCGCAATCTCGAATGCCGGACGCAATGTCTCGGCCCCTTCATTGGCGGCGACTGCATCGCGTTCTTCGGCAAATTGCGCCGCCGTGGTGAGGCCCGGCGTGCCGTATTTTACCAGCCAGTTATCTTCCACCACGGCATGGTCGAGATGCATTCCAGCGCCAACGCGGAACGTACCAAACTTGCGCCAGACGTTCGGCGCGATGGGGGCGGCGCAGAATTCGATGACGACCATGAAGCGCAGCGGCACGCCCTGCGCGTGCAAGGTGACAAGTGCTGCATCCAATTCCGCCTGACTGCCAAGGAGGCCGGTGACCGGGAAGCCATGGTCGGCCTCGCAGCGGATGAACACGGGAAAACGTTCCGGCCGGGGCGAGATTTCGGCGCGGTACACGGTGAAGGGGTTGTGGCCGTGCGCGTGCAGCGCGTGGAGCAGAGCGTAGCGATGCCGCACCAGCGCCGGGTTGTTCAGGCAACGCAGCCCGACGGCAGTGGCGGCCTGATAAACCTGCGCCGCGAAAAAAAGTTCCGGCGGCGAGAGACGCTCCAGATCGGTAAAAACATAGGTCGCGCGCGGGATGCGCCGGGCGTGGAACAAATGCTCCCAGGCCATGGCGCGAAATTGCGGCACGGAGGGGCCTAAACGGCCATCGACAAGCGAGGCCACGGTATAAGCATGGCGCTTTGTGGTCACGAAAATAATCATCTGCGCGGCATAGTCTCCGGGAAGATTCCGCTTGTCAAAAGCGCCCCCCAAAGGCACACTCCCGGCGCAGAACAATTGCCACGGAGCCACCATGTCCCAACCGGCCAAATCCCTTTCCGCCGCGCTCGCCAGCTGCAAGCTAGTCGGGTTTTTAGCCAATGGCGCGACGAAAGACAACGCCGCAAAGATTGGCAGCTCCAAGATTGGCGGCGTGAAGCCGCCAGCACCCCCGGCAGCCGGGCTTACGAAGGATAGTTCAGCCAAAATCGGCACCGTTAAACCGGGAATTAATAAAGGCCCGCTGTAGCTTCGTGAACGGCAGCTGGCGGCGGTAGGGTTTGTCCCTTTTTAGTTTTGGTCCGGACCCGGCGCGGGCGCAAAGGCTCGATGAACGGGTGCGCGACAGTCTGGCCGTGAGCCTGAGCGAGATCGCCCATGCCATTGGTGAGGAAATAGGTTTTCCGCCGTCGCAGGCAGATCCACTCATTCAGCACTTACGCGCCAGGCCGGTCGCGCCCGGTCTATTCGCGATCTATACCGCCCTGGTGGAAGCCGCCCTGCGCGAGGACGCCGCCGAGGCTGCGGCGCTGGCCAAAAACCTTAGGCATGCCTGCGAAAAAACGGTGCAAAGCCTGCGTGTGGTGAATTTGACCGATGATGATCTTGGCCCCGGCCAAGTGGAACGATACCGGCGGATCATCACCGGAGACGAACCGGAAATTATCATTCCACTTGCCCAGGTGGACGAAGCCGAGCTGCTGCGGGCCGGCCGGTTGATTACAGTAACGCTTTCGCTTCTGGATACGGCGGCGCCCGAAATTGCCGGTGAACTGCGCGTCCTGGTGCGCGAGGTGGTGATCGTGCACAGCGCCGCCCAGGCAGATGACAGCGCGGCACTTGAACTAGACGGTGCCTCAAGCTTCTATCTCTGGGGCGCACTGTTGCTGAACTCGGCACGGCAACGGGGGCGGGTGTCCATGGCGGTGACCCTGGTGCATGAGGCCGTGCATGGCTTGTTGTTCGGCATGAGCCTGGGTGCACCATTGGTGGAGAATGCCCCCGAGGAGCGTTACCTGTCGCCGTTGCGCGACGATCTTCGCCCGATGGATGGACTGTTTCACGCAACCTATGTTTTGGCCAGAATGATCGACTGCCTGCAAAGACTGCTACACTCCTCGGAACTCACGCCAGACGAAATCTCCGCAGCCCAAATGGCGCTGGCGCAGCACCAAGCGGAGTATGAAGCTGGCTTGGTGCTGGTGACGGCATCGGCACGCTTTACCCAAATTGGCGCGGCGGCTTTTCATGCCATGCGCCAGGCGACGGTATTTTAACCAAGCTGCGCTTTTGGGGAGAGAGGTTTATCGAAATCCGCCAGATTCGGAAAAATCGAAGCATGCCCGTGGCATAGTCGAATGATCACGGCGTTGAGCGCCGCTGGACGCAAGTATCGTGTTACCTTTGAGAGCGGCAGCCTCACGGCGCTTCAATCCGCTGTACGGGCAGGACTAGGCGTTACGACAATGCTGCCTATGGCGATGGCACCGGGCCTCAGCAGCCTGCCGGTTGCGCCATTCCTCCCAGAATTGCCCGATATAGACATCGGTTTGGCGCGGCAGCCCTTAAGTGAAGGAAATGTGCTGACGAATGCGGTTGAGGAAATGCTGAAGCAGCTCGTTTAATGCGTCACCGAACGATTTGTCCGCGATCGCTCGCTTTGATTGTCCACTTGCTGCCTTTTCGCATTTCAAACCTGCCGTTCCTGTTCCATCTGGTCGCTTTGCGCCTCATACTCGCCGTTTCCGGGCGCTCCCGGCCTGCTCCGAAGCGGCCATTCGTTGAATTCCGACGGGCTGTATTTGACAGTTTCGCCATAACGTAGTGTCCTGGCCGTACCGAGGGGTGTTCCGTGAAGGAACTGAGACGTCGCTTTGGGGCAACCTGCCGCGATAAACCCTTTGAACCTGATCCGGATCATACCGGCGGAGGGACGGGGATTTGCAGAATGTCTTTGCTCCCGCTCTCTGTTTTTTGGAGGGCGTACACCGTGGCCATTCAACAGAAGCTACATGCCGTGACCACCGGGCCGATTATCGGCTCACATAAAATCTATACCGCGCCGCAAGGGCGGCCCGACATTCTGGTGCCGTTCCGTGAGATCGCGCTGCACCCCACGGCCAAGGAGCCGCCCCTGCGGCTTTATGACACCTCCGGCCCCTATACCGAAACCTCCGCCTGTATTGACCTCGATGCGGGTTTGCCCAAACCCCGTGCCGCGTGGGTTGCCGCGCGTGGGTTCGCCGGCGTGGCTGGGCGCGTGATAAAGCCCGGGGATAATGGCTTTGTCCCCGCCGACAGGCTGGTGCCGCTCTGTCCGGCACCGCATGAAATTCATGTCGCGCCAGACGGAAAATTGGTCACGCAATATGAATTCGCCCGCGCCGGGATCATTACCGAGGAAATGATCTACGTCGCGCACCGGGAAAACCTGGGGCGCTGCGCCGCGCATGAGCAGGCAGCGGCTCTGCGCGCCGATGGCGAGGATTTTGGCGCGGTGATTCCGGAGTTTGTCACGCCGGAATTCGTCCGCTCGGAAATTGCCGCGGGCCGCGCCATCATTCCGGCCAATATCAATCACCCTGAACTGGAGCCTGTCATCATCGGGCGCAATTTCCTGGTGAAGATCAACGCCAATATCGGCAATTCCGCTGTGACTTCCAGTGCGGCGGAGGAGGTGGAGAAACTGGTCTGGGCGATCCGCTGGGGCGCGGACACGGTGATGGACCTCTCCACCGGGCGCAACATCCACAATATCCGCAGCTGGATACTGCGCAATTCACCGGTGCCGATCGGGACCGTGCCGATCTACCAGGCGCTGGAGAAAGTTGGCGGCGACGCCAGCAAGCTCGACTGGGAGGTGTTCAAGGATACGCTGATCGAGCAGGCCGAACAGGGCGTGGATTATTTCACCATCCATGCCGGCGTGCGGCTGGGCTACATCCCGCTCACCGCCAAGCGCGTCACCGGCATTGTCTCACGCGGCGGTTCGATCATGGCGCATTGGTGCCTGTCGCATCACCGCGAGAGTTTCATCTACGAGCATTTTGGCGACATCTGCGACATCATGCGCAAATACGATGTGTCGTTCTCATTGGGCGATGGCTTGCGCCCCGGCTCGAACGCCGATGCCAACGACGCCGCGCAATTTTCTGAGCTGGAGACATTGGGCGAGCTGACGAAAACTGCCTGGGCCAAAGGCTGCCAGGTGATGATCGAAGGCCCCGGCCATGTACCGATGCACAAGATCAAGGCCAATATGGATAAACAGTTGGCAACTTGCCACGAGGCGCCCTTCTACACGCTGGGGCCGCTGACCACTGACATCGCGCCGGGCTACGACCATATCACCTCCGCCATTGGTGCGGCGATGATCGGTTGGTTCGGCACGGCCATGCTCTGTTACGTCACGCCGAAAGAACATTTGGGCTTGCCCAACCGGGAGGACGTAAAAACCGGCGTTATCACCTACAAGCTCGCGGCCCATGCGGCTGACTTGGCGAAAGGTCATCCGTCCGCCCGGCTACGCGATGACGCTGTTTCCCGCGCGCGGTTCGAGTTTCGCTGGGAGGACCAGTTCAACCTGAGCCTGGACCCGGACACGGCGCGTAGCTTCCACGATGAAACCCTGCCGAAAGAGGCGCACAAGACCGCCCATTTCTGTTCCATGTGCGGGCCAAAATTCTGTTCCATGAAAATCAGCCATGACATTCGGGAGGAGGCCGAGCGCATTGCGGGTCTGGAAACGCAGAAAGCCCTGTTCAAGGAAACCGGCAACCAGCTTTACATGCCGGTCGCCGCAACCGCTTTTGAAAATTCAGAGGTTGGATAAGCCATAATCTGCTCGGCAAGGCGCGGTGCCATCGCAGCGCGCTTTTTGCCGAACAGATGGCAGATTGAAGCAGTCAATGCCGCGCGGTTGAGTGTGTAAAAATGGAAGTGGCGCACACCGCCATCATAAAGCTGTTTGCACATTTCAGCGGCGATGGTGGCGGCGACAAGTTGGCGGGTCTCGGGCTGCTCGTCGAGGCCCTCAGGTTTGTCTCTTTGACGATGCGCGCGACGGTGGCGTGGGTGCGCTCACGCGTGGAACCATCCGCGCCGTATGTCACCGAGACAAAACGCGAGCCGAAGGCGCTCAAGCTGCCGACCTTCCTGCGTGAGTATGACAAGCTTGCCCCGCAATGTGCCGCCGAAGGCGTCGACCACACCCGGTACCTGCTGCGCCTGGCCGAACTCGAACTGATCGAGCGCGAACGGCGGATGGTCGAGCGGCGCATCAAGGAGGCGAGGTTCCCGGCCGTCAAAAGCCTCGACAGCTTCGACTTCCTGGCGCTCCCCTCGCTCAACAAGGCCCTGGTGCTGGAACTCGCCCACTCAGAGTACGTCGCCCGCCGCGAGAACATCATCGCGGTCGGCAACTCCCGCACCGGCAAGACGCACATTGGCCTGGGATTGGGACTGGCGGCTTGCCAGAAGGGCCTCTCGGTCGGCTTTACCACCGCCGCGGCACTGGTCAGCGAGTTGATCGAGGCAAGGGATGAGAAGCGGTTTCTCCGCCTGCAGCGGCAGCTTGCCGGCTACAAGCTGCTGATCATCGACGAACTCGGCTATGTGCCGTTTTCGCAGACCGGCGCCGAGCTGTTGTTTGAGGTGTTCAGCCAGCGCTATGAGCGCGGATCCACCATCGTTACCCGCAACCTTCCGTTCGACGAGTGGACCGGCGTGTTCGCCTCCGAGCGCCTTACCGGCGCCCTGCTCGACCGACTCACCCACCACGTCCTTATCCTCGAAATGAACGGCGACAGCTATCGGCTCAAGCAGAGCAAGCACTGGCAGCGCGGCGCCCGACCCGCCGATCCGCCGGACAACCGACCCGAGGGATGATGCCGAAATGCAAGAAGGCCCCGCGGGGGCCTTCTTGCATTCATCCCCGATGCATTTTTACTCCGGCCCGCCGATGCATTTTCTCTCCCGCGTTGACAAAAAGCCTCGTCCGACCGAGAGAAGGCGATGAAGACGCAGAAAAATGTCGGGTAACAGCACAGAGCGATCATCCACGAAGATGCCCGCTCAAGTTGGGCGACGATCGCGTGCCATCTTGCCAGGCAAGACGCTTGCCGCGTTCGTGGCGGCGGTGATCGCCATTTTTGTGACCGTTGGGATGTCTTATCAGTCGCTGAAGGCTCGCACTGCCGCCGTGGAGTCCATCAACCACAGCAATGAGGTTCGGCAACAGCTGAATCTGTTCTTGTCCGACCTGACGGATGCCGAGACCGGCCAGCGCGGCTTCCTGCTCACCGGGACCGAGTCCTTTCTCGAGCCCTACAACCACGCGCAAACGTCGTTGCCCGGCGAACTCGCGACGTTGCGCCGGTTGACCGTGGCTCCCGACCAGCAGCGGGACCTCGACACGCTCGAACCATTGATGACCCAAAAGCTCGACGAGCTGGCCCAGACCATCGCCCTGAAGCGGGCCGGGCAAGCCGACGCGGCGGTCGAGATCGTTCGTAACGGTACGGGCAAGTCGATCATGGACCGGCTTCGCGCCGTGATCGCGGAGATGAACGCGGCGGAGGATCGACTGCTCCAGGAGCGAACGACAGACTGGCAGGACAGCGTGACGTCGTCGACCTACGTCACGCTCGGCGGCGCGGGGGTGCTGCTCGGTGCGCTCATGTTGATCGCGTGGCTCGCGTCTCGCGACTTCCGCACCCGCGAGGCTGAGGCGTGGCTGCGCCGGGTGCAGATGGCATTAAACACACAGGTGCAAGGCGACCTGCGTGTCGAGTCCCTCGGTGAGAAGATCCTTGGCGTGCTGGTGGAGAGCCTGGACGCCCAGGTTGGCGCGATGTACGTGACAGAACCGGGCGAGCGGCTGCGCCGGGTCGCGGGTCACGCGCTCGAACCGTCGATGGAGCATGGCGCGACGCTGCGTCTCGGCGAGGGGCTCACCGGCCAGGCGGCGAAGGAGAACCAGGCGGTTCACTTGCGCGACTTGCCGGAGGAGTACCTCCGCGTCACGTCGGCGGTCGGTCGCACGAAGTCACGCGAACTCGTCATCGCGCCCGCGAGCGTAGGCGGTATGGTGCACGCCGTCGCGGAGTTTGGATTTCTGCATCCGGTCGGCCCGATGGAGCTCGAGGTCTTGGATCGCGTGTCGGAGACAATCGCGATCGCGATCCGCTCGGCCCGGGATCGTAGCCGCCTCGAGGAGTTGCTCGAGGAAACCCAGCGCCAAGCCGAGGAGCTCCAGACGCAGCAAGAGGAGCTTCGCGTCTCGAATGAGGAGCTCGAACAAGGGAGCCACACGTTGCAGCTCTCGCAGACCCAGCTCCAGAATCAGCAAGCCGAGCTCGAACAGATCAACGCCCAGCTCGAGGAGCAAACACATTCTCTCGAGCGGCAACGCGACGAGCTGGCGCGAGCCGGGGCGGAGCTCCAGCGTGCGAGCATCTACAAATCCGAGTTCCTCGCCAACATGTCGCACGAGCTGAGGACGCCGCTCAACAGCTCGCTGATCCTAGCCAAGCTGCTCTCGGACAATCGCGAGGGCAACCTGAACCCCGAGCAGATCAAGTTCGCCCAGACGATCTACTCCGCGGGCAATGATCTGTTGACGCTGATCAACGACATCCTCGATCTGTCGAAGATCGAGGCCGGCAAGCAAGATGTGCGGCCGGAACGGATCACGATCGCGCGCCTCGTCGATGACCTCTCCAACACGTTTCAGCCGATCGCGGCGCAGAAGCAGCTCGAGCTCGCGATGCGAATTGAAGCGGGCGTGCCCGACACAGTCGAGACCGATCCGACGCAGCTCTCGCAGATACTCAAGAATCTGCTCTCGAACGCGCTCAAGTTCACTGAGCGCGGCGGGGTCTCGCTCGTGGTGGGAGCCACTGACGGGCGCATCCGGTTCGATGTGCGCGACACGGGCATCGGTATCGAGCCGGATCAACACGAGATGATCTTCGAGGCGTTCCGGCAGGCCGACGGCGGGAGCAACCGCAAGTTCGGTGGCACCGGCCTCGGCCTGTCGATCTCGCGCGACCTGGCCCGCCTGCTCGGTGGTGATCTGCACGTCGAAAGCACGCCGGGACGCGGGAGTACGTTCACGCTGTCGTTGCCGGCGCGATATGCGGCACATGACGCAACACCAGCGCCAGCCCCCGCAGCTCCCAGCCCACGGCGCGCGCCAGGCGCAATTGCTGCCCCGAGTGACCGTTCAACACCGGCGGCGGACGATCGCGACCGGCTTATATCGACCTCTCGCTCCCTTCTCATTATCGAGGACGATCCCGCCTTCGCGCGGATCCTCTATGATCTCGGCCACGAGCGCGAATTCCAGGGTCTGCTCGCGACGACGGCAGAAGACGGTGTCGCCATGGCGAAGCGCTACCGACCAAGCGCGATCATACTCGATGTCGGGCTGCCGGATCGATCGGGCCTCTCGGTCCTTGATGCTCTCAAGCGTGACCCGCTGACGCGGCACGTCCCGGTCCACGTGATTTCGGCCTCTGACCACGCAAAGACCGCGCTCGAGATGGGCGCGGCCGGATATGCGCTCAAGCCCATCGAGCGCGAACGGCTCGTCGAAGCCATCAAGCTCCTCGAAGCCAAGTTCACCCAGAAGCTCCACCGCGTGTTGATCGTCGAAGACGATCCCGTCTTGAGAGAGAGCACCGCCCGCCTGCTCGCCGCTGACGACGTCGAGACCGTCGGCGTAGGGACCGCGGCCCAAGCCCTCGAGCACCTCGGTGCCACGACCTTCGATTGCATGGTCCTCGATCTGTCACTTCCTGATCGAAGCGGGATCGAGCTGCTCGGAGAGATGTCTCGCGGAGACCAGTACGGTGTGCCGCCGGTGATCGTCTACACCGGCCGTTCACTGTCACAAGACGAGGTCCACGAGCTCGAGCAGTTCTCGAGCTCGATCATCATCAAGGGAGCGCGCTCCCCGGAGCGCCTGCTCGACGAGGTTACGCTGTTCTTGCACCAGGTGGAGTCCGAGCTTCCACCGGAGCGTCAGCGCATGCTCCGCGTCGCCCGCGACCGCGAAGCCGTGTTCGAGAACCGTCGCATCCTCATCGTCGAGGACGATGCGCGCAACGTGTTCGCGCTGACGAGCATATTAGAGCCCAAGGGCGCCAAGGTCGAGATCGCGCGCAACGGGCGCGAGGCGCTCGAGCACTTGCGCCAGCACCCCGGCGTAGATCTCGTACTGATGGACATCATGATGCCGGTGATGGATGGCCTGGAGGCGACCCGGGAGATCCGCAAGCAGCCCCAGTTTGCCAAGCTGCCGATCATAGCGCTCACGGCCAAGGCAATGATCGACGACCGGGAGAAATGCCTCGAAGCCGGCGCGAACGACTACATCGCGAAACCGCTCGATGTCGACAAGCTCCTATCCCTCACCCGGGTGTGGATCCGCAAGTGATGGACCGATCGATCCGCGACGTCGAGCTAGGCCTCCTGCTGGACGCCATCTACCTCACGTACCACTATGACTTTCGAAGCTACGCGGAGGCATCAATCAAGCGCCGCGTCATGACCGCACTCGTCCACTTCAAATGCGAAACGATCTCCAGGCTCCAAGAGCGCGTACTCCGCGAGCCGCAACTGTTCGCCGAGTTGCTGCGCTTCCTCACCGTCCAGGTGAGCGAGATGTTCCGCGACCCGACGTACTACCGCGCGCTCCGGGAGACGGTGGTTCCTTATCTGAAGACGTATGCGTCGCTAAAAATATGGGTCGCGGGATGCTCCACGGGAGAGGAGGCCTATTCGCTCGCGATCATGCTTTACGAAGAGGGGCTTCTCGACCGCACCTTGCTCTACGCGACCGACATCAACCCGGAGAGCCTGCGCACTGCCGAAGAGGGGATGTACAAGACCGAGCGCTTCACAAAGTTTACCGAAAATTACCGGCTTGCCGGCGGGCGAGCATCGCTCGGCGACTATTACTCGGCCGCCTATGGGGGAGCCGTGCTCGAGCGCAGTTTGAAGAAGGCGATCGTGTTCGCCGACCATAGTCTCGCGACCGACAGTGTGTTCGCGGAGATGCACCTCGTGTCGTGCCGCAACGTGCTCATCTACTTCGAGAAGGGACTCCAGGAACGCGTGCTCGGTTTGCTAAGAGATTCACTGTGCCACAAGGGCTTTCTCGGTCTCGGGCTCAAGGAGACGTTGCGATTCTCGCAGCACGCGGCGGCGTTCACCGAACTCGTGCCGGACGCTCGTATCTACCAAAGGATCTAGATGAGCAACATCGAAGCCATCGTGATCGGCGGATCGGCGGGGGCACTCGACGCGCTCCTCTCGATCCTGCCTGCGTTGCCCGAACAGGTGTCGTGCCCGATCGTCATCGTGCTTCACCTTCCGCCCGCGCTGCCGAACCACGTGCCCGAGATACTGTCTCGAGTCTGTGCGCGGGCTGTGCACGAAGCCGAGGACAAGGCGCCGCTCCGCGACCAAACGATCTATGTCGCGGCGCCGAACTATCACCTCCTGATAGAACGGAATCGCTCGCTGTCACTATCGATCGACGAACCCGTCCATCATTCGCGCCCAGCGATTGACGTGCTGTTCGAGTCGGCCGCCGACGCTTACGGACCGGCGGTGGCCGGCCTTGTGCTCTCGGGCGCGAACCAGGATGGCGCGGAGGGGCTCTGGAAAATTCGGCAGGCCGGTGGGGTGGCGATCGTCCAAGCCCCGGCGACGGCGTCTTCTCCGATGATGCCCGAGATGGCCATGCGGCGCGTCGGACCCTCTGCCCATGTTGTCTCACTCCTGGACCTCGGAGCCTTCCTCGCGAAGCTCGTCGGCGCTAAGACCCGCTGTGGAGACTTGCCATGGTGACGTCCGAACCGATCAAATTTCTGCTCGTCGACGATATGAGTGAGAACCTGCTCGCGCTCGAGGCTATCATCCGCCGCAAGGGTCTCGAAGTGCTCGTGGCGCGATCGGGATCCGATGCCCTCGAGCTATTGCTCGTACACGACGTGTCGCTAGCACTGCTTGACGTGCAGATGCCCGGGATGGACGGCTTCGAGCTCGCCGAGTTGATGCGCGGGGTCGAGCGAACCAAGCACGTGCCGATCATCTTCGTGACTGCTGGAACCCGTGATCCGCAGCGCGTGTTCAAGGGCTACGAGTCCGGCGCCGTCGACTTCCTGTTCAAACCGATCGATCCGCATATTCTGAAGAGTAAGGTGAACGTGTTCTTCGATCTGGCGCACCAGCGCCGGGAGGCCTCGCAGATCCATGAAGAGATGCTCGCGATGAACGAGGCGTTAATGCTCGGTTCGCAGCGCCAGCGTGAACTCATCGAAGTCGGCGACTCGTTGAACGTCCAACTGCAAAGCGAAATCCGCGAGCGCAAGTTGGCGGAAGAGGCGCTGGCCAAGGCCGCCGCCGAACTAGCTGCCATTCAGACCGCAATCTCCGGAGCAGCCCTCATCGCCATTACCGATGTGACCGGCAAGATTGAACAGGTTAACGATAATTTCGTGCGCAGTTCTAAGTACTCGCGCGAAGAACTCATCGGCCAGGATCACCGCCTTTTGAGCTCCAGCTTGCACCCCGAAGAATTCATCCGTGACCTGTGGGTGACAATTGCTAACGGCAAGGTCTGGCGAAATGAAATCCGCAACCGCGCTAAAGACGGTTCACTCTACTGGGTAGATACCACGATCGCACCCATCGTCATCGAGTGCGGGAAGCCGGTCAAGTACATAGCCGTGCGTTTCGACATCACCGCCCGCAAGCTGGTCGAAGAAGAGCAAAAAAAGCTCGATCAGCGCCTACGCGACCAGCAATTCTACACCCGCTCGTTGATCGAAGCCAACATCGACGCGATCATGACCACCGATCCGTCCGGCATCATTACCGACGTCAACAAGCAGATGGAGGCGCTCACCGATTGCACGCGTGACGAACTGATCGGCGCACCGTTCAAAAACTACTTCACCGATCCAGAGCGGGCCGAAGCGGCGATCAACCGAGCGCTGAGCGAAAAGTCGGTCACCGACTATGAGCTGACGGCGCGCGCCCGTGACGGCAAGCAGACGGTGGTGTCCTACAACGCAACCACCTTTTACGACCGGAACCGTACGCTGCAAGGCGTCTTCGCCGCGGCGCGCGACGTTACGGAGCGCAAGCGGGTGGAGGCGGAATTGCAGCAGGCCAAGGCCGCCGCCGAGAGCGCGAGCCGGACCAAATCGGATTTTCTGGCGAGCATGAGTCATGAGATCCGAACGCCGATGAACGCGATCATGGGCATCGCAGATTTGCTGGCGAAGACCGCTCTCTCCCCGGAGCAAGACAAGTATGTGCAGATCTTTCGCCGCGCTGGCGACAACCTGCTGAATCTCATCAACGATATCCTCGATCTCTCCAAGGTCGAGGCCTCCCAACTCGAGTTGGAACGGACCGGCTTCTCGTTGAAAGACCATCTGGAGAAAGTCATGGAGATGGTGGCGGCCCGGGCCCATGAAAACGGGCTTTCCCTGGTGTGCGAGATCGCGCCGAACGTGCCCAACGATCTGATCGGCGACCCGACACGCTTGCGCCAAGTGCTGCTCAATCTGCTTGGCAACGCGATCAAGTTCACGCAATGCGGCGAAGTCTCCCTGCGAGTTGCGCCGGACGCCAACCCCTCCGTCCCGACCGCGCTACGGTTCACGGTCTCCGACACCGGCATCGGAATTCCGGCCGAGAAATTGGACCGCGTGTTTGAACGCTTCACCCAAGCCGACTCATCCACGACGCGCAGGTTCGGGGGCTCGGGGCTGGGCCTGACGATTTCGAAGCGCCTCGTGGAATTGATGGGCGGGCGCATCTGGGCCGAAAGCAAAGTCCGAGAGGGCAGCGTGTTCGCTTTCGCCGCGCCATTCGAAATTTGGGCCGCGCCTCATCGGCCAACGGACGCGCCGGTCGGCACGGATTCCGAGCCGCCGCTGCGAGAGCTGCGTATTCTTCTGGCGGAGGACTCTCCCGATAATTGCACGATAACGATGGCGTATCTGGAGGACACGCCATACCGCGTCGAAATCGCCGAGACCGGAGCCATCGCCTGTGAAAAATTCAAGGCTGGAGTCTACGACATTGTTCTGATGGACCGGCAAATGCCGGTCATGGATGGCTTGACCGCGACAAGGACAATTCGAGCCTGGGAACGGGCGAACGACCGATCTCCCACACCAATTGTCGCCCTGACGGCCTCTGCCTTAAAGGGGGATCGAGAAACGTGCCTGGCGGCGGGGTGCACGGCCTTCTTGACGAAACCCATCAAACAAGAGGTGCTGCTGCAAGCGATCAAGGAGCATTCCATGGTCGCGCCGCCATCATCGAAAGGGGGAAGCGCTCGGAAGGACACGGTTCCCTTGCTGGCGAATCAGATATTGGCGCGCCGGATCCCCGGGTA
>Ga0182014_10004875_pt1 | contig 15150 bp, 10 predicted proteins | sample 612S2DmetaG_FD_120489 | JGI IMG/M metagenome (GOLD analysis project Ga0182014, IMG submission 120489) | Permafrost microbial communities from Stordalen Mire, Sweden - 612S2D metaG | ecosystem: Environmental > Terrestrial > Soil > Wetlands > Permafrost | place: Sweden: Stordalen | collected... | reverse complement strand
GCCCGGCGATGACGCCGGCCTCTTCGGCGGGCAGCACCGCTGGCCACTGCTCGAATGAGAGCCGCGGAAAGGTCGTTCCCCCCCCCACCTCCACGGGCAACTGCCTGAGCAGGCGCGCGTCGCCCACGGCCAGTTTGGGGCGCACGTCGGCGGCCACGCGGGCGGCAAACTCCACCGTCCCAAAGGCGTCCAGAGGCACCGCCAGGACCCCGCGCAGCATGCAGCCGTGGAAGGCCGCCATCCACTCCGCGCCGTTTTCTCCCCACACCAGCACCCGGTCTCCCGGGCCGATTCCATGCTGGACCAGGAAGGCGGCAAAACGGCCCGCCATCCGCGCCAGTTCACCGTAAGTGGTTATTTTTCTTCGGTTGCCCTGGTAGCGCACCACCGCAACCTCGCGGTCGAACCGGCGGAAGTCGTCGAGCAGTGTAGCCAAATGGTCGCGCATGAAGGCTCCGGAAAGGTCCATGGTAAGCGATGGCCCCGCATCCGAGGTACCGGCGCTATTCTCAAAGGATGGACCGGACTGCCAGACCCATGGAATCGACCGCGGCGGCGGATCCGTTGGCCTGCTTTCACCCCGTCACGGCGGAGTGGTTTCGAGCGGTGTTCGATGCGCCCACCGCGCCCCAGCGGCTGGGCTGGCCGGTCATCGCCCGCGGCGAGAGCGCGCTGATCCTGGCCCCAACGGGGACCGGCAAGACGCTTACCGCCTTTCTCTGGTGCCTGGACCGGCTCATGCTGGGAGACAGGGAGCGGGGGGCAGGGACTGAGGGGACAGGGACGAAGGGACTAGGGATGGAGGGACTAGGGACTAGGGGCGTCGAGACGCCGGGGCGCGGCTGCCGCATTCTCTATGTTTCTCCGCTCAAAGCCTTGGCCGTGGACGTGGAGCGCAACCTGCGCTCACCCTTGGCCGGCATGGCCAACATGGCCCGGCGCATGGGCGTCGCGTTTCGCGAACCCACCATCAGCGTGCGCACGGGCGACACTCCGCAGCGCGAACGGGCCCGTTTCCAGCGCCACCCGGCCGACATCCTCATTACTACCCCGGAGTCGCTTTACCTGCTGCTGACCTCGCAGGCCGCCGAGGCCCTGCGCACCGTGGACACGGTGATCATCGACGAGATTCACGCCCTGGTTCCCACCAAGCGCGGCGCCCACCTGGCTCTATCGCTGGAGCGGCTGGAGGCGTTGACCAAGCGCCGCATCCAGCGCATCGGCCTCTCCGCCACCCAGCGCCCGCTCGAAGAGGTGGCGCGGTTCCTGGGCGGAGTGGATGTGCAGGGAAGAACAGGGATCAGGGATCAGGGGTCAGCAAGGGGGCCTGAGGCGGAAATCGGCCGGGAGAATCCCCCGACGGCAATGAGTGAAGAGTCTTCGCTGGCCCCTGACCCCTGGTCCTCGGACCTGGCCGATGTCGCCCCGCTCCGGTATCGCCCGGTCACCATCGTCAATGCAGCGGCTCTCAAGCGGTTAAAGCTGAAAATTGAAGTTCCGGTTGAAGATATGGCGCGGCTCGGGGAACAGGAAGAGGCGCCCAGCGGCCCTGCTTCGCAGGCTCCGCGACGGGTTTCCATCTGGAACGCCATCCATCCCCGGCTGCTCGAAATCATCCGTGCACGCAACTCGACCATTTTGTTCGTCAACAGCCGCCAGGTGGCCGAGCGGCTGGCCGGAGCGCTGAACGAGCTCGCCGGAGAGCCGATCGCCCGCGCTCATCACGGGTCCCTTGCGGCAGCTCAGCGCTCGATCATCGAGGAGCAGTTGAAGGCCGGGCAGATTCGCGCCCTGTGCGCCACCTCGACGCTCGAACTGGGCATCGACATGGGCGCGGTGGATCTGGTGATCCAGATCGAGGCTCCGCCGTCGGTGGCCAGCGGGATGCAGCGGATCGGCCGGGCGGGGCACCATGTGGATGCGGTCAGCGAGGGCATTCTCTTTCCCAAATACCGGGCCGACCTGGTGGCCTGCGCGGCCGTCACCCGCGCCATGCACGAAGGGCACATCGAGTCCACGCGCTACCCCCGCAACCCGCTTGATGTGCTGGCCCAGCAAATGGTGGCGATCGTCGCCCACCCGCCGGGAAGGGCAGGGACCAGGGAACAGGGACTAGGGACTAGGGAACAGGGACTAGGGAATAGGGGTCAGGGATCAGGGAACAGAAAAGCAGGGGATGAGGGAACGGAGCCGGGCACCCCCGGTCTCGATTTTGAGACCGGGGAAAGCAATGCCGCTCGGGGCCGTTTCGGTGCAGAGACCCTGAAGCCTGAAGTGAGCGTTGATGCCCTGTACGATCTCGTCCGTGGCGCGGCTCCCTTCGGGGGTCTCAGCCGCGCGGCATTCGAGGGCGTGCTCGACCTGCTCAGCGGCCGCTACCCCTCGGACGAATTCGCCGAGCTGCGCCCGCGGCTGACCTGGGACCGCATCCGCAACGTGGTCACGGCCCGCGACGGCGCGGCGCGGCTGGCGATACTGAACGCCGGCACCATCCCCGACCGCGGCCTGTATGGAGTTTTTCTGGCCCACAGCGAGGGCAAATCCGTCCGCGTGGGCGAACTGGACGAGGAGATGGTCTTCGAGAGCCATCCGGGCGAGACCTTTATCCTGGGCGCCTCCACGTGGCGCATCGCGGAGATCACCCACGACCGGGTGCTGGTGACCCCGGCTCCCGGCGAGCCGGGCAAGATGCCATTCTGGAAGGGCGACGGTCCCGGACGGCCGCTCGAGTTCGGCCGCCGCATCGGCGCGCTGGTTCGCGAACTGCGCGCGTTGCCCAAACCCGCCGCCCTGACTCGCCTGGTGGCCGAGCACGACCTGGACCCCGGCGCAGCGGAGAATCTGCTGCAATTCCTGGCCGACCAGGAAGAGGCGACCGGGGCTGTGCCCGACGATCGAACCGTGGTGATCGAGCGCTGCCGCGACGAGCTGGGGGACTGGCGCGTCTGCGTGCTGACGCCCTTCGGCAGCCGCATTCACATTCCCTGGGCCATGGCCGTCAGCGCCCGCATTCGCGCCGCCGGGGGGGCGGAGGTGGAAACCCTGTGGGGCGACGACGGCTTCGTGCTGCGCTTCCCGGACACCGACGAGCCGCCCGACCCGGACTGGTTCCTGGTGGAGTCGGCCGAGGCCATGCAACTGGTTCTTCGGCAGTTGGGCTCGACCGCGCTATTTGCCGGCCGTTTTCGCGAGGCCGCCGGGCGGGCGCTGCTGTTGCCGCGCCGCCGCGCCGATGCCCGCTCGCCCCTGTGGCAGTTGCGCAAGCGTTCCTACGATTTGCTCAGCGTGGCCTCCCGCTATCCCTCGTTTCCGCTGCTTCTGGAGGCCTATCGCGAGTGCCTGCGCGACGTTTTCGACATGCCGGCACTGATAGAGATCCTTCGCGAAGTCGAACAGCGGAAGCTGCGGGTGCATGTGGTTGAAACCCGCAAGCCATCGCCATTTGCCGCCTCGCTGCTGTTCAGCTATGTGGCCAATTTCCTCTATGACGGCGACGCCCCGCTGGCCGAGCGCCGCGCCCAGGCGCTGACGATTGATCAGGACCAGTTGCGCGAACTGCTGGGCGAGGCCGACCTGCGCGAACTGCTCGACCCGAACGCCATCGCCGAGGTCGAAGAGGCGGCGCAGTGCCTCGCCGAGTCCTATCGCGCCCGTTCCGCCGACGGCATCCACGATCTCTGCCTGCGACTGGGCGATTTGACGCGGGCTGAACTCTCGCTGCGTGTCGTTGAAGCGTCATTGCTCGAATCCGTTGACCGGCTGGTTCGCTCCCGCCGCCTGCTGGAGGTGCGCATTGCGGGAGAGCGCCGGCTGATTGCAGCGGAAGACGCCGCCCGCTACCGAGACGGGCTGGGAATTCCGCTGCCTCCGGGCCTGCCTACGGCGCTTTTGGAGCCGGTCGCCCACCCGGTTCTTGAGCTGGTTCGCCGCTACGCCCGCACCCATGGGCCCTTCACACTGCGCGAGCCCGCGGAGCGCTTTGCGCTGGATGCCGAGGCGGTTGAGAATGCGTTGCGTCAGTTGGTCCACGAGGGGCGCGTGCTGGAAGGCGGTTTCCGCCCTGGCGGCCTGCATCGCGAGTGGTGCGACGCGGAGATACTGCGCCAGATTCGCCGCAAATCCCTGGCCCGGCTGCGGCGCGAAGTGGAGCCGGTGGAGCAGCGCACGCTGGCCCGCTTCCTCACCCATTGGCAGGGGCTGCTGACGCCCCGCCGCGGCGCGACTCTCGACGCCCTGCTGGACGCGGTCGAGAGCTTGCAGGGCGCGCCTCTGCCGGCTTCGCTGGTGGAGAGCGCCATCCTGCCGGCGCGCATTGCGGACTACGCGCCCGCCGGGCTGGACACTCTGATTGCGGCCGGCGAAGTGGCCTGGGCGGGGGTCGAGCCCATTGGCGAGAGAGACGGCCGCATCGCCCTGTTTCTGGCCGACAAGCTGCCCATGCTGCTGCAATCCCGGCCTCTCGCGGAGCCGCTGAGCGAGCTTGAAGCCAAGCTGCTCGCGGTTCTCGAATCCACCGGCGCCAGCTTCTTCGATCCGCTGCACCAGGCCTTGGGCGGCGGCTATCCCGGCGAGACCATCGACGCCTTGTGGAGCCTGGTGTGGAGGGGCCTCGTGACCAACGACTCTCTGCACGCCCTGCGCGCCTACACCGCCAAACCCGACAGCGCCCGCACCCCCCGCCGCCTGCAAACCGGGCAGGTCTTCCGCTCCCGCCGAACCACCCCGCCCACCGCGCAGGGCCGCTGGTCGTTGTTACCCGTTCGCCCGCAGAAGGGAAGCGAAGGCGCGGCAGCCGGAATCCCCACCACGACCGAATCCAGCCACGCCCTGGCCCTGCAACTGCTCAACCGCTACGGCGTGCTGCTGAGGGAATCGGTCGCCGCGGAGAACGTTCCCGGCGGATTCAGCGCCGTTTACGATGTGCTCAAGGCCCTGGAAGAGAGCGGCCGCATCCGCCGCGGCTATTTCGTCGCGGGCCTGGGAGCCACGCAGTTTGCCCTGCCGGCCGCCGTGGACCTGCTGCGCCAGTTGCGCAACGAACCGCCCCAGGAGCGGCCGGAGTTCGTGCAGCTCGCCGCCACCGATCCGGCCAACCCCTATGGCTCGGTCCTGCGCTGGCCCGATCTGCCGGTGGCCGACGAGGACTCGGAATCCGCGCCCCGCCTGCTCACCCGCGCCGCCAACGCCGAGGTGATTCTGCGCAACGGGCAACTGCTCGCCTGGCTCAAGCGCGGCAATCCCAACCTGCTGGTCTTTTTGCCCGTGGAAGAGCCGGAACGCTCGCAGGCAGCCGCCGGCCTGGCCCACTTTCTCTGCTCCCGCGGCCAGGAGCGCATGAGGGCATCCACCCACGACGGCGTGCTCATCACCACCATCAACGGCCAGGCGGTTTCCGCGCACCCACTGGCCCGCTTCCTGATGGACGCCGGCTTCCATCCCGGCCCGCTGGGCATGCACCTGCGCCGCATTCCGCTCGGCCTCACGCACCGCGAGCCGGCTGCGGAGGGGCTGCAATAAATCCATGCCCGAAGGCGACACCATCTTCCGCACCGCCCGCGCACTGGGCCGCGCCCTGGTGGGCAAGCCCATCACCGGCTTCCGGTCCACCTATCCCATGCTCACCCGCTTCGACGACGACACGCCGCTCGCCGGGCAGTGGGTCGAGAGCGTCGAATCCCGCGGCAAATGGCTGCTGATTCACTTTTCCGGCGGCGGAACGCTGGCCACGCACATGCTGATGAGCGGCAGTTGGCACATTTACCATCCGGGCGAGCGCTGGCAGTTGCCCCGCTCCGCCATGCGCATCGTGATCGAGAACAGCGAATATGTCGCCGTAGGTTTTCGCGTTCCTGTAGCCCGGATGCACACGGCGCTTTCGCTCGCCCGCGACCTGAAGATTCCGCGTCTCGACCTCGATGTTCTCAGCCCGGAATTTGACGCCGAGGCCGCCGCACGCCGCATCCTGGCGCACAGCGATGAAGAGATCGCCGATGTGCTGCTGCATCAGGAAGTGGTGGCCGGCGTGGGCAACGTCTTCAAGTCCGAAGTCTGTTTCGTCACCGGGGTCAACCCGTTCGCGAAAGTGTCTGCGCTCAGCCGGGAGCAGATTGCGGCCCTGATCGCCGCCGCGCAAAAGCTGGTCGCCGCCAATGTTCTCGAAGATTCCGGCGAAACCATCGTGACCTATGGCGGCAGAAAGCGCCGCACCACGCACGAATCGGACCCCAGTGCGAGCCTGTGGGTCTATGGCCGCAAGGGCGACCCCTGCCGCCGCTGCGACGACCCGATCCGCCGACGCATTCAGGGTCCCGACGCCCGCGTCACTTTCTGGTGTCCTGTCTGCCAGCCCATGCCGGACGGAAGCGACGTGGATGGGAGTTGAATACAGTGAACAGTGAGCAGTGGACAGTGAACAGAAGCCGATGTATGAAATGAGCCGCAAAGCCTTTGAAAGCAGGGCTTTAAGGGACGAAATACTGAATTACTGATCCAGTATTGGCGTCGATTTCTGTTCCATAAGTGACTGAATGCAAAAGGGATGATTGGCATTTACAGGCGTACAGGGCGGAATCTCATTCTTCCCCGGCGGGATTGGCCGGGGTGACGGCTACGGTGATGTTTCTGTCCGCTCGCATGGGGTGGCCCTGCAGGGGCGGCCGTGGATTCCGCCGCTATGGATAGCGTGCATCCAAGACGGGTAATTTTCTGCAAAGCAGCCACTTGTCACGTCGTCGCCGTGTGCTCTTTGCAGGGTTGTCCGGCTACCCGCTCATCGCGGTGAGACTGCGATGAACGGGGCACAGTCCCCGTACCCTCATGAGTGGGCCACCTGCCAAGGTTGCCATATAGCAACCGCGATCCCATGACTCTTACCCTTAGCCGCTTGTTTTCAACACGTTTACCTGCGTAAACCTGTAAACACCTTATATTTCGCGGTTTCTGGCTGTAGCCTGCTCATTCTATTCAGGTTGCTATTTAGCAACCTGAAGTTGCTCTACAGCACCCTTTTAGGGGTGACGTGTCCTCCTAATTCCCATGCGAAGCATGGTCGGGCTTTGCGAGGCTGGACGGGACGAGGACGGACGGGAAAACGAAGGCCCACTGCCGAGGTCTCCCATGTCTGAAAATCCAGACATGGGCCACCCAGCTTTATCGGTTAGTCAGACCTGGGCCACCCGCCTTCGTGCTCACTGACTTGGATCGCAGATCGTGTTTCACTGCGCACCTCCGCCGTTCGTTTTCTTAAGGCCCGATTTTGTTTTTCCAAGGCAAGATGCACGAAGGCCGCACGGATTCCGTGCGGCCCTCGGCTAACAGACAGACTGGCTGCTAAAGATAAAACTCTTCCGCGTGTGCTCGATGGCTACTCGGCTCATCCGCGTACTCCGAACATGTGCTTTGGGCGCGCTCGTCTTCAACGCGCTTTTTCCTTTAGACGCTATCTCCGGCGAGAAGTTGCTCTACAGCAACCCAAGGTTGCTGCGCAGCTCCCAACTGGGGGAGACGTGTCCACCCCACTGCCCATGCGGAGCATGGCGCTTTTCGCTGGTCGTGCCCATGCTGCCGGATGGAGCCTCAGAAGCAGCGAGCCGCCCCGAAGGACGGCTTGCTGCTGGCTGAAGATCAGCGAACATGTCCACGATGCGCGGTCCAGTACACGCAAGCGAACCAAAACGGCAGGCTAGTCAGGACGCAAGAGAACAACAGCCCCGCCCGGAACATCCATTCTCCCCGCCGCCGGGCAGACGCTGGATCGATCTTCCGCCCCCACAACTCGATGACCCACCCAAGCGTGTAGCAGAGATTCGCCATGATCGCGTACACGACCACTCCCAGGAATAAGACCATCGGCTCGATAGCATCTTCGCCTTTCGCAATCACCCGGCCCATCAGCCATTCCATGCCCGCGATTGCTGCCAGCCCTATGACGAGCATTACCGCGTTATAAAAAATCCGACGCAGCTCCCACCATCGGATTATCTGACCGGCTGTCATGCGTGCCCCATGCCTATCAACGGCCTTCGCCCTATCGGGAAGAGCGCCCAACCATTCTGAAGTAGACGTCTTCGTCAGGGAACACCGCCAGCATCACCGTGCCCCAGTGTCTTTCAGCGGACATCGCCCAGTTTCCTGGGTCGGTAAATTTAGGCTGATTGGTGTCAACTTTCTTATCAACTGCTATGACATCATCCGGCGCGAACTCTTTGGGTATCCATAGTACATCGAAGGCAACCGAACTACGGTTCCAGTACCATTTTCCAGTCCGCTGCTCCACCTTCCCAGATGCCCACCTAATCGTTTCGGTGAAGCTCTGGTCCGATGCAACATCTAGGCTGATTCGACCATTGCCAACCTTCAGCTCGTACATTCCAACAACGTCGGGCTTTGATCTGACGGGATAGCATGCGACAAGCGCACCGCATAAGATCGCGAGCACGATCATCGACAACATGCCTTGGAGTCGCGCACATACACCTTTCCGCGACCTTAGAGATAGCGATTGGGAATAGGTCATCATCTCAGCGACAAGGATCCCCTTCCTGGATATGCAGGGTCTGATTGACCGTACTCATCGGGCCACTCGTCGGGTTTTGAATTCCAACCTTGGACGTCGCATGATATGCCGCCGAATTCAGGCTTATTGGATTCGTCACGGTTACTGCCACCGTTCCACCGTCACGGCTCCATGTCGCCTTGAATGCTCCCAGTTGAGCTTCAGGAGTGTCGAACCCTTGCCCTCCCGCAATGCCGTCGATCAGAGTATTTACAAACGCCTCTCCACTTCCCACCGCGAGCTTGCCGCTTGTTGCAGAGCAATTCGCCGATATTTTGGCGTTGATTGCGTCCATCCCAGCGGACTTCTGGAAAGAGAGCGTGAATGGGTCTTGAGGCAAGTAGTCGATGTTTTGCGGGCTCTTCCCTGTAAAGAACCCTGAAACGACCTCATTCACTTCTTGCTGAGCCGCATTAGGCCCACCGAATGCCGTTGCGGAAGGAGTAAGCCAATCGAATGCCATCGATGAGCTAGCCTTCCCACTCCAGCTTCCGTACTGATTCCCCTCGACACCTTCAAAGAGATTTGGATCGACCCAGGTTCCACCTTGGCCGGAACATCCTTTTGCGCTCCCGGTCTGTTTGTCGTCCGCTGCATCATAGCTTCCATCGTCCCAGACGCATTCCTCTCCGCTTGGGTCGGTGAATTTCAACGGGTTGTTCATCACGTAGCTATACAAGTTCCACGATTGAGGATTCGTCTTATCTGCGACCCAAATGCCCATTGGATCGGGGCTCATCATACGCCCCATCGTAGACGCATAGTACCTTGCGCCGAAGTAGTCGTTGCCTGATTCGGCGTCACGTTCTTTGCCGGTATACCGTGGTCGCGAAAAACGTAGTGTCGTTGCACAAGCGGTGGAGGTCGTCATAAATGCAGGAGCCTCGATCGTAGGTGTATCCCAGGTGCCCAAAAGCGAGGCGCCTGGGGCACCCTCATCTCGGTTTGGAAACGACACCGGGAGGGCAGCTACCCGCCTTTCGGTGACTACTGACCACTGACCACTGATCACTGTCCGCTCTTGCCCAGCCCGAAGATCTTTTGCAGCAGGTTGCGCTTGTCGGCGGGGTGGTCGCAGGTCTCCATCGGCGCGGTCCCGGCCAAAAACGCCGCGTCATAGCCGTCGGGGCAGGAGTCGTCGCTCAGCAGGTTGCTGACCTTGTCGATCTTCACCACTTCGATGCCCTCTGGCGGCGCAAACCCGTGGGTGTCGGAGTACTGCGGCAGGAGCACGGCGCGCTTCATGAATTCGGCCCAGATGGGCGAAGCGGCCAAGGCACCGGCCAGCTTCACGTCGGTATAGTCGTCGTTGCCTACCCACACAATGCAGATCAAGTTGCTGGTGAAGCCGGCAAACCAGGCGTCGTGGCTGGTGCCCGTTTTGCCCGCGGCCGGGGCCATGAATCCGCGGCGGCGGACTTCGTAGCCATAGCCGAAGTTCATCACGCCTTCCATCAGGTTGGTGGTCAGGTAGGCCACGCGGGAGTCCAGAACCTGCTTCGAGGTTGGCGCGTAGTCGCTGATAATGTCGCCTGATGGGGTGCGCACGCTGGCCAGCTCCCAGGGGTCAAGATGCACGCCGTTGTTGGCGAACACGGTATAGGCGCCGGCCATGTCCAGCGGCGTTGCGTCATAGGAGCCGATGGCCACCGACGGAGTTCCGCGCGCGTTCTTGATGCCCGATTCGCGGCCCAGCGCGGCTACGTTGTCGAATCCCACCTCGGAGGCCAGGCTGATGGTGGCGTTGTTCAGCGAGTGGGCCAGCGCGTACATGGCCGTCACCTGCCCGTGGTACTCGTCCTTGTAGTTGCGCGGGTTATACTCCTGCCCGCCCACATCGTAGGTGGTGGGCTCGTCGTTGAGAATGGAGATCGACGAAAAGGGCTTGCTCTGGCCGGGCAGAATGGTTCCCGCGACCGCGGTATTGAAGGCCGCCGCGTAAACGAACGGCTTGAAGATGGAGCCGGTGGGCCGCTTGGAGACGGCGTGGTTCAACTGCGAGTTGCCGTAGTTGCGCCCGCCGATCAGGGCCAGCACCTGCCCGGTGTGAGGATTGAGCGCGACCAGCGTCACCTGCGGATAGAGAATGGTCTCGCCCGGCTTGCGATGGGGATGCAGTTTGTCCACCTGCTCGTCCACGTTCTTCATGCCCACTTCCACCGCTTCGGCCGCGGCGCGCTGCAGGTCGGGGTCGAGCGAGGTGTAGATGCGCAGGCCCTCGCGGTTGAAGTCGCGCTCGCCCAGCTTCTGCAGCAGTTGCTCATGCACCAGGTCCACAAAGTACGGCGCCTCGCTGGCGTCCACGCTGATGGCGGAAAGATGCAGCGGCTCGGCCTTGGCGCGCTCCGCCTGGTCCTTGGTGATGGCGCCTGTTTCGACCATGGAATCGAGCACCAGGTTGCGCCTGTCGATGGTGCGGTCGGGATGATGAAAGGGATTGAAATAGCTGGGCCGCTGGATGATGCCGGCCAGGAACGCGCACTCGGCCAGGTTGAGTTGACCCACATCCTTGCCAAAGTAGACCTGCGCGGCCTCGCCGAATCCGTTGATGGAGAAGCTGCCGCGCTGGCCCATGGGAATCTGGTTGGCGTACATCTCGAAGATCTGGCGCTTGCTGAAGCGGTGCTCAAGCTGGAAGGTGATGACAATCTCGATCATCTTACGCTTGATGCGTTTTTCCGGCGTTAGAAAGAAGCCTCGCGCCAGTTGCATGGTCAGCGTGGAGCCGCCCTGCTGCTTCTGCCCGCTGGTCACATCATGGAAGATCGCGTCGATCAGCCGCCAGTAATTTACGCCGCTGTGCTCAAAGAAGCGCCGGTCCTCAATGGCCAGCACCGCCTGGATGAGGTTGGGCGGCATTTCATCATACGTGACGAGACGGCGCTTGGTGCGATTGGCGTCTTCGCTCAGGCCGGTAATCAGCAGCGGCTCCAGCTCATAGCTGGACAACTGCTGCCCGTGGTCGTCGGTGATCGACTCCACAACCCCCGAGCCGATGCGGATGACGGCCCCGTCCTGCGAGTGGTACGACTGCGGGCCGGGCCGCACCGTGATGTTCTGCACGCCCTCGGAGAAGGTTCCCAGGGCCGAGGTCGCCGGGGCGCCATCGGCCGAGTAGCCGGCCTGGCGCAACTCGTTCGCGAGCAGGTGCACGGAGAGCTTCTGCCCCGGCCGCACCTCGCGTGGAGCGGCGAAAATCTTGGCCGTGTCGGCAAACAGAGGCTGCTTCAGCCGCTCGTCCACAATGTGCTGATACTTGACGTAATAAAAGCCGCCCACGACAAAAAACAAGAGCGCGAACGCCGCCAGCGCTACCAGCGCCCCGCGCAACAGCAGCGATCCCAACGGACGGTTCCCCGTGAGCCTCGGGATCCTGATCTTCAACGCCATCGCCGCTCCTTCAACGCAGTTTTCAGTGAACAGTGGTCAGTAGTCAGTGAACAGTTGTCAGTTAAGTGCCGGGTGCCCCACCCTCGCCGCGTTCTTGTTTTTCCACCCCAGCGACGAAGACCTGTCGCTGGGGACCCCGGTTTGCGGCTAGGGTGGGATCTCGCAAACTTACGGCAGAACTTCCGTCAGCAGCGCATCTTCCGCCACCCGTTCCTTCACCAGCGCCACCACGTCATTCAATCCCACATCCACGCTCGTTGCCGTGGCCCGCGTCACCAGTTCCACCTGACCCTCGGCGGCTTTCTTGCCCACGTTGATGCGGTAGGGGATGCCCACCAGGTCCGCGTCCTTGAATTTGACGCCGGCCCGTTCCTTCCGGTCGTCCAGAAGCACGTCAATGCCCGCGGAATCGAGCTCCGCCGCCAGTTTTTCTCCGGCTTCCACCAGCAACTCGTCGCGCATGTCGGTCACCGCCACCACCACGGCGAAGGGCGCAATCGAGGCCGGCAGCCAGAAGCCGTTCGTGTCGTTCGACTGCTCGATGGCCGCCGTCAGCAGACGCTCGATGCCGATGCCATAGCTGCCCATGATCGGCGTCACTTCCTTGCCGTTCAGGTCCAGCACTCGCGCGCCCATGCTCTCGGAATACTTGTAGCCGAGCTTGAAGATGTGGCCGATCTCGACCGCCTTGCCCACCACCAGCTTGCCGTTGCAGCCGTCTTTCGGGCAGCCTTCGCCCTCATTCACGGTGCGAATGTCGGCCGCCAAGGTCCAGGTGAAATCGCGGCCCGGCGTCACGTTGCGGTAGTGATAGTCAACCTTGTTGGCTCCGGCCACAAGGTTCTTGCGGCCTTCCAGAGACTGGTCCACCACCACCGTCAGACCGTCTTCGAGAGGCTTCGAGTCCGGCTTCAAACCCACCGGTCCCAGGAACCCCGCCGGCCCGTCGAAATACTTCTCCAGCTCCTCGGCCTGCATGGTCCTCAACTCAGCCGCGCCCACCGCGCCCAGCAGTTTCGTCTCGTTCACCTGGTGGTCGCCGCGCAGGAAGGCCGCCACGCCGTGCCATGTGTCCGGTTCCTTCGCCGCGCCCCGCTTCAGCGCCATGTAGGCCACGCACTTGATGTCGTTGGCTTCGCTCATTTTGAGGAATGCGGCGATGTCGGCAATGGCGCCCATGCCGGGGGTGTGAATCAGCTCCGGCTTGCCGTCGCCTGTGGGTTCAAGCTCCGTCACCGCATCCAGTTTCGATACGGCCTTCTCGGTGTTGGCCGCGTAGCCGCACACCGGGCAGCTGGCGATCAGATCCTCGCCGGCGTCGGTATAGACCATGAACTCCTGCGACTGCGAGCCGCCCATCGAGCCCGAATCCGCCTCGACAGCCACGAACTTCAGTCCGCAGCGCGAGAAGATGGTGCGGTAGACCTGGTCGTGCAGGTCGAAGCTCTTGTCCAGGCCGGCCTTATCGATATCGAAGGAGTAGCTGTCCTTCATGGTGAACTGGCGCACGCGCAGGAGGCCCGATTTGGGCCGAGGCTCGTCGCGGAACTTGGTCTGAATCTGGTACCAGATCTGCGGCAACTGCTTGTAGCTGCGCAGTTCGCCGCGGGCGATGGTGGTCATGATCTCTTCGTGGGTCATGCCCAGGCACAGCTCCGCGCCCTTGCGGTCCTTGAGCCGGAACATGTTGTCGCCCATGCCCGTCCAGCGGCCGCTCTGCTCCCAGGGCTCCTTGGGCAGGATGGCGGGCAGAAAGAATTCCTGCCCGATCTTGTCCATCTCCTGGCGCACAATGCCGATGATTTTGTTCAGCGACCGCTGCCCGAGAGGCAGGTAGTTGTAGATGCCCGCGCCCAGCTGGCGAATGTAGCCGGCGCGGATCAGAAACTTGTGGCTGGCCACTTCGGCGTCTGCCGGGGCCTCGCGAAGAGTGGGAATAAACAGCTTGGACCAGCGATGCATAGGGATGAGCGCGTACTTTCCCGCCGATCCGGAACATCCATCGGCGCAAGGCAATTTTTCGACAGGTTCTATTCTAAATGTTCAGGTAGTGGGGGCGGTGTGAGATCCTTCCGGCCAGGAAAGGCGGCAAGAATTTCTTGGCCGTTTTAGGGGCCGCCAACGCCCAAACGCAGCCCGCCACAGCCGATCCGGCTCTTAAGGATGTACCAGCCAGCCCTGATGCCCGTGGAGCACGGCGGCAATCTCGACCTCGTTGCCCAGGATTCTGTAGGCGGCAATGTAAGAAGTGCCAGGAATGACCAACTCGCGCGTGCCCGAAACCCGCCCCTCTCGGCCGGACAACGGGAAATTGGCGAGGCGGCCTGCGGCTTCCTTGATTCTTGTTGCTACTTTTCGTGCGGATGCTGGGCTGTCCTTCGCGATATAGCCGCGAATCGACTCAAGGTCTGAAATCGCTGTCGGAGACCATCGAATCTTCATTGTGGCGCCGGCAACTCGTTCTCGTTGCCCCAACTGTCGAGCCACTCCATGACCCGCTCGTTCGAGACACCCTGGCCCGCTTCCAACTCTGCGAGGCCGGCGCGAATGCGCCGATGTTCCGCGCTATCGGACGAGACAAGCGAGATGGTGCCGTCTCCGTTTGCAACCCACTCCACCGGCTCACCGACAGGTAAAGAGGCCTGAGCGACCATTTCAGCGGGAATCTCGACGGTCAGCGTGTTTCCTAGGCGAACGATTCGGGTTGTCATGGGGCAACTCCTTTTGAAATCATAGCGCGAATCGGGCTTGACGGTAGTAGATGGCCGCGAAGATCGTACGCGAAGGACGAATGCCTACTCTGGAATGCGATATGGTTCCAGCAGTTTCTTCATGTCTTCTGAAAGAACTGGATAGTGGTATGGCTTGCCATCAAGCCAAGTCTTCGTCCTCTCTATTTGAGGAAGGACCTTCTTTAGCAAGTCGGCGTGATTGTACATATACCAGGGGCCGTGCCCGCCATCTTTGAAACAGACGTACAGGTCCTCATCCTCATACTTTTTATCGAAGGTCAATCGACCTTTGAGCTGTACCTTGTGGAAAGTTTTGCCGTCGCGGTCTTGCACAATGAAATCGGCTCCGTTCCAATCGTTGCTCAGGCGGAGATAACCGGCCAATAAGCTGGACTACGCGATTGCGGCTGGCAGGAAGAAGTTATATTTTCTTTCAGTTGGATTTTCTTCAGGGGGCGGGGTGCCGCTTCCTGC